>Ga0075428_100001261_pt1 | contig 27013 bp, 29 predicted proteins | sample RhiMetdeltSRZDD2_FD_75291 | JGI IMG/M metagenome (GOLD analysis project Ga0075428, IMG submission 75291) | Populus rhizosphere microbial communities from Tennessee, USA - Rhizosphere MetaG P. deltoides SRZDD2 | ecosystem: Host-associated > Plants > Roots > Rhizosphere > Soil | place: USA... | reverse complement strand
TTCGTCAGGACCCGCAGGTACGCCGCCTGCTCGAAGAACTTCGCGTAGTTCGACAGGCCGGCGCCCGGCGGGTCCGTGACGGAGCGCAGGCTCATCGTCACGAGCGGTGCGAGGAAGAACACGGCGAGGAACACGACCGCGGGCAGCACGAGCAGGGCCCAACGGTCGAGGGCCGGGCCGCGGATGCGGCCCGGCCGTTCGGTACCTCGTGCGGCGGCGCCCGCCGCCACGGCGTCAGCGATCCCGGCGGGACGCTGCGTCTAGCTGCGGATTACTTGGTCTTCCAGTCCTGGTATGCAGCCTCGACGTCGTCGTAGTTGTTCACGAGCCACTCGTCGTCGAAGTACGCGGAGTTTTCGTCGGCGTTCGTCACCGAGAGCTCGGCCTTCTTGTCCTCCGCCGGCGTCGCCTTGATGTTCGTGGGGCCGTACGGGATGTAGTTCGACGGCTTCGCATTGTTGTCCGCGCAGAGGGTGTAGGCGATGAACTTCATCGCCGCGTCCTTGTTCGGCGAGCCCTTCGGGATGACGAGGTAGTCGGCGGTGACGATCTGCTGGTTCCACTGGATCTCGACCGGCTTGTTGTCGGTGTGCTTGGCGCTCCAGGCACGGCCGTTCCACATGAGCGTCATCGCGACTTCGCCGGACCCGACCAGCTCCTGCGACTCCGCGCCGGAGCCCCAGAACACGATGTCGTCCTTGATCGTGTCGAGCTTTGCCGTCGCTCGCGCGAAGTCGAGCGGGTAGAGCGCGTCGGGCTTGACGCCGTCGGCGAGGAGGGCGACCTCGAAGATCCCGCCTTCGGAGTAGTCCCACATCCCGCGCTTGCCCGGGATCTTGGCCGTGTCGAAGTAATCGGCCCAGCCCGCGGGCACCGCGCCGGCGGTCTTGTCGGTGTTGTAGGCGAGGACGACGCCGTACGTGATGTCAGGCACGCGCCACTTGCTGGGGCCCAGGTCCTGGTTGACCTCGGCCTCGGGGATCAGCGTGTAGTCGAGCTCTTCGAGCAGGTCAGCGTTCGCTTCGAGCCCGAAGTCGTTGCCCACGTCGACGACGTCCCACGTGACCTGGCCGGCCTCGACCTGCGCCTTGATCGTCGCGTTCGAGGAGTTCTCGTCCTCGGTGAACGCGACGCCCGTCAGCGTCGTGTACGGCTCGAGCCAGGCCTTGCGCTGCGCCTCCTGGTACGCACCACCGAAGGAGACGAATGAGAGGGTCACGCCCTCCTGGCGCGGCGGGTTGCAGGCCTCGCTCGTTGAGGCGGCCGAGGCGCTTGGGGCGGTCGACCCGCCGCCGCCGGGGCCGCAGGCCGCCGCCAGCATGCCGACGGCAAGCACGACAAGAATCCGTGTCGAGGGACGCATCTGTTCCTCCTCAACTCCACCGCGCGTCGACAACGAGCATCGACCACGAGCGGCGCGGGTCGGGCGATCCCCGACCCGGAGTGATGATCCTACTCGTCTAGGGCGCGGTTGCCAGCCCTTCGGATCGCGCTGCCCTTGACGCTCACAGGAGCGGCGCGATGAGTGCTGCGGCTCGGGCGGCACCGTCCGTCTCGACGGGCCGGGAGTCGATCGGGCGGTCGATCTCGGCGGCGATCGCCTCGGCGATGACCTCGGGCGGTGAGGCGTCGTAGTCCATGTACCGCCCGGCCCCGTAGCGATTGAGCCGATGGCGGACGTGGCGGTTCTGCTCGAAGTGGTTGCGCAGCGGGAAGTACAGGAACGGCCGGCGGCCGGCCGCGAGCTCCATCGTCGTCGTGAGCCCGCCCTGAACGACGGCGAGATCGCAGGCCGCGAGGCGGCGGTACAGATTCGGGACGAACGCGAGGACCTCGATCTCGGGGTTCGCGCCGAGGCTCGCCGGGTCGATCCGCGGCCCCGCGACGACGATCATCCGCAGCCCATTGACCCGTCGCTTCGCCTCCGGGTAGCTCGCGATGACCCGGCGCAGCAGGGCCTCCCCCACCCCTGAGCCACCCACCGTCACGACGACGACGCGCTGGTCCGGTTCGAAGCCGAGCTCACGCCGCAGCTCCTCGCGGCCCTCGATCAACGGCGCCGGGTCGAACCCGGTGATGTAGCCGCTGAAGTCGTAGTGGCGCTCGGTCCAGTCGCGGATCGCGGGCAGGCCCGGGCCGAACGAGTCGGGCACGATGTCGTCCGGCTCGCCCACGAAGATCGCGCGATCGCGGATCCGCGGGAAGCGCTCGACGTGCTCGATCATCTCGGCGTTGTAGTCGGCCGTCAGGAACGCTTCGCGCTCGCCACCCGCTGGCATCGGCAGCCAGCCGACGAAGTCGGTCATCCACGCGAACGCCGTCCGCTTCAGCTCCGGATTCTCGTGCCAGTAGTAATCGATGTCCCAGGCCTCGTCGGCGACGACGAGGTCGTAGTCGCCCTCGGACACAGCATCGTGGAAGACCATGAAGTTGTTGATGAGGATCTCGTCCATCCGGCGGATCGCCTGGAAGCAGTTGAGGTCGTGCTCGCTGGACTCCGCGGCGATATGGGCCGACTCCGAGGCGAGCTCCGCGCTCCGCGGATGCAGCCGCTCGCCGTGGGCCTCGAGCACTGCGGTGACCGGGTGCTGGGCCAGCCAATCGATCTCCAGGTCCGGCTGGAGCTTCCTGAGCTCGGCGGCGATCGAAACGTCGCGTTGGGCATGCCCGAGCCCGATCGGCGACGAGATGTAGAGGGCCCGCCGCGGACGCCGGAGCGCTCGCGTCCAGGTGATCGTCGACGGCCCGGTCACGACTCATCTCCGAGGCGTCGGACGAAGTCGCGGATGGCGAGGTTGACGAGAACGGGGTCGCGCACGTTCGGGAAGTGCCCGCCACGCTCGATGCTCAGGAACTGCCCGCCCGTCAGGCGAGCCAGCTCTGCGCCGTCGGCATGGTCGCGGATGTCATCGTCCGTGCCGTGGATGACGAGGACCGGGCAGTGAACCCGTGAGGCGCGCTCGAGGGCGGCCTCCCGGTTGTTGAGCCCGTCACGGACCGTGCTCCGGATGAGCGTCTCCGGATCGGTCTCGCGGCCCCACGACACGGCGTCTTCGCGCGGTTTCGTCGAGTGGGCTTCGCTGAAGCCCTGCCCGAAGAAGAACTCGAGGAAGTCCGGATACGCGCGTCGCCAGTACGTCGCGTTGTACTTGTTCCAGCCCTCGTCGTTCGGGGCCGGCGCCAGGAACGCCTTGAGCGCCTTCTTCCGGTCGTAGCTCGCGTTGAATGGCAGGGACGGCGCAACGAAGATCGCGCCTTCGACGCGCTCGGGATGCTCGGTCGCGAGGAGGAGCGCGCGATGAGCGCCCATCGACAGCGAGACGATGACGGCCCGATCGGTGCCGGTCGCGTCGAGGACCGCGAGCGCATCGGCTTCGAACTCGGTCTCGGCGTAGGCAGCGACATCCGTTGGCCGGTCTGAGCGCCCGTTTCCGCGCGGGTCGAACGTGATCACCTTGTGGCGGCGAGCGAAGTCCGGGATCTGCATCTTCCAGATCCGCGAATGGACGAGGGTCCAGGTCGGAAGGAAGAGGATCGCCGGCTCGCCCGAGCCATACACCTCGTAGAAGACCCGGGCGCCGGGCCGCTCGACGAATCCGGCCTGATCGGGATAGCGGGCCCGGCTCTGCTCGTGCACCGCCGGACCCGCCGGCTCGCTGGCGGTCATCGTCGGCTCAGGCGCGAGGGCCATGGCCTTCGGACCAGCGCCACAGCGTCCCCGTGATCCGCCAACCGTCGCGGGTCCGGGCGAGCTCGAGCGTCATCGTGGCTCAGCGATCCGGCGCAGGATCGCGCCGACCTTGCGCAGCGCCGAGCGCATCGGCAGCTCCTCCTCGGTAACGCCGAGCAGGATCAGCTCCTCGGCGCCGATGAACGGCGTGCCCATGAGCGCGGCCACCTCGTCCGGCTCCAGGCCGCCCAGGTCGACGCCCCGCTCCTGCTCTCGGCGCACCACCTCGCCGAGCAACCGGTACCAGCCACTCACGACCTGGCGAACCGACGCCGCGACCTCGGGATCGGACCAGCCCGCGGCGATCATCTCGTGCTGGATCCGGACGTAGCCCGACGCGAGGTCCTCCTCGAGGTAGTCGCACGCGCGCTCCCATCGCAGCCACAGCGGTTCCGGCTTGTCGAACATCTCGCGTTGCCGTTCGAGGAGCCTGTCCGTCTCGGCGGCAAGCACGGCGAGGATGAGCTGGAGCTTGGAGCCGAAGTGGTAGTGGATCTGGCTGAGCGGGACGTCCGCGATCTCGGCGACGCGGCGCGTCGAGAGGTTGGCGTAACCCTCGGCGAGGAGGCGCTCGCGGGCCGCGGCGATGATCGCCGTCCGAGTCTCGGCCGTCGCGCGGTCGCGCCGTTCGGCCCGGGATCCGGATCGCTCGACCGCGCCTGCCACGCGCGGAGCATAGGGCGGGCGGGTCACGCGGCGACCGCGTAGACCGCGGCGAGGACGAGGACAACACCGATGGGCTTCGTGAGGCGTCGGCCCCACGTGCGGTTCTTCTCGACCGCGGTCAGGCCGCCGAGCACGAGCATCAGGCTCAGGCTGTGGAGCCCGACGCCGAACATGACGAGCATGATCGACCAGCAGCAGCCAACGCAGAAGGCGCCGTGAGCGAGGCCCATCGTGAAGGCCTCGCGCCGCTCGGAGATGCCTCGCCAACGGTTGAGCACAAACCCGAGTGGGCTGCGGCACTCCTCGAGGCAGCGCTCGCGGAGCGGGCTGAACTGCCACAGGCCCGCGGCCAGGAGCGTTCCGCCGAGGATGAGCCGCGAGTTCGCGGCCAGCCACGGCAGGGCCGTGACGGCGGCGTGGACACCGAGGTCGGCGATCCACGCCGCGAGGCCGAAGCCGCTCCAGACGAGGAGATAGCCGAGGATCACGAGAGCCACGAGCCGGCCGGGCTGCCGGCGCCGGGCCGTGAGCGCGGCGAACGTCAGCACGAGCGGGACGCTGCTCGGCAGCATCATCGCGACGATCATCACGAGCCAGCCGATGGTGAACAGCGCCGCGCTCAGCGGGAGCGGCGCGGCGGAGCCGCCGTGATCCAGGAAGCCGGCGTTCGGTGAGCCCTGCCAGGCCCACAGCGCGAGCCAGGCGGCACCGGACAGGACGACCAATGCGCTGACGAGGAGCGCCTGGTCACGCTGCGGCGACCGAAGGTGGGCGGGAGCGAACATGACCGGCCTCCTGATGGATTGCGCTCTGCGCCGTCGTCAGGCGGCGAAGCGGAAGTGGCCCTGCAGCGCGTTGTGATCCCGCAGGTCGTCGACGCTCGGGATGCCATGACCGCTGCCGTCTCGCGTATACGTGCTCGCCTTGGCCGCGTAGACGGGCGAGCCGGGGATGGTGCTGAACACCGTCTCGGCGAGCGTTGTCGGGTTGCCGGTCGCGCCGACGAACGGCGCCATCTCGGCATTGACCCGCTCCCCGATCCTGAAGCCGCCCTTGCCGTCCTGGACGGTGAAGCTGATCGGCGCCCGCTCGACCGCCGCGACCTCGCCGATGAGACCGGCCAGGTCCGCGATCGCACCACCGAGCTGGCCGGTGAACAGCTTGATCAGCGCGCCTTCCTGCTCGGCGTTCGAGCGGTCGTCGATGTAGACGACGGCCTTCCAGGACTTCGGTTCGAGGATGTTCCGCGGGATGTGTGCGGACACCGCGAGCGTCAGCCCGTCGACGTTGACGCCCTCGATCGTGCCCTTCTCGATCCCCCACGCGATCGTCGTGTCGCAGGTCTTGTAGTCGGGGTCCTCACCCACCCAGCATGGGCAGAGCACGTTGCACGTGCAGACTTCGAGAAGTCGTCCTTCGATCTCGTATCCCATCGCCGCCACCTCGCTCGTCACCGCCCGACGCCATGATGTCGGTCATCTGACCGATCTCGGTCGGTCGACCGACCTTAGTCGGGCGCGAGTTGACTGTCAAGCCCTTTTTTCGAGTCAGCCCGGCAACCCTCTGCTGGAACCCCACCTTGACGCGATGCGAACAGCGGCCATGATGTCCGCCACGGGTAGGAGGGTTGACGTGGCGGTCGACAGTTCGGCGGCGGAGACATTCATCCGCCCCGACGGCAGGGTCAAGGTCACGGGTGTGGGGCGCTACACGGCCGACCTTGCGTCCGCCGGGATGGCCCACGCGGCGTTCCGCTATGCCGACCACCCCCACGCCAGGATCCTCAAGATCGACACGGCGAAGGCTCGAGCGCTGCCCGGCGTGGTTGCCGTGATCACCCAGGCGGATCTGCCCGACGTCCGCTTCGGCGGGTTGGTCCAGGACCGCACGCTGTTCGCGAAGGACGTGGTCCGCTTCGAGGGCGAGATCGTCGCCGGCGTGGCCGCTCTCAGCGAGGCCACGGCCGTCAAGGCGGCCCGCCTGATCGAAGTCACGTACGAGCCGCTACCTGCGCTCACGGACTTCGTCGCCGCGATGGAGCCAGGCGCTCCGCTCGTGCATCCTGAATGGGCCGACTACGGGCGCGACGAGCAGATGGTCGCGAACGGGAACACGATCTCCTACTCCACGATCGTGAAGGGCGACGCCGACGCGGCGATGGCCGCGGCCGACGTCGTCGTCAAGAGCCGCTACGAATCCGATGCGTCGCAGGGCGTCCCGATCGAGCCGCGGGCCGTGCTCGCCGAATGGCGCGGCGACGAGGTCACGATCTGGTCGTCGACGCAGGTGCCGTACGCGGCCCGCTCCGGTGTGGCCCAGACGCTGCAGATCCCCGAGGCGAACGTTCGCGTGATCGTGCCGCTCCTCGGCGGCGGGTTCGGGGCGAAGTGCGACCTCCATTTCGAGGCCCAGGTCGCGGCGCTGGCTCGCGCCGCGCGCCGTCCGGTGCGCCTGGTCTTCACGCGCAAGGAGGAGTTCCGCGCGATCGCCCAGCGTCGCGAGGGCATCGTCATGGAGTTCGAGACCGGCGCGATGCGCGACGGGCGGCTCGTGGCCCGCAGGGCGCGGCTGATCCTGGACAAGGGCGCGTATTGCGGTGAAGGCGGGTTCCTCGGCCAGATGGCGGCGATGCACGCCTGCGGTCCGTACGTCATCGACGCGGTGTCCGTGGAGGCGTTCCTCAACTACTCGAACCAGCAGCCGTCCGGCTCGGTGCGGGCGCCCACCGCCCCCCAGGTCTGCTGGGGGCTCGAGCAGCACATGGACGAGGTGGCCCACGAGCTCGGGATGGATCCTGTCGAGCTTCGCCGGCGGACGCTGATCGAGGAGGGCGCCGAAGGACCGACCCGCCAGGTCTTCGACGCTGTCGGCGTGAAGCAGACGCTCGAGCGGGCGGTCGAGATGATCGGCTACGGGCGCGAGCTTCCCGAGGACGAGGCGATCGGGGTGGCTGTGGGCTGGTGGTCGTCGTCGCCGTCTCCGTCGGGCGCGTACATCCACCTGAACGGCGACGGCAGCGGGACGATCGTGACCGGCGCCCAGGAGAACGGCAGCGGGGCCGTGATGGCGATGCCCAAGTTCGTCGCCGAGGAGCTCGGGATGGAGCCCGAGCGCTTCACGCTCCTGCACCAGGACACGGCGGCGGCGAACTGGGACCTTGGCTCGTGCGCCTCGCAGACCACGTTCAACTCCGGTCGCGCGGTCCTCGCCGCCGCGGCCGACGTGCGGGAGCAGCTTCTTGACGCGGCCTCGGCCGAGCTGGAGATCGATCGCAGGGACCTCGAGCTCGCGGAGGGCCAGGTTCGCGTGAAGGGCTCGCCCGACCGAGCCGTTTCGATTGCTTCTCTCGCGGGTGCCGGCACGATCCACGGGAAGGGTTCCGGCGACGTTCCCGACAGGCCCGCCGGTGATACCGGCGGATGCATCGGTCGGCTCGGCAACGAGACGTTTGCCGCGCCTCAGCTGATCACGCAGGCGGCCCACGTCAAGGTGGATCGCGACACCGGCGTGGTCCGCGTCCTGAAGGTCGCCGCCGCGCACGACTCCGGGATGATCCTGAACCGGCCCGGCGCCGACGGGCAGGTCACCGGCGGTGTCGTGATGGGCGTGGGCCTCGCCCTCTCCGAGGGGACGCAGTTCGACAGCGAGGGCCGGCAACGGAACCCGCACCTGCTCGACTACAAGTTGGTCACCTGCTCGGACGCGCCGGAGATCGAGATCGACTGGGTCCAGGTCCCGACGGCGAACGCCGGGCCGCGCGGTTCGAAGGGCGTCGGCGAGCCGCCGGCCGTCCCGACCGCGGGCGCGATCGCGAACGCGATCGCGAAGGTCGTGGGCCGCCGGGTCCGACAGCTTCCGATGACCCCGGAGCGGGTCTGGGCGGCAGCCGGGGAGGCGGAGGCATGACGCGGTCGTTCGCGAGCGCGGCAACGCTCGAGGATGCGCTGTCCGCCCTCGGCGCGGGCGCACGGCCGGTCGCGGGCGGGACCGACCTCGTGGTCGGCGCCCGGCAGGGCAAGGCGCCGTTGCCCGACTCGATCGTCGCGATCGACCGGATCCCCGAGCTCGGCGGCATCGCCGACAACAACGATGGGCTGCGCCTCGGCGCGCTGGTCACGCACGAAGAGATCGTGGCGAACGAGCTGATCCTCAAGCGGTTCACGGCGCTCGCCGACGCCTCGGCGATCGTCGGCTCCCACGCCACGCGCGCTCACGGCACGATCGGCGGCAACGTGATGAACGCCTCGCCGGCGATGGACACGGGTGGGCCGCTGCTGTGCTTCGCGGCCACCGCGCGGCTGCGCTCGGCATCGGGCGAGCGAATGCTCCCGCTCGAGGAACTGTGGACCGGCCCGGGGAAGATCGCCGCCGATCCGGCCGAGCTGCTGGTCTCCATTCACGTTCCCGCGCCGGCGCCCGGGACCGGCTCGGCCTACGTCCGGCTCGAATATCGGCGTCAGATGGAGATTGCGATCGTCGGGGTGACGGCGGTCGTGCGCCTGGACGGTGGGTCTGTCGCAGAGGCCAGGATCGCGATCACGGCGCTCGCACCGACGATCCGCCGGGTCGCCGCGGCCGAGGCCGCCTTGACGGGCTCCGACGGCGGCAAGGACGCGATCGCGGCAGCGGCTCGGGCCGTGTCGGCCGGCTCTTCGCCGATCTCCGACGTCCGCGGATCCGCGGACTACCGGGCCGCGATGGCCGGGGTGATCGCGCGCCGGACGATCGAGACGGCTCTTGCGCGCGCCCGCGGCGAGCACGTATCGGTCCCGGCGAGCGCCGCGACCTGGGCGGGCGCAGGCGCCGCGACCTGGGCCGGCGCGGGAGGTGCAGCGCGATGAGCGTTCCGGCCACGCTGACCGTGAATGGCACCGCGTACCCGGTCGATATCGATCCGCACATGAGCCTGCTCGAGGCGGTTCGAGACGTGGTAGGACTCACCGGCTCGAAGGAAGGCTGCGACGACTCGGAGTGCGGCGCCTGCATGATGCTGCTGGACGGCAAGCCCGTGAACTCGTGCAGCTACCTCGCCCTCCAGGCGGACGGCCGCGAGATCACCACGGTGGAGGGGCTCGCCGACGGCGAGGAGCTCGCGCCCCTGCAACGCGCGCTCCTCGAGCACGGCGGTGTCCAGTGCGGCTTCTGCACGCCGGGGATGCTGATCTCCGCCACGGCGCTCCTCCGTTCGAACCGGGATCCGTCCGAGGAGGACGTGCGGATCGCCCTGTCAGGCAACCTCTGCCGCTGCACCGGCTATACGGGAATCGTCAAAGCGGTCCGCAGCGTCCGCAGCGCAGCCGCCTCGGCGACCTGAGCGGCGCCCACTGGCGAGCCTCGCGCCTCGCGCTCGGCGCTTCGCCGGCCGGCTGACCGTTCAGCAGCCCGCTCGTATGCCCAAGTCTGCCTCGGCGGAGCGACCTTCTTCAAGTGATGCGCGTCGCTGGAATACGAAGCCGCTTCGGTGGCCGAAACGGTCCCCAACCGCTGTTCGTATGCGAGCGATGCGCATCATCCGGGAACGATCGCTCCCGAGGGCCGAATCTGCGCATACGAAGGTCTCAGGGGGTCGCGCTCGGAGCGGGGGCGCCGGCACGGGGCGCGCCGGCACGGGCGCATAATCGGGCTCCGGTGAGCCACCGATGATCGACACGCTCGAGACAGGCAGGGACGCCGTTCGCCGCCACGCGTGGTCCGAGGCGGTCGAGGCGCTGACGGCGGCCGACCACGACGGCCGCCTGACACCGGATGATCTTTCGCTGCTCGGCAACGCGTTGTGGTGGTCCGCGCGCCCCGACGAGGCGTACGAGACCCTGGAGCGAGCGTTCGCTGCCTTCAGCGAGGCCGACCGACCCATCGACGCTGCCGGCGCCGCCCTGCAGATCGCCTACAACGCCTTCCGCAGTCACGCGGAACCGGTCGGCATGGGCTGGCTGGCGCGTGCGCAACGGCTGCTCGCGGATGCGCCCGAGAGCTGGGCCCACGCGTGGCTCGGCGTCTTCAACACGCTTGGTGCGCTGATGCAAGGGCACATCGACGCGGGCCTCGAGGCGGCGGGCGAAACGATGGAGGTGGCGCGTCGGACCGGCAACGACTCCGCGCTCTTCCAGGCCATGAGCTTTCGGGGCATGGCCAACGTGTTCGCCGGCAACGTGCAGCAAGGGCTTGCCGACATCGACGAGGCGGCCGCGGCGGCATCTTCCGGTCAGCTCGAGCTGCGCGCCGCCAGCGACATCTACTGCAACACGATCTCCGCGTGCCGAAACGTCGGCGACCTGGCTCGCGCCTCCCAGTGGGCCGCCGAGGGCGAGCGATTCATGCTTCGCGAGGGCGCTGGAGGCTACCCGGGGATCTGCCGCGTCCATCGGGCCGAGCTGAAGATGCTCCACGGCCAGTGGTCCGAGGCGGAGGTCGAGGCACGCCAGGCGTGCGTGGAGCTCGAGCGCTTCCGACTCCTCGACGGCGTCGGCTACGCCCGCTACCAGATCGGCGAGATCCGGCTTCGGATGGGCGACCTGGACGGCGCCGCCGAGGCCTTCGACAGCGCGTATGAGCTTGGGCACGACGCCCAGCCCGGGCTGGCCTTGCTCCAGCTCGCACGAGGCGAGATTGCGGACGCCGGTAAGTCCATCGATCGAGCGCTGGCGGCTGCCGCGGGCAGCGGTGGGACAACCGACAAGGGAACCCGAGGTCGCCTCCTCCCGGCCAAGGTCGAGATCGCTCTTGCGGGCGGGGACCTGGAGGCTGCCCGGCTGGCGGTCGACGAGCTGGAGACGATCGCAACGGACTTTGGGCAGCCCTTCTACCAGGCCGGCGCGCTCACCGCCCGGGGCGAACTGCTCCTCGGACAGGAGCGCGCCGCGGAGGCGTCACCGGTCCTCGGCCAGTCGTGGCGCCTGTGGCAAACCTCAGACCTGCCGTACGAAAGCGCGCGCGCAAGGCTGCACTACGCGGAGGCGCTCGCGGCCGAAGGCGATTCCGCCACGGCCCGCCGCGACTACCTGGCGGCCAGAGCAACGTTCGAACGGCTTGGTGCGGCGCTGGACGTCCAGCGTGTGGACGTGCTGCTCGGCGGGGATCCCGCGGGGGCGGGCGTCGCGAGGCCGGCCGATCGCGTGACGCGGACGTTCATGTTCACCGACATCGTGACGTCCACGGACCTCCTCGAGGCGATGGGCGACGAGGCCTGGACCGAGATCCTGGGTTGGCACGATCGGGCGCTGCGCGCCGCGTTCGTGGAGCACCGCGGCGACGAGGTCAGCCACACCGGCGATGGCTTCTTCGTGGCATTCGAACGGGCGGTGGACGGCATCGACTGCGCGGTCGACATCCAGCGCCGGCTGGGGCGCCATCGCCGCGAACACGGCTTCGCGCCGTTCGTGCGCATCGGGCTCCACACGGCCGAGGCGACGCGGCGCGGGCGCAATTACGCCGGCGGCGGCGTGCACGTGGCTGCGCGCATTGGTGGCGCCGCCGCGAAGGACGAGATCCTGGTAAGCCTCACCGCGCTCGATGCGGCCGGCCCGCCGCGGTTTGGCCTCTCCGAGCCGCGCTCCATGGCACTGAAGGGCGTTCGCGAACCGATCGGGGTGCGCGCGGTCGACTGGCGCTGAGGGCGCCTTCGATACGCGAATCCCAGGCGTCGAGCGTTGAGCTGACGCCTGGGAACGTGGGGAACGGGACGCCGTTCGGGCTCAGTGCGCGAACCTGCTTGGGAACTGGGCGATGATCCCGTCGCTGAGCATGTCGGCCATCTCGAGGATCTCGATGTGGACCTTCTCGTACGCCGCGATGTCGTCGGCGTAGCGGCCCTGCAGGCGGGCGACGGCTTCCTCGAGGGTCAGGTCGAGGTGGTCCTTCATCATCGCGTCGAGGTCCTCGAGCGGCCACTGCTTCGGGTTCAGCTGATTCAGCGCAACGGCGATGTCGTGGGCATTCGCGTACCAGGCAGCTGATGCGTCCGCGACCTCGTCGGCGTCGCCGGCCTTCGCGGCGGCAATGAGCCGTGCGGCCGTGAGGATGTGGTCGCGCAACAGGGCTTCGACCGCGTCGCCGGCCGCGTCACCGTAGAAGGCTGCCAGCGCGTTGGCGATGTCGGTCTGGTTTGCGAGGAGCCGATCCGTCGTCGGTCCGATGTCGGCGAGGTCGCCTGGAAGCGTCGCCGCGCTCACGATGTACTGGCGCGTCCAGGTGATGTGGTCTTCCCACAGCTTGCGCATCGCGTCGTGGAACTCGGCCCGGGCGGAGATGGCGCCGTGGCCGGTCGCGGCCTCGGCTGGCTGGCCGGACGGGGCAAAGACGGTGAACGCAAGCGCGGCGGATGCAAGCCCGGCGGCGAAGGCGCCGAGGCGTGATGTTCGGGTCATGATGCTGGTTCCTTTCGACGCGTCCCGTGACGCGTTCCTCGGGCTAGGAGCCCGTGACGATGACGCTCCCCTTCATGTTCTGGGGGTGGAGCGTGCAGACGTATTGATAGGAGCCGGCCGTGGCGAACAGCCGCGTAACGGATTCGCCGGGCGCCATCGCGAGCGGCTGGTCGCCCTCGACGCTGACCGTGTGGCTGAAGTTGTCGTGGTTCGTCCACGTCACGGTCGAGCCGGCCTCGACCACGATGGCGGCCGGTTCGAACTTGTACGACTTCGGGAGGTCGACGGTCGTCGTCGCGATCGGGCTGACCGAGGCGGCTACGCCTCCCCCGCCGCACGCGGCCAGGACGAGGAGCAGCGCGCCCAGCGCGAGGCGGTTCATCGCGCCTGCGCGGCTGCACCGACGAGGGCGCGCTGGGTGGCCGCGACGAACACGAGGATGAACGCGACCAGATCGAGGACCTCGCTGATCGTGTGAGCGAACAGGAACACGGTCCAGTCGAGGTGGTAGGTCATGTAGCTGATCTCGGCCAGCGCGAAGAGGCTGAATGCCCAGCCAAGGAGGCTGGCGCCGCTCCCGAACGAACGCCACGCGAAGTAGGCGCCGATGAGGAACGCCGTGAGGTGGATGCCCAGGAACACCGGAGCCGGGATCTGGTTGACGAAATCGCCGAACGGCATCAGGAGACTCCTTTCCGACTGTTGCTGGCTCGTGGACCGAGCCGGGTCTGCCGGACGCCGTCCGCGACGACGCCGAGCAGGATCAGGACCATGCCCACGAACACCTGGAGGTGAGCCGCGATCTCGTCGGCGGTGTGGCCGGCCGAGTGGCCGGCGTTCGGGGCGCCGACGCCCACGCCGAAATGCGCGACGACGTCGGCGATGCCGCCGAGAACGAGGACGACGAGGCCGATCCGGACGAGGAGCGGGAGGCTTCCGAATCCCCTGCCCGTCCGAGCGCGCCTGGCGCGCTGCCGGTCGGCTTCTATCGTGAGCATGCGTTAGTAATACACCTCCCGCTGATCGTCGTCAAACACTTGCGCTAGCGGATGTTTGCTATAGACTCCCGGTATGCCTCACGACACCAGCGACATCGAAGGCGTGGCCCTCCTCGACGAACCCGTTCGGCGTGCCCTTTACGACTGGGTCGTCGCGACGCGTCGCGCGGTCAGCCGCGACGAAGCCGCGGCGGGCGCCGGCGTATCGCGGGCGCTCGCGGCCTTCCACCTCGACCGGCTCGCCCGCTCCGGCTTGCTCGAAGCCGAGTACCGGCGGCTCTCCGGTCGGACCGGCCCGGGCGCCGGGCGTCCGGCGAAGCTCTACCGGCGCGGATCGCGGGATCTCGCCGTCGCCCTGCCGGCCCGCAGCTATCAGGTTCCGGCCGAGCTCTTCGCGGCGGCAATCGAGCAGAGCGGCGGCCCTCTGCCGCCCGAACCCCTCCGGATGGCCGCCCACGCCGTGGGCGAGGGCGCGGGCGCGGCGGCTCGGAAGCGCGTCGGACCTCGTCCCAGCCGGCGGCGACTCCGAGGCGCCCTGCTCGAGCTCCTGGACGAGCGCGGCTACGAGCCGCATGAGACGCCGTCAGGCGAGATTCGCCTCGCCAACTGCCCGTTCCACGCCCTCGTCGAGGATCATCGCGACCTCGTGTGCGGGACGAACCTCGCGCTCGCCGAGGGTCTTCTCGACGGCCTTGGAAGCGGGGCGGTCACGGCGCGGCTCGACCCGCAACCGGGTCAGTGCTGCGTGGCGATCAGCCGGGGATAGCCTCGCGCTTCGCGCTTCCCCGGTCGGCTGACCGGTCAGCAGCCCGTGGAGCAGCCCGCTCGTATGCCCAAACCTGCCTCGGCGAAGCGACCTTCTCCGAGTGATGCGCGTCGCTGGAATACGAAGCCGCTGCTGTGGCCGCTTCGGTGGCCGAAACGCTCCCCAATCGCCGTTCGTATGCGAGCGACGCGCATCATCCGGGAACGATCGCTCCCGAGGGTCGAATCTGCGCATACGAAGGTCACAGGAGGCCGCGCTCGGCGCGCCGCGTTCGGCGCGCCCCCCTTCGGCGATCAGGCCTCCGGCGAGCTCGCGCTCGGGGCAGGTGGCGGCGGGGCGGCGTCGCCGGAGATCGGCTCGAGATCGATGGATCGGGCCCGGCGCGTCCGACCGCCCTCGGTTCGGACCATGACGGATGGAATGACGCCGCTCGCCTCGGACTCGACGACGGCCGCCTCACCGGCGAACAGGCCGGTCGAGATTCGGACCTTGTCGCCGACGCGGATCGCTCGACCGGCGCCAGCCGCGAGGTTGATCGTGACCGTCCGCCCCGGAGGGTTCCGCGGATCGAAGGCGCCGGGAAGCGGAGCCGCCTGGCCTTTCGTTGCGGTCTTGGCCGGCGGGTAGACCTGCTTCTTACGGCGCATCAGTACGACCGCCGACGCGAGGTCGTTTCGTCCTTCTTCGGCTTCGGCTCACGGCCGGGGCGCGGTGGGCGCGGCGGCGTGCCTGGGGCCATGTCTGGCGGCGGGGTCCACGGTGCCCGCTCCTTCGATGCCTGGACCTTTGCCGCGAACGCGGCTGCGACGTCTGGCGGGATGCTGCGCTGCCAGGCGCTCTCGATTTCCGTGACCCGAATCGCCTGGTCGGCACGCCGCTGGCGCTCGAACTTCGAATGCTTTGCCATCTTCCCTCGATTACGCGCGCCTCCCGGGTGTCAGGAGGGTCCGGCGAATGGTACCGCGCGTTCGCGGGTGGGCCGTATTCTGCGGTCGTGCCCATGCGCGAGCTGCCGACCGGGACGCTGACGTTCCTGTTCACCGACATCGAAGGCTCGACGAAGCTCGTCAACGCGCTTGGGCCGGCGTTCGGGGCGGTGCTCGATCGCCATCACGCGATCCTCCGACAGGCGTTCGAAGCCGCCGGCGGGGTCGAGGTTTCGACCGAGGGCGACGCGTTCTTCGTCGTCTTTACGAGCGCGACCGGGGCCGTCGACGGGGCGGCGAACGCGCAACGGGCACTGGCGGCTGAACCCTGGCCGGTCGATGCCGGCGTTCGCGTCCGAATGGGCGTCCACACGGGCGAGGGCCGGCTGGGTGGCGACAACTACGTCGGCCTCGACGTCAACCGGGCGGCGCGGATCGCCAGTGCCGGGCACGGCGGGCAGGTGCTCCTCTCGAAGGCGACCCACGGCCTCGTCGCGAGCTCGCTCGTGGGCGAGATGGAGTTCCGCGACCTGGGCGAGTTCCACTTGAAGGATCTCGAGGAGCCCGAAACGCTGTTCCAGCTGGTCGGCCCCGGCCTCGCCGACGACTTCCCTCCCCCGCGGACGCTCGACGCGCCGAGCAACCTTCCGGCGCAGGTCACGAGCTTCGTCGGGCGCGACACGGAGGTGGAGGCGGTCGCCGCGCTCCTCCACGCTGCCCGACTGGTGACCCTGACCGGGCCCGGCGGCACCGGCAAGACCCGACTCAGCCTAGGCGTGGCGGAGCGGATGCGCCACGAGTTCCCGGGCGGGAGCTACTTCGTCGAGCTCGAAACGCTGACCGACCCCGACCTCGCGGGGCCCGAGATCGCGCGCGCGCTCAAGCTGCGCGAGGACCCGAAGGTCACGGTCGTCGAGCAGCTCGAAGGCCACCTGCGCGACCGCTCGGTCCTCCTCGTCCTCGACAACCTCGAGCAGTTCCGCGAGGGCGTGCCGATCGTCGGCAAGCTCCTGCAGGCCGCGCCGAAGCTGTCGGTCCTGGCGACCAGCCGCCAGCCGCTCCGGATCCGCGGGGAGCAGGAGTTCCCCGTTCCGCCGCTGGGCCTTCCCGACCCGAAGGCCGCGGCATCACCCGAAGCGCTCTCCGGCTTCGAAGCGATCGCGCTCTTTGTCCAGCGTGCGCGCGCGGTTCGGCCGGACTTCGCGGTGACGGATTCGAACGCCGCGGCTGTCGCCGCGATCTGCCGTCGCCTCGACGGTTTGCCGCTCGCCATCGAGCTCGCCGCAGCCCGGACGAAGCTCTTCGCGCCGGACGCGATCCTCTCGCGGCTCGAGCAGAGCCTCGGCTTCCTCGCGAGCTCCGCGCGGGACCTGCCCGAGCGGCAACGGACCCTGCGCGGCGCAATCGACTGGAGCCACGACCTCCTCGACGAGACCGAGCGGGCACTGTTCCGGCGGCTCGCGATCTTCGTCGGAGGGTGCACGATCGAAAGCGCGGAGGCCGTCTGCAACGTGGACGGCGAGCTCGGGCTCGACACGCTCGACACGCTGGCCTCGTTCGTCGACAAGAGCCTCCTGCGCCAGTCGGACGGGGCCGCCGGCGAACCGCGATTTCGGATGCTCGAGACGATCCGCGAATACGCGTTCGAACGGCTGGCCGAGTCGCCGGACGCGGACCTGGTTCGACGACGTCACCGGCACCACTTCGGCATGGTGGCCAAGGACGCGGAGTCGCAGCTCATCGATGCGAGCCAGGCGACCGTCCTCGACACGCTCGAAGCCGAGGCCGACAACCTCCGGGCCGCGATCCTGCGAGCCGCCGAGGACGGTCGGATCGAGTTCGCGCTGGACACGGCCGCCTCGCTCTGGCGGTTCTGGCAGCAGCGCAGCCATCTCACGGAGGGTCGCGCCTTGCTGGAAGGCCTGCTGGAGCGGCCGGACGCGGCACAATGGACGAAGGTTCGGGCGCGCGCGATGGGCGCCCTCGGCGGGGTCGCCTACTGGCAGGGCGACTTCGAAACCGCGCTGCGGCACTACAACGAGCAGATCGCGATCGGGCGCGAGCTCGACGACCCGGGCGGGCTGGCCGATGGGCTTTACAACGCCGGCTTTGCGGCATCGATCCTCGGCGACTACGCGCAAGGCCATGCGAACTACGTCGAGGCCTCGCAGATCTACGAGGCGCTCGGCGACAGCCTGGCGCTCACGCGCACCCGCGAGGCGCTCGTGTTTCTCCTGCAGGCGGAAGGCCGCTTCGACGAGGCGCGCGAGATCCAGGAGACGAACCTCGCCGAGTACAAGCGCCTGGGGGCGCGCTTCCGAATTGCGAACGGCTACAGCCAGCTGGGCGTGGTCAACATGCGTGCGGGGGCATACGAAGCCGCCGCAGCAGCGTTCCGGGAGGCGTGGATGCTGTTCAGCGAGGCGGGCGACATGCCCTCGATCGTGCGAGGCCTCATCCTGACCTCGATCCTGGCTACGAAGGTCGGCGACTTCGAGCGGGCGGCGAAGCTTCGCGGCGCGGCGGACGAGGTCATGCGCCCGCTCGGCAACATCGCGTTGCCGATGCAGATCCTGCGGCTCGACGATCCGGCGATCGCGGCCCGAGCCGCGCTCGGCGACGAGGCGTATGAAGCGGAATACGAGGCCGGGCGCAGGCTGAGCTTCGACGAGATCGCGGGTCTCGTGCTCGGCTAGCGACCTCGCGTCGGCGGCGGCAGTCCCTCGATGAGCGCGCCGTTCGCGTACGCATGCTCGCCGCGCGAGTCGAACACGACAACCTTGCCTGCGCCGAGCGCCCGCCAATCGCCGTTCGACCAGACGGCCGCCGTGCGTTCCTCGAGCCCGAGGAGCTTGCCGCCGAACCCGGTGATGACGGGTCGAACCATTGGAAGCGCGGCTCCCCCATCGTTCTCGAGATGCGGCACGGCGACGACGCCGGGCACCAGCCCGAACCCGCGGCGCGAGTTCGTGAGCATTTGGGCCGGTTCGACCTGCTTGCTGAGCGTGAGCTCGCCGAACGCGAGTGCGCCGGCGGACGAGCCGGCAAGCGCGGCGCCGGCCTGCCATGCGTCAACGATCGCGGACCACGCCGCGGATCCTTCGAGCATGCTCATGACCAATCCCGGATCGCCGCCGGTCAGGTAAAAGAAGCGGCCCGCTCGAGCGCGGTCGACGATCGCGGGGTCGTTGGCCTGATCCTTGGTGCGGAGCGGCAGCTCCTCCACGTCGAGGCCGAGGCCGGCGAACCAGGAGCGCGCCAGGGCCAGTGCATGTTCCGGGTTCTGCTCTGCCGCAGCCGAAGCGACGATGAACGCGGGGCCTGCGCGGCCGGCGTGGCTGGCGCGCGCCGCCGCATCGACCAGGACTCGGTCATTCGGCTCGTTGCCGGGGAGGAACTCACCGCCGCCGGCGAGCGCGAGCGGGCCAGGCTCGGCTGTCATGTCCTGACGATACGCGTCGTCAGGCGGGGACGACCTTGATCGTGTCGTCGCACAGGGCGACCATCGGGTTGCCTTCCGCACCGATGCTGCCACCGCTCGACTCGATCAGGTCGCCGGTATGGGCAACGACGAGGCCGTTCTCGTCGAGGAGCGCGATCCGCTCGCCATCGATCGCGGCGTGGTAACCGAACGGGAAGAGCGGCTGGTACAGCTCGCCGGTGCCGGGAACCTGCAACGCGAGGCCCCACTGAGGGTGCGGCACGAGAACGCCCGTGATGAGCGCTTCCATGCACGCCTCGGCCGGCGCCTGCTCGGTTCGAATGGTGACGCCCTGGATCTGGGTGGTCGCTGCCGGGCTGCAGGCCCCGATCGTCAGGCCGAGTGCGAACGCGAAGGTTGCGGCTCGAATCGTCTTCATGCGCGTCTGACGTCCGAACCGCGCATCTGGTGCCCTCACCCGACTCGTCGGTACGTGCTCTCGGCACGTCGAGCGATGCGGAGCACGACGACGAGTCGCGTCCGGCTGTCGATGGCGTAGACGATCCGAAGATCGCCGACCCGGAGGCGCCAGTAGGCGCTGCTCGCGACCTTCGAGGCGCCCGGCGTTCGAGGTTCGATGCCCAGCGAGAGGATCGGACCGCGCAGGCGCGCGGCGTCGCCGGGCGGGAGCTTCCGAAGCTGGCGCTGTGCGGCCGGAGCAAGCTCGACCCGGTGGCGGGCCTCGGTCATCCGCGCTTCGAGCGAAATGCGGTCTGCGTTTCGGCGGCGAGGGCGCCGAAGAATGCCTCGGCCGACTCGCCGCCGTTGCGCTTGTACTCAGCGTGCGCGGCCGCGGCAGACTCGAGATCCTCGGCGTCCTCCGCAGCCTCAAGCCAGGCTCCCAGGGCCTCGTCCACGATCTGGCGAACGCTTCGATCCGTCCGTGCGGCTTCGACCTTGACCGCTCGATAGAGCTCGTCGGTCAGGTCGATGGTGACTTTCATGTGCGCCAGCATACTGGGAAGCTGGGTTGCTGGCAATTCGGGCGACTACGGTCGCAAACCCACGCTCGCGAGCTCCGCGCGAGCCAGGCGATCGTGGCGGCCACTGGCCCAGTCGCCGAAGGGATCGGGCGTGAAGTCGAGGAGCTCCTGGTAGTCGAGCCGGGTGACCGCGCGCAGCGCGAGCGTCTTCTCGATATAGGCGTCCGCGATCTTCGGGGCTCGGCGGATCACGCGATGAGCGGCGCGAACCTGTCGGAGGCGAGCCCAGCGCCAGGGCAGGTAGCGGCTCAGCCACGGGACGAGGGTCACGCCGGCGAGCAGGAGCCCGAGGACCGCGGAAACGACGAGGATGAACTGCTCGAGGCTCGTGCCGAAGCCCGACAGCGGCTGTCCGGCGCCGCTGAACGCGTTTCGAGCGGTGTCGCGAAGGCCCTCGCCGATCAACGGGATCCCAGCAAGGGCGTCTCCGAGCTGCTGCCCGGCGGAAATCAGTGCCTCGCCACCACCCCGGACCGTTCGACCAGCCGCGGCGAAGCCGGCCAGGAATTCGTAGAGCTGCAATGCCAGATAGCCCCAGACCGTCACCCAGCCCAGGGTCGTCACGTCGGCGATCTGCTCCTTCGCCCGTGCGCCCGGCGTCTCGCTCCAGATCTTGATCATCGTTCGCCTCCCACGCGGAGTTTCCATCGAATTGGCCGGTCGCGGGGTCGCCGCCGCGTTCGTATGCCCACATTCGGTCCTTGAAACGTCGGTTCGGATTTCGATGCGCGTCGCTGGAATACGAAGCACCCGTGGCGTCGAAATACCTGACAGTCCGTGTCAGCTTCCGGCGGTACAACGGGCCCTCAAGAACCTGAACGGAGGACCCGATGGGCAACGATTCAGCTGTCGCCACGCTCACGAGCGACACGGCATCCGGACTGCACGACTTCGACTTCCTGCCCGGCAAGTGGGCGATCCATCACCGCCGCCTGAAGGGCCGCCTTGTCGGTTCGACCGAGTGGGAGGAGTTCGACGGCACCTCGGAAGCGCGATTGACGATGGGCGGGGCGGGAAATATCGACGACAACGTCATTCCTGCGCCGGCCGGCACCTACCGCGCCGTCACGATCCGGTCCTTCGACCCGGAGACGAACCAGTGGCAGATCTGGTGGCTGGACGCTCGATTTCCGAAGGGCCCGCTTGATCCGCCAATGGTCGGTAGCTTCAAGGACGGCATCGGCACCTTCTACGCCGACGATACGTTCAACGGCCAGCCGATCCGCGTGCGCTTCCTGTGGTCGGACATCAGCGACACGACCTGCCGCTGGGAGCAGGCCTTCTCGCCGGATGGCGGCGAGACGTGGGAGATCAACTGGGTCATGACCTCGACGCGCCTCGCCTGGCCCGCCTGACTCGCCTGACCACGCACCCGCCGCACACCAACCTTCGTATTCCAGCGACGCGCATCACCGGCAAGAGTGTCTATCCGCGCTCGAAATCTGGGCATACGAAGGCCGAAACACCAACCCCGAGCGAGGCGTGCCATGATCGTCCGCGATGGACGCGGTCATCTTCCTCGTCGGGGCGCTCATCCTCGCGCTCGCGCTCTGGGACATCTTCCAGACGATCGTCGTGCCGCGGCCGACGCCGGGCCGCTTCCGGATCGCCCGATACGTGGTCCCGCCAACGTGGCGGCTGTGGCGCCGGATCGCGGCACGGAAGAGCGACGCGGCCGCTCGGGACGCGTTCCTGGGCTTCTATGCGCCGGGCGTCGCCGTGTTGCTGCTCGTCATGTGGGTCGCGGTGATGATCCTCGGCTACGGACTGATCCTGTTCGCGCTGCGCGGCGAGATCCGCCCGATCCCGACGTCGCTCGGCGAGGCCCTGTACTTCGCCGGCACATCCGTCCTGACCCTCGGCTTTGGCGAGCTCGTCGCGACCGGTGGTCTGGCGAGGCTCGTCGTCCTGATCGGGGCCGTGACCGGTCTCGGCGTCGTCGCCCTCGTCATCACCTTCCTCTTCTCGCTGTACGCGTCCTACCAGCGCCGTGAGGTGCTCGTTGTGACCCTCGCCGCCCGCGCGAAGTCACCGCCATCGGCCGTCGCCCTGCTCGAGACGTATGCCCGCCTCGATATGGTCGACGAGCTGCCCGCGCTGTTCCGCGACTGGGAGCTGTGGACGGCCGAGGTGCTCGATTCGCATGTTGCGTTCCCGCTGCTCGGCTATTTCCGCTCGAGCCACGACAACATCTCCTGGATCAGCGCGCTCGGGGCCGTGCTCGATGCCGCGGCGCTCGTCCTGACGACCGTCAAGAACGTCCCGCGCGGCCAGGCGGAGATCACGAAGCGCGTCGGTGCCCACCTCGTCGAGGACATCGCGAACATCCTGCGACGGCCTGCCGAAGAGGTGACGGTGGACCGCGTCGACTTCGAGGCCGTGTACCGGCGGCTCGGCGTCGCGGGCTATGAGCTGGAGCCGCTCGACCACGCGTGGCGCGCGTTCCGCCGCTTCCGCGCGACATATGCGGGCCGGCTGGAGGTCCTCGCCGAGTTCTGGGTGACGCCGGCGCCATCGTGGGCGGGTCACCATCGAAAGGCGAGCGCGTCGGCGGTCCACGCGCCTGAGCGCGATCCCGAGACGGAGCGCGAGCCGGAGCCGATCGAGGCCTGAGCTTGCGGGTGCCCGCGCGGACGCGCCGCTTCCATTCCAATCCAATCCGCGACGATCTTTGACAACTCTGGGGCCTGGGCCCACTCATACCGTGTGACTGGCGCCGGATCTGACCGGCGCCGGCTGGTGGAAGGGGCATGGATACCCAGCTCGTGATCCGGGCCCAGCGCGGTGACAAAGGGGCATATGGCCTCATTGCCACTGAGATCGCCGTTCGGTTCCTGGCCGTGGCGCGCAGGATCCTGCGCGACATCGACATTGCCGAGGACGCGACGCAGCAGGCGCTGCTCGCCATCTGGCAGCACCTTCCACAGCTCCGCGACCCGGCTCGCTTTGAGGCCTGGTCGTACCGGCTCCTCGTGCGCGCCTGCTACGCGGAGGGCCGGGCGGAGCGGCAATGGACGCCGCCGTTTCGGGTGGTGCCGCCCATCAAGGAACGCGCTTCGGACGACGACCTGAGCTCGGTCGTCGACCGGGACGAGCTCGAACGCGGATTCCGCCGTCTTTCCATCGACCATCGAACGGTGGTGGTCCTGCACCACTACCTCGACCTGCCGCTCGACCGGGTCGCCGACATCGTCGGCATCCCGGTTGGGACGGCGCACTCAAGACTGCATCACGCGATGCGTGGGCTGCGGGCGGCGCTTGACGCCGATTCGCGGCCGCCTGTCCGGGAGGAGGTCGCGCAATGACCGCCGAGCGGGACATGACGCGCGTCGTCCGGTCGTGGCTTCGCACGGACGAGCACGAGTCCGCGGCCCGAGTCCTGGACAACGTCCTCGCCGCGCTGGACACGACCCCACAGCGCCGGCCGCCCATCCTGCCGGCGTGGAGGATCTCCGAACGAATGAACAGGTATGTGAAGATCGTGGTCGCCGCGGCGGCCGTCTTGATCCTCGCCGTCTTCGTCTACAACCAGCTGCCGGGCCGCGGCTCGATCGGCGGCCCAGGCTCCTCGCCCTCGCCATCCCCGACGCGCACCCTCGCGCCGGAGACGTTTCCGCAGGGCGCGCTGACCATCGGCCGGCATGGCATGGACATCGCCGGCAAGCGGTTGACCTTCGATGTGCCGATCGAGGGTTGGACCGCCGACGCCCCCTACTTCCTCGGCTACGGCTCGATTGGGCCGGAAGGCTTCGCCGCGATCTGGTGGACGAGCGACGCGCCGGTCGGCATGTTTTCGGATCCGTGCGCCCAGACGGAGGCGCCAGAGGTCGGCCACAATCGCGCCGAGCTCGCTGCCGCGGTTGTCGGCATCCCGGGCCTCGAAGAGGTTGTCGCTCCGACCGACGTGACGGTCGGCGGCAAGCCGGCCACAACGGTAGCGGTCAGGATGCCCGATCCGCTGCCTTGCCCCAAAGACCAGTTCTACCTCTGGCACGCCACCAGCGCTGACGAGGGTCGGTTTGCGACCGACGCTGGATTCATCATCTACACGTGGATCATCGACGTTGACGGGACGCTCGTCTGGGTCGACTGGGAGACGTCCGCTGAGCCCGGCTCCCAGCCGGTCGCTCAGATCCAGGCGCTCATGGACTCGATCCAGTTCGAATAAGTGCTGGCGTCCTGCACCGCGGCGGCGGCAGCCACGATTGGCTGTCGCCGCCGTTCGTATGCGTGATAACGCGCGCCGCTGACGGTGTCTCCCCGGTGATGCGCGTCGATCGCATACGAAGCTGCGGCGGCGGGCCGGTCGTCGGGCCGCTCATCAGGCGGCCGCGAGCAGCGCTAGACGAGGCTGTGGTCAGCGGCCCAGCGGGAGAGCTCGTGGCGGGAAGAGAGCTGGAGCTTGCGGAGGACGGTCGAGACGTGCGTTTCGACCGTCTTCACGCTGATCCCCAGCTCCGCCGCCACCTCCTTGTACGTGTAGCCGCGGGCGATGTGGCGGAGGACCTCGCGCTCACGCGGTGAGAGCAGGTCGACCTCCGGATCCACCGACACCGGCGGCTCGGTGTTGAAGGCATCGAGGACGAAGCCCGCGAGGCGCGGCGAGAACACGGCGTCGCCCTCATGGACGCGGCGCACCGCGGCCTGGAGGTCCTCGGGCGAGATCGACTTCGTGACATAGCCGCGGGCTCCGGCGCGAATGACCCCGATGACGTCCTCGGCGGCGTCCGACACGGACAACGCGAGGAATCTCACCGCGGGCAGGTCCGTGCGGACCGCGTCGATGACCGCCGATCCCCCGCCGGCCGGCATGTGGACGTCGAGCAGGACGACGTCCGGCTTGAGACTTCGTACCGCGGCGATCGCGTCGGGCACGGTGCCGACGGCACCGACGATCTCGAGGTCGTCCCGGAGCTCCGAACGGACGCCCGAGCGAAACAGCTCGTGGTCATCGACGATGAGGACCCGGATCTTCGAGGCGGGGGTCATGTCGCCGCGCCCCGTGTCGCGAGCTGGCGCGGCAGGGAGAGTCGGATCTCCGTTCCGCCTCCGAGCCGGCTTCGAACATCCGCCGTGCCGCCGTGTCGCTCCATTCGGGCGACGATCGAATCGGCGATGCCGCGGCGATCGTCGGGCACGGCGGCGGGGTCGAACCCCGTGCCGGCATCGCGCACGTAACCCGTGACGCGATCGTCCTCGACCTCGACGAAGACCGAGACCTCCTCGACCCCGGCGTGCTTCGCGGCGTTCATCGCCGCCTCGTTGGTCGCCGCCACGAGCGCGCGCATGTCCTCATCCATCTCGAGGTCGCCGACGACGACCGCTTCGACCTTGACCTGGTAGTCGCGTTCGAGCTTGCCAGCCATCGAGTCGATCGCGTCCCGGAGCCTGGCGCCGTGCACGGACGGAGCGCGTCCGTACAGCCAGGCGCGCAGGTCGCGCTCCTGCGTGCGCGCGAGGCTGGCCATCTCGCGCGGCTCTTTCGAGCGCTGGATGAGCGCCAGCGTCTGGAGGACGGAGTCGTGGAGGTGGGCGGCCATCTCGGCGCGGGCCTGCGTTCGAATTCGCGAGCCACGCTCCTCGATGACCTCGTTCGCGAGGCGCCAGAGCCACGGCCCGGCGAGCAGCGCGATGCCGCCGGCGGTGACGATGACCGCGAGGATGACGTTCGCCGCATTGCCGATGTCCGTCGTCGCCGCGAGGAACACGGCGATGCCGCCGAAGATCAACAGGGCCCCGAACACGAGCCGGCCGAGCGAGAGGTTGCCCTTCAGGAGGGCCTGGCGCGGGCTGCCGATCGCCGCGAGATCCAGGCGCGGCCGGCCCTCCTCGGCTGATCCCCTCGCCCACAGGACCGCGAAGCCGAGCGCCGCGAGCAGGATCGGAACGAAGACCGCCGGTTCGAAGCTCCAGCCGATGTAACCCAGGAAGACGAGAACGCCGGCGACAAGCAACCCGGCACCGGCGACCTGGCGAATCTCGGGCCGGCGGAACGCCGGCACGGCGCGTGGTCCGCTGCCGGCGGCTCGGACCCCGGCTCCGGCCCCGGCTTCCGCGGCGACGAGGGCCTCCTCGAGCGGGGCGAGCGCCCAGAGAAGCAGGTAGACGATGATCCCGAAGCCGGTGAACGCGAGTCCGACGAAGGCGACTCGGATCGCGAGCGGGTCGAAGCCGAGATGCTCGGCGACACCGCCGGCCACGCCGGCGATCATGCGATTCCGGCGGCTGCGCCGAAGTGGCGGTCGTCGCGATTGCGACCGCGGCGCAGATGTGCCCTCGTGGGCACCCGCGATCAGGTTGATCTCGGCCATCGGAGCGATCTTCCCACACCGCCTCTGCCCGGGGACATCCGGGACATACCCGATCCCCCGCTCAGGGATGTCCCCGATGGTGCGAGCTCGCGCCGAGCCTGACGATGCCGCCATGACAACCGAACGAGCTGACACCGCCCTGCCCAATGAGCCGCTCGCGACCTATCGCCGCCTTGAACGCCGGACTTCGAACCGCGTCATCGGCGGCGTCGCGGGTGGACTCGCCGACTACCTGAACGTCGATCCGCTGCTGATCCGGGTCGGCTTCGCCGGACTGATGCTCTTCAGCGGCGCCGGCATCCCGCTCTACCTCCTCGGCTGGCTGTTCATCCCGCTCGCCGGCCACCCGGACTCGGTCGCGATGGGCTGGCTGCGCTCGCTGACCGGGCGTCCGGGAACGATCATCGTCCTCGGCATCCTGGCCCTGCTCGTCTTCGTCTCGTTCCCGGTGATGCGCCGCCTGGATGACTTCGGTGGCTTCTACATCCCCGGTGAGATCTGGCTGGCGCTCGGAATCGCGTTCGTCGGCCTCCTCCTGCTGCTGCCGCGGGGCCAGGGTGGCGCTGGGGTCGCCCGGCCCCCGGCCGCGGCCCCGCCTCCCGCGCCCGACGCGATGACTGGCGCCACCGCGGCAGCCACCTACTGGGCGCCTGCGCCCGCGCCCGCGATCCCGGCCGAGCCACCGCGCCCGCCCTCACCCCTCGGCTGGTACGCGCTCGCAGGCACGTTCATTTCGGTCGGCGTCGTCGCGCTCATCGACAACCAGTCGAACGTCGCCGTCGAGCTCGC
>Ga0075428_100001259_pt1 | contig 27038 bp, 31 predicted proteins | sample RhiMetdeltSRZDD2_FD_75291 | JGI IMG/M metagenome (GOLD analysis project Ga0075428, IMG submission 75291) | Populus rhizosphere microbial communities from Tennessee, USA - Rhizosphere MetaG P. deltoides SRZDD2 | ecosystem: Host-associated > Plants > Roots > Rhizosphere > Soil | place: USA... | reverse complement strand
CACTGGCGTGCCTTCCCGACCGACGCGTCAACGTCGGCCATTGCTCGAACCTATAAATCCGATCATCGAGAAGGTACGCCCCTTCTCAACTTTCGATCCACAGGTTCTGAGCATTCCTCAGCCGAAACCCTAGCCCTGGCTACACATCTGGCTACGGAGAACGTGAAAACGCCCTCCCGGGTGATCCTGGGAGGGCGTTTTCCCTGAGTAGCGGGGACAGGATTTGAACCTGCGACCTCTGGGTTATGAGAGCAACTTCCCGCGTCCCGCACGATCCCACTCGTTCGGTGTTGTGTCCCTGAGCAGCAACGACGTAGATGCTGCGTCACCAGCCATCCCATACCGTCCCGCCGATCTCCACGGTCCCGCTAACAACCGCGCTAACAAATCCAGCGGGGACAGAACGCAGGTCGCAGCAGAGGTAGCGCGGGTTGTGCAGGTAGCGGTACCGCTACCTGTGGAGCTACCTCTCTAAACCTTGTGCCACCTGGATAAACGCCATGGAGGTAGCGGGTAGCGCTGGTGTGAAAAGCACGCCCGGATGCGGCGAAAGCAGGGGAGATGCCCCCCGCCGCTGACGAGCTACCCCCGAGGTTAAGATCAGGCGGCCGTCCCCGACGCGTCGAGTTAGGCCGCACTCGACGCGTCGCGTGTCACCGGCGAGACACGATGCCTGCGGTAGCGGCTGGCGCGCTACCGGTAGCGCCTACGCAACCTAGATGACCTTCGCTCGCTACCAGGGTGTATTGCCGCTGGTAGCGGGTAGCGGCAAGATGCCGGCCACGTCTCAAACCGTGCTGTGGACACCTGTTGGAGGTCTGCGTGCCGCTACCGCTACCCCGGAAGTAGTCAGCCGTGCGAGATCTTGGCGCAGCGTGACGCTCAGGGCGTTTCCGTCAAGGTCAACAGCTATCGGCGGGAAGGCATCGTCGATGCGTGGAACCGCCTCCCGAACCCGTTCGGTTCCGATGGGGGGCCATCTAACCGTACCAACCGTCCCAACCGTCCCAGCCCAGCTCAGCCTCGGGACGGTTGGAAAGCTGGGACGGTTGGTACGGTTACCCCCAACCGATGCATGGTCATCTACAGGTGGCGGGCAACAGTACAGGAGCACCCATACCAGAGCAGACCTATACAAAACCATGTAACAGGGTCAGATCTTGGCTCAGCGTGGCTCTCAGAGCGTTTTCCACCCCGCTGTTCGCGCGAGCACACAGCACAGCGAACCTTCCCGGGCATACGCACACATGACCGAAGCGGTATGAGTGGCGTAGCCTCTTCAGTATGAGCATGAAGCGCGTGACCATCACGGTCCCCGATGACGTCGCCGAACGCCTTGAGAGCGTCGAGAACGTCTCGGCGTTTTTCACCGAAGCCGTTCGCGCACAAGACAAGAAGCTGCGCACAGAGGCGATCCTGCGTGCAGCCGAGGGCAACGTCAGCGAGGAGGAGCGACGACGTGTCCGCGCAAAGGTCCGAGCCAAGTTCGCCGAGGCAGAAGCCCGTAAGGCCGCACGCCAGCTAACCGACGCCCAAGCGGCAAAGGTGCGCGCAGACGAGCGTAAAGCCGTTGCCGACCAGGAACTACGGGACGCGGCGTGACCGTACGCCTGATCCTCGATGTCAGTGCACTACTCGGATACGCCAATACCGACACCGCGCTAGCAGTGGGCGAGCTGATCCGCGAAGTCCGCGACACAGATCCCAACGACCACATTGGAATACCCGCATCAGCGCTGCTCACAGCCTATGCCACCACCGACGATGCCGGCCGCGCCGCGCTATCCAACATCATCACCGACGTTGAGCTAGCCCGTTCGCGGCAAGATCCCGGCCAATCAGCCTTTCTCGTCCTGCCCCTGACCAGCACCGAAGTCATGGAGTCAGCAGACCTTGAGGTGAACTGGCCGGGACGTGGGCACGCCATCGTAGAAGCACTGCGGCACAACGCAGTCCTCGCGACTTTCCGGCCCTGCCAGGACGCCTCGCCACGACTGGACATTGTGGACCTCGGCGCCGGATGGACCGACGACGACCCTGACGGCTGGGAGATAGCCGACCACGACTGACAGTCAGCGACCAGCGATGTCCCTGCTGTCCCCACCTCTCGGGGACATTCCCAGCTCAACGCCAGTCAAGGGTGACCACGCACCCGGGGACACGCCCCCGCCCGTGCGAGTCTTGCTCGGTTGGTGTCACTGGCGTCGCACCGATTCCGACACCCTCGACTGCGCGGCGGCCGGCATCCTCGGCGATGTCGGCTGGATGGGTGGGGACGAGCGACGCGGGCCGCTCGTCCCCGGCAGCGTCCAGCGCGGGGTGCGATCCGCCGACCGGATGCGCCATACCTGCACCGTAAGCGAACCTGTACATCCTGTCCATAGACTGAACAGCATAGACAGCCTGAGCAGGCAGAACAGGTGACACCATCGTGTCGTGGTCGATCTCTGGCGTGCCGAACCGCTGCACGAACAGCTAGCGGCCATCCTGCGTACCCAGATCGACAAGGGCGAACTTCAACCAGGCCAACGGTTACCCAGCGAGCTGGCGCTACAGCAGACCTACGATGTGTCCCGAGGCACTGTCCGCCATGCCCTGAAGGTGCTACGCGACGAGGGCAAGATCGTGACCTATCTCGGACGCGGCTCGTTCGTCCCTCCCAAGAACCAAGATCTATAGTCTGGCTACGCCGGATGCATTGTCGAGATCAGGTCCATGAGTTCATCGCTCATGGCTGGATCGGTTGCAGCCGAACCGAAGGCCACCACCTGCGCGCCAGCAGCTAGGAAGTCTTTCGCGGCCGGAATATTAATCCCGCCAGTGGCTACGTAGCGCATGTCTGGGAATGGTCCGTTGATCGCGCGAAACCATGCTGGGCCAACGATGCCAGCCGGAAACACCTTGACCCAGCGACAGCCTGCATTCCGGGCGTGCTGTACCTCCGTGGGCGTAGCCACCCCTGGCAGATGTGGCATGCCAGCGGCGAGGCTTTCAGCGAGTACGTCTGGGTCGAATCCTGGTGCAACGGTGTAGCTTGCGCCCGCATCTACCGCCGCTTGTATCTGTTGCACGGCAACGACGGTGCCGGCACCGACCACCTTTCCACGTTCATTACCGGCTGCGACCACGGCCGCGAGTGCCGCAACCTGTTCTGCTGCTCCAATTGGTACTTCCAGCAACTGCACCCCTGCATCCCATGCCCGGCATGCTGCGGCCACGGCCTGCGAGGACGATAGCCCCCGCAGGATCACCATCACTCGGTGCGACCCGAACAGCTCATCAAATTCCGACATCTGATCCACCCTGGCGTCTACGTCCTACGTGCCGAGCACTGCGCTGATCAGATCCTTTGCCTGGTTATGGAGAGGAACACTGGAAGAGGAGTTGTTGATCAGGAAGTGAGGCGCGGGGGGACGAAAGTCTATGTCGATGCTTGAAAGATATTCGGGCCAGTTGGCGAGCTTGCCGGTATCCCGTGCCGCGCCTCGGTGCCTGAGGTATGTATGCATGGTGTCAGCGTCGCAGTAGACCCATACAAGCGTCGTAGTGGCGTTCATAGCTGCATAGCTCGCTTGGGTTCTGCTGATCCACGCCTCGTCGTTGAACTCGCCGAGGAACGGGGCAGTCACGATAGCGCTGTTGCCGCACTCGACGTTCTCGGTGGCGGCAGAAGCCAGCGCCTCATATTCACGTGGCCGGATCAATTTTAGGTAGTGATCAGACTCGCGATCGTGAGGGGAACGCCCCGTCATCTCTAGTGCGGCTTCAACGACGGGCCGGGTAAGGGTGTCTTTATCCAGCAAAGGCCATCCGGTCTCACGGACCAAGATTCGCCCAAGCTCCGTCTTTCCGCTCCCCGCAAACCCACCAATCAGGATCACGTGAGGCTGACGCGGCCGGACTTCGTTCCGACGGGCTTGGTTGGGCGCGTGGACGACCCGCTTGGAGCGCGACTTGCTTACAACGAGCCCTTCATCCATGAGCAGCTTCATTGCTTCGCTGATGGTGAACACGCTTACGTCCCATTGCCGAGCAAGATCCCGCGTTGATGGCAGCACTTCCCCATCCCGTAGCACCCCCGCCTCGATGTCGGTACGGATGTTGCGCGCTACCTGGTAGGTGCGTGACTCCGCCTTTGCTACCGGTGGACGAGGGGACGACATCGCGGCTCTCCCTGTGTAACTGATGAACGGACTGCGGAAGCATATCAGATGCCTAACAGATTCCCGTCTTTTTCCAGCTCACAGGGCTTACAAAAGACCTTGAACATAACAGTTGACAGGAAAACCTATCAGTTGTTATGTTACCTGCATCACACGGAACACCAAGAAGAACAAAGGCCCCGGCGAGCTGCAACTCACCGAGGCCCGGCACATCGAAATAGCTCCCTCAGTTCCCGCTGAAAGGACACAACGATGCAGGTGAAGCGTACCCCGATGCTGCCCGGAAACGGCTGCTCGGTTGGTGACATGTCGGCGCTGCCGACTCCTGAGCTGGTCGCGCTGGCGCAGGCTGGGAACCTTGAGGCGTTTGATCCGCTGTACCGCCGCTACGCGGGCCGGGTGCTGGGCTACGCCGTCTCCAAGCTCTACGCGCTTTACGGCCACAGCAAGGCCGCTGAAGAGGTCGCCGCACGCACCTGGCTGGTGGCTGTGACCAAGATTGGCCGGTACGAGGGCCATGTTGACGGCGACCCGTTCCGGGCGTGGCTGTTCGGGATCGCCCGGGTCGAGTGCATCGACCTGTACCGCGGGTTCCGCGAGATCCCGGCTGGCGGGACCACCAGCGAAGACGCCCGGGTTTGGCTGGACCACGCACAGGTGACCAGCGCCATCGACACAGCCGATGACGAGGACGTGTCGGCTGAGAAGCGGGACATGCTCGCGCAGCTGCACGAGGCGGTAGACGAGCTGCCCGACGACGCGCACAAGCTGATGCGGCTGTACCTGGAAGGCGCGGACCTGGGCGAGATCGCCGAACGGACCGGGTGGGACTACCAGCGGGTCAACAAGCTGTGGCAGAAGACCAAAGACCAGCTACGCGCCCGGCTGCTCGACGACGAGGAGCTGTTCGCCGACACCGACGCGGTGCGCCAAGCGGCCATGACCTTGCCGGAGTCGCTGCGCCAGGTCGCCCTGATGCGCCTGGACGGCATGCGCAGCTGCGACGTGGTCGCGGCCACTGGCCTGGATCGACAGTCCGTGTGCCGCAAGTGGCGTGAGGCTAAGCACAGCCTGCGCCGCCGTCTGATCGACACGCCCAAGCGGTCGCTGGGCGAGCAAGACACGGCCAAGCTGCGGCAGCTAGCGCAGAACCTGCCCGAGCGGGCACGCCAGATCGCCCTGATGCGGCTGGACGGCATGCGGCAACGCGACATCATCCACGCCACCGGCCTAACCCAGAACACAGTTCAGCACGCCTGGACCCGTGCCCGGCAAGCCTTCACCCGCCACGGCATCCCCGTCCCCGCCTAACCGCAACGCCCACGATCCCCGACGCGGCCGACCGATTGCCGGTCCGCATGTTCCTTGACAACTGCATACGGGCCGCAGCCTCCGCTGATAAGGCTGCCACGCACGGACAACAGCCAGCCGTGCACCCGTCGTGTGTCGACACGCGACGGCTCACCACGGGCCGGTCACGAGCAGGAAGGGAGCACCTTCGGTGCCCTCGCTCCTGGCGGCGCTACGCGCCGCGTGGCCAGCATCCTGCTCGGTTCGAGTCCGCCTTGCCCGCAGGCCAGATGCCGCCACCCGTGCCCGGACGTTGTCCGCCTGGCCTGTCCGGACATGGGCGGCACCTGACGACACCGGGCGTGCCCCAGTGACGACACGACGACAACAACCCCACCCGCATGTTTCGGCACTCTGGATAGGACATGTTGCCTTGAGCTATCACGACACTTCACCTCCTCCGGACACACCAGCGGTGCGGCTCACGCCCGCGTCGGCGGTCAAGATGCGTCCGGTGCGCTGGATTTGGACCGAGCGCATACCCGCCGGTGCTATCACCGTCGTTCCCGGCCGTGAGGGCATCGGCAAGTCACTCCTGTTGGCCTGGCTCACGGGCCGTATCACCACCGGAGGACTTCCCGGCCTGCACCTTGGCCACCCACGACCGGTCATCTACGCCGCCACCGAGGACTCGTGGGCCTACACCATCGCCCCCAGGTTGCACGCGGCCGGCGCCAACCTGGACATGGTCTACCGCGTGGACGTCGAACGTGACGGCGTGCTCGACCAGCTCACGCTCCCGCGTGACTGCGCCAGCCTCGCTGTCGAAATCGACCGTCTCGGCGTGGCCATGCTCGCCGCTGACCCGCTGCTGTCGCTGATCCAGGCAGGCATCGATACCCACCGCGACCGCGACCTACGCCGTGCGTTGGAACCGCTTGCGGCACTTGCCGACAGCACCAGTTGTGCCGTGGTCGGCCTGGCCCACTTCAACAAATCGTCCTCCGACGACCCGCTCAACCTGATCACCGGCTCACGGGCCTTCCCAGCCGTGGCACGGGCCGTCATCGCCATCGCGAAAGACCCCGACGCCAACGACAAGTCATGCGTCATGAGCCAGGCCAAGTCCAACCTCGGCCGGATGGACGTGCCCTCGCTGCGCTACATCATCGAAAGCTACGAGATCGAAACCGAGGAAGGCCCCACCTACACCGGCAAGCTCGTCTTCACCGGCGAAACGGACCGGTCGGTAAACGACATCCTCGGCGAGTCCACACAGGGCACCGGGCAGCGTCAAGAGCTGGGCAGGGCCGAAGCATGGCTGGTGGACTTCCTGACCAGCCGGGGCGGCCAAGCACCACGCGGCGACGTGGTCGAAGCCGCGCTTACGGCCGGAATCGCAGAAAGCACTCTCAAACGCGCCCGCAGCAAGGCGGGAGTCGAGCCCGACCGCAGCGGCTACCAGGGTGGCGGGACGTGGCGACTGACTACCAGTAACGCACAGTCACCAGAAACCTTGGTCAACTCCCATTCAGCTCATTCAGACCAGCTTTCGGAACGTGAGCTGAATGAGCCGAATGGGGTCCGAATGGCCTCAACCAAGATCCTCGGTCACTCTGTGTCACTGAACGGGGCGGTGATCAAATGAATAACTCCATCGCCTACGCCGACCAGCTTGACGCTGCTTCCCGCGATGCCCTGCGCCAGCTCGCCGCCATGGCCACCATCGACCCCACATCGCAGCTCGCGCAGGTGCCGCTGCCGGTCGGCTCATGGCTACGCGACCAGATCGCAGGCGTGATCGCCTGCCTGGAAGCCGACACCGCCGACTACTGCGAACACATCGGAGCATCGCCGCAGGTCATGTTCACCGCCGCGTGGCGACCTGCTCGGTTGGTGTGCCTGGACTGCGTGCAGACCCTGCGCAGCCCCACCCAGGTCGAGGACTTCACCTGCGACCAATGCCACCAGCAGCACGACACCATTCACACCCGCGTCACCGCGATCGGACCGGTCCTGTTCGCCTACGGCCGCTGTACCGGCTGCCTCAACCCGCTTACCGGCAACTGAACCCAACCTGCTCGGTTGCTGCCTCAGGGCTGGTTTGTCTTGCCGCACAAGGAAGGAGCACAACTTGAGCGCCGTCCTCACCGCCGCACTCGGCTACGCCACCGCGGGCTGGCCGGTGTTCCTGCTCGGACGCTCGAAACGTCCGCTGGCCAACTGCCCCAACTGCCCCAAGGAAGGCCAGCCGGGCGCCCACGACCCGCAAGGCTGTAAATGCTTGACCTGCCACGGGTTTTACGCGGCGACGCTGGACCCACGGGCGATCCGGCGCATGCTCGCGCTCACCCCGCGCAGCATGCTGGCCATCCGCACTGGCGCCGCGTCCGGGCTGGTCGTGGTTGATGTTGATCCAGCCAAAGGCGGGCTCGACAGCCTCACCGACATGGTCAAACGCGGGCTATGCCCGCCAACCCGGTTCGTACGCACGGGCAACGGTGGCTGGCACCTGTACTACCGTCACCCCGGCCCACATATGAAGATTCCCGGCAGCAACGGCAAGCTCGCTGCGGGCATCGACATCAAGGCCGATGGCGGATACGTCGCCGCACCACCATCGATCCACCCCGACACCCGCAACCCATACGCATGGGCCGACCCTCATGCGCCGATGCAGGAGATGGCCCCCGCGCTGCGCGCGGCCTGCCTGGAGCCCGAGCTACGCCCCGCGCGAGCCGCCGCCGCAGCCTCGACCACCACCCTTGCCGGGCGGGGGGCCATCCCCCATCCCGACCGGCTCTTGGCCGCGCTGCTCGATCGCGTACGCACCGCCCAGCAGGGCCGCCGCCGCAACACCCTCTACGGCTGCGCCCGAGGTGTAGCCCGCATGGCCGCAGCCGGAGCAATCACCGCAACCGATGGCCAAACCGCCCTACTCACCGCCTGCCAGCAAGCCGGATGGGACATCAACGCGGGCACCCACGCCGCCATCACCGGCGGATTCCGCGATGAAGGAGTGACCCTATGACCGCTGCTAGACCCCTCATCTCCAGCCCTACCAGGCCCGCTAGCACCTAGCAGGCCACGACCGACCACACCCCAAAACCGGCCCAGGAGGAGTCCGTGAATACCCACAATGTCAATGCGCTAACCGAACGCCGACCAGCCAGCGTCATCACTGATCTACTGTCCAATCGCGACCTGGACACGTTGCCTCTGCTCCTGGAGGTGCCTCGTGCCGCGAAGCTGCTTGGCATCTCCCGCTCTGCGGCCTACCGCCTTGCGGCATCCGAAGAGCTGCCTGTCCGGCGCCTTGGCGGGCGAGTGTATGTCGTCACGGCGAAGCTGTTCGAGCTGGTGGCGGCATGAAGGGTTCCGTCTACAAGCGAGGTAAGACCTGGACGTACATGTTCGACGGGCCACCCGATCCGTTGACCGGCAAGCGAAAGCTCGTTACGAAGGGCGGCTTCAAGGAGGAAGGGGAGGCGTGGAAGGCATGCCGTGCAGCCATTACGCGGGCCGAGGAAGGCCACCACGTTACGCCATCCAGGCGGACTGTCGCCACGTACCTGCTCAACGAATGGCTACCCGCCATCAAGAACTCAACGGCCGCAACAACATGGGGAAACTGGCAGACCAACGCGAAGGCGTACGTCGTTCCCTACGTCGGGAAGGTCAAGCTCCAAACTCTTACCGCGCCGCAGTTACAGGCACTCTACGACCGACTTTTGACCAACGGTCGGGTGAAGGCGGACCTGACATACGCGATGTTCAAGGCATGGACGGAGCTTCGCACCAGCGGGCGAGAGCCGACCGCGCGTCAGGTTGCAGTGGCGGCCGGTACGTCTATCCATGCGGCCAAGGCGGCTGCCCGGCGCTTCCGTGCCGGGCACGTCCCAGCAGTCAAGCCGCTGGGCTTGGAGCCGAAGACGGTCCGCAACGTGCACACGATGCTCTACGCGGCGCTGTCCAACGCGGTTGGTTGGCGCTACGTCGTAGAAAACGTTGCAGCGCATGTCAATCCGCCGAAGGTCAAGCGCCGCAAGGCAACCGTGTGGACGCCTGCGCAGATGCGAAAGTTCCTGACCTTCATTGCGGGGGATCGGTTCTACGCCCTGTTCCTGCTCGGCGCAACGACGGGCCTGCGGCGCTCTGAGCTGGTCGGCATCCGGTGGCCAGCCATCGACCTGGACGGTCGCACGCTGACCGTTCACCCAGACACACTGGTCGTGGTCAACGGACGTGCCGAGGCTGGCGATGGCAAGACCGACAATGCGCCGCGCCTCATCTCGCTGGACATGGCGACGGTGGCAGCACTGCGGGCATGGAAGACTGAGCAGGACTCCGAACATGCGTTCTTCGACCGGGACTACCTCGGCACCGATCGGATCTTTACGTGGGAGAACGGCCGCGATGTGCATCCGGACGTGGTTCGTCAGCGGTTCAACCGGCTCACCGATCGCGCTGGTCTGCCTCGCATCCGGCTTTACGACGTGCGGCACACGTACGCGACGACCGCGCTCAAGTCGGGCGTGAATCCGAAGATTGTCAGCGCGCGACTCGGGCACGCCTCGGTCGGGTTCACCCTGAGCGTCTACTCACATGCCTTGCCGGGCATGGATCGTGAAGCGTCTACTGAGATTGCCGGAATGTTCGTGGATCAGCCCGAAGCGGAGCCTCCGAAGGATGCCAACGACGGCCCAGACGAGGGGGACGCTAACAAATCCGCTAACAAGTGACCGAAAACGCCCGACCAGAGTGATCTCTGATCGGGCGTTTTCCCTTGTAGCGGGGACAGGATTTGAACCTGCGACCTCTGGGTTATGAGCCCAGCGAGCTACCGAGCTGCTCCACCCCGCGTCGGCTTGACCACAGTAGCTCGCCAGGACGGCAACCGCAAATTCAAAACTCGGACAGCTCGGCAATGACCGCGGCGTGGTCGCTGGGCCAGACGCCGTCGATGGCTGAGGTGGAGGTGCGCCGGGCGGAGCGGATGTGACCTGGGCCGGAGGAGCGGGCCACGACGTGGATGTAGTCGATCCGCGAGCTGGGTTCGAGCCACTCCGCGACATACGGGTTGGCGCGGTCCCAGGTGTGACCTGGATCATGGTGGTCGGCGTAGCGCCAGGCGTCGAGGAAGACCTGGCCCTCGACGAACGGGGCGGTGAGGTGACCGCCGAAGCGGCGTAGCTCATCGGAGTCGGGTTCGGCGTTGAAGTCGCCGGCGACCACGGGTGGGTGGTCGGTGACGGGCAGGGTCGCCGTGTGGCGGGCGACGAACTCCAGCTGAGCCAGGCGGCGGGCGGAGTTGCCGAAGGGCATGGCGCTCAGGTGGGTGGTGAGGAACGGGATGGTGGCGTGCGGGGCGTCGACGGTCACGCTCAGCAGCGGCCGGCTCGAATCCTGCGGCAGATCGAAAACCTGCTCATCGCGTACCGGCCAGCGGCTCAGGATGGCCACGCCGAAGCCGGCCGACGGGTCGTCGACCCGGTCGCGCCAGCGTTGCTGATCGCTCGAGGCGCCGAAAACATGGTGCATCCCGAGCTCCTTGGCGAGCCAGGCGCCCTGGTTGGTCTCATTGTCCGCCCAAACCTCTTGCAGCCCAACGAGATCCGGCTCTTCGCGGCGCAGCTGTTCGAGGATGGCCGGCTGCCGCTCGCGCCAGTTGCCGAAACGCCACCACAGGTTCCAGGTCATTACGCGCATGGGCTCACGATGTCATACCTTCCCGGTATCGTCTGGCCCGTGATCGAGACCTACGTGCTGCCGGGCGACGATGTGCATCCGGAGGGGATAACCGAGGATCCGGACGGGTTCACCTTCTATGTCTCCAGCGCCAAGCAGGGCACCATCTTCCGCGGGCGCCTGGGCGAGCCGACGCTCGAGGTGTGGCAGCCGCCCGGTGCCGACGGTCGCGACCACGCCCTGGGTCTCACGGTCGACCCGCACGGCCGGCTGCTGGTGTGCGGCCACGAGACCGGCTACCTCTGGGCCTATGACACCGTCACCGGCGATCTGGTGGCGCGGCGAAAGGTCCCCACGGACAAGACTTTGCTCAATGATGTGTGCGTGGCGGGCGACCACGCCTACGTCACCGACTCGGCCCGGCCGGTGGTCTGGCGGTGCACCGCCGACGGCGAGCTCGAGGAGTGGATCGATCTGGGAGAGGACGGTTACTACCTCAACGGAATCGTTGCGCTGCAAGGCGGGGCGACCCTGCTGGTGGCGGCGCAGGGTGCGGAGGTGTTGTGGCGTGTCGACATCGCCACCCGCGAGGCGACCCGCCTGGAGGCGCGCGTGGCCGCCGATGGCATGGTGGTGGTCGGTGACAAGCTTTACACCTGCGACAACGTCGAGCTGCCCGGCGACGACGTCGCCTTCTATGTCTCGGAGTTCGCATTCGACGATGACGTCCGGCAGGTTTCCTTGGTACGTCGCTGGCCTCTATCCAAAGACGACACTCCGACGACGCTGGCGTTTCTGGGCGGGCGGCTCCTGGTGGTCAACTCCCAGTTCATACCGGGCCGGGAGGGCACGGCCAAGGCTCCGTTCACGGTCGGGACGATCCGGTTATGACGATGATTGACGCCTATCTTGAGCGGATCGGGGCGGGCCGGGAGTCGACGCTGGCCGAGCTTCAGCATCGTCACCTGCTTACGGTGCCGTTCGAGAACCTGAGCATTCACCTGGGCGAGGAGATCGAGCTCGAGGCGGATTCGCTGGTGCGCAAGGTGGTCGAGCGGCGCCGGGGCGGTTTCTGCTACGAGCTGAACGGTGCCTTCGCCACGCTGCTGATGGGGCTCGGCCACCACGTCGAGCTGCTGCAGGCGCGCGTGCTGACCGACGGCGGGGTGGGCATCCCCTACGACCACATGGCGCTTCGGGTCGACGGCGAGTTCCTGGCCGACGTGGGCTACGGGGCGTTCTCGCACTATCCGCTCAGGATCGGCGACCGCCGCGACCAGGCGGACCCGGCCGGGACCTTCCGCATCACGGAGACGGGCGAGGGCGACCTGGACGTGTTCTTCAACGGAGAGCCGGAGTACAGGCTGGAGCTTCGGCCGCGCATGCTCCCCGACTTCCGGGCCGGCTGCTGGTGGCACCGGACGTCGCCGAGGTCGCACTTCACCCGCCAGGTGATCTGCTCCAGGCTGACCGGGCAGGGCCGGATCTCGTTGAGCGGCAGCCGGACGCTCACCACAACGGCGCTCGACGGGGCCAAGACCACCGAGCCACTCGACGGCGACGACGCGATGCTTGCCGCCTTTCGTAAGCACTTTTCCATTGAGCTGACCGAGGTTCCGAGCGTGAGGGCAGTCGAATGATACGGGAACAGCGGGCCGAGGACGCGGTGGCCGTCCGACGGGTGATCGTCGAGGCGTTCGGGCCGGAGGAGGGGGAGAAGGTCGCCGACCTGGCCCAGGCGCTGACCGCCTCGCCCAACCACCGGCTCGGCCTCGTCGCCGAGCAGGACGACCAGGTTGTCGGGCATGTCCAACTGTCGCGCTCGTGGGTCGACGCCCCGGCCCGGCTGGTGGAGGTCCTCGTTCTCAGCCCGCTGAGCGCGCTCCCCGGGTACCAAGGAAAAGGAATAGGTCGGCAACTGGTCGCCCGCGCGATCGAGGAGGCCGGAAAGGCCGGTGCCCCAATGCTTTTCCTCGAGGGATCACCCGCCTACTACTCGCGTCTCGGGTTCGAGCCGGGCCGGGGGCACGGCTTCACCCCGCCCTCGGTGCGCATCCCCGACGCCGCCTTCCAGGTGGTGCTGCTGCCCGGGCACGAGCCGTGGATGACCGGGGCGCTCGTTTACAACGAGGTTTTCTGGGCATACGACGCGGTGGGGCTGCGCTGAATGTGAGGAGTTCGTGTGAGCAGGCTCACCGCTTCTGGATCAGTTCTTCATGGCTATCTCACCTGACCGGGCTAGCGTCGGGCGCGTGAGATTACGTTGGGCGGCAACGATAGTGCTGACCGCGTGCGCGCTCGGGGCGGCGGCGATCTGGGCACCGGAGGGCATGGCGTGGCGGAGCGAACAGGCGCGCACGCTGGAGGTGGAGGTGGAGGCGCCGGCGCCCGTTGAGCCGACGAGAGACGCCACGACAAAGCCGACGAGAGAGGCGACGACGGAGCCGACGAGAGAGACGGCGCTGGCGGAGCCGGGTGACGTGCCGGCGAGCGGCCCGGGAAGCTTTGTCGGCGCCCTCGAGGGTGGGCCCCTGCTGGGCGCCACGGGGCAGCTCAAGCAGGTCCGGGTGGCGGTGGAGGCCAACCTCACCGCCGAGCTCGACGGGCTGACCGCCGCGGTCGACGCGGTCCTGGGCGACCCGAGGAGCTGGGCGGCGGGCGGATACCGCTTCCAGCGCGTGCCCTACTACGCGCCTCACGACTTCACCATCTATCTCGTGACGCGGGAGACCGCCTATAGCATGTGCCGGGTCAACGGCGTCGACATCCGCGTCGACGGGGTGCCTTACACCTCCTGCCGCCAGGTCGGCCAGGTGATCATTAATCTCGACCGGTGGCGGCTCTCGGTGCCGCCCTATGTGGACAACGACATTCCGCTCAAGCTCTACCGCGCCTATGTCATCAACCACGAGGTGGGCCACGAGCTGGGCCGCGGCCACGTCGGCTGCCCGGCACCCGGCCGGCCGGCGCCGGTGATGCTCCCGCAAACCCTTGGCCTGCAAGGGTGCGCGCCCAACTCCTGGCCGTACCCGGATGGCGGGAATTGACGAAGGCGGTCGTCCGGGCGTTCAGGAGCATTTTCGGGGAAAATGCAGCCTCCATCCGCGCGAAGGGGACATTTTCGGGAAAATGCTGCGTCAGAGCAAACTCAGGGCAGCAGGCCGAGGCGCATGGCGGTGGTGACGGCGGCGGTTCGGTCGGAGACGTCGAGTTTGGTGAAGGCGCGCAACAGGTGTGTCTTGATGGTGGCCTCGCTGACGTGCAGGCGGGCTCCGATGTCCGCATTGGACAGTCCCTGGGCGACCAGGCCGAGAACCTCGATCTCGCGCGGCGACAACGAGACCTGGGGCCGGTGGCGGTGGTGCCAAAGCCTTCCCGCCACCGACGGGGCGAGCACGGTCTCGCCGCGCGCCGCGGCGCGGATGGCGGACAGCAGTTCCGGCCGGGAGGAGTCCTTGAGCAGGTAGCCGGCGGCGCCGGCCTCGACCGCTCGCAGGATGTCGGTGTCGGTCTCGTGGGTGGTGAGCACCACGACCCGGGTGCCCTGGTCGAGCGCGACGAGCGCGGCGGTGGCCGCGGCGCCGTCACCGCCGGGCATCCGCAGGTCCATCAGAACCAGTTGGGGTCGAAGGGATCCGGCATAGGCCACCGCCTCGGCACCGGAGGCGGCCTCGCCCACCACCGCGATGTCCGGCTCGCCGTCGAGCATGCCGCGCAGGCCGGAGCGGACCACCGGGTGGTCGTCGACGATCAAAATCGTGATCATGCCGGGATCACCACCCGGATCGAGCTGCCGGAGTAGCGGCCGGAGTCGACCTCGACCGTGCCCCCGGCCTGGGCCACTCTCGAACGCATCGCCTCAAGGCCGTACCCCCGTTTGATTTTGGCGGGCTCGAAGCCGCAGCCGTCGTCGCTCACCTTGAGTCGCACTGCCGAAGGCTCGTAGCGCAGGCCGATGGAGACGGTGGTGGCCCGCGCGTGGCGGCGGATGTTGCTCAGCGACTCCTGCACCGCCCGCAGCAGCACGACCTCGGCGGCGATCTCGAGCCGGCGCGGGTCGCCGGTGACCTCCACGCCCACCGCGAGACCGGTCTCCTCGGCGAGGCGGTTTGCCATACGCCGCAAGGCTTCCGGCAGGTCCTGCTCGGTGGGCATGAGGGCGTCGAGCACGGCCCGGATCTCGCGCAGGTTCTCCCGAGCCGTCCGCGCCGCCAGGTCAAGGTGGCGGCGCGTCTCCAAAATGTCTCGGTCGAGCGCGGCGTCGGCGGCCTGCACCAGCATCAGGATGCTGGACAAGCCCTGCGCGATAGTGTCGTGCAGGTCGGCTCCGAGCCGCCGTCGCTCCGCCTCCCGCGAGAGCCGGGCCACCTCGGCCCGGCTCTCGGCCAGCTGGACGCTTTGCCCGATAAGGTGATCGATGGAGTAACCGATGATCGTGGTGAGCCCGATCGCCAGGAGCGCGCTCGACAGGCTCAGCCTCCATTCTTCGCCCTGGATGAGGAACATCGCGGTCGGGGTCAGGTTCATGATCGTCGTGGCCAGCACGGCCCAGCCAAAGGCGAGCACCATGTGCGCCTGAGCGGACAGGGCGAAAAGAATGAACGACGAGCCACCGCTCAGGCTGACCGCCACCGCCAGCAGGACCGTCGCGACCGCGAGGTAGAGCACCTGCTGCCACACCGGCAACGCCCGGCGGCACACCCGCCGGCCGAAAGCTATGTACCACAAGGCCATCGACGCCAGCACGGCGATGGCGCCCCACGAGCCGGCGAAGGCCATGGTGCCCACGGTGACGGCCGCGAAGTACAGATCCCACCAGGGCAGGCTGCGGCGCCACCCCGCCATCGCGTCGGAGGAGTCTAGCCGGACCTCCGGCTGCGCCACCGGAACGTGCCCAGACACAACACCAACCCTCCCACGCACCAGGCCGCCAGCACGATCGCCGTGCGTCCATGCTCCCACGAGCCCGCGACCTCCTGCCCGCGCATCACATCGGGCAGGAAGACCGAGCGGAACCCCTGCGCCATCCACCTGAGCGGGAACAGCGAACCGATCTGGATGAGCGGCTCGGGCAGGTCCTTGAGCGGGACCACGAATACGCCCGATATGAAGGAGAGCACGAGGTAGGGCAGGTTCATCACGGCGGGCGCGCTGCGGGCCGTGCGCGGCAGGCTGCTCGCGGCGATGCCCAGCAGGCTGCACCCGCTGACGCCGAGCACGAAGACCCAGGCGAAGGTGAGCCAGCGCGCCGGATCGGAGGGCAGCTCGAGTCCGAACAGGACGATGCCGGTGGCGAGGAGGATGGCGACCTCGGCGAGGGTCAAAACCAAGACCAAAACCAATTTTCCCAAGAGGTACCCGGCCCGCGGCATCGGCGTGCCAAGGAGCCGCTTTATCGTGCCGTCGTCGCGGTCCACGGCGACGCCGATGCCGAGGTTGACGAAGGTCGTGGAGGCCACGCCTCCGGCGATCATGCCCGCCGTGAACACCTGGCTGGCGGTGACCACCGTGCCCTCGAACCGGTCGCCGAAGATCGAGCCGAGCAGCAGCAACATGATGGCGGGCAGCGAGAACGTGAACACGACCGCGTCGCGCTGCCGGAAGAACTGCTTGAGTTCGATGATTCCGCGTCTAAAGCCGACTGTCATTGTGCTCTCCGATCAGCTCGAGGTAGATGTCTTCGAGGCTGGGCCGGGTGACCGTCAGGCCCGGCATGTCGCCCCGGTGCTCCCGGACATACCTGACCGGGTCGTCGGTGAGGGCCTCCATCGTGGTCCCGTGCTCCTGCCACCGCACGGTCGCCTTGGCGGTGGCCCGGCCGCCGAGCGTGGCCGGTTCGCCCTCGGCCACGATCAGCCCGGCCGCGATCACCGCCACCCGGTCCGCCAGCGCCTCCGCTTCCTCCAGGTAGTGGGTGGTGAGCAGGATGGTCGTGCCCTCCAGCGCCTTTATCAGTCCCCAGAACTGGCGCCGCGCCTCGGGATCGAAGCCTGTCGTCGGCTCGTCGAGGAACAGCAGCCGGGGCCGGCCCACCAGGCCGAGCGCCACGTCGAGCCGGCGGCGCTGGCCGCCCGAGAGGGTGCGGATCCGGTGGCGCGCCGGCAGTCCCACGAACTCGATCAGCTCCATGGGTTCGCGCGGGTGGGGGTAGTAGCCCGCGAAGTGGCTCACCATCTCGTACACCGTCAGGTCACCGGCGTCGTTCGCCTCCTGTAGCACGATGCCGATTTCGGCCTTCGATGCTCCAATGTGGACCTCGCCCGCGTCCTTGACCCGATGCCCCTCAAGGATCTCGACCGTCGTCGTCTTGCCCGCGCCGTTGGGGCCCAGCAGCGCAAAGCACTCTCCATAATCGATGTCGAGGTCCACCCCGGCGACGGCCACCTTGCCGCCGTAGCTCTTTCGCAGCCCGCGCACGCGGACCGCTTTCCCATGGCTCATGAATCGATGCTGTCTTGGACAGTGCCTTCCCGCGCCCATCGGCGGTGGGACCGTGGTGTCCATCGATCGGTGGACAGGGCGTAGGGTTCCAGGATGCGAGCGGATGTGAAGATCATCGAGCTCGATCGGGCCGCGGTCCTGGCCCGGCGGAGCGAGTTCGAGGAGGTCTATGCGCTGGCGTTCGGCGCACCGGGCTACGACGAGCCCGGCGACGCGGCGCGACGTTTCCGGGCCGAGCAACTGCCGCGCCACGCCGGCCGCGAGGGCTTCCGTTGCGTGGTGGCGCTGCGGGGCGATCGCCTGCTCGGCTTCGCTTACGGGTACACGGGGGAGCGCGGCCAATGGTGGTCCAATCACGTCGCCACCCGCGCGCCCGCCTACGTCACCGAGCGCTGGCTGGGCGGCCACTTCGAGTTCGTCGAGCTGGCCGTCGAACCGGGCGAGCAGGGGCAGGGCATCGGCACCGCCCTGCACGACGCTCTGCTCGCCGGCCTGCCGCACGAACGCGCGCTGCTGTCCACCTACCGCGACGATCGGCCGGCGCCCCGGCTGTATCGCCGCCGCGGGTGGGAGCTGCTGATGGCGGGCCTCGACGACACCAGCGACCTCTACGGGATCAACCTGGCCAACGGGAAGGATCGGTGACCCAGCCGCCGGCGAGGACGAGGCCGCTGGCCCGGTGGGTGGCGTAGAAGCCGAACGGGCGGTCGAAGGTGACGCGGATCGTCTTGCGAGTCTTATCCGGTTCGACGTAGTGGGCCCGGGTCATGGCGACGGCGGTGATGGCGGCGGCCTCGAAGCCCTCCGCGCTGAAGATGGCCATGGCGCTCTGGCGCGCCTCGGAGACGCACAGCGGATCGGGGCTGATGCCGGGGAAGTGGTCGCCGGCTTCGGCCGCCTTTTGCAGGCCGAAGGCGGGCGAGGAGAGCAGATCGTGCTCGGCCCGCACGGTGAAGAGAACGGTCATCACGGCCAGCTCCGGATCGGTGGCGGGACCGGTCGTCTCCTCGACGGTGAGGCCCGGGGCGTTGGCGCCCAAGGGAAGTTGTGAGCCCGTGATCCCGTCGGGCCGGGAGATGCCGGCCGCGAGGACCTCTGGGACGGAAACATCAGGTGAGCCGAGGACGAGGTGGACGTCGAGACTGTTGTCGCCCTCCAGGCGCAGGCGGGTGATCGCGCCGGCCGAGGTGTCCAGAACCGTTACGTCGTCGAGGTTTCCGGTGCCGCGCCGCAGCCCGGCGAGCGTGCCGAGCGGCGCCCACGGGCCGCCCGAGGCGGTGAGCGGGACGTCCGTGAAGCGGTGCACCCAGCGGGTCCGCAGCGCCAGCGCGGTGGCGAGCACCAGCACGGTCGAGGGCTTGACCTGAACCGGCATCGCCGGGATCAGGCCCGCGGTGTGCTCGCTCGCCCAGGCGTCGAGCCGCTCGCGGTCCACCTCGGGATCGCCGCTGAGGAGGTCAACCACGCCCGGCGGTAGCGACTCCGTCCACTGTGGACGGAGTGGGAGGTCGCGCCGGGACCACAGGCCGAGGGCGGCCGCCACGCCCGGCAGGTCCGAAAGGCTGGTAAGCACATCAGCCGCCAGGTCGTGGGCGGCCTCCGATGGTACCCCCAAAGCACCTTGAAGGTCATCGCGCACGGACCCGGAGGCCGCCGCGGCGAGCAACCCCAGCAGAGGCCAGGCGCAGGCGGCCGAGAAAACGGTCGGCTCGCCGGCCGGCGGGATCGCCGCCCATCGGGCCGAGAACTGGTTGATCGCTTCGACTGTGGTGGACCGCACGATTTTCCAGATTAGCCCTCCATGCACCGACAGGTGTCGGTTTGCCGCGCCCCACCGGCGGCGAGCAGCAGGCCGAGCTGGCACTTGAGGTGCTTGTCGTGGCTCACGACTGTCATGTGGGAGAGGACGTCCTGCGGCAAGGGCTTGGGGCGCTTGAGACAGCGCCGCCGCGTGATCATCATCGCCCAGCGCAGCACGGTCTGCCCTTCCGTGTCCTGCCGCCGGTAGGCGCGCGCCGAGTGCCATATCTCCACGAACACCGCGGCGGCGACGTCCTGGGCGTCGGCGGCGTCGGTGAGCAGCATCTGCGCGTAGCGCTGGACGGGACGGTAAAGATCAAAGTAGAGGGTGGCGAAAGCGGTGTAGTCGCCGTCGGCCACCCGGTCCAGAAGGTCCGTATGCAAGTCGTCTCTTCGAGCCTGCGTGACGTCGATCATTGCTCTCCCTGGAAACTGAAAAAGCAGGCCAGGGTCTGGGGCCGCCCTAAAATAGACATTTAACAATATCGTTGAACAGATTATCCCGGCCCGCAACCGGATTAAATCCTACTTTCGGTGGGCACTCGGTTACTGCAAGTTGTACGTTGAATGGCGGACGCCGGTCAGGGCACGTCGAGGCGCAGCTCGTGGCGCAGGACCCGGGCGGCGACACTGCCGATCCCCTCACCGTGGGCGTAAGAGTACGCCTTCAGGAGCAGAAGCGCCTCGGCTACTCCGCATCCACATTGGACAGAAACGATCCCGGCCGCCTGGTGCACCTGAGCGCGGTGGTCGCCCTGGGCGAGCAACGCCGGCTGGGCATTCGCGTTGAGCACCGCTATCGTCAGATCCCTTGCCACCGCACGCAACGAACCCATCGCGGGCGCGTTCGCCGGGTCGAAGAACGTGCATGCCGGATCGAAAACCGTAAGCGCGCCAAAGTAACCCGCCGACCACGGCAGCGGCACCGCCGCCACCGCCTCGATGCCGATCTGTCGCACCGCCGGACCGTAACGCCGCCAACGGGTATGCAGCCCCGGACCGCGCTCGAGGATCGCGCCGTCGCCTGCGGTCGAGTCGCGGGCCGGCCCCTCGCCCAGCGTGTACTCGAGGTCCTGCGCCAACCGCGCGGTCGGATTGGAGGCGGCCACCCACAGCTCGGTGTGGTCTGCATCGAGCAACGTCAAAGCCGCCGCGTCGGTGCCGAACAGGCCGGCGACCGCGGCCAGCATGCCGGGCCGCTGGAGGGTCCCCTTGTCCGGCTCGCGGGACACGGGCCCACCCTACCCACATTCGGGCCCGGCCAAAGCTGCCCGGGTGGAGAAATTTCAGCGCTGCCCCGCCCGCCGCGGCGCAGCCGACTTGCGCTTGGGCAGCAGGCCGGGTATGACCTGCCCGTCGGCGACATCCCTGGCCAGCTCATGGATCGACCGCCTGGTGTCGCGGGCGTGAGATCTCAGCAATCTAAAAGCCTCATCAATGGGTACCTGCCGGTGCTCGCAGATGATTCCCTTGGCCTGCTCGATCACGACCCGGCTGGTGAGCGCCGCTTGCAACTGGCTGGCTGTGCGTTCGCTTCGGGCCAGAGCGCGCTGCGTCACCACGATCGCGGCGACGGTGTCGGCCAGCGCCTGCCCGGCGCGAACGGCGGCGAACTCCGAGGTGCCGCAGAAGTAAAGGGCCCCAACGAGTTCGGCCCGCGCCCGCAGGGGCAGGGCGGTGCTGGTGGTGATCCCGGCTTCGATGGCGCGGGGAGCGTAGACCGGCCAGCGGTCGGCGGCCGCGGTGAGGTCGATGTTGACCAGTGCCTGGCCGGTGGAGAAGCAGTCCCAACTCGGGCCGTGCCCGACCTGCATCTCATAGAGCATCAAGGACTTGGCTGTATCGTGCGAGCCGGTGATCACCATCTGGCTGCCGTCGATGACCACGCCGCCGACCGAATCGACCCGCAGCATGGCGGGGCAGCGGGACGTCAGCAGAGCGAGCACTTCGGTCGGCCCGACATCGCCAAGCAAAGTGCCCGTCAGCTCGGCGAACAATTCGGCAAGCCCGGGCACCCCGTTTTCCACATCGACTACCTTGCGCCTGTTGCGCCCGGAGGGCAAGTGCCACATTTTGAGGAAACCTGTACCAAGGGTTTGCTTGGTGATCAGGTCACGTGCGCAACCTGTTCACCAGGCTGGACATGTCCTCCGTCTCCTCGGTGAGCAGCTCGATGTCCTCGAGCTGGCGCTCCAGCTCGGTCTGGATCACCGGATGGGTCAGCTCCCACGCGAAGGAGGTCACCCCCGATGGCCGGCGGTGCGGCCAGTCGCCGTCGGCCGCGGCCCGGATCGCCGCGGCGTCGAAGCCGCGCCAGCCCGCCCACGCCGCGAACTCCCAGCAACCGTGCAGATAGCACTCGGCGGTGTAGAGGGCGCTCATTGCGATGTGGTCGGCCATGCTCGCCGGGTCGTCGTGCCGGTGCGTGCACATATACCTGCTCAGGTAGAACCGGCCGACCGCCTCGCAGACCTTCTCGCCGGCATCGTCGGCGTCGGCGCTCTGGGCCAAGCCGTCCCAGACCGTGTCCAGCAGTGGGCGGGCCGAGGCGGCGTAGGAATCGACGTCGCGCGCCTCCCGCGCCTCACCCGGATGCGAACCGCGCAGCACCCGCTCGGTGGCCGCGGCGGCGAACGCGGCGCGCGGCGCGGCGGCCAGGCTCTCCAGCATCCGGCGGACGGTCGCTCGGACGTCGAGATAGTGCTTGGCGCCTAGCTCCTCTAGCTCGGCCCGAGCCACCTCGCCCCGGATTCGGTGGTCCATGGGAGTAAAACTACCCGGTGATTGGGTAACAATCGGCCATGCGAGAGCTCGAGGCCACCCTTGACGAGGTGTTCCTGCGTCAGGAGAGGCTGACCCGCGACGAGATCCAGCGCCGCGCGGTCGCCTCCGCCGCGCCGGTCGATGTGATCAACGCGCTCGACGGCCTGCCGGAAGGCGAGTACGCCCAGGAGGAGGTGGCCGAGGCGCTGTACGTGGCCCCGGCGGACACCTCGATGGGGGTTCCGCCCGAGGAGCTTGACGATGCCGACCTCCTGCGCGAGCTGGCGGAGATCCACCGGACGCGGCACGACACCCTGCGGCACGGCTCGGACGACGCGCTGGCCAACCACACCGACCGCATGGCCGAGCTGGAGGAGGAGTACCTGCGCCGCTACCCGCTACGCGAAATCGACCCGCAGCGTCTGCGTTCGGGTGCACGGGCCCGCCGGCTGTCGGAGTAAAGTCCACATTGGACAAACGAACAACTGCCTGATCAGGCCGCCTGTCATTGTTACGATCGCATGACCTCGCGGCCGGCGCGGCGGTGGCATGATGTCCGCGTGCAGAGGCGAGCGGGATTTTTCTTCTTGGCGGCGGTCGCGTTGGTGGTGCTCGCCGGATGCGCGGCGAAACCCGACAACACGGCGGCCTCGCCCGGGCCCGCGCCGGCCACCGGGCCCTTCGCCGAGTTCGACCGCAACGCGCGCAACCTGGTGACCCGCGAGGCAAACTGGCAGGCGCCGCAGTCGCTGACGGTCGGCCGCACCGAGCGGATCGGGCTGTCGATCGGCGACGGGCCGAGCCTCAACAACAAGATTAAGACGTTGATGCAGGAGGGTTCGCAGAGCACCTCCGCCGGGTCGTTGCAAGTGGGGTCCGTGGTGCGGGCGACCCTGCGGGCCAGCTCGGCCGACGCGGAGATCACCCCGTCCGAGGCGGTCAACGTCTCGACGGGCTCGGACATCCAGATGCTGTGGACCTGGTTCGTCCACCCCAAGCGTCCCACGGACAGGTTGCAGCTCACCGCCTTCCTCGAGGTGCCGCTGGAGAACGGGCACATCGTCAGCCACGAGCTCGGGTTCTCGCTCCCGGTGAAGCGGACGCTGCTCTACACCCTCGAAGAGGTGGCCACGCACTGGGGCACCTGGTCCGCGGTCGCCGCTACCCTCGCCAGCGTCATCGGCTGGTTCATCCGGCGGCGCCGCCGCCGGCGCCGGGCGGCGCCCGGCGGGCCCGATGACCAGCCACCGCCCGTCGAGCCCGCGCCGGCGCAACAGCTAGCCGCGTAAGGTGCGCTTCACCCCGCCGTGCTGCGCGCACGCCCCGGGGCGTCCGCCGGTCTGGCTGAACCGGCCATCCTGGCACTCCACCACGAAACCGTTGGTGCTGCGCCAGAAGTTGTCGGCGCACGGGAAGTAGGAGCAGAACGCGGCGGGCGGGTCGGCGATGAGCGACCCGCTGTCACAGAAGTGGAAGTTCCACGGATTGGCCGCGGCGCCGCACAGGTTCACCGGCGGCGCGCTGCTCGGCTCCTTCTGCGACGGCTCCTTTTGCGGTGCCTCCTGTTGTGGTGCCTGATTCGGCGGCGCCTGATTCGGCGGCGGCGTGTCCTTTTGCGGCGAGTCCGACCCCACCGGCCCGACCGGCATCCCCACCGGCGTGCCGAACGGTGTCGCGGAAGGCGGCGCCTCGCTCCGGTACGGCGTCTGTGCCTGCCAGCCGTTGCCGTTGCCCCCGCCCGCCGCGGCCAGGCCCAGCCCGCACGCGAGCAGCACCGCGGTCGCCAGCGCCGGCACCATCTGCCTGGCCGCCGACGCTCCGGGCCGTCCAAAGTAGAGCCTGCGGCTCAGGTACAGCGCCCAGCGCAGCGGGTGCGGCGCGTCGGCCGGCCCCACCGGCCCGGATGCGTTCGGGCCGTGGAACTGTTGCCGGTCAAGCAGTCTCGCCAGGTGGTCGGTGAAACCCTCGCGGTCGTCACCGTGCTCGGCCAGGGCGAGGGCCAGGTGGAACCGGAAACCGGCGGCGAGCGCGGGCGCCACACCGAGCCCGCACAAGGTGCGCTGGTTCTCCACGCGCATCACTATTTCCCGGGTACCGTTGGCAACTCCCGTGAGCTGCGAAAAGCGCCACTCGCGATGGCCCAGCGCACCGAAGAACAGCACACGATGGTTGGTGATGGCGGCGAAACCGTTGTCACGCAAGGTTCCCTGGGGTATGAGCGACTCATCGACGCTCATGGGTGAGTAGGCCCGGTGGTCCGGGGTGACGAGCTCGACGGTCCGCAGCATCTCGACGAGACTGGCATCCGCCGTTGTCCACCAGAGGTTCTCGCCGTGGTGAAGCCTGATGCCGCTGGTGTTGATGGCCGGGCCGGCTGTGATCGACAGCCGGTGATAACGGCGGATTTGTTCCAGATCGTCCCGCCAGGTGAGGGTGGCTTGGTCGTACTCGGCCTGCCTGCGCGCGTTCTCCCTATCCGCCCAAAGCTGGCGCCAATTGCTAATCACCGATGCAGAAAATCATCGTATCGAGTGAATATGTACCGTCTGTACGGTCTCTGCTACTCAGCGTCTTGACTCACGCCTAAGGCGATCGTAAAAGTTTGCTGGCCGAACAGGACCAGTCTCGCGCCGGTCATGCCGGGCGGCTCGGCCGAGCGGAGGACAGCAAGCGCCTGACGCACCGCGTCATCCACGGGTCGCCCAAGATCGGTTGAGGCAGCACTTTCCCGGATAATGCTGCCTCCCAACGATTTGAGGCAGCACTATCCCCGAAGATGCTGCCTCAAACGATCTTGGTTCGGTAGACGTGCGGGGCGAGGACGGCGCAGCAGCGCAGGTTGCGGTAGCGCCCGGCGTAGTCGAGGCCGTAGCCCACGATCATCCCGTCGGGTACGTCGAAGCCGATGTACTTGGCGTCGGCCGGGGCGGAGGGTTTGCGGAACAGGGCGCACATGCTGACGGAGGCGGCGCCGCGATGGGTGATGTTGGTGACGACCCACTGGGCGGTCAGGCCGGTGTCGATGATCCCGTCGACGATGACGACGTGCCGGCCCGACACATCGATGTCGATGTCTTTGAGGAGGCGCACGGAGCCGGAGGAGCGGACGCCCATGCCGTAGGAGCGGATGGCCATCCAAGTGACCTCGATGTGCCGCTCGAGAGCGCGGGCGAGGTCGACGGTGGCGGTCGCGGCGCCGCCCAGAATTCCCACCAGGACAAGGTCTTTGCCGTGGTAGTCCGCGTCGATCTGCCGGGCCAGCTCGCCGACCCGCTCGATGATGGCTTCTTCGGTCAGGACGATGGATTCGAGGTCGGAGGCGACCTGATCAGACCTCATGGTCAGGATGTTAGACGACCGCCCTCCGCGACCGGCTGGTAGACGCTAGGTTGGCATGTGTGCGACCGGGCTTCATGCGCGCGTGGGAGGTGGCGCGACCGGGCGGGCGCGGTGGGCAGAGGCTGCGGTCGGTGGAGCGACCGATCCCTCAGCCGGGCGCCGGCGAGTTGCTGGTCAAGGTGATCGCGTGCGCGGTGTGCCGGACCGATCTGCACGTCGTGGAGGGTGACCTCGAGCCGCACCTGTCGCCGGTGATCCCGGGGCACGAGGTCGTCGGCGAGGTGGCGGCGCTGGGCGAGGGTGTGATCGGGTGGGCCGTGGGGCAGCGGGCGGGCATCGCCTGGCTCAGGTACACCTGTGGGGAATGTGTCTACTGCCGGCGGGGCGACGAGAACCTTTGCCCGCGCTCGTCGTACACGGGCTGGGACGCCGACGGCGGCTACGCCGACTTTGCCGTCGTGCGAGCCGATTACGCGTACCCCCTGAAAGAAGATCCCCCCGAGAAGCTGGCACCACTGCTGTGCGCGGGAATCATCGGTTACCGCGCGCTCAAGCGAGCCAACCTGCCCCCGGGCGGGCGGCTGGGCATCTGGGGTTTCGGAGCCTCGGCGCACCTCGCCGCGCAGGTGGCGATGCGGCAGGGGGCGCAGGTCCACGTGGTGACCAGAACCGTTGCGGCGCAAGAGCTTGCGATGTCGCTCGGGGCGGCGTCGGCGTCCTGCGGCCATCCGCCGGAGCCGCTCGACTCGGCGATCCTGTTCGCACCCGCCGGGGAGCTGGTGCTGCCCGCGATGGAGGCGCTCGACCGGGGCGGCACGCTGGCGGTCGCGGGCATCCACCTGACGGACATCCCGTCGCTGCGTTACGAACGTCACTTGTTCGAGGAGCGCAACCTCCGCAGCGTCACGGCCAACACGCGCCAGGACGGGCGGGAGTTCCTGACGTTCGCCGCGGAGCATCCGCTGACCGTGGAGGTGACACCGTACCCGTTGGAGGCGGCGGACGAGGCGCTCACCGATCTGGCCAACGATCGCGTGCGTGGTGCCGCCGTGCTTATGGTTAATCCGTGAGCAATACCGAGACCGCTCCGGTCGAGGAGCTGTGCGGGGGCGAGGAGGCGGCGGAGGCCACCTTCGAGCTGATGCAGGGCCGGGAGGTGCAGCTGACCCCGCGCAGCGGGACGAGCGTCACCCGCACCCTGCCCAACCGGGAGCGGCGCATGGTGGGCGCGTGGTGCTTCCTCGACCAGTACGGTCCGACTCGGCTCGGGGACGGCACGGGGATGAGCGCGGGCATGAGTGTGGCCGCGCACCCGCACACCGGGCTGCAGACCGTGAGCTGGCTCGTGGCCGGGGAGATTCACCACTATGACAGCCTGGGCAACAGCCAGCTGATCCGGCCGGGGCAGCTCAACCTGATGACCGCCGGGCGCGGGATCGCCCACGCGGAGCTGACGCCGGAGCGCCACAGTGGTGTGCTGCATGGGGCGCAGCTGTGGGTGGCGCTGCCGGCCGAGCACGCGGGCGCGGCGCCGCACTTCGAGCACCACGCGGA
>Ga0075428_100001256_pt1 | contig 27079 bp, 21 predicted proteins | sample RhiMetdeltSRZDD2_FD_75291 | JGI IMG/M metagenome (GOLD analysis project Ga0075428, IMG submission 75291) | Populus rhizosphere microbial communities from Tennessee, USA - Rhizosphere MetaG P. deltoides SRZDD2 | ecosystem: Host-associated > Plants > Roots > Rhizosphere > Soil | place: USA... | reverse complement strand
GGGGAATCAGGACGGGATTGGCCGGCGGATCACAAACCACGTTGCCGCGGACGGCAACTGGCTCGTCCAGGTTTTCGGGGTCTTCCAGAATCACCGTCACGTCGTCGCCAACCGCCAACTGATGAACGCAGAGGATCTGGTTGACCACCTCGACTAGCTCGTCGGCATCAGCGAACTTTCCCGCTTCGCGAGCCGCCACCGTGGCCGAGTGGGAGATCGCCTGGCGGATCACCATCGCAATGCCGAACTGGAACGAGGCCAGCACCGCCACGAGCAGCACCAGGAAGATCAGCAGGAACTCAATGGTCAGCCCGCCGCGGCGACGGCGACGAAAGTTGCGGGATGGCGAGCTGAAGCGGGACATGGATGGGCCTACAGGGCGCAAAGCGATCTTGGCGCAGGAATGCAAGGCAAGTGGCGCGCCGCGAACATCGTCACTGGCCAGATAGCGCTGTAACGTAATCGCGGCTCTCGTCCTGGCCGGTGCGACCGGACTGCGTGGAATGATTTTGAGCGCTCCACCCTGGCTTTGGACGAAGGCGACTGCCTACTCAAGTCACGGCGCACCCTCGGAATGTCGTCCCAGCGAAACGTGATGTTGCGAAGGGTTAACGTCCGACGGCATCCGCCGGCCCATGAAGGGAGCAATCACAACGCGAATTCACGGCCATCATGGGCGCGTCGCATCGCGAAGCGTGAATGGCCGGTCCGCGGGTGACGATTGTGCCACGGGTGACGACTGGCTGCCTGGACACAAACCGTGGCGGCATATCTTTTGCTTTCCCATTCTCGCCCGCAAGCGCCTTTGCGCTCGGACTGCCGACACGTCGAGGTCGTGAATGATGAACCACATGCGCAACCGCCGCGGTGCCGCCACGTTTGAGCTGATCCTCGTTTTGCCGGTGCTCCTGCTGATGACGATCGGCCTGATCGAGTTCGGCGTGATGTTCGCCAACCTCCAGCAAGTTGCCCTGGCCTCGCGCGTGGGCGCCGAGCGGGCGTCGGAGCTGGCCTCGCTGCCGACAATGACCAGCAGCGATCCTGTGCCGCCCGAAGTAATCGAAGCGATCGAGCAACAATTGCAAAGTTCGTGCATCGCGTGGTGCCACATTCGCCTCGAGCACAATACGGCCGATCCGCTGTCCCAGGAGGTGCTTGAGTCCACTCAGGGCGATCCCTGCGGGTGCGAAGAGTTCGAGCCGCTACCCGAAGACGAAATTCCCACGGGCCGCTACGTCCGCTTGACGCTCACCGTTCCCTTGAGCGAAGTCGTTCCCAGCGGCCTGACGCTGTTCGGCTGTCGGCTGTTTAGCGCCGAACAAGCGTTCCATAGCACGACGATTTTCCGCTACGAGATCGGAACGCCGTAGGGCAGAGAGCAGAGAACAGGCGTATTCTATGATTCGTCAAACGCATTTAACCATGTCGCATCGCCGCGGCAGCGCCACAATCTGGCTGCTGGTCACGCTGCCCGTGCTGCTGATCCTGTTCTGTTTTGTGATTAACATCGCGCAGCAGTGGCTGGCCCGCGTCGAGCTGGAAAATGCCCTGGAAGCGGCAGCGCTGGCGGCCGTCAAAGAATGGGGAGATGCTGGCGGCGGAGATACGCTGATCCCGCGAGAAGTCGGCGTGGAGTATGCAAATCTCAACCGCATGCGCGGCTTCCGCGTTCACATCGCTGACAACTATGATCCTGTGACCGGCGGCGTCAACCAGAACAAGCTGTGCGACGTCGTCAAAGGCCCGCCGCCGGACGGGAACCTGATTTTCGGCGCGATCACGCACGACGATCCGGACTTTCCCATCACGTTCAACGCTGGCGTGCAGCCGAGTTGTGCTGCCGGTCAGGTGCTCGTCGATGCTTCTGGTGAAGGGAACTTGCAGACGGACCACAACAGCGAGTGGGGGATCGCCTTCCAGCAGACCGATCCGCCGGCGCCGGCCGGTCTCCTTATCACCAAGGTGGAGATCAACGTCCGCCCCAATCCTGGTGACACGGCGATCTTCTTTGGCACGCCGCTGTTATCCGACAACTTTGTGGACGGCCTGGCGGACAACGCGGTCCGCGACAATTCGGGCAACAGCCAGGCGGACGTGAAGGGCTTTACCGATCCAGCGAACCAAATCCAGTTCACGATTGGTCCGGCGTGGATACTGACCATTGAGTTTTTCCCCGACGCCAACCCGGTTGGCGGGACCGATGCCGGGTTTGAAATCTGCGATCGAATGCGGTTTGGCGCCGAGGTCCACGAAAGGCCGGTCGGCAATGCCCAGATCGACGGCGATGAAATTGGTGAGATTCCGGCGCTAGTGACCGTTTACTTCAGCAATGGCACGACCGCAACCGGCACGATGTTCGACAATACCGAGAGCAAGAACGACTGCATTGACCCGGCGGAAACCGGTGGATTCTGCTCCGATCCATCGCTAATCGTGCATCCCACGCGAATTCCCGACCTGCCATGTCCGCCGACTGCCGCAGCAAACAACAACGGGCAGTCGTACGTGCTCATCGGCGCTGGCTTTGCCGAGTTCGCCGTGCGGGCGCAGGCAACGGTTAACGTGTCCCCGCTCTGCCGCTGTCTGTGCGCCTTCAACGATGACTACTGCGTTTCAGGCAAGACGATTGCCGTCTACGATTGCGTGACGCGGCGGCCAAAGCTGATTCGCGTGGATCGGTTCATCTGTCCGGGGCCGTAGGGGAGGTGTGAGAGTGCGAGAGTTTGAGGGTGTCGGGATGTGAGTGAGGGCAATTGACGTTCGCACCCAATACGCTCACACCCTCATACCCCCCGCGCCCTGATACCCTCGCTCCTCGCACACGTTCTAGCCTCTCGACGGCTGGCATCTCGGGCAATAGAACGTCGACCGCTGCGCCTGCACGATCCGCCGAATTGCTCCCGCGCCGCAGCGGAAACAAGGCTCCCCAGCACGGTCGTAGACCCGATGATGGTTCTGATAGCCGCCCGCGACGCTGAGCGCATTGCGGTATGTGCCGTCGGACAGCGTCGAGCCTTCGTGGGCAATCGCATCCAGGAGCACCTCGCGCAGGGACCGATGGATTTCGTGCCATTGGGCGAGCGTCAGCCGCTGGCAGCGTTTGGCCGGATGAATGCCGGCCAAATGCAGGATCTCCGAGGCGTAAAGATTGCCGACGCCGGCAATGGCCCGCTGATCGAGCAGTGACACCTTGACGGCCCGCTTGCTCGCTTTCAGCCGTGCCGCCAGTTCGTCTGCCGACAGGGCCAGCGCATCGGGGCCAAGACGGCCCTCGCCGAGCTGGCTGGCAAGTTGCTCCCGAGCGAACAGCCGCACGCTCCCCAGCCCGCGGCGGTCCCAGTACCAGATGGTCTGAACGGCCGATCCCTGCAGGTCGAGTCGGAACCGCAAGTGCTCCTGGCTGGGTGGATCGGCGATCAGCACGAGGCCAGTCATCCGCGGCTCTAGGACCAGCGCGTCGCCGCTAGCCACGTGAATCACAACTCGCTTTCCCAGCCGCGCCACGCTTTCGATCGTTTGCCCAACGAGCCGCCGCGCGATGGCCGGTTGCGAGGGACTGATGGTAATCGGCCGACGACGACAGCGAACTCGCGAGGCGCGTACGATCACGCCACCAACGGCGCCGAGAATGCCGCGGCGCATTGTTTCGACTTCAGGCAGCTCGGGCATCAAGGTAGGACGAGCTTCCCGGCCCGTCTTATGAGTTGAAGACGGGCTGGGAAGTCCGTCCCACGACGAATTCACGTCGTGTAGTCCGCATTGAACTTGACGTAGTCTACCGTCAGATCGCTGGTCCAGAAACGGACTTCCGCGTTGCCTTCGAAGAGCGTGAGGTGAATTTCCGTGTCGCGCGTGGCCTTGATCGCCTGGGAAACAGTCCGCGGATCAAAGGGAACCGGCGCACCCTGCTCGTAAAGCCGGTGACCGTTCAGCACCAACCCCACGCCGGCCGGATTGAACGGCACTCCCGCATATCCCGCCCCGGAGACGATCCGCCCCCAGTTCGGGTCGCCGCCGGCAATCGCCGTCTTGACCAGGGCGCTGTTGGCGATCGTCTGGGCGATGCGGCGGGCGTCCTCGCGCGTGCGGCAGCCGCTCACGCGGATGCAAATCAAGTGCGACGCTCCTTCGCCGTCGTCGGGGATTTTTTTGGCCAGTTCGATGGACATTTCTATGAGTGCCGTGCGAAATTTTTGCAGATCGGCCCCGGCCAAGGGTGTTTGGGCCGCGGCGCCGCTGGCAAGCAAAAGCACGGTGTCGTTGGTGCTCATGTGCCCTTCCACGCTGATGCAGTTGAAGCTCTCATCCACGGCGGCCTTCAGTGCCGACTGGGCATCGGCCGGAGTGAGCGCCGCATCGGTGAGCAGCACGCCCAGCATCGTGGCCATGTTCGGTCCAATCATGCCGGCTCCTTTGCACATTCCGGCCAGGCGAATTTCGCGGCCGCCGAGCGTGAGCGTTCGCGAGACGACCTTGTGGCCATGGTCGGTAGTCAGGATTCCACGGGCGGCGGACAGGAAGCCGACTTCGTCGGTCGCCAGCTTTGCCGCTGCCGATTTGGCTCCGGCGGCAACCTTGTCCATCGGCAGGAAGACGCCGATCACGCCGGTGGACATGACGAGTGCTTGCGTTTGACTGGCACCGACGGCGGCGGCGGCGATTTCGGCCATTTGCTCGGCGTCGGACCGGCCGCGCTGGCCGGTGCAGGCGTTGGCGTTGCCGGAGTTGACCGCCACGACGCGAATGTCCTTGCTCGGTGTGCGTTGCCGGTCGAAGGCCACCGGCGCCGCGAATACCAGGTTCTGCGTGTAGACGCCGGCAGCGGCCGCGCCGCCTGGACAATGGATGAGCGTGAAGTCCTCCTTGCCGGGGACCTTCTTGATGCCAGCGTGGACGCCGGCGAAGCGAAAACCCTTGGGAACGTGAATCGTCATCGTTGACTGGTTCCGATTACAGAAGTGCCGTCGTCTCGTCGTACCCAAACATCAAGTTGAAATTTTGCACTGCCGCCCCCGACGCTCCCTTGATCAGATTGTCCTCGGCACTGATCAGCAGGACGCGGCCTTTCACCACGCGGGCCGTGATGTCCACAAAATTCGTGTGCGTTGTGTCCTTCGTCGCCGGCAGGTGCTTCACGATCCGCACAAACGGCTTGCCGGCATAAAACTCCTTGAGCAGCGAGAGCACCTGCTCCTCGGTGACGCTCCGCGTCGGCCGGCAGTAGACGACGCTCAGAATGCCGCGGTCCATCGGCGCCAGATGAGGGGTGAAGATGACATCAACCTTTTTCCCCGTGGCGCGGCCGAGAATCTGCTCGATTTCCGGCTGGTGGCGATGCTTGCCGACGCTATAGGCAGAGATGCTTTCGTTGCACTCGGGGAACAGCGTATTGAGCTTCGGCGTGCGCCCCGCGCCTGACACGCCGCTCTTGGAATCGACGATGATGTCCTGTGTTTCGATCCAGCCCTCCTTCAACAGCGGCGCCAGCGGCAGAATGGCAGAGGTGGGATAACAGCCAGGATTGGCGACCAGATCGGCCGCAGGGATCTTGTCGCCAAACAGTTCCGGCAGGCCATACGCGACTTTGCCCAGGCGACCGGGATCAGGATGCTCGTGCTCGTACCACTTCTGAAACGTCGCGGCGTCGTCGAGCCGATAGTCGGCACTGAAATCGACCACGCGGACACCCGTCTTGAGGAGCGCCATGCACGATTCGGCCGAGGCCACGTGCGGCAAACAGCTAAACACGCAGTCGCACCGCTCGGCGAGCGCCTCGGCGCCAAAGTCCTCGAGCGTCAGGTCGAGCCGCCCGGAAAGCGACGGATGGACGCTGGAAATGTGCGTCTTTTCCTGGCGGCTGGTGACCGCCGTGACCGTTGCGCCCGGATGGCGCAGCAAAAGCTTGATCAGCTCCAGCGCCGTATAACCAGTAGCGCCCAAAATGCCGACGCGAGTCATCGCTTTGGTTTCCACAACGTTGATCGTTGATTCCGCCGTCGCCTCGTAATATAGGTCTGCTGCCGCGAACCCGCCAAGAGTGCCGGGGGCCGGCTGCGGCGCCGCTGGGGACGATTGACAAGCGATTGCCCGCGTCGGTTCGCACGATTACTGGCCGCCAAAGAGCGCCGCCAATTCCGCCAGGATGAGGCTGGTGGCCCCCCACACGCAGTGCGGTCCAATCCGATAGTGCGGGGCGCGAAACGCCAGCCCACGGCGCTCGATCCGATGTTCACCGCGGAGGGTTGGGTTCAGCAGCGCTGGCACTGGGATTTCAATCAATTCTGCTGCTTCGGTCGGATTCAGCGCGAATTCCGGCCGCTCGTGGGCGACCGCCAAGAATGGCTTGATCCAGAAATTGCTGTTGAAAACATAGATGGGATGTAGGGCGCCGAGCACGCACAGGCCCTCGTGCGGAACGCCGAGTTCTTCGGAAAGTTCACGCAGAGCCGTTTCATAGGGCGATTCATCCGGCTCAACCACGCCCCCGGGCAGTGCGATCTGGCCGGCATGGAATTTCATTTCGCTCGGCCGCAGCATTGCCGGCAGGCGCCAGGCGCCATCGTGAAGATACAGTAGCACCAGGACCGCCGCCTCGCGGGCGTCGAGTGCCGGCGGGCCGGAATGGCGGCCATAAGCCAGTTCGGGCGCCATTTTGCGATACGCTTGCAGGCCGGGGAGAGGCTTTTGTAATCGCTCGCGCAATGCTGCCGTCAGGCCGGCGGGCGCCTGTGCAAGGTCGATCGCGGTTGCGGCGGCACTCATGGCGGCGGAGCCTGCGGCACGCGATAGACCGCATATGCCGGATTGTGGCGGGGCAAGTCGGGGTAGACGGGCAGCAGCCCGATGGGGCGCGTACTGCGCGTCCGGTCGATGAGGATGTAGCTGGCGCCATGCTCGCGGGCCAGGGCGACCAGCTTCTCGTCGCCGTGAAACGCCAGGTCCAACTGGCCCGAACCCGGCGGAAAAACTTCGGTCAGCGTTTGCTTCCAGGCAACGATGCCGGCGGCATCCTGCGGCACGTCCTTCCAGCTTACTACTTCGGGCCGCTGGGCGTACCACTTGAACGTCTGCTGCCGGCGCGGCGTCAGGACCTTGGCGTCCGGCGGCGTGTTGTCCTTCACCCAGCGGCACACGTCCCGCCAATATTCGAACTGCTGGCGGGCGGAAAGCGCAGGAGGCCGTACCGTGACGACCGACGACCCCTCTGCAACTGAGCGATCGACTTGTAAATCGACAGTCGGACGCGGCTGAACGAAGCTGCCAGGCAGTCGTTGCCGCGAGCGCTCGTAGCCGATCTGGGTGAGGTTGGCACCCACGGCCAACATGGCGACGATAATTCCCCACGAGCCAGAGGCCAAGCCCTTGCTGATCAACGAAACGAGCACTCGCCCCAAAGCGAGCGCCGCGCCGATGGCCACCAGCGAGTCGCTGAGCCGAAACCAGTAGTACTTGAGAATCGGCGCGGCCAGCCGCTGGTAGTCGTCTTTCGAGAGTTCCTGCGAATTGGCCAGTGCGACCAGGCCCTGGTCGATTAGCACGCCGACTGCACCAATCGCCACGCCGGCGAGAACCACCGCGTCGAGCCGACCCAGGCCCGGATTCTCCCGATACGTCCACCAGGCAAGCGTTGCCCAGGCGGCCAGTAGCAGGGCGTGCCGCAGGATGACGATCGCGCCGAAGCGATGAAACACCAGGTGATGCGACAATCGGTCGAAGACGTAAATGCGATTGGCTTCGCTCACGATGGCTGGATCGATGCCCCGCGACAGGGCCAGCGCCGGCACGATGCCGACGGCGGCCAGCGCTGCGGCAGCGGTGAGTGCCGGAGCTAGTTGCAGCGGTGAGACCTGTCGCCGTCCGCAGACGAACCATGCTCCGGCAATGGCAAGGCTGGTCCAGCCGCCGACCAAAACGTGAAATGCCGTCGCTCCGCCCACGAGCACAAACGCCAGCCGCCAGCGCTCGCGCACGACCGCTTCCAGCGCCAGTAAGACCAGGACGTATGAAAAACCTTTCGCTTCGACGCCGCCGACGATCCACTCCCCCGCCATGTGAAACCGGCGAATAAACAGCAGCATCAAACCGCCGGTCAGAATTGACATCAGCCGCAGCGGAGCCACGCTGGCGCTCAGCCGCTGCCACGACCATGCCAGCAGCAGCCAGGTGATCGAGCGCCCGAGCCAGGCCGCCGCCGTCAGTGAGACGAGCCGGGTCACCCAGCCGAACGTCCAGTAAAAGACGCCGTGAGCGTCCTGCGACTCGAGGAACATGTCCCCGCGGCACCACGACGGATCCCAGTAGTGCTTCGCCTTGGCCAGATAATGGGCCTCGCCAACGTCCGGCGGCGGCGCGCCGGCATAGACGAAGAACATCAGAAAGAGAAACAGCACCTCGACTGCCGCCCACCGCCAGCCGCCTTGCGGCGGAGGTGCTGCGACTGACGATGCGGCAGGTGGGCTCATCGGATGGGACAGGGCAAAAAATTCATTTTAGCCGCGGCATCCAATTTGCGCGAGGGCACTTGTCGCGGCCCGCATTGCTGCCCAAGGGATCGGACATGACAATGGCCAGTTAACCTTACAAGGCGCCAAGCGATGACTTCCCCCGGCAAAGCACTCCGCGACGCAATCGAGGACTCGACGATCCAGGTCATCGGCGCTCCCAATGCCCTGGCGGCCCGGCTGATCGAAGAAGCGGGCTTTGACGCGGCATACCTCTCCGGAGCCGCCTTCTCGGCCGGCGCGTTGGCTTTGCCGGATATTGGCTTGTTCACGCTCAGTGAATTGACCCAGCAGGCCACTTGGATCACCCGCAGCACGCGCCTGCCGCTGATCGTCGATGCCGACACCGGCTTTGGCGATGCACTGAACGTCGAGCGGACAATCGTGGAACTAGAATCGGCCGACGTGGCAGCCGTCCAACTCGAAGATCAGCAGCTCCCCAAGCGCTGCGGTCACTTGTCAGGCAAGACCCTCGTTCAACCGGAGGTAATGTGCGCCAAGCTGCGAGCAGCCTGCGAGGCGCGGGGCGATCCGGACCTGGTCCTGATTGCCCGGACCGACGCCCGCGGCGTGACGAGTCTGGAGGACGCCGTCGAGCGCGCCAAACGCTACGTGGATGCCGGCGCCGACTGGATCTTTCCCGAGGCTCTGACCACGAAGGAGGAGTTCGAGCGTTTCGCCCGCGAGATCGACGCGCCGCTGGTGGCGAACATGACCGAATTCGGCAAGAGTCCGCTGCTGTCGCTTGCGGAGCTAGCTGACCTCGGTTACTCGGCCGTTTTGTATCCGGTGACGCTGTTGCGCGTGGCGATGAAGGCCATGCAGTGCGCGCTCGACGTGATTGCCGACGAAGGAACGCAGCAGAACATCCTCGATTTGATGCAGACCCGGGACGAGCTGTACGAGCTCTTGGACTATCGCGGTTACGAGGAGCGGCATCGGGCGCACTTTGGCGGCCCCCCGGAGCGTTTCGACTCGCCGCCGACGTGATAGAATCGAGGTAGTAAGCAAATCCGACTTTCACATCTGGCCATCCATGTCCGCACCCACCATCCGCAGCGAAAACTACTCCCCCGGGCTGGAGGGAGTCATTGCTGGCGAGACTGCCATCAGCACCGTCGATACGGGACTGACCTACCGTGGCTACACCATCGAAGACCTGGCCCAACACTCGACGTTCGAGGAAGTCGGCTATCTGATTCTCTACGGCGAGCTGCCAACCAGCCGCCAGGCCGCCGAGTTTCACGCCCGGCTGGCCAAGGCGGCATCGGTCCCACCGGAGCTGATTGACACGCTGCGAAAAATCCCCACGAGCGTGCCAACGATGGATGTGCTGCGGACGGCGACCAGTTTTCTGGGTCACTTCGATCCCGACGCAGCCGAAGGCAGTCACGAGGCCAACCTCCGCAAGGCGGAGCGGCTGCTGGCACAGTTGCCGATCGTCATTGCCGCCCGGCAGCGGCTGAAAGAGGGAAAACAACCTGTCGCGCCGGATCCATCGCTCATCCTGCCGGCCAACTTCCTGTGGATGCTGCGCGGTGAGAGGCCCAGTGAGAAGCAGATCGAGGCACTGGACGTCTCGTACATTCTTTATGCCGAGCACGAGTTCAACGCTTCGACGTTTGCCGCCCGCTGCGTCTGCTCGAGCCTTTCGGACCTGCATTCGTCGATTACCGCGGCCATCGGGACGCTGAAAGGCCCGCTGCACGGCGGGGCCAACGAGCGAGCGCTTGAGGTGCTCATGAGCGTCGGTTCTGTCGACAAGGCGGAAGCGTGGACCCGCCAGATGCTCGCCAGGAAGGAAAAGGTGATGGGTTTCGGTCACCGGGTTTACAAGGATGGCGATCCTCGGGCGGTCTACCTTAAAAAGCTCGTCGCGCCGATTGCGGTTGAAACGGGCAACGAGGCTCTGGAAGCGACCGCAGAAGCGATCGAGCGCATCCTCGGGTCCGAAAAGAAAATTCCTCCCAACGTCGATTGGCCGTGTGCCCGGCTGTATCACTATCTGGGTCTGCCGCCCGACCTGTTCACACCGCTATTCGTGTCGGCGCGGGTCGTCGGCTGGAGCGCGCACGTGATCGAGCAGCTCGACAACAACCGGATCATGCGTCCGCGGTCGATCTACCGCGGTCCTAGTCTGCGAAAGTGGGCCCCGATCGAGCAGCGGGGCTAGCGCTCACTTGGCCTTTGGCATGGCGCCGGAGATCAATGTGTATAGATTCTGATACACATTGGGAACGGGTGCGATGAGCACCGTACCCGTCCCCTCAAACGAGCTGATCAATCCCTCGCCCGACGTAAGTGAGCCGATGATGGATTTGGCCGCTTTCTGCACCTGAAAATTGATGTCCGACGTGCGAGCCAGCGCAAAGCGACCATCGACGCTGAGCTTATCGCCACGAAGTTCGATGCGCTGCACCTTTCCTGGCGCTTGGATCACGACTTTGCCGGTCCCTTTGACCGACGTCTGAAACCAGCCTTCACCGCCAAAGAAGGCCGTCAGGGCTTTGTTACGCCACACTCCGATTTCCACCGCCGCTTCGCTACAAACATACGATCCTTGTTCGAGGATCCATTCTTCTCCGTGGAGCTCAATGATCTCGTACTCACCGAAGATGGGTGGACCAAAGAATATCTCGCCCGTTCCTTGATAGGTCGGGCGGAAGATGTTTTCGCGCGACACCACGCTTTTGAGAAAACCTCCCACAGTCGGCGCCGGCGAGCTCATCTCGATCTTGCCATACATGTAGTGCAGCGACCCGGATTCGGCCCGCACCATCTCATTGTCAATCGCACACTTGATCATCTTCAGCCCTTCCTGGGCAACGATTTCAAATCGAGCCATGGACGGAAACTCCCGAAGCAAAAGCGCGCCGGCGGCGCGAAACGCACCGCGAAACCAGACTAGTATTCGTCATGAGAGGCGGAAGATTGCCGCCTATCGCCGCTGGCTGGTGATCTTCATCGCCGGCAGCACAAGCGTCCCGCGCCATACCTGGCCATCCGCGGGGGGCTTTCGATCCGTGGCCGGATCGACGGTAAACGTGCCCGAGAGGAAATATTCACCGCGGTCGTCGTTGCCGATTACCCATAGCGCGCCGAGGTGGGGCGCGATGGCCAGTGCCTTCTCGCGGCGCATGCCATAAGGAGTGGCCCGCAGACAGATCGTGGCATCACTGGGGAGAGTGATCCACTCGGAGCCGGGGATCCCGCCGCTAAAGGCAAACGGAGACGCCGGCACTGGTTTCTTGTCCTTGTCGTGCAGCTCGCAGTGCAGTCCGGGCTTGTACTCGGGACGAAAATCCGTTCGGCCAAAATCGCAAAAGATTTGCATCGTGCTGCCGCGGTGCTCACTGGCGTCCTGCAATTCCACATAGACTACGACCTCACGAATGTCGCCATCCCGAGGCTTTTCCGCCAGCACGAGCCGCCCCCTCAGGGCGAAGCCGCGATTGTCCGTAACCCGCTCTGACCATTCCCCTTCGGCAATGATCTTGGGCCCCTCAGCGGCGTGGGCAAATTCGCACAGCAAGTAGCCCGAAATCGATATGCAAAGAAAGATGGCTCGAAACATGCCTGTGGCTCCGGGAAAGCAGTTTTCTTTCGGCCGTGTGCCCCAAGTAGGACGAGCCAACGGGCGATGTTGTTTCTCCACGCCCGTTATTTCAACGATCAAAGTGTCCTGACGGCACGCCGCGGTGGACTTGCTACACCTGTGGCGCCAGCGGCAGCGTAATTGTGAATGTCGTCCCCTTGCCCGGAGTGCTGTCCACGGCAATCTGCCCCTGATGGGCCTCGACGATCGCCTGGCAGATGCTCAAGCCCAGTCCGCTGCCGGCGGCCCCTTCGTCCCGACTGCGGGACCGATCGACGCGATAAAAGCGATCGAAAACATGGGGCAAGTCCTCCGGCGGAATGCCCGGACCGTTGTCGCGCACCTCGACGCGGGCCACCTGCCGGTAATCGTCCCGCAGAAACGTCACGGTAATTTCGCCACGGCCGCTGTCGCAGTGGGCCGCCGTGAATTTGATCGCATTGTCGAGCAGGTTGTTGATCACTTGCCGTAAATGGTGGCGATTGCCGGCGACCGGCGTGGGAGGCAAGGGAGACACGGTAAGCGAAATGCCACGCGACTCAACCGCGCCGCGAAACATCTCGACGGCCCCTGCCACGACCTGATCAAGCGCCACGCGGTCTGCATAGGCCTTCAGCCGGTCGGCGTCGGTCTCGGCCAGCAACAACAACTGATTGACCAGCGACTCCAGCGCGCTGCACTCGTCGATGACCTGTTCCAGTTGCTCCTGGTACTCCTCGGGCGTCCGCTTCCCGCGCAGGGCGACTTCCACCGTCGCCCGGACGGCCGCCAGCGGCGTCCGCAGCTCGTGAGCGGCATTTGCCAGAAAATCGTGCTTCTGACGGAGGTAGTCGCCGATCCGATCGAGCAGGCTGTTGATCCTCGCGGCCAGTGCGTCAAGTTCGTCGCCAGTGCCGCGGATCTCCAGTCGTTCGCCAAGCTGTGTGGGCCTGAGTCCCTCCGTGGTGCGGATCATACGCGCCAGGGGACTGGTCGCACTGCCGGCCAGCAGGTAACCGCCGAGAGGGGCGGCCACGAGCACGCCGGCAAAAACCGTCAGCACCAGGCGGTCGATGCGAGCCAGGTCGCGGGAGATCAGCGCTTGCTGAGCGCCGACGCAGACGCTCTGCGCGCGGGTGTCGGCGCCCGGAAGAGGGCGCACGAGCAGCCGGTAACCGCCGACGGAAAGCGGATCTCCTTGGTGGGCCGCCAGGCCGCGCAGATTGGGCGTATTGTTGCTGGACCAGACGGTCTGGCCGGAGGCGTCGAAGAACTGAACGAACCAGCCGTGGAACTCGTGCCCGCGAGCCTTGCGGTCGAGCTCCTCGGTGAGCAGGTCCCAGTTCACCCCCTCCTCCTCGGAAAAGCCGAGCGAGATCTCCTGCACGTCTTCCTCGAGAATCCGGTCCAGGTCGCGCACCAGCGTGACGCGGACCCCTTCCCGAACGCTCACGAGAATTCCCAGTCCCGTGAGGATCACGGCAAATGCATTCCAAAGCATCAAGCGGAAGCGGAGCGTGCGCGCGATAGCGCTAAGTCGCTCGAAGAACATAGCCTCGCCCTCGCACGGTCTGTATGAGCGGCTCGTCGTAGCCGCGGTCGATCTTACCGCGCAGGCGATTGATATGGACTTCGACGACGTTGGTCACCCCTTCCCAATCCGACTCCCAAAGGTGCTCGCAAAGCATCTTGCGGGTTACGACCTGGCCGGCATAGCGCATCAAGAACTCCAGCAGGCTGAACTCGGTGGGCGTCAGGTTGATCTCGCTCTCGCCGCGGGTCACGCGGCGGTTGGTCAGGTCGAGCGACAGCGGTCCCGCTTCCAGCGTCGAAGAAGGCTTGTCCCCCGCGCGGCGGATAATTGCTTCCAGCCGGGCGATTAACTCAGGAAAGGCAAATGGCTTGACGAGGTAGTCGTCGGCGCCACCCTTTAGCCCGCTGACGCGGTCATCGACGGCACTCATGGCGGTGAGGATCAGAATCGGCGTGCGAATCCCTTGTTCCCGCAGAATCTTCATGATCTCCATCCCCGCCAGATCGGGGAGCATCAGGTCCAGGACGACGGCGTCAAATTGCTGGCTCAGTGCCGCCTCAAGACCTCGCCGACCGCTGCGAACCCATTGGCAGAGATGGCCCGACTCAACAAGGCCACGCTGAATGGCCCTCCCCAGCACCTGGTCGTCTTCAATCACGAGCAAATTCATGGGCTGTATCCCGATAACCACATCCGCCGTGATGCCAGTTTAGACACCAGAAGGCACTGTCCGACAATGCATCACGGTCAAAAATTCGGGATGGCTACGGTCTATAATTCTTCCCTTAGAGAATTTGGAGCAGTAGAGGATGAAATTCAGATAACTATTTTGTAAGGTTCTATCTACACGACATTTATATCCAGTTCTGCCTTACAGATTCGTAACGGATTATCCGTCTGTTCGATGTGGTGATGGCAGTTAGACTGCCCGAAGCCATTCTCATCCCGCGCGTCGTTGCGATGCCGGGGAGTCAACTTCGGAGCTGCCTGCCATGTCGGACCAGAAGGCCACGCATGTAGAGCCTGCGCCAAAAGTTTCCTTTCCCGCCTGTCTTAAGTTCGACGCGCTGTCGGGCTTTCTAGTGTTCCTGATCGCCTTGCCGCTCTGCCTGGCGATCGCCAAAGCTTCCGGCTTTCCTCCGATTGCCGGGGTGCTGACTGCCGTGATTGGGGGATTGGTTACGCCGCTCATTTCCAACTCCTCGATGACGATCAAGGGACCGGCTGCCGGCCTGATCATCATCGTGCTGTTTTGCATGCGGGACTTCGGCTTCACCGATGGCGCGAATCCGACGGCCGACGTCCAGGCGTACCGCATGGCGCTGGCGGTTGGCGTGGCAGCAGCGGGCCTGCAAATCCTGCTGGGATTGTGCAAGGCTGGGGCGCTCGGCGATTTCTTTCCATCGTCGGCGGTGCACGGACTATTGGCATCGATCGGCGTGATCATCATGGCCAAGCAATTCCCAGTGGCACTGGGCGTCAATGCGCCGGCAAATCTCGAACCCATTCCTTTGATCATGAAGTTGCCGGAAGCCGTGCTTCACGTGCATCCGGTAGTCGGCATCATCGGGCTTTCCAGCCTGGCGATCATGTTCCTCTATCCCCTGATTCGCGCGCCGGTTGCCAAGGCGTTTCCAGTACAGCTCATCGTTTTGGCCATTGCGATCCCGCTGGGTCTCTATTTGCAGCTTGGCAAGCCGACCGAGCGCTGGAACCTGCATCCGTCGGCCCATGGCCAGCATGACGAGCATCACGCGGTTGCCGGAGCGATGGAAAAGACGCCCGCCGGCCAGTTCCTCGTCAACGTGCCGACCCCCGCCAGCAAGGTTCTCGATCCCAAAGAGACGGCGGGGCTGAAAATGCCTGATTTCAGCGTGCTGACCAACTACGCCAATCAGGGCTTGTTCTTCAAGGCGTGGAAATGGGTACTAATGTTCGCCATCATTGGCAGCCTCGAGTCGCTGCTGAGCGCCAAGGCGGTCGATATTCTCGACCCGCAGAAGCGCAAGACCAATCTCAATCGCGATCTGACCGCGATCGGCGTTGCCAACCTGGCCGCTGGAATGCTGGGCGGATTGCCGATGATTTCGGAAATCGTCCGCAGCCGGGCCAATGTCGATAACGGCGGCAAAACCCGGTTTGCCAACATGTTCCATGGGCTGTTCCTGCTGTTGGCCGTGGCGATGATCCCTTTCGTGCTCACGACCATTCCTTTGGCTGCGCTCGGCGCCATGCTGGTCTACACCGGTTTTCGCCTGGCCCATCCAAAGGAGTTTTTGCACGTGGCCAAGATCGGCTGGGAGCAACTGGCTGTGTTCGTGGGGACGCTGGTGGGCGTCCTGGCCACCGATTTACTCTGGGGAATCGTGATCGGCATGGGGATCGAGCTGGTAATCAACGTCCTCCACGGGGCCAATCCGCTGTACTTGTTCTTGCCGCGCGTCGAGGTCCGGCAGCTCGACGAGAAGACTTATCTGGTCTGCCCGCGGCAGTGCGCCGTGTTCAGCAACTGGCTGGGGATCCGCTCCAAGATCGATTCGCTGGGCCTGAAGCAGAACTGCAACATCGTGGTGGACTTATCGGGGACGAGGCTGGTGGATCACACGGTGATGGAGAAGCTGCACGAGCTGGAGCGGGACTTTTCGCAGCGTGACCTCAAGCTCTCGATCGTCGGCCTCGATGGGCACTCGGCGTTCTCGGCGCATCCGGCCTCGGCCCGAAAGTGCCCAACGCCGGCAATGGCTGCCTGAGTCCGCGGCGCGACTTCGCTGCAACAATGCCGCAATCCTTCCACCGTGCCCGATGAACTGCGGCAAAACGTGCCTCCACGGGCAAGTTTTCTCCGGGCTTTGATTGACCCCCGCTGGGATTCGGCGCACAATAAATGCGGCTCGCTTGATGGGTTAACGGCGAACACTCCGCCCGAGGGCCCATCCTGTGGCTGATGTTCGTTGCGGGCGAGCATATCGCCGCCGCAATCCCGCCTAGTTCCCTCCCGCCTTCGCCAGGTCGTCATGCGTTTTTTGCCGCCGCTTGTGCGCGTGCTCGGGGCTCTGCTGGCTGCTTTCGGTTTGATGTCTGGACATCGCGTTTGGGCCCAGCCGGCCCTGTCGAGCATCGCCCCGATCGCCGCCGCACCGGGAAAGACCACCGACTTGATCGTCACCGGCGCCAAGCTCGATCAGCCGCTCAAAGTCTGGTCCAGCTATCCCGGGGCGCAAATCGAAGCAGTCCCCGGCGATCCCAATCAAAAAGGGAAAACGCAACTCACCCTGAAGGTCACGTTGCCTGCGGATGTTCCCTGTGGGATTGGCAGCCTGCTGGTCGCGACGAACGAAGGTCTCAGCGACCAACTTTTCTTTGCCGTCGATGATCTGACGAGCATTGCCGATAACGGCAACAACCACACGCCGGAGACGGCTCAGGAAGTCGCTGTTCCAGCCGGGATTGACGGTACCAGCGATGGAACGGTCTTCGACTATTACAAGTTCGCCGCCAAGGCGAATCACCGGCTGTCAATCGAAGTAGTTGCCAATCGGCTAGCCAGTGATTTCGACCCGGTGCTGCGGTTGCTCGATCCGAGCGGCCGCGAGCTGCTGCTGATTGACGACGATTTGAGCCTGGGGGCCGATTGCCGCACGAGCTTTGTGTTCCCTGCGGACGGCACGTATATGCTCGAGCTGCGCGACAACCGGTATAAGGCGGGGGGCCGCTACCGGCTGAGGATTGGTGACTTTCCACTGGTCTCCAGCGCCTATCCGACGGGTGTGCCGCGCGGGGGCGCTTCCCAGGTTGCCGCGGCCGGACCGCTAACGGAAGGAGTTGCCCCGATTGTCGTCGGCACGTCCGCCGGCAGCGCCGGCAGCGTGGTGCCGGTAAGCGTGAAGCTGCCGGGGGGCGCGTCGAGCGGGTTTGCGGTTGCGGTCGCCAGCGATCTCCCCGAGTTCGTCGAGAATGCTGCGTCAGGTCAGCCGACCCAGATTCAGATACCCGGGGCGGTCAGCGGCCGGCTGGAAACTGCCAAGAACGTTGACAGCTTTCAGTTTGCCGCCGCCAAAGGAACGCGACTGGCAGCCAGATCGCTTTCCCGCAGCTTGAATTCACCCGCGGTGGTGGCCTTGAAGCTTTATAACGCGGCAGGAGCGGCAATTGGCGAGTCGCCGGTGACCGAGTCCGAAGAGCAGACTCTCAGCGTCGTAATTCCGGAAACGGGGATCTACAAACTAACGGCCGAGGATCTGCTTGGGCGCGGCGGCGCGGAATTCACCTACCGCATCGAGCTCCGCACTGGTTCATCCTTCGCGCTCAACATCAAGCCCGACCAGGCGGCGAAGATGCGCCTGGCTCTCTCCAAGGGAGACGCGTTCACGATTGCCGTGCAAGCGGTTCGTAACGGGTACGACGGGCCAATTCGGCTGGAAGTTTCGGCGCTCAAAGGAGGGTGGCAACTCGTCAACAACGTGATCCCCGAAAAGGCCAACGAAGTGCTGATGTACGTCGTGACGCCGCCAGACCTTGCCGAAACTGAACTTGTCCCGCTGGGGATCGTCGGCACTGCCCTGGTCGATGGCACTACGTATTCGACGGCTGCCAATACCACGGCCATCCTCAAGGCCGGCCGCCCCTTTCTGGCCTATCCGCCCGCCTGGCTCGACGGCCTGATCTTTGTCGCCGGCCTGCCAGCCAGGGTGCCGTTTTATCAGGTTGCAACCGACAAGATCGACGTGAATTACCCGCGGCCGGTTGGCCAGACGCAACTCGTGCTGACCATGGACCGCACCGACGCCAATTTCAAGGACGTGCCACTGACGGTGATGCCGCAGGGATTGCCTGCCGGCGTGACGGCGGAGATCAAGCGCAACGGCAATGGGCCGAAAGAGACCTATGACATTGTGCTTAAAGGGCCGAAGGACCTGCCCGAAGGGCAAAGGCTCTTCAAGATTTTTGCCTATGCCGAGATGGCGGGGCGCGGGCAGGCGGTGATGACGCGGGAAATCGCGCTGAATGTGATTTCGCCACTGGCCGTGACGGTAACTCCCGCCGGACCGCTGATCGTCGGCAAGACGCAGAAGGTGAAGATCGCTCTTACGCGTCGCGGCGAGGAAAAGCAGCCGGTGGACGTGAAATTCAAGAAGCTGCCGGCCGGGGTGTCCTTGCAGCAGGTGACGCTGAACGCCGATCAGTCGGAAGTGGACGTCGAGCTTGCCGCCGCCGCGGACGCGGCACAAGGCAACTTCGCGGAGTTAGCCGTGACGGCAACGACGAAGTACGGCGGGGTGGATGTCACGGTGGACAGCCCAAACGTGAATTTGGAAGTGAAAGCCCAGTAGGCGAAAGGATTGCACCATGCGACGAGAATTTTACCCGCTCGTTCTGCTGACGACGCTGCTTGCTCCGGCTATTGTGGCCGGCGCTGAGGCGCTGGAGCCGATTCAAGTCGGAACTCCGCAGCGGATCGAAGTGGCGCCCGCCGGCTTCAAGCTTCAGGGGCCTCGCAGGCAGGTGCAGCTCGTCGTCACCGGCTATTACGCCGACGGAACAATGCAGGACCTGACGCGTGCCGCTCAGTTTGCCAGCAGCGATGCCGCCATTGCCACGGTCGAATCCGCGGTGGTCAAGCCGCACAAGGACGGAAATGCCGAAATCACGATCACCGCCGGCGGTCAAACCGCAAAGGCGTCGGTCGAAGTCAGCGGTCAGGCGGCACCGCAGCCAATTTCCTTTGAATACGAAATGCTGGCCGCCCTCTCCAAGCAGGGCTGCAACATGGGCGCGTGCCACGGCAGCCCCAGCGGGAAAGGAGGCTTCCGCCTGTCGCTGCGGGCCTTCGATCCCACCGTCGACAAGCTGACGCTGATTCGCGAAGACCTGGGCCGGCGGACCAACGTACTCAATCCTGATGAGAGCCTGCTGCTGGTCAAGCCGATGATGAAGGTCCCGCACGGCGGCGGCCTGAAGCTGAAGAGAAGCGATCCGGCTTTTGCACTGATGCGGCAGTGGATTGCCGAAGGGTGCAAGCAGGATGTCGAAGGCGCGCCGCGATGCGTGAAGATCGAGGTGACGCCGCCGAGCGGCCGCGTGCTCAAGCGTCCCGCTCATACGCAGCAGCTTTGCGTGCTGGCTCGCTTCTCCGACGGCACGGTGCGCGATGTGACCGACATGGCCTGCTATTCTACCAGCGATTCCGAGGTGGCGGACGTCACGGCCGGCGGTCTGGTCATCGGCCACAACCGTGGCGAAGCGGCCATCGTCGTTCGCTACCTGGAGTTCATCGAGTCCTGCTTCCTCACCTTCGTCAAGGACATTCCGGGGTATCAGTGGCCCAATCCGCCGGCCAACAACTACATCGATGAGCTGGTCTACCAGAAGCTCCAGCAGCTCAAGTTCCTCCCCTCCGGCCTGTGCAGCGACGAAGAGTTCCTCCGCCGCGTTCACTGCGACGTCATTGGCATTCTGCCGACGCTCGAAGAGACGCAGAAATTCCTTGCGGACACCGATCCTGCCAAGCGGGCCAAGCTCATCGACTCACTGCTCGAGCGACCGGAGTATGCCCGCTTCTGGGCGCTCAAGTGGGGCGATCTCCTCAAGATGACGAGCACGCAGGTAGGCGGCGATGGCGTTCACAAGTACCACCGCTGGCTGCTGCGTTCGTTCGAAAAGAACGTCCCTTACGATCAGTTCGTCCGCGAGCTGCTGGGCTCGCAGGGAAGCACGCTGGAGAATGCCGCCGCCAACTTTTATCGCACGGCGGTGGATACCAACGACTGCGTGGAGACCGTCGCGCAAGTTTTTCTCGGCGCGCGAATGCAATGCGCCAAGTGCCACAACCATCCGTTCGAGCGCTGGTCGCAGGACAACTATTACGGCATGGCTGCGTTCTTCAACCGCGTGCAGCGGAAGAAGTCGGTCCGCACGGACGAATTCTTGATCTACACCACACATACCGGCGAGGTGACGCAGCCGCGCACGGGCAAGCAGATGAAGCCCTGGCTGCCGTTGAAGGGAGAGATCGACCCGCCGGCCGACGCTGACCGCCGCGATCCGTTCCTCACCTGGTTGACCGCCAAGGACAATCCATTCCTGGGCAAGGTCGAAGCCAACCGCATCTGGAGCCATCTTTTCGGCCGCGGCATCGTCGAACCCAATGACGACTTCCGCGAATCGAATCCTCCGAGCAATGCAGCGCTGCTCGATGCACTAGCCAAGGATTTTGCCGCGCACAACTTCGACCGCAAGCACGTCTTGCGGACCATTTTGAACAGCCGCACATATCAAGCCGATTTTCGGCCGAACGATTTCAACAAAGAGGATGTGAAGTACTTCTCGCACTATCAGCCGCGGTTGATGACCGCCGAGCAGCTGTTGGACGCGATATGCAGCGTGACGGCACTACCTGAAGCGTTCCCCAATTTGCCGGCCGGTACGAAGGCGACGCAGATTCCCGCGCCAGACCTGGTCAAGCACGAGTTTTTGAAGATCTTCGGCCAGCCTGAACGACAGACGGTCTGCCAATGCGAGCGGACGACCGATTCGAACCTTGGCATGGCCATCCAGTTCTTCAATGGCCCGCTGATTTACAACAAATTGCGCGACCAGAACAACCGTTTCCGCAAAGCTTTGGCCGCCAACAAGCCGCATCCGGAAATCATCACGGAGCTGTACCTGGCAGCCGTGTGCCGCAAGCCGTCGGAGAAAGAACTAGCGGCCAGCATGGCGCACATTGCGGCCAAGAACGACCCAGTAGTCGCCTTTGAGGACATCTGCTGGGCGATCTTGAACACCAACGAGTTTTTGTTCCAGCACTAGTGCTCTTAGCCGGAGCCTAACAGGCTCTGGAACGCGGCCTGGATCACAATTACCACTTGAGTTTGCGACCATGTTTGGAGCCAGGTTTTGCGTCTAATTTTGAAGCTACTGAATCGGAGTTTTGACGTTATGCACCTGCGTAACCATTGGATTTGCGTCGTATTAGTCGCCTTGGCCGCCCCCGCTGCCGCCCAATCCCCTATCAGCTTCAAGGGCGAAGTTGCCTCCATCCTGCTGAATAATTGCCTTGCCTGCCATGGACCCAAGAAGGCCGAAGGGGGCTATCGCATCGACACTTTCGAGCGGGTCACAGCCGCAGGCGAGTCAACGCAGCCCGGCTTTGTCGCCAAGAACCTCGAGGGGAGCGAGGCCTTTCGCCGCATCACATCCACCGACGTGAATGAGCGCATGCCGCTGGAAGGAGACCCGCTGGCGCCGGAGCAAATCGCCGTGCTCAAGAAGTGGATCGAAGAGGGGGCGACCTTCGACGGTCCCGATTCCAAGGCCCCTCTGGCCAGTTACATTCCACCGCCGACGCACCCGGCCGCGCCGCAGGCTTATGCCGCCACGCTGCCGATCACCGCGGTGGCATTCTCGAATGACGGCGCGCAGCTTTTTGTCGGCGGTTATCACGAGGTGACCGTCTGGAACCCTGCCGACGGCCAGCTCATTCGCCGCATCGGCAACGTCGGACAGCGAACGTACGCGTTGTCATTGAGCCCCGACGGAACGCTTCTTGCAGTCGGCTGCGGCAGCCCCGGCCGCCTTGGCGAGTGCCGCATCTACAATGCCGCTAGTGGAGAGCTACAGCGCGTCGTGGGGACGACCGCTGACTGCGTGTACGATGTGGCTTTCGCGCCGCAAGGTGACCGAATCGCCGTCGCCTCAGCCGACGGCTCCATCCGCGTGTATGAAGTCGCCAGCGGCAAGGAGCTGTTGACCATCACCAGCCACAGCGATTGGGTCTTTGCCGTTGCCTGGAATGCCGACGGCAGCAAGTTGGCCTCAGCCAGCCGCGATAAGACCGCCAAGGTGTTCGACAGCAAGACCGGCGAGCTGCTGGTCACCTATTCCGGGCACAACAATCCGGTGCAGGGGGTGATGTTTCATCCCGATGGCGCGGAAGTGTACTCCGCAGGGCGTGACAACAAGATCCACCGCTGGAAGATCGCCGATGCCGCCAAGACCAGCGAGGTCGGCTTCGGCGGCGAGTTGTACAAGATCGCCGGAGGGGGCGAGTTCTTCTTTACCAGCTCCGCCGAGCAGAAGGTCCGCCAGTTCAAGGCCAAGGAGCAGCAGCAGGTGCGCGAGTTCGCCGGGCCCAAGGACTGGGTTCTGGCCGCCGCCTGCCACGCGGGCGCCAAGCGCGTCGCCGGCGGTTCATTCGACGGCGAGGTGAAAATCTGGAATCTCGACGACGGCAACGTCGTGACCACCTTCTTCGCGGCGCCGGGTTATACGCCACCGAAGTAGCATAGGTGGTTCTACGGAGCGCCGCGGCAGTTCGCTTTCATCATCTGCGTGTTCTGTGGAATCTGCGGATTGCCCGCCGCCGTTTCATCCTCCTGCTCCGGCCAAATGAGCCGTGCGCGATGGAACAGCGTCCATTTCGGCCTGGCGACCGCGTTGGCCTCGCCCGCGGCGCGCGACTTCGCCCGCGGCTGGAAATAAACGAGGTAGGTTTCGTCCGCCTGGGGATGGCGGCCGATCGCCCAGCGGTCACCCGTTCCCAACTCCCGATAATACAGGTAGTTTTCGTCCGGCTTGGGAAGGAGAGATGGCTCCTCCTGCTGTAGTGTCACTACCTGCCGCTGGCCGCCGCGGGAATAATCGGCGACGGCCAGGCCGCCGAAGACGTAGTGCCGGCCGCGGCTGCCGACGAGTCCCCAGCCCGAATGCTCGAGCTGGCCCACGACCGGTTCGGCCGACTCATCACCGGCGGTCGGCTGAGTGGATTCGAGGTTGGGCGCTGGCGCCGTCGGGGCGGGCCGCCGCTCCTGGCCCGAACCGACGCCAGCAACTGCCAGCGGCAGCGCCGTGAGCAGGCAGGCGGTGAAAGTGCGAAAGCTCATGCTGTGTTCTCCAGAAGTTACTTGTCCTCTTCACGCTAGTTGCCGCGGTGGTGCCGTTCAAGCGTGGCCGCGCCGCGGTACTTGCGGGTGTGGTGTGGGCTGCGGTAAGTTTCCGCTTGCCACACTACGCCCGTTTCATTACGCCACCGCGCCAAACCATGCTTGATTTGTACGACAAGGTCCAGGAGGCAGCCGACAAGATTCGCGCCCGCTTCGGGCCAGCGCCGCACGCCGGCATCATCCTCGGTACAGGTCTGAAAAACTTCGCAGAGCACATCGAAATCCAGTCGGCAATCGATTACGAAGAGATCCCTCATTTCCCGCGGGCGACGGCGACCGGCCACGGTAATCGGCTCGTGTGCGGCGCCATTGGCGGCTTACCGGTGGTCGCGATGGAAGGCCGGTTTCATATGTACGAGGGGTATCCGCTCAAACAGATTACGCTCCCAGTCCGCGTAATGAAGGCGCTGGGCGCCAGCTTGCTCGTAATCACCAACGCCTGCGGCGGGATGAATCCCTATTACCGCTGCGGCGACATCATGGTCATTGACGACCACATCAATCTGCTGGGGGACAACCCGCTGATTGGCATTAACGACGACCGGCTCGGGCCGCGATTTCCCGACATGTGCCAGCCGTACGATCGCGATCTCATCGAGCGGGCATTGGAAATCGCCCGCCGCGAGAATTTTGCGGCTCATCAGGGCGTGTTCGTTGCCGTCGCTGGACCGAACCTGGAGACGCGGGCCGAGTACCGCTTCCTGCGGCAAATTGGCGCGGACGTGGTGGGCATGTCCACCGTCCCAGAAGTCCTGGTGGCGGTTCACTGCGGCCTCAAGGTGCTCGGTCTGTCCGTGGTGACCGACATGTGCCTGCCCGACGCCCTCGAGCCCGCGGACGTTCCCAAAATCATCGCCACCGCCAATGCGGCCGAGCCCAAGCTGCGGAAGCTAATTCTGGGCGTGCTGGCGGGGGAGAAGACCACGTAGCACCGGGACGTGCAGCGGCGACATGACCTACTCTCGCGCAGTCGAGGCCGCCCGAGCGATCGCTGGCCGCTATGCCGGGCGGCCCCGCGTCGGTCTGATCCTCGGCACGGGGCTGGGCAATCTCATCTCTGAGATGCAGGTGCAGGTCGCAGTCCCCTATGGCGAAATCCCGCATTTCCCGCGCAGCACGGCAATGGCCCACAAGGGTCACCTGCTGTTCGGCACGATCGGCGGCGCGGAAGCAGTCGTCATGGCCGGCCGCTGCCATCTGTATGAGGGCTACGTCGTCCAGGAGCTGACGTTACCCGTGCGCGTCATGCACTTGCTGGGGATCGACTTCTTGATCGTCACCAACGCGGCGGGGGGCCTCAATCCGCAGTTCCACGTGGGCGACGTGATGGTGCTGGTAGACCACATCAACTTGATGTTTCCACGCGACGGCGGCAGTGAGACTGTTTCGCGAGAGGAAATGTCCGCTGAAGAAAGCGGGCCGCGACTGCCGCTGAAGGTCGAGCAGCCGCATTTCGCCGACTGGCGACGGCAGCGCATTTTCTACGATCCTGCGCTCGTCGAGCAGGCGATGGAAATCGGCCGCCGCGGCAATTTTCCGCTGCAGCGCGGCGTTTATGTCGGCGTGACAGGACCCAACTACGAAACACGGGCCGAATACCGAGCCTTTCGAAGACTGGGGGGCGACGTCGTCGGGATGAGCACGATCCCTGAGGTGCATTGCGCCCGTGCGCTGGGACTGCGCGTCCTGGGACTATCGACGGTGACCAACATCGCTCGGCCCGATGCGCCGACGATGGTGACGCCAGGAGAAGTGGTGGCCATGGCCGGCCGGGCAGAACCCAAGGTGCGCCGAATCGTGGTGGAAGTTGTTGCCAGCATCGATCGATTCGCGGATTCCACTTGCACATGACACGCCGATGCAACTCATGTAGCGCGCCCGTTCTGACGCCTGTCGGCCTGAGTCAGCGCCGTGAGAACTTGACGCTCGAAGACTTCGATTGTCGCTTCATTCCAACCGTTGTCCCGTAGTTTATCTGCGTAATCGGAGAGCGCTGTCATCGGAAAATCGGAGCCAACGCACTGCACGAGGCAGGACGTAACGGCCAACTCCATGATCTCCGCGTTCACAACTCCCCCCGCGCATAAAAAAAGCCCTGGCACCGGTCAGTGGTGCAGAGCCGCTCCCTCCCGTTCCGCTTCTGCCAGCTTAACCGACGTGGAAAAACAGACAAGCACACGAGAGACAACTTGACTTGGCGCGCCGTCCCTTCAAACTTTTACACTCGTGCACGAATCGAATCTGCGCGCTGCCGAGGGCGCGCCAACTGCCGCCCCCGGTCCCCAAGTACCTGTTCCATCGTACCACAGGGCCGAACCGCCTTGACGCCTGTCCTGTCCCCAATAAGATTAGGGGCGGCAATGATTTGCGGCGACGTCTCACCACGTAACAAGCCGTTGCCAAGAGCACCCATAGCTCAATTGGATAGAGCATCGGTCTACGGAACCGAAGGTTGCAGGTTCGAGTCCTGCTGGGTGTACTTTCTCAGGTTCGCCGCCGTCTTGCACCGCGGCTGTCTTGTAAGGCACAAGCTTACGAGTACGGATCCCGCCCCCCATTCATCGCGGACGTTCGTCCCGAGGGCAAAGTCGGAAAGTCTTCCACAACCTATCGGAAGAAAGATTGCGCTGTACACCGACTCCGTGCTGCGTATCGAGCCGCTAGCGTTCATGCCGCGGCTCGACACCGCCGCCTGAGACCAGCATGACGTTGTTGCGGGAATCGGCAATGTGCGACTACAACCGGCACGACCGCTACAAACTGACAGACCGACGACCGTCAGTTTCCACACCGCCCGTATCCGTCGCATGCGGCTAAGTCGATTGTTCCGATAATCCTGGTAGTGCTAATCACTCCTTGAAAAAGCGGTTCAAGACATGCGCGCGCAAGGGCACATCTGCCGCAACACGACCATTGCCTCTTTGATCGTGTGGATGATTGTGGTTCTGGCGGCCCAGCGGCACGTAGTGGCCGAAACGGGGCGTAGTGCAGGTCCGATGCCGGTGCATGTCATGAGCGCCCTGCTTCAGGAACAGCAACCGACCGAGTTGGTTCCTCCGGCCCAGCGGTCATCCGTTTTGCCTCAGCGCGACGACGCAGCAATTCTCACGCAGGTCACCAGCCGGCCACAGCCGGAGAAATCGGCCGCGAGTGAGCTTGACCAGCAAGTGGCGATCGGACATGTCGCTGGGACGACTCGCCCGTGGGGTGCGAGCTTCTCGGCCTGGGAAGCTCCCGCGTTCTGCCACCGGCCGCTGTACTTCGAAGACGAAAATCTCGAGCGGCACGGACGCTCGCTGGGCGTGCTCCAGCCAGCCGCATCGACGGTTCACTTTGCCGGGCGGACACTCGCTTTCCCATATCTCGTCGGCGCCTTGCCGCCGCACGAATGCGTCTACACACTGGGGCGCGAGCGGCCGGGAACGTGTGCGATGTACCGCGTTTATCGCCCGCCGCTCAGCGCTCACGGTGCGGTTACCGCCGGCGCCACTGCGGCTGGACTGTCATTTATAGTTCCCTGACCGTCACCAGG
>Ga0075428_100001253_pt1 | contig 27135 bp, 23 predicted proteins | sample RhiMetdeltSRZDD2_FD_75291 | JGI IMG/M metagenome (GOLD analysis project Ga0075428, IMG submission 75291) | Populus rhizosphere microbial communities from Tennessee, USA - Rhizosphere MetaG P. deltoides SRZDD2 | ecosystem: Host-associated > Plants > Roots > Rhizosphere > Soil | place: USA... | reverse complement strand
TATCACGCTGCCACGCGACCGAGCTATGCCGAGGGCGTCGCGACAGCGCGCGTCATGGCCTTCGCTCGAGCCACCGGCGCACCGGTTCACGTCGTCCACCTGTCGTCGTTCGATGCCCTGCGCCACGTCCGCGAGGCAAAGACGCTTGGCTTGCCCGTTTCGGCAGAGACCTGCCCGCACTATCTCGCGCTCAGCGAGGCGCGCTACGGCGCGGCCGACGACCTCGAGGTTGCCAAGGTCGTCATCTCGCCGCCCCTGCGCTCGACCCAGGACCAGGCGGCGATGTGGACCGGCCTGGCCGACGGCAGCCTCGACCTCATCGCCACCGACCACGTACCGGACCGCGCTGCCGTCGAGAAGGCGGACTGCACGAGAGGCGTGCCGTTCAACGAGATCAGCAACGGCGCGCCGGGCATCGAGACATTGCTCGCGATCGGTTACAGCGAAGGCGTCGCGAAGCGTCGCCTGACGATCGAACGGCTCGTGGACCTCATCGCGACGACGCCGGCCCGGCGGTTCGGACTGACCCGCAAGGGCGCGCTCGAGCCGGGCTTTGACGCCGACGTCGTGCTGTACGACCCGAAGCCTCGACGAACTCTGACGGCGTCCGACCTCCACCACACGTCCGACTACACGCCCTACGAGGGCTTCGAAATCACCGGCGCGGTCCGGTCAGTGTTCGTCCGCGGCACGCCGGTCGTCCGCGACGGGACGTTCGTCGGGACGCGCGGCTTCGGCCAGTTCGTCGAGCGAAGCGGGCCGGCGGCCTAGCCGGCGTCGGTCAGCAGCGTCCCGCGGTGCTCCCGGAGGTGGAGCCGCAGGTCGAAGGCGGTCTTCAGGACGACGAGAATGATCAGCACGCCGATCGGGGCCCCGAGGAGCGCGGCCACGAATGCTCCGAACAGGATCGTGAGATGGAGCACGACGACGCGACCGTAGGGCGCGAACATCTGCTGTGGCGCTGAGGTCCGCCGGTGCTCGCCGCGGCCGAGGTAGTTGAGGAAGAACGATGCGCCGTGGCTCAGGAAGAGCGCCACGGCCGCGATCGCAATGTTCGCCCAGATGACGTCGCCGAATGGACCCGGGCCGCAGCCGCCAACGCCGAACGATGGAAAGCCGCCTGGCGGGTTCGAGTAGTCGCAGAACGATGGGCCACTGCTGAACGCGCCCGCGAAGTTCGGCAGGACAAAGACGAACACGCCGTGACCGACCCAGAAGAAGGCGTAATGAATGAGGAAGAAGCCGGCCATCGCCACGCGGCCCGCACCGGGGATCTTTCCGCCGATGAGCCCCGCCGTCCGTGACGATGGCGGCACGATGCCCCCCGGCACCAGCGAACCCTCGGCCAGGATGATCTTCGGGATGTTCCACAGCCCGACGATCCCGTTCTCGACCCAGTACAGGACCAGGATCGTCAGCAGGCTCCAGCCAAAGAACAGCACGCCGACGAGCGGGATGGCGTTCGCAACCACCAGGGCGAGCGCCGTCCTCGACCTCCCGGTCGTGCGATAGAGATCGAAGACCTGCCCGAGCCGGTCGACGGTCATGCGAGTCGCTCGTACGCGCGCAGGGTCAGAAACTCGGCGAAGGCATCGTCGAGGACGAGGCTGTCCAGGAGCTCGACCGCGTCGCCGAGACGACCAGCGCCGGAGCCGCCGAGCCGCTCCACCTCCTGGTCACGGATCGCGGTGTAGAGGCCGCCGGTCACGCTCCGCCCGTCGTCGAGGCGCGCGCCGTGGACCCGCCACTGCCAGAGCTGCGAGCGCGAGATCTCGGCCGTCGCCGCGTCCTCCATGAGGTTGTTGATCGCGGCTGCGCCGTTGCCCTGCAGCCAGGCGTCAAGGTACTGGAGGGCCACGGAGACGTTCATCCGGACGCCCGCTTCGGTCACCTTGCCGCCCTCGACATGAAGATCGACGAGCTCGTCGGCGCCGCCCGTCGGCGCCGCGGCCTCGCGGTCCTTCTGGTGCGGCATCGAACCCAGCACACCGTCGAACATCCCGGTCGCGAGTGGCACGAGATCGGGATGGGCGACCCACGTCCCGTCGAAGCCGTCGCGCGACTCGCGCTCCTTGTCGTCGCGGACCCGGGACATCGCGACTGCGTTGACCTCCGGATCGCGTCGCGACGGGATGAACGCGGCCATGCCGCCGATCGCGTGGGCTCCGCGGGCGTGGCACGTCGCGACGAGCCGGCGGGTGTATGCGCGCATGAACGGCACGGTCATCGTCAGCTGGCTGCGGTCCGGCAGCACGACGTCCGACCGCGCCCGGAACGTCTTGATCGCGCTGAACAGGTAGTCCCAGCGGCCGGCGTTGAGCCCGCCGGAGTGCTCACGCAGCTCGTACAGGATCTCGTCCATCTCGAACGCGGCGTGGATCGTCTCGATGAGCACGGTCGCCCGGATCGAGCCGCGCGGGATCCCGAGCGCGTCCTGCGCGAACAGGAACACGTCATTCCAGAGGCGCGCCTCGAGATGCGACTGGAGCTTCGGCAGGTAGAGGTACGGCCCGGTGCCACGGTCCAGCCGCTCGCGCGCGTTCCAGAAGAAGTACAGCCCGAAGTCGAACAGGCTCGCTGACACCGGCTCGCCGTCGACCCGGAGATGGCCTTCGGTCAGGTGCCAGCCGCGGGGCCGAACGAGGAGCTGGGCAGGTCGCTCCCCGACCCGATATTCCTTGCCCTCCGGCGACCGAAATTCGAGATTCCCCCGGACGGCGTCGCGCAGCGCCAACTGGCCACCCACGACGTTCGCCCACGTCGGCGACAGCGCGTCCTCGAGGTCGGCCATGAACACGCGGGCGCCCGAGTTGAGGGCGTTGATCATCATCTTCGGCTCCGCCGGACCGGTGATCTCGACGCGCCGGTCCTGAAGGTCTGGCGGCGTCTCGGCGACGTGCCACGACGGGTCGTCCCGGATCGCGGCCGTTTCGGGCAGGAAGTCAAGGCGAGCGCCAGCGTCGATCTCGGCCTGGCGTGCCTGCCGCCGCTTCAGGACCTCCACGCGGCGCGGCCCAAACTGACGCTGCAGCTCTGCCACGAACTCGAGCGCGGCCGGTGTCAGGACCTCATCCGAGCCCGGGACGGACGGGCCGTGGACCTCGATGTCGCCCACGTTCGCGCTCAGCCGGCCCGACGAACCGTCGCTTCGATGAGCCCGTGCGGCTCGGTGGTCGCGATGTACAGCTCGCGGTCGTTCGTCAGCCCGAACGGGCCCAGGTCGACGAGCCAGTGGTGCAGGTTCGGCAGCGCCATGTGGACCCAGTCGACGTCCGGCGCCGCCTCGAGGATCGCCGATCCCATGACCCAGACCGAGTTCTGGACGGACGGGCTGAAATGCGTCGCGAACGAATCGAGCAGGGTCGACCGAACGGTCTCGAAGGCCCGATCGAAGTCGAAGGCGGCATCGTTGGCAGCGGCCGCCCCGTAGCCCCACGACACGCTGATCTTCGTCGCCATCAGGCGGTCGCTCGCCTCGGGCAGCGTCGTGTAGCGGTCGCGCGGGAAGCCTTCGAACGCCGACTTCGTCGTCTTCATGACGACGAGATCGTCGATGCCGGATTCGACAGCGAACGCGTCACTTGAGCAGGTCACCTTCGCGGTTCGGGTGCCCTCGCCGCCACGAACGAACGCATCCGCGGCCGGCCCGGCCGAGGTGTCGATCGGGCGCCAGGCGTGCTCGCGGATCGACGCCGTCGCGAGGCTCACCTGTGGGAAGTCCCCGAAGTGCGCCGCGAGCTGTCGCCCGAACGCCTCGATCGAGCCCGTCAGGCCGTCCTTCGCGAGCACGTACGTCGTGTTCTTCATCGTGTCGGTCGCGACGACGCTCGCGTTGTCGCCCTCGGTGTGCGCGGCCTCGAAGTCGCCCTCGAGCGCGATCGCGACGGTCAGATCCCGAAGGCTGTGGCGGTCGGCGCCACGCGTGACCTTGACGAGGCGGATCTGCGACTTGCCGTAGCGATTCGGACCGAGCTCGATCACAGGATGGCCTCCTCGGCGAGTCGCTGCTGGCGTGCGGCCGCGATCCGGATGACGTCGTCGAGGGCGCGGCGGAGCTCGTCGGCCCGGCCTGCGTCAAGGGCCGCGCGAAAGTCCGGCAGCAGCTCCGCTCGTGATCGTCCGGCGACAAAGACGCAGTACCGGAACCCGAACTGCCGCTCGTACGCGTCGTTGAGCTCGCGCAGCTCGCGATCCACGACGACGCGCTGAGCCTCGGCCGCCGCCTCGGCGGCCTCCGTGTGGTAGCCCTGCTCGCGGAACGAAAGCGCGGAGACGCTGCCGGGCGGAGCCCCGAGCCGCGGATGGGCGTTCAGGAGCTCGATCTGCTCGGTCTCGGGCATCGCAAGCGCGATCTTCCCGGCCTGCTCGAACAGCCTCGGCCAGGTCTCGAATGGCCGCGCGTCGACGAGCCGGCGAAGGAACGACGGTGCCCCCTCGAACAGCGGCGCGAGGCTCGCTGCGGCGAAGGTCGCGGGCACCCGGTCGATCATGCCGATGTCCGGGGCGTTCGGGACGGTTGCGGTCATCGGCTCACGTCGCGCTCACCAGCCGCCGGCGTCGCGCAGGATGCGATGCAGGATCCGCGCCGCGACGAGCCGCCGATAGTCGGCGGTCGAGCGGACGTCGTCGATCGGCTGGATTTCGGCGGCCAGCGCCTCGGCGGCGCGGTCGGCGACTTCGGGCGTGGGCCTCTGGCCCTCGAGCGCAGCCTCGGTCGCCCGGGCCCGGATCGGTGTCGCCGCGACGGAGCCGAGCGCGACGCGCACGTCGGACCAGCCGCTCGCCGCGCCGTGATCGCGCCAGGCGGCGGCCATCACCACCTTGCTGATCGCCTGGGCTCGCCGAGTTCCAACCTTGCGGAACCGGAGGTCGCGACCGGCGGGCAGCGGCAGGCGGATGCGGAGGATCAGCTCGTCGGCTGCGAGGGCCGTCTTCCGATAGCCCGTGAAGAACTCCGAGGCCGCGATCGAGCGCTCCTCCCGATGGCTGCCCACCACGATCTCTGCATCGGCGGCGAGCAGAACCGGGAGCGTGTCGCCGGCCGGCGAGGCGTTTGCGATGTTGCCGCCGAGCGTGCCACGGTTCTGGATCGCCGCCGCCCCGATCGTCGCGGCCGCCTCGACAAGCGCCGGAAGGTGTTCGCGGCACAGGGCAGAGCGGCGGATCTCCGTATACGTCGTCCGAGCCCCGAGGACGAGGTGGCCGGCCGCCATGTCGATCCCCGCGAGGGCGTCCAGCCGCGAGACGTCGAGGATCCGCTCCGGGATCGGCCCGAGCTCGCCGGTGATCCGAACCATCAGGTCCGTGCCACCCGCGATCGGCGTCCAGGGGCCGCCCGCGAGAAGCGCGTACGCGTCCGACAGGCGACGCGGCGTCTCGACCGGCGGCTCGGCGGGCACGGCCTCTGCTCCCTACCCGTTCGCGCCGGCGACGCGGGCGATGGCGTCGACGATCTTCGTATAGCCCGTGCAGCGGCAGAGGTTGCCCGCGATCGCCTCGCGAATCGCATCCTCATCGGGGCCGCCGCGGCCGTCGAGATAGGCCCGTGCGGCCATCAGCATTCCCGGCGTGCAGATCCCGCACTGGGCTGCACCGGCCTCGAGGAACGCGACCTGGAGGTCATCGAGAGCACCCGCGCCGGTCGCCCGGCTCGACAGCCCCTCGACCGTTCGGACGATCCCGCCCTCGACCTGGCACACGGGCACGAGGCAGGCATCGACGAGCTGGCCGTCGAGAAGCACGGCGCAGGCGCCGCACTCGCCCTCGCCGCAGCCCTCCTTCGTGCCGGTCAGCCCGAGGTCCTCGCGCAGCACATCGAGGAGCCGGCGCATGCCCGGGGCATTGACCTCAGCAGGCGCGCCGTTGACGAGGAAGCGGAACGCGGTCACGAGGCTGCCGGCCGCGCGCCAGGGGTCGCGGGATGGAGCGCGGCCATGATCTTCTCGGGCGTCGCCGGCAGGTCCGGGATCCAGACGCCGACGGCATCATGGATCGCCGCGACGACGGCCGGCGCGGCAACGTCCATCGGCAGCTCGCCGACGCCCTTCGCGCCGTGCGGCGCGCCCGAGTACGGCGCCTCGACCAGGATCGTCGAGATCCGCGGCGCATCGAGGGCGGTCGGGATGAGGTACGTCGCGAGGCGGTCGTTGAGGTACCGCCCGTCGTCGAGCTTGATCTCCTCGATCGTCGCGTAGCCGACCGACTGCAGCGTCCCGCCCTCGACCTGGCCCTCGCAGAGGACCTGGTGGATGACCTTGCCCACGTCGTCCGCGGCAACGACGTCCCGGACGTGGACCTCGCCGCTGTCGAGGTCGACGTCGACCGCCGCGACCGCCGCCGCCCAGCCGAAGGCCGGGTACGCGTCGCCCGTGTAGGTCGCGTCGTCGAACGGTTCGCCCGGGTACGGCTCGAACTGCTGGTCGATGCGCGTCGCGCCGTTCGCCGCGGCGTCCGCGCGATAGACCTCCGCGAAGGGCTTGCCGCCGTTCCGGGCTTCGACCGTCTCGCGCAGCCGCCGCGCCGCCTGGATGCACAGCCCGCCGACGACCATCGCCGTTCGCGAGGCAACCGTGGGGCCAGAGTTCGGGACGAAGGCCGTGTCGACCGGCGCCATCTCGACCGCGTCCGCGGACACGCCGAGCGCCTCGCCGACCATCATCGGAAAGATCGTGTTCGTGCCCTGGCCCATCTCGGTCGAGGCGATGAGGACCCTGATTCGGGCCTCCTTCGTCAGCTCGACGGACACGACGGACGCGAGGTGGACCTCGCCCGAGCCCGTGAAGCCAGCGCCATGCCAGGCCAGCGCCAGCCCGATCCCCGACGCCGTCCGTTCGGCGTCCGTCCGGAGGGGGCCGCTCGGGACGAGCGTGCCGCGCCGGTCTGCGCGAGCTCTTGCGGTCCGGCCGCGGAGCGGCTCGAACTCGGCCGCCTCGGCGGCGAGCCGCAGGACCTCTTCGCCGGCGACGCTCTCCTTCAGGACCTGACCGGTCGGGGTCGTGTCGCCGATCTGGTAGACGTTCCGGAGCCGGATCTCGAGCGGCGACAGCCCGATCGCCTCGGCCAGGCGGTTCATCTGCGTCTCCGCGGCGAACTCGGTCTGCGGCGCGCCGAAGCCGCGGAACGCGCCGTTCGGCGGGGTGTTCGTGCGGGTCGCGCGGGCAATGATCCGGACGTTCGGGCAGCGGTACGGACCGCCGGCATGGAGCGCCCCTCGCGAGAGCACGACCGGCGTCAGCGTGCTGTACGCGCCGCCGTCCATCACAACGTCGATGTCCTGCGCGACGAGCGTTCCGTCCTTGCTGACGCCCGTCCGGTGGCGGACGATCGCGGGATGCCGCTTCGTGGTCGCCGCGAGGTCCTCGTGGCGGTCGTAGATCATCCGGACGGGCTTGCCCGCCGCGCGCGCCAGCAGCGCGGCGTGGATCGCGAGGATCGAGGGGTACTCCTCCTTGCCACCGAAGCCGCCGCCGGTCTCGGCCTGAACGACACGCGCGGCCTTCGGTTCGAGCGCCATCGCCTTCATGAGCGCGCCGTGGACGTAGTACGGGCACTGCATCGAGCCGTGGACCGTGACCGCGCCGTCCGCCTCCGGCACGGCGATCATCGCGTTGTTCTCGATGTAGAGCTGCTCCTGGTGGCCGACGCGGTACTCGCCCTCGAGGATGAAGTCAGCCTCATCGAGACCACGGGCGACGTCGCCGCGCTCGATCCTGTACTTCGCGAACACGTGGTCCGAGGCGAGCGGGTCGAAGATCGCCGGCAGCTTCTCGGTTTCGACCTGCACGTGGTCGCGCAGCCGGCGCAGCGTCTCGCGATCGGGCGCCGCAAGGAGCGCGATCGGCTCGGCATGGTGCTGGATCTCGCCCCCGACGGGGACGAGCACAGGCTGGTCGGCCTCTTTCAAGGCGACGATGTTCTGTCCAGGGATGTCCGCGGCCGTCACAACGACGGCCGACGACCAGTCGACGTCCGGGTCCTTCTTCACCGCGAGGAGGCGGGCGTGAGCCTCGGTCGAACGGATCGTCAGCCCATACCAGGCACCCGGGAAGACGAGGTCGTCGGCGTACTTCGCCTCACCCGTCAGCTTGGCCGGGCCCTCGCGGCGGGTCGGCTGCCCGGTCGCCCGGCCACGGGTCAGCTGGCCCGGCGGCGCCACCAGCGCTTCCGGCGCGCTTCGGCGGGTCGGGGCGAGGACGGCTCTGGCCCTCGTCATCGGGGGTGGGCTCCCTCCACGGTTGGCGGCCTTGACCGCTGCAGGTGTCCCGGGAGTGTACCGAGGCAGCGCGCGGCCTTCAGTTCCGGCCGCGCCGGAGTCCGAGCCCGGGCGTGGCGCCCGTGTGCCGCCCGTCATCGACGACGAGCGTGCCGTTGACGATCACGTGCTCGATGCCTTCGGGGAACTGGCGCGGCTCGTCGTAGGTCGCATTCGAACGGACGGTCGCGGGGTCGAACACGACGACATCGGCCGCGAGGCCGTCCGCGAGCCGGCCGCGGTCGCGGAGTCCGAGCCGGTCGGCGGGCATCGAGGTCATCTTCGCGATGGCCGTCTCGAGCCCGAGCAGCTGCTCCTCGCGCACGAACTGGCCGAGGATCCGCGGGTAGCTCCCGTAGCTCCGAGGGCTCGGCTTGGCGCCGATGAACGTCGAATCGGTCCCGACCATCGCCTGGGGATGGACGATGAACCGGCGGAGTCCGTCAGTGTGCGGCCCCGGTGTGACCTCGTTGACGCGGAGATCCTCGGCGAGGAGGAGGTCGCAGATCGTATCGACCGGGTCGGCGCCCGTGTCATCCATGACGTCGCCGAGCGTCTTGCCCTCCCAGCGGAGGTGGTCGGGGCGAGTGAAGGCGCCCACGCGGACGTCGCGCAGGCCGCCCTTGCCGGCGTAGAGGACGCCGCGCTCACGGAGCTCGATCCGGATCCGGTCGCGAACCACCGGATCGGCGAGCCGCTCCTTCGTCGGCCCCGGACCGCCGGACTGGACCCAGATCGGGATCAGGATGAGCAGGCGCGTGCTGGCCCACTCGTACGGGTACGAGTCGAACGTGACGTCGAGGCCTTCGGAGCGAGCGTCGTCGACGAGCGCAAGCATCTGCTCGGGGCTGCCCGGGAACGTCAGCCGGTGATAGAAGTGCGTGATGTGGACCGGCGCCTCACCGCGCCTGCCGATCTCGATCGCCTCGCGGAACGGATCGAGGAACCGGTCGCCGAGCGCGTAGCGCACGTGCGTGTGATAGAAGCCGCCGGCCCGTGCCGCGACCCGGCTGAGGGCCGCAAGCTCGTCGGTCGTTGCATACGCGCCAGGCGGGTAATCGAGGCCGGACGACAGGCCGTAGCCACCCTCCTCCATCGCCTCGCGGAGCATCGCCGCCATCGTGTCCGGCGCTGTTGTGTCCGCCTCGGGCACGTCCTCCCAGCCGAGCGCAGCGATCCGGAGCGCCGAGTTGCCGACAAGGAACCCGATGTTCAGGGACACCTGCCGATCGAACCTGGCGAGGTATTCCGCGACCGACGACCAGTCGTAGGCGAGGTCCGGCACGCCGTCGAGGCCGCCGTTGAGGACGACGAAGTCGAGCAGGTCCTGGCGCTTCGGGAACGGAGCGTAGGCGTTGCCGTCGACACCGACGATCTCGGTCGTGACGCCCTGGCGGACCTTCGGCTCGTGGTGTGGCTCGGCCAGAATGACGAGACCGGAGTGGCTGTGGATGTCGATGAAGCCGGGCGCGACGACCTTGCCGGACGCGTCGATCGTTCGCGCGGCGTTCGCGCCGGTGCCGGCCGGTACGAGCTCGAGGCGATCGCCGCGGATGCCGAGGTCGCCGGTTCGAGCAGGCGCGCCGGTCCCGTCGACGAGGGTTCCGCCGCGGATCAGGAGGTCGAACGGCTCCATCGCGACATCTTGGCAGTTGGGCTGAAGGCGCGTGCTAGGATCGCCCGCCGTGACCGCCTCCCCTGTCCGCCCGGCGCTGCCCGAGCGCCCACCGTTCGCGCTTCGGGCGCGCGTCCTCACGCCGCTCGCGGCGGGCGGCTCGGCGTTCCACGCCGACGGGCTGGTCGTCGTCGACGAGCGCGGTCGAATCGCGTCGGTCGGTCCGTTCGATGCGTCGACCGCGTCCCCCGCCGTCATCGACATTCGCCCGTGGCTGCTGCTGCCGGGCCTCGTCGACCTGCACGCCCACCTGCCCCAGATCCCGAACGCCGGGCTCGGCGCGGGCCTCGATCTCATGACCTGGCTGCAGCGCTACATCTTCCCGCTCGAACGGGACTTTGACGTGGCGACGGCCGAACGCCTGGCACCGGCGGCCTTCCGGGCGTTCGCCCGCGCGGGCACCACGACGGCGCTCGTGTACGGCGCGGTCTACGCCGATTCGCTGGACGCAACCTTCCGCGCGGCGGAGGCGCACGGCATCCGGGCGATCATCGGCAAGGTGATGATGGATCGGATCACGTATGACGACACGATCGCCCAGCCAACGATCCTCGAGCGATCGCTGCGCGAATCGGCCGATCTGGCGACACGCTGGCACGGCGCCGACAACGGCCGCCTGGGTTACGCGTTCACGCCGCGGTTCGCCGTGTCGTGCTCGCCGGAGATGCTGCGCGAATCTGCCTCGCTCGCGCGGGCGATGGGCGCGTACTGGCAGACCCACGTCTCGGAGGATCGCGGCGAGATCGCCGAGGTCGCGAAGCTCTTCCCGAATGCGCCCGACTATGTCGGCGTCTACGACGAGGCCGGCGGGCTTGGCGAACGGACGGTCCTCGCGCACGCGATCCATCTTTCGGACCGCGAGCTCGCGCGGCTCGTCGAAACCGGGACGCGAGTGGCCCACTGCCCCGCCTCGAACCTGTTCCTCGCATCCGGGGTCATGCCGCTGGCGCGGTACCTGGAGGCGGGGCTGATCGTGGGCCTTGGCTCGGATGTTGCGGCCGGTCCGGAGCTCGGCATCTTCTACGCGATGCGCGTTGGGGCGTATACGCAGAACGCGCTGCGCGTGGTCGCCGGCGATCCGCATCCGGTCCTGGGCCCGCTCGATTGGTTGCGCGTCGGCTCATTCGAGGGTGCGCGCGCGCTTGGGTTGGAGGATTCGATTGGCTCCATCGAGGCCGGAAAGGAAGCCGACCTCATCGTCGTCGACCCCTCACTGACGGATCCTGTCCCGGGCGCCGAGCTGGAGGACCCGGCAGACCTGATCAGCCGCCTGATCTACCGCGCCCACCCCGACATGGTCCGCGGCACCTGGGTCCGCGGGCGCGCCTTGCGAGGACCTGGCGGCTAGCGGTTACCGCCGGCCGAGGAGGGCCTCGGCCTCGGCGCGGTCCAACGGGTCGAGGGCGGGACCGAGCTCGAGCGCCTGCTCCAGGAGCGCCGCGCCGGTCGCGGCGTCGCCGCGAGCCACGGCGATCGCGCCGGCGTGGAACAGGATCCGGGCATCGACGATGCCAGTGGCCCGAGCGGCCTCGCTCGCCGCCCAGGCCTCGTCCTCGCGGCCCAGTCGATGGAGCGCCCAGCCGACGACGTCCCGGCCGACGGCATCGGGCCGGGTCGCGAAGGCGGCTCGAGCCCGGGTCAGCACGGCCGCCGAAGCCGAGCCGTGATCGAGATCGAACAGGACCAGCTGGCGATCGAAGACCGTTCCGGCGAGCTCCGAGAGCTGTGCCGTCAGGCGAACGGTGCCGTAGGCGGCGTCCGCGGCGGCGCCTTCGCTGCGCAGGGTGTGCAGGTCCCCGAGGAGCGCCTCGATCTCGGGCAGCGGCGCGATCGCCGCGGCCTCGTCGAGGAGCCGAATTGCCGACCCCAGATCGCCGGCCGCCGCGGAGACGCGCGCCAGCCCGATCCGGCTCGCGAGGTCGTCCGGTCGCAGCACGAGCGCCGCGCGGAACGCAACGTCAGCGGTGGCCGCGTCGCCCGACAGCCGGGCGTATTCGCCGAGCGCGGCCTGGTAGAAGGCGAGCTCGACGGGATCGCTCGTCGCGGACGCCGTGTCGAGACCGCCTGAGGCGCCCTCGAGCGCCTTCCGAGCCAGTGCCAGCGCGTCGTCCGCATGTCCGGTGACGTAGGCCAGGCGCGCCCGGCGGATGTCCAGCGACGGCCCGCCCGCCACGTCGGCGATCGCGTCGTACTCTGCGGCCGCGTCCGCAGCGCGGCCGAGCTCGAGCAACGCGTCGCCGAGAATCGCCCGCGCCGAAGGATCGCGTGGGTTGTTGACCAGCGCCGCGCGCGCGCCGGCCTCGGCGCCCGCGAAGTCATGTGTCGCGAACAGGATCGAGGCGCGCACCGCGAGGCTGGGCGGGTACTTCGGGGCGATCGCGAGCGCATGATTCGCGGCGTCCAGCGCCCGCGCGTAGGCATCGAGGTCGACATGGAGCCGGCCCTGCTGGCTGTACAGGGCGGCCAGCTGGAGCCACGACAGGTCGTCGGCCGGCTGCTCCGACACGCGCTTCGTCCAGAACGCAATGCGTTCCGCGGTCGGCAGGCCTCCGTCCGGCGAGGTCGCCTCACCTGGCAGGGCGAGGACCGACTTCGACGGCGGGGCGACGCTCGGCCCGAAGACCGCATCCCGAATGACCGGCGCGATGTAGCTGCCTGCGGCAAGGAGCATTGCGACAACCAGGAAGGCGATCACCCGGGGCGGCCCGACGCGGGTAGCCCGCACCTGAGGCTCCGGTCGTTGGCTGGCGAGAGCGCCGGGCGCGATGTACGCGCCGGGCGCGATGTACGCGCCGGGCACCGCGACGCCACCGGCCGGTTGGCCGGTGGCGTCAGCGAGATGGTGCGTCCGTCCCATCATGTGGTTGTCGGCCGAGCCCGGCGGATCGCCCCCCAGCGATCGCACCGAGCCCAGCCGAGGTCCCTCCGACTCAGTGCGCCGGAGCGAGGTACGGGAACGAGCCGGGGAAGGCGACGTCATTGGCGCCGACTCCGTCCGTCGCCACGACCGGCGTGCCGGCCAGGCCACCCGTCACGACGATGAGCTCGAGATCGATGACGTCCTCGGCGAGCGTTCGCCCGTTGAGGATGCCGCCCGCGCCACCGGTGAAGCCGGTGCCGGTCGACTTGCCGAGGTTCGCCACGTCGAGGTGGAGGACATCAGGCAGAAGCAGACCGGTGATCGCGGCCGGGTACGGTGAGCCCGCGCCGTAGAAGACGTTCTCGACAGCGGTGAACAGGCCGCCCCAGGCCGTGACGTCGTCTTCGGGCGCCGTCTGGTTGTAGGCGTCCTTGTCCGAGTCGCCACCGAACGGGTTGACGAAGACGGTCGCGAGGGCCGGCTTGCCCATCCGGTCGATGACGTTGCCGCCGAGGAGCGTCGAGCCCCAGAAGTTCGCGCTCGAGCCGAGCCACGAATCCGGGATCTCGAGGACGATCGCCGAGACATTGGCGCCACGGAAGGTGTCGATGCCCGCGAAGGTCGTCGAGCCCGTGTACGTGAAGGCGCCGTCGCCATCCGGGTCGCGCCACGCGCGGAAGCTGACGAGGTCGAAGAAGAACGGATCGTCGCGGAGGCCTGCGTAGACCTTCGCTCCGCCGCCGATGCTGGCGTTGCCGGTCTTGCCGGAGACCACGGCGCTGCCGTTCTTCCAGAGCGTCAGGCTCTGCTTGCCGTCGGGCGCGTTCGACCCGAACGTCACCGTGTAGATGTCGTCGGCGGCGTAGTCGCCGTCCGTGTCGACGTTGAAGCGGTACTCGCCGTCGGTGGAGAACTTCGTACCCGTATTGGTCGCCGTGCCCGCGAACGGGTTGACGTCGATGACGAGGACGGTGTTCTTCGAGTTCGCGCCGTCGAAGGCGTAGATGTCGGTGATGTCGAGGTCGTGGTGCGCCTTCGCGAGCGGCGCCTCGAGATGGTCGGCCGCGCCGCTGATGAGCGGGGCCACGCCGACCGTCAGGACCGCGATGGCGGCGCCGACGGCGGCGACCTTGGTACGGGTGCGCATGTGGATTCTCCGATCCCCCTCTACGGGCTGGGTCTGTTTGACAGACGCCGTCGGTGTCGCGACTCCTCCTCCGGCATTCGACCGGCATTCGCAGTCGCAACGGGAACGGATGAATCGGTCCGAGACCGCCAGGCGGGCGGAGCCAGACCTAGATGAAGCGCCCCGGGTTGAGGATCCCGAGCGGGTCGAGGGCGCGCTTGATCGCGTGCATCACCTCGACGGCGGCTGGCCCGCGCTGCTCGACGAGCCACTCCCGCCGGACGGACCCGATCCCGTGCTCGGCCGTGACCGTGCCACCGAGCTCGAGCGCCGCCCGATAGAGGTCGGCCTGCGCCGCGAGCGTGAGCCGCTCGGCGTCTGGATCACCATGCTCGAAGATGAAGTTCGGGTGGAGGTTGCCGTCCCCGGCGTGGCCGAAGGTCGCGACGCGGAGCCCGTGCCGCTTGCCGATCTCGTCGATCGCCCGCAGCAGATCCGGCACACGAGAGCGCGGCACGCCGACGTCCTCCATCCGGACGGTCCCCAGACGCTCGAGAGCGCGCAACCCAAGCCGCCGGGCGTTCCGCAGCATGTCCGCTTCCTGCGGGTCGCGGGACCGGATCAGCTCGCCCGCCCCGGCCGCGCGACAGGCGTCCTCCGCGAGGTCGAGCTCGGCGACTGCGGCTTGACCGGGCAGGTCCGATTCCACCATGAGCATCGCCGCCGCATCGACGTCGAGACCGAGCCCGTGCCAGTCCTCGACCGCCCGGATCGTCGCCTGGTCGAGGAGCTCGAGCGTCACCGGGCCGAGCCCGCCGGACATGATCGCCGCGACGGCATCTCCGGCGCCGTCGAGCGTCGGGAAGAACGCGAGGAGCGTCGAGCGCGGCGGTGGCAGGGGTCGCAGTCGGAGCGTCGCCTCGGTGATGATCCCAAGGGTCCCGCCGCTGCCGACGAACAGATGGGTCAGCGAGTACCCGGCGACGTCTTTCTGGGTCTTGCCACCCGTTCGAATGACCGTCCCGTCAGCCAGCACGACCTCGAGCGAGATCACCGAATCACGCGTCTGGCCGTACTTGACGCAGCACAGGCCACCGGCGTTCGTCGCGAGGTTGCCGCCGATCGAGCAGATCTCGAAGCTCGCCGGGTCCGGTGCATAGAAGAGGCCCTCGGCCTCGACGGCCTTCTTGAGCTCGGCGTTGAGGATGCCCGGCTGCGTGACCACGCAGAGGTTCGCCCGGTCGATCTCGAGGACGCGATTCATGGCTGTGAGCGCGACGGTCAGGCCCTCGGCGTTCCCCGCCGAGCCACCGGACAGCCCTGAACCGGCGCCGCGCGGCACGATCGGCGCACGATGCTTCGTGGCGAGCGCGAGAATGGCCGAGACTTCGGCGGTCGACGCGGGCAGCGCGACCGCGCCCGGCAGGTCCGCAGCCAGATACGCGGTCTCATCGCGCCGGTAGCGCTCCCGGTCTGCCTCGCCCGTCAGGAGCCGGATCTCGGGTCGCGTGGACCGGAGCTCGTCGAGAAGGCCGGCGAGACCGGTCGCGATGACGCTCATCCCGGCGACGGTAGACCGACGCGACGATGGGCGGCACGGGCCTGCGGCAGCCAGCGCACGGACTGGGGAAGCAGGGGCCGCCACGCACGCCACGTTGTCAGGAGCCATTCCGAGACGAGCCGCTCGCGCGAGCTCCACGTCAGGCCGTACCCGGCCCGGATCCGCGGCGGGAGGAGCGAAACCGACGGCCAGTACAGCCACGCGTACGCACTTGCAGGCAGGAGCCCGAAGAGCGCGCCAGCACCCGGAATGCGATCCAGACCTGGCGTCGCCGCCGCGAGCGGCGCAAGGGGCGGTCGCAGGATCGACGCGCCGATCTCGCGGGCAGTGGCGCTCACCTGGACCGGACCGTCCGGCGCGAGCATCTCGTCGAGGTACGCCTCGAACGCGGCGAGGTCCGGCGGCACGACGGACGCCGGGAGGTCGAGGAGCGCCGCGAGCCGGCGGCCCTCCGCGTAGAAGCGCTCGCGGCGCTCGCGATTCACCGGCCCGACGATCGCCTCATGCCCGGCGAGTGTCGAGTCGATGAGCGTTGCCAGGACCCAGAATCCGAGACCGGGATCCCGCGCGGAGTAGCGCGCGCCGTGACGGGCCCGCGCCCCGGGATCACGCACCGGCCCGCGGATCGAGGCGTGCAGCCGGCGCAGGTGGGCGAGCTCGGCGTGAGCCGTCGCCGCGTCGCCGTAGAGCAGCCGCAGCGAGGAGGTCATCGTCGCGGTCAGGCGCCGCCACGGGTCCGTGCGGAACGTCGAGTGCTGGTCGACGCCCTCGGCGATCAGCGGATGGGCGACCTGCATGAGCAGGGCTCGTGGCCCGGCGACGAGGAGCAGCGCAGCCTCGCGGTTGAGGACCCAGCCTTCGCTCTCGGGGCCGAACAGGCCGGCGCGTCCGTCGTCGAGCGCGCTGCCGCCGTCGACGGCGCCGTCGTTGTCAGGCGCGACGCTGTTGTCGGGCGCGCCGCCCTCCGGCGCTCGTTCGAGCTCGACCGCCGTCAGCGGTCTCCCGGACGTCGACCGACGAGCCACCACGCCGCGGGGAATGCGGCGGCGGCAAGGAGCAGCTTGAGCACGTCGCCGAGCAGGAACGGCGTCAGGCCGAGCGCGATCGTCTCGGACCACGACGTCCCGATCGCGGCCTGGAGCCAGGGCAGCCCAACGATGTAGATGACGGCATTCCCGAGCAGCATCGCCGCAATCGAACCGATGATCTTGCGATCCCAGCCGAGCTCCGCCAGGCGGCCGACGAGCGCCGCCGCGAGCACGAACCCGACGAGGTAGCCGCCGCTGGCGCCGAGCACGAGCCCGCCGTCCTTGACGCTCAGGATCGTGTCGACACCCGACCCGTGCTCGGCGTAGACCGGGAACCAGAAGCCGATGACGAGATACAGCAGCGTCGCCGCGATCCCGCGTCGGAAGCCGAGCGCCCCGCCGACGAGCATCACCGAGAACGTCTGGCCGGTGATCGGGATGGGGTTGTTCGGGAGGATGATGTAGAGGTTCGCCGTGAGCGCGATCAGCAGCGCGCCGACGACGATGAGCGCGATGTGCCGGGCCCGGACGCCGATCCGCTCCCAGACGCGGATCGGGACGAGGAAGTCGCCGATCGTGATGCCTCGTTCGTCCTGCGGCAGGCGCTGAAGCCGCGGCAAGGCGATCGTCATGTGCTGTCCTCCTCGCGAGGCGAGTGCGCCTCGGTCGTCCCCGTTCGGCGAGTCTATCAGACGCTCGAACGGCCTCCGCCGCACCCGCGACGCGTTCGGGCGCGAGCTACTCGGCCGTCATCGCCCGGACAATGAGCACGCGGCTGGCCGCCCGTGCCGGCCACCATGCGGCGGCGATCGAAACGGCGATCCCGAGCACCGCGGCGGTCAGGATCGAGGCCCACGGGATGCCCGCGAGGCCGACCGGCACGCCGGACAGGATGAGCATGAGGAACCCGACGACGAGGCCGGTCGCGATGCCGAGCACGGCGCCAACGATGCCGAGCAGGCCGGCCTCGACCACGACCATCCGCGAGGCCTGGCGCCGGCTGAGCCCGATCGCGCGCAGGACGCCGAGCTCGCGGATCCGTTCGACGACGCCCATCGTCAGCGTGTTCACGATCCCGAGCGCCGCGACGATGACGGCGATGAGCGCGATCGCGTCGAAGAGGCCGTAGACGCGGCCGAGGGCGTCGGTGACGCTGCCCTGGACGCGCTCGAGCGGATTCGGCTCGAGCGCGTACTCGCGCGCCTTCGCCTCGAGCGCCGGGCGCGCCGTCCCGGCCGCACCGAAGTCGAACCGGACGGCGAAGAAGTCGGCGCCGGTGACGTCGAAGTGGCTGGTCGCTTCGCTCCAACCGACGAGGATCGCCTCGCCGCCGCGGCCCGGGATCGAGTGTTCGACGATGCCGACGACGACAAGGGAGAGGTGCTCGCCGTCGGACGTCGTGAACGGCAGGGCATCGCCAAGCCCGAGGTCCAGCCGCGTCGCCGTCGGCTTCGCGAGGATGACGGCGCCGCCGACGTCGATCGCGGCGAGCGCCTGGTTCCGGTCGCCCGCGATGAAGTTCAGCCGCCCATCCGAGGCGAGGTTCGCACCCGCGACCGCCGCCGCATCGAGCCGAACGCCGCCCGACGCAACGTCGAATGTCGCGATCGGCGTGACGCGATGGACCCCTGGAACGGCGACGAGTGCCTCGGTCACGCCCTCCTCGGGTGTCACGGGCCGAATCGACGTCACGACCTCTTCGCCCGGGATCACATCGGCGAGCCACGCGCTTGCGGCGGCCTTCGCGCCCTGGGCGGACCAGCCGAGGGCCACGACCATCGCCAGGCCGATCGTCAACGCGCCAACGGTCAACGCCGTGCGGCTCCGGTCGCGGCTCAGCGACGCTCGCGCGAGTCGCTCGTCCAGGCGGGCGACGGCGGCGAACGGCAGCCCCGCGAGGCGGACGACAAACGGGACGAAGAGCGGCACCCCGAGGGTCGCCAGGAGCAGGACGCCGTACACGACGAGCGCCCGGCCCGCACCGTTCGTCCCCGCGGCGGCCGGCCAGGTCAGGAGCCCGGCGACAGCGATGAGCACGAAGACCGCGATCAGCCAGCGCAGCTGGGCGCGCCGGGCGGGTTCGAGGTCGAGGCGGGCGCGCAGCCCCTCGACCGGCGAGATGCCGCTCGCACGGATCGCCGGCTCGAGCGCCGCGGCGACCGTCACGAGGAGGCCGATGACGAAGGCCACGAGCGTCGGCAATGGACCCGGCGCAAGCGGCTCGGCCGGGAACCCCCGCAGGCTGCCGACGTAGATGGCCATGGCCCGCGCCAGGCCGAGTCCGGCCACGACGCCGAGGAGCGAGCCGATCCCGCCGATGGCGATTGCGCCCGTCAACACGAGGCCGAGGACCTGGCTGCGGGCCGCACCGGCCGCACGCAGCAGCCCGACCTCGCGGGCCCGCTCCGAGACGGTCATCGACAGCGTGTTGAAGATCAGGAACGCACCGACGAACAGCGCGATGACCGAGACGAGCGCGGTTGTGGATTGGACGTCCGCGGTCGAGGCCTGGAGCGACTCGGCGATGTCACGCGGCGAGGAGATGACGAACGGCTCGGACGTCAGGCGCGCGTCGAGGTCCGCGACGACCTCGGCGGCGGTATGGCCGGGCGCGAGGACGAGGTCGGCCCGGCTCACGCCGTCCGAGGCGAACGCCTCCTGCGCAACGTCGATCGGGACGACGACGGTCCGTCCGCCCGAGCCGACGAACGGGCCGCCGCCGGCGATGATCCCGACGACTCGGACCGTGACCGGGGCACCAGCGCCCTGCACGGTCAGCTCCGCCCCGAGCTGGTAGCCGTCGCTCGCGGCGAGCCGCTCCGTGATGAGCGCAACGCGCTCGCCGAGCCGGCTGAGCCCGGCACCCTCGGCAAGGACCAGGTCGTGGACCTGGGCGTCGATCGCCGGATCGATGCCGAGGACCGTGACAGGGTCGAACGGGCCGGATCCGATCGGGGCCCGCAGGAACGTCCGCCGCTCGACCGCCGGTGCCGCGAGGGCGACGCCGCTGGACGAGCGGATGACGTCGAGCGCGGCCGGGGAGAGGCCACGGTCGAGGAACGCAGCGACGCGCAGGTCGGCCCGGCCGACGACGTCCGCGACCGTTCGGTCGATCGCCGCGTCGATGCCCGCGCTCGTCGCGAGCGAGGCCGTCAGCACCGCGACCCCGAGCGCGACGCCCAGCGCGGTCAGGGAGCTCCGCAGCGGCCGCGCCCGGAGCGTGCGCCAGGCGAGGGTCTGCAGACCGCGCATCCGGCCCGCTACAACCCCACCTGGGCGAGCCGCGCGATCAGCGGACCTGCGGCATGGTCGGAGCGGCGGCCGAGGACGATCTCATCGGTGATCCGGCCGTCGGCGATCACGAGGACGCGGTCGGCGTACGCCGCGGCCTTCGAATCGTGGGTCACGAGGACGGTCGTCTGGCCGAACGCGTCGCTCGAGCGCCAGATGGCGTCGAGGAGCTCCGTCCCGGTCGTGTAATCGAGGTTGCCGGTCGGCTCATCGGCGAGCAGGAGCGCCGGCTTCGTCACGAGGGCCCGGGCCACCGCGACGCGCTGCTGCTCGCCGGCCGAAAGCTGGTCCGGCCGGTGGCGTTCCTTGCCGGTCAGCTCCACGACCTCGATGACCTCGGCGATCCGCGTGGCCGCTTCGCCCCGCGACGGATCGACGCCCGCGATCGTGAACGGCAGGGCGACGTTCTCGCGGACGTTCAGCAGCGGGATGAGGTTGAAGGCCTGGAAGACGTAGCCCGTGCGCTCGCGCCGCAGCTGCGTTGCCGCGTCATCGGACAGCCGGCTGATGTCCTGGCCCTCGAGGATGACCTGGCCGCTCGTGGGCTGGTCGAGCCCGCCGAGGAGCTGGAGCAGCGTGCTCTTGCCGGATCCCGACGGGCCCATGAGGGCGACAAACTCGCCCGGCTCGACCGACAGCGAGACGCCACGGAGGGCGTCTGTGGCCGTCTCGCCGAGCTGGTAGCGCTTCGTCAGGTCATGGGCTTCGAGGATCGGCGCCACGGGGCCTCCCGGGTACGGCGGGCGGGTTCACAGTGTCTCACGGGAACGTCGTTGCGGGTCGCGGCCGGCGATCCGGCACCCCTTGGCGCGGCTGGGCCGCGCGGTCACCCGCCGAAGAACGGGCTCGTGACGTCGCCGAGGATGGTGTCGATGAGGCCGTTCGTGGCGGGCGGATCGAGGACCCGCAGGCTCTCGCCGACCGGGAGCGTTGCGGTCCCCGCGTCGTCGGGTGGATCGATGCCCGCGAAGCCCTCGCCGGTGATCGTGTTGCCGCGGCTCGGGTCGAGCTCGGCCGCGTCGAGCGGTTCGGGCGTCGGTGTCGGCGTCGGCGTGGGCGTCGGTGTCGGCGTGGGTACGGGCGTCGGCGCTGGCGTCCTGGCGGGCGCGGGCTTCGGGGTCGCGGCCGGGGGCTTCGGCTTCGGCGTTGGCTTCGGCGTTGGCGCCGGCCCGGAGCCGCACTTGATCGCGAAGAGGACCGTCCACATGTGCTTGCCGTTGGCGCCCTTGTAGGCACCGATGCCCATGACGGTCCAGTTGCCGAGAATGTTCGCCCGGTGGCCGGACGAGTCCATGAAGCCCTGGTGGATCGATTGGGTGGCGATGTCGTCGGGGAAGTTGTTCGTCCCGATGTTCTCGCCGGCGGTCGTGAAGCAGTAGCCGCGCGCCGTCATCTCGGCGAACACGAGCGTGTTGTTCGGCGGGATCTGGTGGCTGAAGTAGTTGCGGTCGATCATGTCCTTGCTGCGCCAGCGGGCGATCTCGGCGAGCGCGGGATCGACGGCGAGCGCCGGCTTGCCGGCCGACGCGCGGGACTGGTTGGTGAGCTGCGCCAGGAGCGCCTCGTCACTTGCCGAGAACGCGTTCGCATCCCACGCGAAGACGCTGCTCGGGAGCGCGATGCCGAGGGCCAGCGCGCCGACGACCGCGAGCAGGCGCACGCTGGCGCGGCGGCCGCTGGATCGAGCGCGAAGCGGTGTCTGAACGGACATGGATCGGTTCTCGCTTGGTTCGGGGACGATCGGTCTCCATACCGATCGCTTGACCGCACCCTACGGACGCTCATCCGCCCCTTCTTCCGGACGGTGGTCCCAGTGCCCGACGGTGACCGGTACCAGCGCCTGCACCCGACCGCACCAGACCGTCGCGGGCCGACACGGCCGCAGGCCACATTGGTGCTTCGGCGCACCACGATTGGCCGCCCGTCGGGGCCTCGGGGCCAGATTGAACCTTTCACCGTCCTCATCCCCTCTTCCGTCCGATCTGACGCACGGAGGGTTTGGACGTGAACATGCGACGAGCGGGAGCGGTCGCTCTCGCGACACTCCTGGTGGCCGGCTGCGCGAGCGGCGGTGGCGAGGCGACAGACCCGGCCCCGAGTGCAACGCCCGCGACGACTGCGACGACTGCGACGACTGCGACCGAGACCAGCGAGCCAACGCCCGTGCCGGCTTGTCCCGAGGGCCTGCCCTACAACCCCGGGACCTATCTCTGGTCTGCCAAGGACACGCAGACCGTGCCGCTGACGATCACGATGACCGAGGGCTGGAAAGGCTGCGGTCTCGCCTTCAAGGAGCTCGGTGAGCCTGGCGGGGTGATGATGATCGGGGCCTGGGACGTCGTGAACGTGTACGCCAACCCGTGCCACTGGCGCGACTCGCTGATGGACCCGCCGGTCGGCCCGGCCATTGACGACCTCGCAACTGCCCTGGAGGCCCAGGAGCTGACCGAGGCCGAACCCTCCGCGGAGGTGACGATCGACGGCTACGCGGGCAAGCACGTCCGCGTCGAGGTTCCCGTTGACCTCGACACGCGAGACTGCGACGCGGACCAGATCCCGGAATTTCGCTTCTGGGACGGTCCAGGCGGGTCCGACTGGTACCTCGGTGCCGGGGACGCGCCCGGACTCATTGGCGAAGCGTGGATCATGGACGTCGACGGCCGGCGGGTCGTCATCCAGGCCGCGTCGTTCCTCGATGCCGGCGAGGAGCGCCGCGACGAGATCCACGGCATCGTCGAATCGATCGACTTCCTTCCCTGAGGCGCAGGAGGCCATGCACCGAGCGCTCGTGGACCGCGCGCGGCACGGCGACGTCGAGGCCTTCGACGCGCTCGCCCGCGCGGTCGGCGGCCGGTGCATGGGCATCGCGTTCCGGATCCTCCGCGACACGAACGTTGCCGAGGACGCCGTGCAGGCCGCGTTGATCGTCGCGTGGCGGGAGATCCGAAACCTCCGCGACGCGGATCGATTCGAGCCGTGGCTCCACCGAATCCTCACCCGCGAGTGCTACGCCGAAGCCCGGCGCAGCGGCCGCTGGTCCACCACGCTGCGAATGCTGCCGGCGCCCCAATTCGCGGGCGACAGCACGAGCTCGGTCGATGACCGCGACCAGATCGACCGGGCCTTCCGGCGACTGACGCTCGAGCAGCGAGCGATCCTCGTCTTCCACCATTACCTCGACCTGCCGCTGGTCGAGGTTGCGAACCGCCTGGCGATCCCGCTCGGGACGGCGAAATCGCGGCTTCATCACGCCACGGCGGCCCTCCGGGCGAGCGTCGAAGCAGACGCGCGGGCGAGCTCGCGGGAGCACATGGCATGACCGGGTCCGAGCGCGACCTGATCCGCGACTACTTCCGGGACGGGCCCGAGGAGCTCCCGGAGCGCGTGTACCTCTCGATGCGCGGAGCGATCGAAACCGTCGCTCAACGTCGCCGGCGACCATGGCCAGGGGTTGGCTCGTGGCTGCGTGAGCCCCGCGTCCGGCTTGCCGTCATTGCGGCGGTGATCGTCGCGGCGTTGCTCGCGACATGGCGCCTGCTGCCGAACCCGACGATCTACGGACCCGGCGGCGCCTCCCCCTCGCCAACCGCCGAGCCGTCGCCGCTGCCGTCCGGCGTGCCCCTGGCGACGACGATCGGAGACTGCACGCTGACGCTGACCGAGCTCCGCGAGGTCCGCGGCGGCGACCCTGAGGCTCCCACGCCGTTCCTGATGAGCCCGCCGTATCGCGCCGCGATGTTGCCGCATACCGGCCAGCCGAGCGCGGCTCTCATCCAGGCTGACGGAACGGGTTGGGGAGTGGACGGACCGGGTCGGCCAGTGGTCAGCGTCGTCAGGCCGGACGCCACATTGGACTACCCCGGTGTCAGCCTCGACGCCGGTCGGCTCTCGACGAGCTACGCGTTCGACGTGCCAGGAACCTGGACGCTTTCGATTGTCGCCGAGTCTGTCGCCTGCACCCAGGTCGTCGCGATCATCATCGACCCGGAGCCGTCACCCACGCCACCGCCCAGCGCGCAGCTCGAACCGAGCCCCTGAAAACCGCGAGCGCGATCTCGCCGAACGGGCGATCATGAGCGACGTCGATCCGGCCCCGCGCGCACGGTGGTGAGGCGATGGCATCGATCGCGCGACTCCTGGCCAGGCTGATCGAGGTCCAGGCCCCCTGGGCGAAGCCCCTCGGCGAGTTCAACAAGCGCTGGATCGGCTGGATCACGCACCGGCTCGGGCCGTTGACGGACCTTCTTCACGGACGCTGGCTGGGCCATCCGCTCCATGCCGCGACAACCGACGTTCCGGTCGGCGCGCTCACCGTCTCGCTCGTCCTCGACGTCCTGGACCAGCGCCCGGCGGCCGATATCGCGCTCATCATCGGCGTGCTCTTCATGCTCCTGTCGGCCGTGATCGGTGCGGTCGACTACGCCGACACGGATGGGACGGCGCTCATGCAGGCGACCGTGCACAGCACGGTCATGGTCCTGTCGCTCGCGGTCTACCTCGTGTCCCTCGCGATCCGCGCGGGCCAGCCGGACGATCGCTCGGCGGCCGTCGTCAGCGCGTTCATCGGCTACGGGCTCCTGACGGTCGGTGCCTACATCGGCGGTCACGTCGTCTACGCCCTGGGCAACATGACCTGGCGGCACGCGTTCCTGTCGCGCGGCTCGAAGTGGCAACCGATCGAGCTGGATCCAGCGATCGAGCTCGCCGATGGCGCCCCCGCTCGCGTCAGGTTCGGCAGCGAGCTGCTCGTCGTCGTCCGCATCGGCGAGACGATTCATGCCCTCCACGAGAAATGCGCTCATGCCGGCGGCCCGCTGTCGAAGGGCACGATCGTCGATGGCTGCATCCAGTGCCCGTGGCATGGCTCGCGCTTCGAGCTGGCCACCGGTCACGTCCGACGCGGCCCATCGGTCTACGACCAGCCGCGCTACGAGGTCCGCCTCGGCGAGAAGGGCTGGGAGGCGCGCCGCTTCCCGAGCTGAGCGGCGCATCGGCCACGTCGCTACGGGCTGTTGCTGGCGCGCTGGTCGACGATCGACAGGGTTGCAGCGAGCACCCGGTTGGGCGCTCGCTGCGCCGGGCAACGCGGCTATCTCACGACGGTGCCGGCTAGGGGTTGACCGCGTCCTCGGGACGGAGCTGGACGGTCGCCAGGACCGACTCGAACCACGCCCGGTCGTAGACAGTGCTCAGCCACGGCTCATCACCCGAGGTGTACAGAAGGATGACGTAGCCGCGACCGCCACTCGAGACCAGCGCGACATTCCCGCAGATCGCGCCGTCGGCGCCGTCCACAGTGACCGCTTCGCTCGAGGTGCAACCCACGACGGGTTCGGTTTCGGCGACCCACGCTGCTGGGCTGCTGGCGCGTGCATCCACCGATACCAGCGCGAGGAACAGGTGGTCCCGCACTGGTTCGGGCCGTGCCGCGTCGTACAGGAAATCGCCAAACGGTTCGAGGAAGAGCACGTGTGGCGACGTCGCCCGCTGGGTGGCCGCCTGCGCGGTCCAGCCCTCCGGATAGGAGATGGAAATGCCGTGGATCGTCGAGTCGAAGGTCTGGCTCAGCGGTGGGGCGGTCGGTAGCGGGGTGGCCGTCGGCGATGGGCTCGGCGACAGGCTGGCTGAGGGCGACGGCTCGCCGCCAGGGCCGCCCGTGCCGGGCAGGAACTGATAGCCGATGACCGCGATGATGAGGACCGCCGCCACCGAGGCAGCAATCCGAAGGCGGGTGTCCATGGGTGGGATCCTCCACGCCGGCCACCGGAGCCGGCGCTGTGAGGTCGTGGGGATGTCGGCCAGCACGGCGTCGAAGATGTGATCCGGCAGGTCCGTGGGGCCGTCTTCCAGCCACGACCGGACGATGCGGTTCGCGTCGCGTTCGGCGCTCACGAAGCCACCTCCCGCGACGTCGGTCGCGCGTCGGCCTCGATGGCCGCGCGCATGCCGCGCATCGCGTAATGCAGACGGGACTGGACCGTGCCGACGGGCAGGCCGAGGGTCTCGGCGACCGCGTCGAGCGGCAGGTCCAGGTAGTGATGCAGGACGACGACCGCCCGGTGGTTGATCGACAGCCGACGGAAGGCGCGCTCGAGCTCGTCGCGATCGACGATCGAGCTCAGGCTGCCGGCGTCGTCTGGCCGATCGACCGGGACGATCTGCATCGTCGGGATCAGGCGGCGGGTCCGGCCGGCCTCGGCGTAGCAGGCGCGCACGAGGAGCCGGTACGACCAGGCGTCAAAGCGCGCCGGGTCGCGGAGCTGCGGGAGGTCTCGCCAGATCACCATCAGCGCCTGCTGCGTGGCGTCCTCGGCGAGGTCGATGTTGCGCAGGATCCGGCACGCCACCGCATGGAGACGGCCGCCGCAGGCCACGAGGAGGCTCGCGAAGGCCTCTTCGTCGCCGCGCTGCGCCCGGACCACGAGACTTGCGTCCATGTCCCTCCCGCAAGAGCGTGCCTCAGCGGCACTCTCAAGAACAATGGGGGGACACAGGTGCGAGACCTTCAAATTCTGACGCGGCCGCGGAAACGCCTCTACGGCGGAAGGCGGCCTCCATCGGTTCAATCTTGACCGGGTACACTCCCGAACCTCCGGACTCCGGCGACTCGTCCATGGGTCGCCTGGCGCCTGTCCGTGGTGGCCTTAGCTCAACCGGCAGAGCAGCGGATTGTGGATCCGCAGGTTATGGGTTCGACCCCCATAGGCCACCCCAACTCCCCTTCCTTCGGCCGCCGCGGTGGGCTACGATGCCGGGCAGCCGAGCCGGCACCTCGTATGGGGCCCGTCCGAGTCTTTTCCGTCTTTGACGGCCGGATACATGGGCCCGCGATGACCCGGTGGGCTGAGGAGTGGCTCCGTGGCGACCGTCACGTTCGAGCATGTCACCAAGCGCTTTGGTGATTTCGTCGCCGTCAACGACAACAACCTGGAGATCCAGGACGGCGAGTTCATGGTCCTCGTGGGTCCGTCGGGCTGTGGCAAGACCACCAGCCTGCGGATGATCGCGGGCCTCGAGGAGATCAGCTCGGGGACCCTGAAGATCGGCGACCGCGTCGTGAACGACGTCGCGCCGAAGGATCGCGACATCGCGATGGTCTTCCAGAGCTACGCGCTCTACCCGCACATGTCCGTCCGCGACAACCTCGCCTTCGGGCTGAAGCTGCGCAAGGTGCCCAAGGCCGACATCGAGCGGCGCGTCGGCGACGCGGCCCGGATCCTGGGCCTCGAGAACATGCTCCAGCGCAAGCCACGTGAGCTGTCCGGCGGCCAGCGCCAGCGCGTCGCGCTCGGTCGCGCGATCGTCCGCGAGCCGGCCGTGTTCCTCATGGACGAGCCGCTCTC
>Ga0075428_100001251_pt1 | contig 27177 bp, 23 predicted proteins | sample RhiMetdeltSRZDD2_FD_75291 | JGI IMG/M metagenome (GOLD analysis project Ga0075428, IMG submission 75291) | Populus rhizosphere microbial communities from Tennessee, USA - Rhizosphere MetaG P. deltoides SRZDD2 | ecosystem: Host-associated > Plants > Roots > Rhizosphere > Soil | place: USA... | reverse complement strand
GTCCCTGCCGACACCCGTTCGGCGCCTGCCCCACGAGGGCGATGCGCCGGCGGACCCGCTGGAGATCCCGGGCGCACCTCCCGAAGCGACGCGGCCCCGACGACGACGCGCCCGCCCGGCAGGCGAGGCGCGCTCGCGTGATGCCTCGTCGTGGCGCTCCGCCGGTACGCCAGGCCGGAAACGGCGATGAGCGTCGACCTCACGGGCTGGCTTGACGCCGTCCCGGCCGCGGCCGCCGGCCGTCTCCTTGCGGCTCGGCGCGTGCTCGCGGTGAGCCACGAGAACCCCGATGCGGACACGCTCGGCGCGGCGCTCGGAGTTGCCGAGATCGTCAAGTCGAATCGCGGCCGTACCGACATCGTCTGCTCGGATCCGGCGCCGCCGCTGTACGAGTTCATGCCCGGCATCGAGCGCGTACGGTCGGACCCGGACACCTCCGCGGATTACGACCTCCTCGTCGTCGTCGACTGCGGAACCCTCGATCGCGTTGGCTCGGTGCGGGAGCGTCATCGCGCGCTGTTCGCACGGCTGCCGCGGCTCATCATCGATCACCACATCTCGAACGACGCCGTCGGCGACTTCGACTGGGTGGACCCGAACGCCGCCGCCACCTGCGAGATGGTCGCGCTCCTCGCGGCCCGGCTCGGCGTGCCGCTTGGCGCCGGCGACGGCGGCATGGCCACGAACCTGATGGCCGGGATCGTCATGGACACCGCGACGTTCGCCCACCCGAACGCGACGCCACGAACGCTCGCGGTTGCGGCCGCCCTCGTCGACGCCGGTGCGCCATTGGCCGACATCTCGCGGCGTCTTTACCGCTCGAAGCCGGAATCGCAGCTGCGCCTGTACGGGCGCGTGCTCGGACGCCTGGAGGCGGCCGCGGGCGGGCGCATCGTCCACTCGACGCTGCTCCTGGATGACCTTCGGACGACCGGCGCGATCCCGGCGTACGGCGAAGGGATCATCGACCTCCTCGCGCAGGACGAAGCCGCGGACTTCGCGATCCTCTTCAAGGAGTCCGAGGACGACACATCGACGCGGATCAGCGTCCGAACGCGTGACGGCGGGCAGGACGCGACGGTCCTGACGGGCGCCTTCGGTGGCGGCGGTCATGCCCGAGCGGCCGGGGCCACGGTCGAAACGCCCCTTGCCGAGGCGCGCACCAGGGTCATCGCCGAAGCCGAGCGCCTGCTCGCGACCGCTGCGACCTGACGGCCGCCCGCTCATGGACGGCATCCTCGTCATCGCCAAACCAGCCGGGCCCACGTCGCACGACGTCGTCGCGCTCGTTCGACGGCTGTCGGCGACGAAGAAGGTCGGCCACGGCGGGACGCTCGACCCGTTCGCGACCGGCGTCCTGCCCGTGTTCGTGGGTTCGGCTGCGCGGCTGGTCGAATACCACCTTGGCGACGCGAAGGCGTATCGCGCGACCGTGTGCTTCGGGGCGACGTCGACGACGGACGATCTCGACGGCGAGCTGACCCCCGTTGAAGGCGGCGGACCGTCGCGCGAGGCCGTTGAAGCGGCGCTCGCGACGTTTCGCGGGCCGATCGTCCAGCGCCCGCCCGCGTACTCGGCTGTCATCGTCGGCGGTCGGCGCGCCTATGCCCTCGCTCGAGCCGGCGAGCGGCCGGTGCTGAAGGACCGGAGCGTCCGAATCGACCGCCTCGAGCTCCTTGCCTGGGACGACGCCGACCCCGATCGGCCGATCGCCGTCCTCGACGTCGAGTGCTCAGCCGGTACCTACGTCCGCGCGATCGCGCGCGATCTCGGCGAGGCCGTTGGCAGCGGCGCCTACCTGGGCGCGCTCGTGCGCACGGCGAGCGGGCCGTTTCGGATCGGTGATGCCGTCGATCTCGAGACCGTGCGTGCTGCGGCCGCCACCGGGCCCGAAGGCCTTCGACGCCACCTCCGCCCTGTCGATACCGGACTTGACGCGATGGCCCGAGTGGAACTGACCGCGACAGAGGTCGCCGAGGTCATCCGGGGCCGCATGGTGAGCCCCGCGGCTGGGCTCCCGGACGTCGACGAAGCCACGCCGATCCTCCTGTCGTCGGAAGCGTTCGGCGTCGTCGGTGTTGGTGTCCGTCGCGGCGGCCGGCTCGAGCCAGACAAGATCCTCATCGAGCGCGAGTCCGTCGTTGCCGGCTGATCGCGGCGTCACGACGGTCGTCCACGGCATCGACCAGCTCGAACGCGCGCACGGGCCGGTCTTCGTCGTCGTCGGCGTGTTCGATGGGCTCCATCGCGGGCACGCCTACCTGCTGGGGCACCTGGTCGCCGAGGCGTCGAAGCAGGCGGCGAAGCCCACCGTGATCACGTTCGACCACCACCCGGACGAGATCCTCGTTGGCACGGCGCCACCACTGCTGTGCGACCCGGACGAGCGGCTCGAGCTGCTCGCTCGGGCCGGTGTCGCGGTGACCGTCGTCCAGACGTTCGACGTTGCGCTCCGGATGACCGCCTACGACGAGTTCATCCGTCGGATCGCCGCGCGCGTCCACCTCGCGGGCTTCCTCATGACCCCGGACGCAGCGTTCGGCCACGATCGTGGTGGGACGGTCGAAACGGTGACCGAGCTGGGTCGCACGATGGGCTTTGACGTCGCTGTAGTGCCGCCGTTCGAGCTCGACGGCCGCCCGGTCCGCTCATCCGACATCCGCGCCGCCATCGCCTCCGGCGACCTCGTCACCGCCGAGCGTTTGCTCGGCCGGCCCTACAGCGTGGTCGGCGCGATGCACGAGGGCGCGCTCAAGTTCCCGATGCCGGTCGCCCTGCCCCCGCCGGGGAGGTATCGGGTCAGCGCGGACGACCGCCCGACGACGATCTCAGTCGTTTCGGGCGGGTCCATCCAGGTGGGGGAGGGGCGACGACGTTCCGACATACGCCTTCGGGTGACATTCGACGTACACCCGTGACATCACGCTGAGTGAGCTGACTGCGAACCCCACGCGTCGGTGCGTCGGTGGTGCAACGTTTCGTCGGAATTGCGTCGCAGTCTCGGGTTGGTCGTGCGATGGCGCGGCCGATCGTGCTCGCTGAAGCGCCCGATCGGCGCGGAATCCGAGGTCTCGTTGCACGAGTGACGCACGAGGCGCGTGGCTCCGAGGCTGTCGGAGGGTCTGAGGTGGTTGCCCGTTCAACGGTCGGCTGGTAACATCCGCCGGTCAAAGAAGAAGGAAAACGTCATAACCACGTTCGCAGTGGAGGAACGAGTGCCCCTGGCGCGAGACGAGAAGCAAGAGATCATCGAGACCAACGCCACCGTTGAAGGTGACACGGGCTCACCCGAAGTCCAGATCGCGCTCCTGACGGAGCGGATCAAGGACCTGACAGATCATCTCAAGCGCTTCCCGAAAGACAATCATTCGCGCCGCGGCCTCCTCAAGCTCGTTGGCCAGCGCCGCCGCCTTCTCGCGTACCTCGTGAAGAAGGACAGTGCGCGCTACCGGGCAGTCATCGCCCGGCTGGGACTGCGCCGCTAGGCACGTCGCTTCGGAAACCCCCGGCAGGACCGGGGGTTCGTTGCGCAAGGTCCCGGTCTCTCGGTCAACAAGCTCAAGGGTTCGAACCTCCTCCGCGTCCAGGAGGAATCTCTCTCCGTGTCCAAAGTTGTCGAGACCACATACGGTGGTCGTCCATTCATCATCGAAACCGGCAAGCTCGCGAACCTCGCCGGCGGCTCGGTCACCGTCCGCTACGGCGACACGATGGTCCTCGGGACCGCGAACCGCTCCGAGCCGCGGCCGGGCCTCGATTTCTTCCCGCTCACCGTCGACTTCGAAGAGCGGATGTACGCCGCCGGCAAGATCCCGGGCGGCTTCATCAAGCGCGAGTCGCGCCCGTCCGAAGCGGCGATCCTCGCCGCGCGACTGACCGACCGGCCCATCCGGCCGCTGTTTCCCGAGGGCTACAAGGATGACGTCCAGATCGTCCTGACCGTGCTTTCGACGGACCACCTGAATGACCCCGACATCCTCGGGACGATCGCGGCCTCCGCCGCGCTCACGATCAGCGAGATCCCGTTCGGCGGGCCGATCGGCGCGGTCCGCGTCGGCCGGATCGACGGCGAGTTCGTCGTCAACCCGACCTACGACCAGATGGCCGAATCTGAGCTGGACCTCGTCGTCTCGGGCACCCGCGACGCGATCATGATGGTCGAGGCGGGCGTCAAGCTCCTGTCCGAAGAGGTCATGGCCGAGGCGATCCTGTTCGGCCACCGCTCGCTCCAGCCGATCATCGATCTGCAGGACGAGCTCCGCGCCGCCGTCGGCAAGCCGAAGCAGCTTGGCTACATCGAACCCGGCACGGGCTCGGTCCTCGACTTCGTCAAGGCCGTCGAGGACAAGCGCGAGTTCGTCGTCGTCGACGTCGAGACGACGGGCTTCGACACCACCCTCGCCGACCTCGTCGAGGTCGCCGCGGTCAAGGTCAAGGGCGGCAAGATCACCGACAAGTGGTCAACGCTCGTCAAGCCGGCGCGCCCGATCGTCGGCAACCAGATGCACGGCCTCACCGACAAGGACGTTGCGAAGGCACCGTCCGCGCGCGAGGCGGCCGAGCAGCTCCTGAAGTTCGCCGGTGACGGCCTGCTCGTCGGTCACAACGTCGGCTTCGACCTCGGCTTTCTGTCCGCGGCGCTCGACGGCAAGACCTTCGAGCCCGGCACGTACATCGACACGCTCACCCTCGCGCGCGATGGCTTCCCGGTCGGTTCCGAGTCGCACAAGCTCTCCGAGCTCTCGCGCTTCTTCGGCATCGAGCTCCAGGGCAACCACCGGGCCCTGCCGGACGCCGAGGCGACAGCGAATCTCCTGATCGCCATCGGGAACGATCTGCCGGGCCGGCTGGCGAAGCTCCACGACGGCATCGCCGCCGCGATCAAGGCGACCCGCAAGGACGCCGCAGCGGGCGCAGCCGCGCTCGACGCCGCGAAGCGCGAAGCCCGCGTTTCGAAGGCGCTCTTCGGGCTCGTCCACAAGAAGACCGTCCGCGAGGTCGTCCTGAGCGACGGCATCCGGATGGACGGCCGCGGCCTGGACGACATCCGGCCGATCACGGTCGAGGTCGGCCTCGTCCCGCGTGCCCACGGCTCCGGCCTGTTCACGCGTGGTCAGACCCAGGCCCTGACGGTCGCGACCCTTGGCGCGTCCTCGGACGTCCAGCGGATCGACACGATCAGCCCGGAGACCGAGAAGCGCTACATCCACCACTACAACTTCCCGCCGTACAGCACGGGCGAGAACAAGCCGATGCGCGGCCCCAGCCGGCGTGACATCGGCCACGGCAACCTCGCGGAGCGGGCGCTCTACCCGGTCCTGCCGAGCGCCGAGGAGTTCCCGTACGTCGTCCGCCTCGTGTCCGAGGTCGTGACGTCGAACGGCTCCACCTCGATGGCCTCCACCTGCGGCTCGACGCTCGCGCTCATGGATGCCGGCGTGCCGATCAAGGCGCCGGTCGCCGGTGCGGCGATGGGCCTCGTGACGGAGGGCGACAAGTTCGCCGTCCTGACCGACATCCTCGGCAAGGAAGACGCGTTCGGTGACATGGACTTCAAGGTCACCGGCACGCGCGACGGCATCACCGCGCTGCAGATGGACATCAAGGTCAAGGGCATCAACGAGGCGATCATCCGCGAGGGCCTGAAGAAGGCCTTCGAAGCCCGGATCTCGATCCTCGACAAGATGACCGCGGTCATGCCCGAAGCCCGGACAGAGATGTCCGAGTTCGCGCCCCGGATCATCACGATCAAGATCAACCCCGAGAAGATCCGCGACATCATCGGCAAGGGCGGCTCGATGATCCGCAAGATCCAGGAAGAGACCGGAACGGAGATCAACGTCGAGGACGACGGCACCGTCGAGATCGCGGCCGTCAGCGGCGAGAACTCCCGCAAGGCGATCCAGTGGATCGAGGGCCTCACCCGTGAGGTCGAAGTTGGAGCCCTGTACCTCGGCAAGGTCACCCGGCTGATGACCTTCGGCGCGTTCGTCGAGATCATCCCGGGCAAGGAAGGCCTCGTTCGCATCGGCGAGCTGGCCGACTACCACGTGCCGAGCGTCGAGGACGTCGTCTCGGTCGGCGATGAGGTCATGGTCGTGGTGGTCGAGATCGATCGCCAGGGCCGGATCAACCTCTCCCGCAAGGCCGCGATGCAGCGCCACCTGGCGACGACGCCGACTGCGTAGCGGCTCCTGATCCGAGACCGATACGATCCCGGCCCAGCGGCCGGGATCGTTGATTCTCAGTCGCGGCATCGTACGGGTGTGCGCGGACGCACCACTCCGCTTGCACCTGACCTGGACGCACCATCATCATCGGGCAGCGTCACGGCAGCCCCGAGCTGTGACGAGGAGGAATGCACCTGATGTCACTTCGCCGCCGCCTCGCCGGGCTCGTGGCCACACTGACCCTGCTCGTTTCGATTGCGCCCCCGTTCGCGCTCGCCGCGACGGTCACGGGAATCAACCTGGAGCTCCCCGTTGGTCTGACGATCTCGGGACGCGTTGTTGACGGCAACGACGACGCCGTCGAGGGGGCATTCGTCGTGGCATCCGATCAGCTGACATTCAGCAGTTTCGGGGCACCAACCGACGCTACGGGCGCCTATGCACTTCGTGGCTTGCCGGCTGGCTCGTATCTCGTCTATGCGTCGCGGGGGGACGAGCCGCTGAACCTGCTGGACACCTACTACGCGGCGGGTGGTTCCGTGACGGATCCGCAACTCGCGTCGCTGGTCGATGTGGGACCGGCCAGCGCCAGCGGGATCGACATCACGATGGCCCCCGGTCTGATTCTCAGCGGTCGCACGCTTGATGCGAATGGCGACCCGGTGCCCGGTGTCCTCGTCGGTGCATCAGGTCAAGCCTGTTGCGGATTCCCCATCGCCTCCGATGCAACGGGCGCCTACGAGGTGATCGGGCTCGCGCCGAACACTTCGTACTCCTTGAATGTCTTTCCCACGACCTTCGGACCGTTCCCGTCCGGCCAGGTCGGCACCGGGATGGTCACGATGCCGTCCGGCGATGGCACGACCATAGACATGGGCGACGCGGACCTGTCCGGCGTCGACATCACCCTCACGAGGGGGAACAGCATCGCGGGCCACCTCGACGGCGCCGCTGGAAAGGCGATCCGAGTCGATGCATCGGGCGACTTCGCAGCCCAGAGCGTGCTTGTCGATCCATCTGGCAACTTCGAACTGACCGTCTGGCCCGGCTCGTATCTCCTCGTATTCTCGGTTGATACCGTGGGCGACGAGAGCGCGTTTCCCTATGGCTACTACGCCGGCCAGGACCTGGTGCTCACGTCAGACTACGGATCTGCCATAACCGTTGACGCCTCTGGCGGTGACGTGCCCGACGTGCGGGCCAGCGTGCCTGATCTCCCGAGTATCACCGGCCAGGTAACAGGCGATACAGGCCCCGTCCAGACCGCGACCGTCGTCTTCTGCGCGCCCTCGCTTGGCTGCGGGTCCGCCACGGCACCCGGCGGCTATTTCCAGTTGCTGAACCTCCCTCCTGGCGACTTCACCGTCCGCGCTGGATCGGCCGGGTTCGTGGGGCCGACGTTCTATTCGACCTCCGGCTCTACGACCGACCCGGACCTTGCGACGCCTATTCACATCTCGGATACCAGCATCACTGGTATCGACATCGTCCTGCCACACGGACACTCGATCGGCGGCCGGATCACAGGACCTGCTGGAGAACCCGTTGTCGGTGCAACTGTGTTCGCCATTCCAGAGGACGGCGGGATTGACTTCCTGGGGCCAGGAAGCAAGGACACAGACGCCAACGGTGCGTACGAGCTGACGGGCCTAGTCGAGGGTGCGTACAGGCTCCAGGTGTTTCTCCAATTCAATTCCGACTACATCGGCGGGTTCTGGAGCCCAAGTGGTTACACCACGGACTACTTCGAGGCCGGCCTGATCACCGTCGCGGAAGCGCCGAGCATCATCGGCCAGTCGCCACAGCCAGAGGCCACGGGCGTGAGTCGGGCTGCGAATGTCACGATGACGTTGTCGACGGACGTCACCGGCGTCAGCAAGGCGACATTCCAGGTGCGCGAGGCGCGAACAAACCGTCTGGTGCCCGGCAAGGTCACATACAGCGCCGAAACGGACGTGGCGACGTTCGATCCGGTCGCACCGCTAGGACGACGAACCACGTACCTTGTCAGCGTCCTCGCCGGTATCACCGACCTCTCCGGGAACCCGTTGGCACCGACGAGCTGGACGTTCACGACCGGGCCCTGAACGGAGGGCGGCCGGAGGCCGCTGCTATACTCCGCCGGTGCCCGCACGTTCAATGACACCCTGCGGAGCCATGCCCGGATGACGAACAGAATGCCTCTCACCGTCGCTGTCGTCGGCGCCACCGGCGTCGTCGGCGGGACGATGATGCGAGTCCTCGAGGAGCGGGATTTCCCGATCGGCGAGCTGCGGCCCCTGGCAACCGCGCGCTCGGCCGGGCGGACGCTGCGCTACCGAGGCGAGCCGGTCGAAGTCATCGAGGCGACGTCCGACGCGTTCGATGGCGTCGACATCGCCCTGTTCTCGGCGGGCGGCGGGACATCGAGAGAGCTCGCGCCCGTCGCGGTTGCCCGCGGGGCGACCGTCATCGACAACTCGAGCGCGTGGCGGATGGAGCCGGGCGTGCCGCTGGTCGTCAGCCAGGTCAACCCGGATGACCTCGCGGCGCATGAGGGCATCATCGCGAACCCGAACTGCTCGACAATGCAGCTCGCGCCTGTGCTGATGGCACTCCGCGACAGCGTCGGGATCGAGCGCGTGGTCGTCGACACCTACCAGTCCGTGTCCGGAACCGGAGGCAAGGCGCTCGCGGAGCTCGAGGGCCAGGTCCGCGCCCACGCCGCAGGCGAGCCCACGACGGCCTCGGTCTACCCGCACCCGATCGCGTTCAACGCCCTGCCCGAGATCGACGTCTTCCTCGAAGACGGCTACACCCGCGAGGAGTGGAAGATCGTCGTCGAGAGTCGCAAGATCCTGCATCTGCCGGAGATGCGAATCTCGTGCACGGCCGTCCGCGTGCCCGTGTTCGTCAGCCATTCCGAGGCGGTCCACGTCGAGACCCGAGACCCGATCACGCCAGCCCGGGCCCGCGAGGTCTTCGCGGCCGTGCCAGGCGTGACCGTTCAGGATGACCCGGCCGGTCACGTCTACCCGCTGGCCACGACGTCGGCCGGCCGAGACGACATCTTCGTCGGCCGTGTCCGGCAGGATCCGTCCGTGCCCGGCGGTCGCGGAATCGCGTTCTGGGTCGTCGCCGACAACCTGCGCAAGGGGGCAGCCCTCAACGCCGTCGAGCTCGCGGAGGTCCTTGTCGAACGCGATTGGGTCCGACCCGCATCACGGCGCCAGCCGGCGGCATTGGGGAGCACGGCGGGCGGGGGACGCGCGTGACGTCCGCCGAGCGCCAGGCGGCGCTCGAGGCGGTCGCCGCGGAGGTCAGTGCCTGCACCCGTTGCCGACTCCACACCGGCCGCACGAAGGCGGTTCCCGGTGAGGGCCATCCCGACACCGAGGTCGTGTTCGTCGGCGAAGGCCCCGGCTTCAACGAGGATCGCGAGGGTCGGCCGTTCGTCGGCCGTGCCGGCAATCTCCTCGTGAAGATGCTCGGGAGCATCGGCTGGCGGCGCGACGAGGTCTTCATCACGAACGTCGTGAAATGCCGCCCGCCCGACAACCGCGACCCCGAGCCGGACGAGATCGCGGCCTGCGCGCCGTATCTCCATCGCCAGCTCGAGATCCTCGACCCGGCGGTCGTTGTAACGCTTGGGCGGCATTCCCTCGGCACGTTCATGCCCGGCGCCCGAATCTCAGGCTCGCACGGCACCTTCCGGCCGACCGACCCGGCCACCGGAGCTCGCAATGCGCTCACCTATGCGCTCTATCACCCGGCGGCGGCCCTTCGATCGACCGAGGTCGAGCGCCAGAGCTTCGACGATGTCGCCGGCATCCCCGCGGCCTTGATCGAAGCCCGCGCCCGCCGTGCGCCCAGCGAGGCGACAATCACACCGACGGCCGAGCCGGCCGTCGAACCAACCACAGAACAAGAGCTCGTGTCGGTCGCCATCGCGACCGGCGCCGCGGACGACACGATCGAAACGCTCGATCTCGACCCCGACGACCAGCTCCCACTCTTCTAGGAGACCATGCCAACACCGAACGACAACCAACAGCCGCTCCGCATCATCCCGCTCGGCGGGGTGGGGGAGATCGGCAAGAACATGACCGTGTTCGAGTACGGCGACGACATCGTCGTCGTCGACTGCGGCCTCATGTTCCCCGACGAGGAGATGTACGGCATCGACCTCGTCGTCCCCGACGTCAGCTATCTCAAGGAACATCGCGACCAGCTTCGGGCGTTCCTGATCACCCACGCCCACGAGGACCATGTCGGCGGCCTGCCATACATCCTGCCCGAGTTCCCTGGCGTGCCGATCTACGCCTCGACGCTGGCCCGCGGCCTCCTCGGCAACAAGATCAAGGAGCACAAGCTCCACAACAACCCGCTCCTGGCCCTCGAGCCGGGCGATGAGATCCAGATCGGCCCGTTCGGGATCCTGCCATTCCGGGTCGGCCACTCGATCCCGGATGCGATGGGGATCGCGATTCGCACGCCCGTCGGCGTCGTCGTCCACACCGGCGACTTCAAGTTCGACCACACCCCCGTCGACGGCAAGCTCAGCGACTTCCACATCCTCGCCCGCATGGGCGAGGAGGGCGTCATCTGCCTGCTCTCGGACTCGACGCGCGCCGAGAACCCCGGGTACACACCATCCGAGCGGACGGTCGGCGAGGCCTTCCGCGAGATCATGGAGCCGCTCGACGGTCGGGTCATCGTCGCCACGTTCGCGAGCAACATCGCCCGCGTCCAGCAGGTCCTCGACGCCGCCGCGTCGTTCGGCCGGAAGGTCGCGGTCATCGGCCGTTCGATGGAGCAGAACTTCCGGATCGCGACGGACCTCGGCTACCTCACCTACGACCCGGATCTGATCGTCCCGAAGGACCGGATCAAGGACATTGCCGACGACAAGCTCGTGATCTGCACGACCGGCGCCCAGGGCGAGCCGATGTCCGGCCTGGCGCGGATGGCGAATGGCGACCATCGCTTCGTCGAGATCCAGCCGGGTGACACGGTCATCGTCAGCGCGAGCCCGATTCCGGGCAACGAGGAGTACGTCGCGCGGACCATCGACAACCTCTTCAAGGCCGGCGCGAACGTCTTCTACCACACGATCAAGCGTGCCCACGTCTCGGGCCACGCCAGCCAGGAAGAGCTCAAGCTCATGCTCGGGCTCACGAAGCCGAAGCACTTCATCCCGATCCACGGCGAGTTCCGGATGCAGGTTCAGCACGGCCGCCTCGCGGTCGAAACGGGCGTCGATCCGAGCAACGTCTACATCATCGAGAACGGCATGCCGATCGAGCTCTTCGCGGATGGCACGGCCCGCCGCGGCCAGCCGGTCACGGCCGGCTACGTGTTCGTCGACGGGCTGTCCGTGGGCGACGTCGGCGAGTTCGTGCTGCGCGACCGGCGAGCGCTCGCGAACGACGGCGTGTTCATGATCGTGGTCACCGTGGACAAGCAGACGGGCAACGTCATCGGCCGGCCCGAGATCATCACCCGCGGCTTCGTCCACCTCAACGAACAGGACCCGATCATGGCCGAGGCCGTCGAACGTGTCCTGGCTTCGGTGCAGAACCCGGGCGACCACATCAGCGAGGTCGCCCTCCTCAAGAGCCAGATCAAGGACGGCGTCTCGCGCTACCTGTACGAGCAGACGAAGCGCCGGCCGATGGTCTTTCCGGTGGTCGTCGAGGTCTAGGCGATGGCGGGACGTCGACGTTCGCAGGCCCGGCGGCGCCGTGGCTTCGGCCTGGGCAAGCTGCGCTTCCCGAAGCTGGACCCGGAGGTCACGCGGTCGATCATCGGAATCGCCCTGCTCGTGCTGGGTGCGGTCACGCTGATCGCGCTCATCCTGCCCGGACAGGGCCGCCTCACGGACTGGTGGCGCGACTCGATCGCGCCGTGGTTCGAGACCGGCCGTTGGATCCTGCCGTTCCTGCTCCTTGGCGCGGGCTGGTACCTCGAGTGGGGGCCCGGCAAGCGTCCGAACTCCGGCTGGGGCCTGACGCTGCTCGGCGTGTCAATGGCCTACGTCGGTGCGCTTGGCGCATTCGAGATCCTGAACATCAACCTCTTCGGGCTCGAACGCGGCGGCGGTCGCATCGGCCGCTTCCTCGAGTCCGCCCTCGCGCCGCTGCTGACGAGCCCCGGGGCGTTCGTCGTGCTGGTCGGGTTCGCCGTCGTCGGCCTCGTGCTGGCGTTCAGCCTGCGACTGCGCGACCTCACGGAACCCGGCACGAACCTCGCCCGGTGGCTCGGGGAGACGGCCGCCGCGTCGATGCGCCGCGAACCACAACCGGGCGCGGCGGACGGCAATGGCGGCAATGGCACGCGGCGCCGTGATGCAGGCGATGGCTCCGCCGTTCGCGGCGGCCGCGGCGCACGAGGCGGCGTGGGCGCGGGTACCTCGGCAGGCCAGACCGGCATCTGGGGCGACGAGGGCTCGGCGATCCCGTCGGCCGTGCCGTCAACGAGCCCAACCTCCGCGACGTTCGCGCCGCCGCGGAGCGCTGGCGCCGGCTCAGGGACGCTCGTCGCGACGGCGCCCGCGGCGACGCGCCTGCGCGACCCGGACGACATCACCGACGCCTCGGACGCGCCACCGACCCGCGAGCGGAAGGAATACGTCCTTCCGCCGATCGAGCTCCTCGACGAAACGGCCGTGGTCGTCGCCCCGGGCGGTGACGCCGCCCACCACCTGCGCAACGAGGAGATCATCGTCCGCAAGCTCCAGAGCTTCGACATCCAGGCGCAGATCGTGGGCCGCAACGCCGGACCCGTTGTCACCCAGTACGAGGTCCAGCCGGCGGCGCATGTGAAGGTCAGCCGAATCGAGGCGCTGTCGGACGATCTCGCGATGGCGCTTGCCGCGCGCTCCCTGCGGATCGAGGCGCCGATCCCGGGCAAGAGCGCCGTCGGCATCGAGATCCCGAACAAGGACTTCAACCTCGTGACCCTCCGCGGGATCCTCGAGACGGTCGACTTCGTCGCCTCCGGTTCGACGCTCACGTTCGCGCTCGGACGTGACGTCGCTGGCGCCGCAAAGGCTGTCGACCTCGGCAAGATGCCGCATCTGCTGATTGCCGGCGCCACGGGCTCGGGCAAGAGCGTCATGGTCAACGCCCTGATCATGAGCCTCCTCTGCCACGCCCGGCCGGACGAGGTCCGACTCATCCTCGTCGACCTCAAGCGCGTCGAGCTCGCCTCATACAACGGCCTGCCGCACCTCCTCGTCCCGGTGATCACCGAGCCGAACCACGCCAAGGCCGCGCTCAAATGGGCCGTCAACGAGATGGAGGGCCGCTACCGCCGCTTCGCCGGCGCGTCGGCCCGCAACATCAAGGGCTACAACGACTCGCGGGCCGATCCGGACGACCGGATGCCGTACATCGTCCTCGTCATCGACGAGCTCGCGGACCTGATGATGCGTGAGGGCAAGAACGTCGAGGATCCGATCGTCCGGCTCGCCCAGAAGGCCCGCGCGACCGGCATCCACATGGTCCTCGCGACGCAGCGGCCGTCGGTCAACGTCGTCACGGGACTGATCAAGGCTAACTTCCCGAGCCGGATCGCCTTCGCGATGGCCTCGCAGATCGACTCGCGAACGATCCTGGACAGCCCGGGGGCGGAGGACCTGATCGGCCGCGGCGACATGCTCTACCAGCCGGCCGACCTGCCGAAGCCGCTGCGCCTCCAGGGCGTCTTCGTCTCAGACCGCGAGATCGGGAACGTCACCGAGCACTGGAAGGCCCAGATCGAGGATCCGCACTACGACATGGTCATCATCGAGACCGACGAGGACGGCGCGGGCTCCGTCGACGACCTCGCCGACGAGGACGCGGATCGGCTCCTGCCGGACGCCGTCGACGTGATCCGGGAGTACGATCGGGCCTCGGCGTCGCTGCTGCAGCGGCGCCTCCGGATCGGCTACGCACGGGCCGCCCGGATCATCGACCAGCTCGAGGCGCGCGGCTACATCGGCGCGTTCGACGGCTCGAACGCCCGGGTCGTCCTCCGTCGCGAGGAGGCATCCGGTGGCCGGAGCGTGGCCGACGACGAGGAGTAGATGGAGTCGACGCTGACGCTGGGGGAGCGTCTTGTTGCAGCGCGCGAGCGGAAGGGCGTGGACCTCTATCGCGCCGAGCGCGACACGAAGATCCGGATGCGCTTCCTGACCGCGCTCGAACGGGGTGACGATCGGGACCTACCGGGCACGGTCTACACGAAGGGCTTCCTCCGCAACTACGCGACCTACCTCGGCCTGGACCCGGACGAGATCCTGCGTCAATGGCGCAAGGAGCATGGCGACTTCGTGGCGACGAAGGTCGTCGTCGCGCCGCCGCGGCCGCTGCTTCAACAGCCCCGCGCACTGACGTTCTCGCCGTCCGTTGTCGTCGCAGCGCTCATGACACTTGGCGTCGTCGTGTTCGGCGTGTACCTGGCGCTGCAGCTCCTGCGCTTTGCGCGGCCGCCGGTCCTCAGCGTCACGGACCCGGCGACGGCGACGATCACGGCGAGCGAGTCCGCGACCGAGTACCTCCTGCAGGGAGAGTCGAGCCCCGGCGCCACGATCTCGATCTCAACGCCCGGCCGCGACCAGCCGTACCGGACGACGACGCTCACTGACGGGACGTGGTCGATCTCGGTAGAGCTGCGCCGTGGCGAGAACATGTTCGACATCACGGCCACGGACCCCGAGACCGGCAAGCAGGCGGAGGATCCGAAGCAGGTCGTCATCACGGTGCCGTTCCTCGTCATCCAGGCGCCGACCCTCAAGATCGACCAGCCCGTCGACGGCACGACGTTCGAGAACGGCGCGATTCCCGTCGAGGGCACCGCGACGAACGCCCGTGACGTCAAGGTCGAAGCGACGTACCTCGGCACGGCCGATGGCACCGTCACGGTCACGCCGGCCCCGTCGCCGTCGCCGGGCGCTTCGCCGGTGGTTGGGCCGGGACCGCCCGCGATCACGCTGACGCCGGATGCCGACGGCAAGTTCACGACGCCCCTGGAGCTGACGGCCGGTCGCTGGTCGATCACGATCACGGCGACGTCGCCGCAGGGCAAGACCTCGGCCCAGACGCGGATGGTGACGGTCGCCTACCGCGGCGTGAACCTCGTCGTCGACATCGTTGGCGGCAATGCCTGGATCAAGGTCTGGATCGACGGCGTGCTTGACGAGGCGATCGGCGCAAGCGGCCGCGTCTACCACACCGGCAAGACGCTGACGTTCACGGGCGCGAGCTCGATCGAGGTTCGGACCGGCTCGTCGGGAGTGACGCACTTCACGCTGAACGGCGTGAGCCTCGGTGCGCTCGGCGCGAAGGGCGTTCCCGAGACCTGGCTGTTCGCTCCGCCTGCGGCGCCGCTCAAGACGACGCGGCGCTGAGCGTGACCGGGGCGGCGCTCGTCGCGCTCGGGGAGCGACTCCAGGGCGTCTGCCTCGGGCGGGGCCTCTCGGTCGCCGCGGCGGAGTCGTGCACCGGCGGACTGATCGCGGAGGCGATCACCAGCGTTCCCGGCTCGTCCGGGTACTTCCTCGGCTCGGTCGTGTCCTATGCGAACTCGGCGAAGGCGGCGCTCCTTGGCGTGCCGGAGACCATGCTCGAGACGCATGGCGCCGTCAGCGCCCAGGTCGCCCGGGCGATGGCGAGTGGCGCCCGCGAGCGATTCGGCGCAGACCTTGCCGTGTCGGCAACGGGGATTGCCGGTCCGGACGGCGGGACGCCGGCGAAGCCGGTCGGGTTGACGTACCTGGGCCTCGCCGATGCCCAGGGCGTCGACGTCCGGCGGCTCAATCTGGACGGTGACCGGGCGGCCAACCGCGAAGCTGCCGCTGCCGCTGCGCTCGCGTGGCTCCTCGAGCGGGCGGAGCGATGACCCGCTCCGCGGCCGACGTTGGAGCGGGACTCGAGCCACCGCGACCGCCTCGCCCGATCCGCCCAGGTGAGCGGATCCACGTCGTCGGTGCTGCCGGAGCGGGAGCCTCGGCCGCAGCGCTCCACGCGCACTGGGCGGGCGCGGTGGTCAGCGGCTGCGACCCCGGTGGGGCGTCGCCATACAGCGTCGCTCTCAAGAGCGCCGGCATCGAGCTCGCCTGGCGCCATGATCCGGCGCACATCGCCGCTGACCGACCGGAGCGCCTCGCGGTCACAAAGGCGCTGACGGCGATCGCCCCGGATGAGCCGGAGCTCGTGGCGGCCCGCTCGGCCGGCATCCCGGTCCAGGCCTGGCAGCAGGTCGTCGCGGACGCCGCGGTCGGCCGGACGCTGGTCGCCGTCGCCGGCACGCACGGCAAGAGCACCTCGGCGGGCTGGTTGACGCACCTGCTCGTCGATGCCGGACGCGACCCGGCCGCGTTCGTCGGAGCCCTGTTGCCCGTCGCGCTGACCGGTGGGGCCCCGGCAACCGCGCGCCAGGGCAGGGGAGGAGCCTTCGTCGTCGAAGCGGACGAGTACGCCGGGAACTTCGATGCATTCCTCCCGGAGATCGCGATCGTCACGTCGGTCGACTGGGATCACCCGGACGTCTTCGCGGACCTCGACGGCGTCGTGGAGGCGGTCGCCCGGTGGCTCGAGCGTGCCGCGGCGGCCGCAACCCAACCCCCGACGCTCGTTGCCAACGTGGCCGACGCCGGCGTCGAGCGGCTCATCGACCGGCTCGCGGCATGGCCTGGACGACTCATCGCGACCGCGCTCGTCGACGTCGCGCCGCAGCGCCTCGGCGGCTACGGGCGCGGGATCGCAGAGCGCTTCCACACGGCTGGCGGCGCGACGCGAACGCTCATCGGCCGACCTCATCGACTTGACCCTGACGGGTCAACCCTGGAGATCCGCGGCCTGGGTGATTCGGAGGAACCGCACGAGGCCCGCGTCCAGACCGCCGGACGCCACAACGCCGCGAATGCGCTGGGCGTGGCCGGAGCTGCGCTGGCCCTCGGCCTGGAGGCTGACGAGATCGTCCGAGGGCTCGCAACGTTCGCCGGAGTCGGCCGTCGGCTCGAACGACTCGGAGAGCGTGGCGGGGTCGTCGTCTACGACGACTACGGGCATCACCCCACGGCGATCCACGAGACGATCCGGGCGACCCGGCAGCGCGAACCTGGCCGTCGACTGTGGGCGGTCCTCGAGCCACTGACCTATCACCGCACCGCGGCGCTCAAGAACGAGCTCGGAGCGGCGCTCGCAACGGCGGACGCGGTCGTGGTCGCAGACATCTGGCCGGGCCGCGACCCCGACCGGACGATCGCCTCGCCGCAGGACGTCGCCGGCGCCGCAGCCCGTGTGAACGCAGGCATCCCGATCGCCACGCCGGGCTCGGTGGAAGCCACCGCGAGCTGGCTGGCGGGCGAGGTCCACCCGAACGACGTGGTGCTCGTCATGGGTGGCGGCCGCAGCTACAAGATCGCCGAGCTCCTGTTGCACGCGCTCGACACCCGCTGAGCGTTCGAAGCTCACTCGGTCCTCGACCGGGTATCATCGCCCGGCGCGACCGCCCGTCGCGCTTCGATATCTCTGGAGGCACACCCCGCCCATGGCCGGTGAGGTCTCGTTCGACGTCGTCAGCGAGTTCGATGTCCAGGAGCTCCGGAACGCACTTGACCAGGTGCGCCGGGAGGTCGCTCAGCGCTACGACTTTCGTGGCGCGACGGTCCAGCTCGACCAGGGCAAGGACGCCCTCGAGCTGCTGACGGACGATGAGTTCCGGGCGAAGGCCGTCCGCGACCTCCTCGAGTCGAAGGCCGTCCGGCGCGGCCTGTCGCTGAAGATCTTCGACTGGGGCAAGCTCGAGGAGTCGGGCGGGAACAAGGTTCGCCAGACGATCGGCCTGCGCAAGGGCCTGCCCGAGGACCTCGCGAAGAAGATCGCCAAGCTGATCCGCGACGAGTTTCCCAAGGCCCACGGCCAGATCCAGGGCGACGCCGTGCGCGTCTCGTCGAAGAGCAAGGACGAGCTCCAGAAGGTCATGGCGCGGCTGCGCGGGCTGGACGAGGTCGTACCCCTCCAGTTCGGCAACTACCGCTAGGCCGCGCGAATCGTGGACGAGCTGACTCGCCCCGCATCGAACGAACCGGACGTCGAGCTCGAAGCCGAAGCCGCTGCCGCCCCGGAAGCCGTCGAGGCATCCGAACCTGAGGCGATCGAAGCCAACGCCGCCGCGGAGCTCGATGAAGCGCCCGCCGCCGACGACAGCGTCGAATCGGAAGAACCGACCGAGCCCGACGTTGCCACCGAGCCCGACGTTGCCACCGAGCCCGAGGTCGCCACCGAACCCGAGGTCGCCACCGAACCCGAGCCGGCCCCACCGGCCGGACCCCGAACCGTCGCACAGGCCGTCGCCGCTGCGCTCCGAGCCGCCGGTGTGCGATGGGCCTACGGCGTCCCCGGAGAGAGCTTCCTGCCCCTTCTCGACGCCCTGGCCGAGGCCGGGATCCACGTCGTCGCGACCCGACACGAAGGCGCCGCGGCCTTCATGGCCGACGCCCACGGTCAGCTGACCGGCCGGCCCGCGATCTGCATGGGCACACGCGCAGTTGGCGCGTCAAACCTCGCGATTGGCATTCACACCGCTCGCGCAAATTCGAGCCCGATGTTCGCCCTGGTCGGGCAGGTCGACTCGAGCCGTCGCGGGCGCGAGGCGTTCCAGGAGGTCGACCTCGCCGGCACGATCGGCGGCCTTGCCAAGTTCGCCGCCGAGCCGACCGACGCCCGCGAGGCCGCCGATGCCATCGTCGAGGCCGTTCGGCAGGCGCTCGGCGGCCGTCCGGGGCCAGCGCTCCTCTCGCTGCGCGAAGACCTGCTCGACAGCGAGCTGCCCGAGGGCGTCACTGCCTCACCGCCGCGGATCACGGCGGCTCGCCCCGACGATGCCGATGTTCGCGCCGTTCTGCACCTGCTCGCCTCGTCCGAGCGGCCCGTGATCCTTGCCGGCGCCGGGGTGCTGCGGGCGCGAACCTCAAACGACCTCGTCCGCCTCGCCGAGCTCCTGCGCGTGCCGATCGTCGCCTCGTGGCGTCGCGGCGACGTCATCTCGAACGACCATCCGCTGTATCTCGGGATGAGCGGCTACTACGCGTCGCCGACCGTCCGGCCACGGCTGGAGGCGGCGGACGCGATGCTCGTCATCGGCTGTCGCCTGAACGAGATCACCTCGTTTGGCTGGACCGTGCCGGGTCCGGCCACGCGCTGGGCCCACGTGGACGTGGAGCCCGTGCGGCCGAGCGCCGAGCTTCAAGCCGCGGACATCACGGTCGCGGCCGACGCCCGGCTGTTCGTGAAAGCCGCGGTCGCGAGGCTCGAGGGCAACGGTGTCCTCGACGCTGCGATCGCCGACCGACGTAGCGCCGCGAACGCCGAGGATCGCGCCGCCTTCGAAGCCGCCACGACGGTCGACGACGCTCCGTGGAGCGGACCGGGCGTCCATCCCGGTCGGGTTATCGCGACCCTTCGGCGCGTGCTGCCCGACGATGCGATCGTGGCGACGGACGCCGGCAACTTCAGCGGCTGGCTGTCACGCGGCTTCCGATTCCGAAGGCCCGGGACGTTCCTTGGTCCGACCTCCGGCGCCATGGGGGCGGGCCTGCCCGCGGCCATTGCGGCCGCGCTTGTCCATCGCGACCGGGCGGTGGTCGCGCTCGTCGGCGACGGTGGGCTCGGGATGGCCCTCGCCGAGCTCGAGACCGCGGTCCGCGAGCATGCCAAGGTCGTCGTTCTCGTCTTCGACAACGAACGCTACGGGACGATCCGGATGCACCAGGATCGTGAAGGCCACGAGCCGATCGCAACGGACCTCGGCCCCTTCGACTTCGCGGCCGTGGCGCGTGCCGCCGGAGCGCGTGGAGTTCGTGTCGACGACGACGCGGCATTTGAACCGGCGCTCCGCCAGGCGCTCGTGTCGGATCGCACGACGCTCATCCATCTCGGCCTCGACCGCGCCTGGGTCGATGCCGACAGCCGTCCCGGAGGGACCTCGGCCGCGAGCTAGCCGCTCAGCGTCCCGGCGGGCGTCCCGATGAGCCCGAGGCCGCGCTCGCCGTTCGCGACATGGAGCGTGAGCGAATTCGCATCGAGCGACCACACCGGATCGCCGTTGAGCGTCGCCATGACGGCCGCCTCGAGCTGCCCGGCATCGCCCTCGCAAGCCCGTTTGGTCATGGCGAGGTCGCTGAAGTGGATCAGGGCGCCGTCCACGACGTATCGCCCGCCGCCCTGATTGCAACCCGTGTTGAACGTGATCTGACCGGTGGTGTTGAAGACGAGCGTCGCCGTGACATCCGACATGCCCATGCCTGCATCTGATGCAACGAAGACGGTGGTCACGGTCCAGAGCGTGCCCACGAGCGGCAGGTCCGGTTCGGCGATCTCACGGTCGAGGAGCGTGATCACGGTGTCGCCCGAGCGCAGGATGAGCTCGTTGCCGGCGACGGAGATCGTTGGAGCACCTCCGAGGAAACCGAACAACCAGTCGTCCTGTGCCATCCGATCCGGGTCACAGCCCATCTCGGTCATCCCGCCGCCGTCGATCCGGAGGACCGCACCGTCGAGACGGTACGTGCCGCCGAAGCTGTTACAGCCGGCCTGAGCGCCGATCGAGCCGTCCTTGGTGAAGCTCAGGCGGATCTGGGTGCCTGCGACGAGAACCATCGGAGCGCCCGCGACCGTGACACCGGTCGAGAGGAACGTGCGGCCCTCCACGCTCGATGCGCTGCCGCCGCCGAGGAGACCGCAGCCGGCGAGCGCCAGCCCGAGGGCGACGAGTGAGAGGCGGATCATCGTGTTCACGGCCCTCTGACGATCGCCGGGCCCTGTTCGGTTCCACGCCGCCATCCGGCGGCCGCATGCTACGTTCCCCGGCACCGATGGCGCAGCCAGTCGACCCCGCCAAGCTCAAGCGCGAGAGCGCCGGCCGGTACCGGACCGCCGATGGTCGGTTCGGCATCGAACAGTCCTCCGGCGGCTGGATGGTCGTCGACGACGAGCAGACGAACGAGCTCGGCCTCGCGCTCGTTCGAGGCCCGTTCGGCTCGCTCGACCTGGCTCGTGCGGCCATCGAGGACGCTCGAACGGGTCCCGCGCCGACCTCCAATCTGGCGACGCGCATGGCTGCGCTCCCAAAGACGACGAAGCCCGCCCCGAAGCCCGAGCCGAAGAAGCCGCCCGAGCCGCCGCCGGTCGAGATCCGGGTCATGCGCGCCGCCGATGGCGACGCTCTTCGAGCGCTCTGGAAGGGGGCCGGCTTCAAGTCCGTCGGCGACGACGACCGGTCGCTGGCACGTTTCCTGGAGCGAAACCCACGACTGCTCCTCGTGGCGGCCGCCGGAGACGAGCTCATCGGTTCCGCACTGGGCGCGTGGGACGGCCGTCGTGGCTGGATCTACCACGTGGCCACGGCATCGACGCACCGCCGGACCGGGGTCGGGAAGCGCCTCGTCCGGGAGGTTGAGCGGCGCCTCCTCGATCTCGGCGCCCCGCGGGTCAACGTCATGGTCCGCGACGACGCCCCGGATGCCCCCGAGTTCTGGACCGCGCTCGGCTACAAGGCGGCGCCGACGCAGCAATACGGCAAAGACCTCGGCTGATGCTCCGCCGGGCCGCGCCGTGGCTGGCCGCCGGCATCCTGGTCGTCGGCGGCATCGCCTTCCTCGCACCGAAGCTCGGCGGAGTGAGTGGCCTGCTGCTGGGCTCCTCGCGCCAGTTCTCCTTCGCGGGGATGGCGATGACAATCCCGGCCGAGTGGTCGATAAACTCGACCGGCTGGCCCAGCAGGGGCGGTGGTTCGATGTGGGCGATCGTTGGGACGCTGCCGTGGGGCCCGTGCGCCGCGTCCGACATCAACTGCCATTACGAGCAGCGCCTGTCGGCCGGCCAGATCGAGATCGGGTTCGGTTCGGTTGGTGGCATCGAGGACTTCTGCCTCATCGGCGCGACCCGGAGCGATCTTGCGGGTCGGGGCCCGGACGATCCCATCGCAAGCGGGCGGCTCATGCGGGTCGATGGGCGGCCAACGATCCAGACCGACTATGCCGTCGGCCGGGGCGACTACTACCGCTCGGACGAATGGCGTCGTTGGCTGATCGCGAATCCAGATTCGCTCGGTTCCGCATACACGATCGATGCGAAATACCAGGGCCCTGACGTTGTTCGCTTTCGGACCCAGCTCGACGCGATGATCGCGAGCGTGCACGTCACTGAGCAGACCCGCGCCGGGGATCCGGCGACCGACTGCGGACCGCCGTTCCCGCCATGAGCCACATGCAGATCCACCAACTGACCCTCATCGAGCTCGCCGGGGCGATCCAACGCCGCGAGCTATCGTCCCGCGAGATCGTCGACGCACTGCTGCGCCGGATCGGTGAGGTCAATCCACGGCTGAACGCCGTCGTCACGCTGGCCGACGATGCCCTCGATCGAGCACGCGCGGCGGACGCCGAGCTCGATCACGGCACGGTCCGAGGGCCGCTCCATGGTGTTCCGATCACGCTCAAGGACTCGATCGACACGGCCGGCCTTCGAACCACCGCCGGGACGGCGGGCTGGCGCGACCGCGTCCCCGAGCGCGATGCGACCGTGGCTGCGCGCCTGAAGGCCGCGGGCGCGATCGTGATCGGGAAGACGAACACGCCCGAGTTCACGTGGTCCGATCGCACCGACAACGATGTCTTCGGCCGAACGAACAACCCGTGGGACCTCGAGCGCTCACCCGGCGGCAGCAGCGGCGGCTCGGCCGCGATCGTCGCGGCCGGTGGGTCGCCGCTCGACATCGGCAGCGACACGGCCGACAGCATCCGCATCCCGTCGCACTACTGCGGTGTCGCCGGGATCAAGCCGACGCAGGGACGGGTCTCGCGGTTCGGGCACAATCCGGCGTTCCACGGGATCGTCGGCTCGTGGACGCAGCTCGGGCCGATCGCCCGGTCCGTGGACGATCTGGTCCTCGCGCTCTCGATCATCGCCGGACCCGACGGCGAGGACCCGCACCTCCAGCCGATGGAGCTGCGCGACCCGACGAATGTCACCAGCCGCGACCTCCGCGTCGTCTTCTTCACCGACAACGGGATCAGGATTCCAACGCCGGCGACGATCGAGACCGTTCGTTCGGCCGCGCGCGCGCTTGCGGATGACGGCGCGGCGGTCGCGGAGCGCCTGCCGCCCGGCATCGTCGAGCTCGCGCAGCTGTGGTGGCCGATCATCCTCGCCGATGGCCACGCCTGGCTGCGGCGCCTGATCACGGCCGCCGGGACGCCGGGCACGGGCTGGTACACGTGGCTCGACGACGAGCCGCCAGTCCCGAGCGCGGAGCTCACCGCGATGCTCGAACGGGTCGACGTCACCCGCGCCGCGCTGACGCGCTTCATGCGTGACGTCGACGTGACCGTGTCGCCCGCCGGGCCGTTGCCGCCGTTCCGCCACGACGAGGCCCACACCGAGAACAACGCCGATTCCTACTGCGAGGCCCACAACGTCAGCGGCTACCCGTCGGTCGTCGTCCCGGGCGGCGTCGCGGACGGCTTCCCGATCGGCGTCCAGGTCGTCGCCCGGCCCTGGCGCGAGGATCAGGCGTTCGCGGCCGCGAAGGTCATCGAACACGCGCTCGGCGGCTGGCAGCCACCGCCGATCTGAGGCTCGCCGCCGTCATGGTCCCGACACAGGCCGCGCCTAGGATTCAGCCATGACCGAGACCAAGCCAACCACCACCGTCACGAAGTCCGACGCCGAGTGGCGCGACCAGCTCACGCCGCAGCAGTACCACGTCCTCCGCGAGAAGGGCACCGAGCGCGCCTTCACCGGCCACCTCTGGAACGAGCACCGGGCGGGGACGTACCGCTGTGCCGGCTGCAGTGCTCCGCTCTTCCGATCCGAGACGAAGTATGAGTCCGGGACCGGGTGGCCGAGCTTCTACGCCCCGGCCACCCCGGACGCCGTGGCGACCGAGACCGATCGCTCCTGGTTCATGAGCCGGACCGAGGCGATGTGCGCCGCGTGCGGTGGCCACCTCGGCCACGTCTTCGAGGACGGTCCCGCACCGACGGGCCTCCGCTATTGCATGAACTCCGCGTCGCTGGAGCTCGATCCCGAGGGCTAGAAGAGCCGGATCCGGCGCGGCTGGACACGGAGCGCGACCGAGAAGGCGCGCGCCGTGTCGCCCTCGTCCATGCCCCAGTGCGCGAGCGGATCCACGTACTTCGCCCGGTACGCGGGATGAACGTCTGACCGGGCGACGGTCGGGTCCACGACGGCCGTGCCCTCGATGACGAGCGCGTGGTCGCCGTACCCGTCCGACTGCACGTGAAATCCCACGAGCGGAGATCGGGCGATGTTCCGGAGCTTCGGAGTCTCCGGCTCGCTGTAGATCAAGATCGAGTCACCCTCCCAGAGGAAGCTCACGACCGACGTCTGAGGCGTTCCGTCGTCGGCCACGGTCGTCAGCCAGCCCACGACGTCACGCTCGAGACGCTCGCGCGCCCACGCTCCGGTGGCGTCGTGGGGAATCTCGGCGAGGGACTTGATGATCACGCGCTGATCTCGATCTGGGACCGTCTGCAAGACTCATATCCAGCGCCGACGGTAGGCTCACGGTAGCGAAAGCGAGGTGCCCGTGAACGTCCGACGATGGCTCCGCCGGTCCTGTCCCAGCGCGCGCTGAATCGAGCGTTGCTCGAGCGGCAGCTACTGCTCGAGCGTTCGTCGCTCTCGATCACGGACGCGATCGAGCAGGTCGGTGGGCTGCAGACCCAGTACGCGCCGTCCGGGTACGTCGGGCTCTGGACACGACTGCGGGACTTCAGGCGAGATGACCTGACGCGCGCGCTGGAGGACCGCAGCGTTGTCCAGGCCACGCTGCTCCGGGGCACGATCCACATGGTCTCGCGGGCCGACTTCTGGCCGTATGCCGAGGCGATCCGCCGGTCGCGCCAGGAGTGGGCGGCGCGGGCAGCGGTGATGCCACCGGCCGCGGAGCTGCGCGCGAAGGCGGACGCGCTCCGGCAGGCCCTCGCCAACGGGCCGAGGACGGTGAAGGAGCTCGGCGAGATGGGTCGCGGGTTCGTCGGGAACCTCGGGCTCTGGGTTGACATCGTGCGCGTGCCGCCATCCGGCACCTGGGAACGTCGTCGCGCCGACCGGCTCGCGCTCGCCGAGGCCTGGATCGGCACGGCCGGCGTGACCGAGACCGAGGGCCTCACGCACATCGTCCGGGCGTACCTGCGCGGCTTCGCGCCCGCGTCATGGAAGGACGTTGCGAGCTGGGCCGGGATCTCCGTGCAGGATGCGAAGCGGGCGGGGGAGGCCCTCGAGCTCAAGGTCTACCGCGACGACGCGGGCAAGGAGCTCTTCGACCTGGCCGGCCTGTCGATCCCGGATGAGCGCGAGCCCGCCCCGGTCCGCTTCCTCCCGCACTGGGACAACAACCTGCTCGTCCATGCCCGGCGGACCGGGATCCTGCCGGAGGCGCACCGGGGCAAGGTCTTCTCGACGAAGAACCCGTTCTCCGTTGGCGTCGCGCTCGTCGACGGGCGGGCCGTCGCCGGCTGGACCCCGCGCGAGGGCCGGATCGAGCTGGAGCCGTACGAGGAGCTGTCGCCGAAGGACGCCCGCGCCGTCGAACGGGAGCGAGAGGCGCTCGAAGCCTTCCACGCCTGACCGCGGCGGACCGCTAGGCGCTCACCGGGTCAGCAAGATCCACGGCCAGTCGAGATTCCCGTCAGCGACATCGCGTCATGATTGTGGGGATGGCGCTCGGATCGCTCGACTTCCTCTATACGCCGAGCCATGACGTCGCTGGCGACATGCGCTACTTCCGTGACGTCCTCGGTGGCAGCGTCGTGTTCGCGCTCGATCGCGAAGGCATCCGAGTGGCGATGGTGCGCCTCGGCAGTGGGCCGGCGATCCTGCTGACCGACCATCTCAAGGGGGATCGGCCGATCCTCGTCTACCGCGTGGAGCGTCTCGCCCACGCCCTCGGTGAGCTGCAGGCCCACGGCTGGACGCGCGAGGCGACGATCGAGCTGCCGCCCGGACCAGCCTGCTCGTTCCGCACCCCGGGCGGCCACCGGATCGCGATCTACGAGCCGACGCGACCCGGGGTCGTGGACTCGTTCGCCGGCCAGTTCGACTTCGAGTAGCCGGCCTCGCTATCGTGGACGTTCAATGGCTGTGACCTACCGAGTCCCAGGCGCCCTGCTGACCGAGCGCGAGCACACCGTGCCGCTCGATCATGCGAAACCCAAAGGCCCGTCGATCAGCGTCTTCACGCGCGAGGTCACGGCGCCCGACGGAGACAAGAAGCCCTACCTGCTGTTCCTGCAGGGCGGGCCGGGGTTCGAGGCGACGCGCCCGGTGAGCCCGCCAACAGGTTGGATGAAGCGCGCGCTCGCGGACTACCGCGTCCTGCTCATCGACCAGCGCGGCACGGGTCGGTCGACGCCGGTCGGCAGCGTCATTCCCGGTGAGACGCCGGCCGACCAGGCGCGCTACCTGACCCACTTCCGGGCCGACTCGATCGTCCGCGACGCCGAGCTGGTCCGCCAGGAGCTTGGTGGCGGGCCGTGGAGCGTCCTCGGCCAGAGCTTCGGCGGCTTCACGTCGATGACGTATCTCTCGATCGCGCCCGAGGGTCTCCGCGAGGCCTATCTGACCGGCGGCCTCTCGCCGATCGGTCGCCCGGTCGACGATGTCTATGCGGCGACGTACCGGCGCGTGATCGCAAAGAACCGCTGGTATTTCGAGCGGTACCCCGACGATCGCGCGCGCGTCGCCGAGATTCACCGCCGACTTGACGCGGAGGACGTCCGGCTGCCGTCCGGCGATCGGCTGACCAGCCGGCGCTTCCAGCAGCTCGGGATGTGGCTCGGTGACGACCACGGCTTCGAGCTCCTGCACCACGTGCTCGAGCTGCCGTTCGGCTCGCTGGCGTTCGTGCACGATGCCCAGGATGCCTCGCGCTTCACGCGCGACCCGATCTACGCAACGCTCCACGAGTCCTCCTACGCGGACGGTGTCGCGACCCGCTGGTCCGCGGCGAGGCT
>Ga0075428_100001249_pt1 | contig 27189 bp, 17 predicted proteins | sample RhiMetdeltSRZDD2_FD_75291 | JGI IMG/M metagenome (GOLD analysis project Ga0075428, IMG submission 75291) | Populus rhizosphere microbial communities from Tennessee, USA - Rhizosphere MetaG P. deltoides SRZDD2 | ecosystem: Host-associated > Plants > Roots > Rhizosphere > Soil | place: USA... | reverse complement strand
GAGGGGACGTTGCGCACGTTGAAGTGATCGAATCGCACGTCTTCATCCAGCTCGCTCCAGTCTATCGGCAGGCTAACGGGGGCGTTCGCGCGCGCGCGTACCGCGTACGCCGCAATGGAAGTGGCGCCTTCAGCATTGCGCAGGTAATCGACGTAGATTCTTCCCCTGCGCTTTGCCTTGGACATCGTGGCGGTGAACCGGTCGGGGAAGGTTTTCTCGAGATGCTCCGCCACGGACTTCGTGAACGCCTTGACGGTATCCCAGTCCCGCGTGGGCCTGACCGGTGCCACGACGTGCAGGCCCTTGCCCCCGGTGGTCTTGAGAAAAACGCGCAGGCCGATTTCCTCCAGCAGGGTTTTCATCAGCCGCGCTGCATCGGCGACCTTGCTCCACGGGAGGTCGTCGTCCGGATCGATATCGAAAATGACGCGGTCGGGAGAGCCGAGCTTGCGCGCCGAGGAGCCCCAGGGATGGAGTTCCAGCACGCCCATCTGCACGAGCGAGACGACCGCCGGCAGCGAATTCGCCATCATGTAGGTGGCCTTGCCGTCGCCTTCCGGGACCACGACGCGCCCGACCACCTTCGGAACACCCTCTTTCACGTGCTTCTGATAGAAGCAGTGCTTGCGCCAGCCGTCGGGGCAGCGCACCAGCGTGAGGGGGCGATTCTTCAAATGGAGCAGGATCCGGTCCGCCACCGTTTCGTAGTAAAGCGCCAGGTCACGCTTGGTGATGCCCGCTTCGGGGTACATCACCTTGTCGGGATGGGAGAGCGCGATGCCTGCCACTATCGAACCGCGTGACTCGTGACTCGTGACCCGTGACTCGTTGCTCGTGGCGCGCGGCCGGCGACCAGTGGCGCCTAACGCCTGACGCCTGACGCCTGCCCCCCGACCCCTGACGCCTGACCCCTGACGCCTGACCCCTGACGCCTGACCTCTCACGCCTGCCCCCTGACGCGTGACCCCTGCCGGATTTTCGCGAACCACGTCGCGTGGATTCTTGTCCTCCCGCAATCCCTGGAACGACGGGTGGCGCAGCGTGCCTTCGTCGGTCCATTCGGTAAATGCGATTTCCGCGACCAGCCGGGGCTTCACCCAATGCGCGCGCCGTGCTTCGGCGCCGCGCGGCGGATTGCTGAACGGCGGATTCTTGCTGGCTATTGCATCGAGCTTCTTCCGCAGCGCGACGAGCGTGTCGTGGTCGAATCCGGTCCCGACTTTTCCGGAATAGCGCAGCGTCCCGTCACGCTCGTGGACGCCGAGGAGCAGCGCGCCAAGGCCGCTCCGCGCGCCGGCGGGATCGGTGTAGCCGCCGATCACCATCTCCTGGCGCAGGCCGCACTTGATCTTGAGCCAGTCGCGGCCGCGCCCGGCGTTGTACGGGGAGTCGGCCCTTTTGGATACGATACCTTCCAGCTCGAGCTTGCAGGCCTGGCCGTAGAATTCGTCGCCCGAGCCGAGCACGTGGCTCGAGTAGCGGATCACCGGCGGCGCGCCGGACACGACTTTCTCCAGCAGGTTCTTTCGCTCGATGAGCGGCGCCTTCCGGAGGTCGCGGCCATCGAGGTACGGCAGATCGAACACGTAGTAGTGCAGGCTCCCCGTGTCTTCCTGCGACAGCGCGTTCTGCAGCGCCTGGAAGCTGGAGAGGCCGTTGGCCTTCATGACGACGACCTCGCCGTCCAGCCAGCCCGATTCGATGGGCAACCCGCCAACCGCGTCCGCGATCGAACGGAATTTCTCCGTCCAGTCGTTGCGGTTTCTCGTATACAGCCGGACCTTGCCATCCTCGACCCGGGACAGGATGCGGTAACCATCGAGCTTCATTTCATGCAGCCATCCCGCACCGCCGGGGGCCTCCTTGACCAGCGTGGCGAGCTCGGGCTCGACGAATCCGGGAAGGGTGCCCGACACCGCATCGTCCATGGCGGAGAGGGCCGCCCGGTAAGTGGCTGCGGCGCCTTTGACGAACGCGGACGCGCGTCCCGATGTTCTCACCCCGGACCTTCGCGTCCGTCCGCCTGAGCTTCCCGTTGCCGCGCGAGTCCGTTTCGTTCGGGCCCGTGCTCGCCGCGGCGCTATGGCGCCTTCGCGCACGTTTTGCGCTACCGACTTGTTCGAGTGCCAGATGCGGTCGGCGCCTTCCTCGATTTCCTCCAGGCTGCGGCCGGTCGCCACGCTGTCGGGTTCCTCCTCCACAACGCGCCCTTCCGCCGCCGGCTGCGCGAATTCATCGTTTTCCTTGATGAGCAGCCACGACTTGTCGCTGCCGTACTTGCTGCCGCGCGTGCGCACCAGCATCCAGCCGCCCCGAAGCTTCGCGCCGTGGAGCTCGAACTTGAGCCGGCCCTTCCGGTAGCCTGACTCGGGGTCCTCCTTCGGTATCCACGTTCCGGCGTCCCAGAGCATCACGGTGCCGGAGCCGTACTGCTGCGGCGGGATGATGCCTTCGAAACCCCCGTACTCGATCGGGTGGTCCTCGACGTGCATGGCGAGGCGCTTGTCCTGCGGGTCGAGGCTCGGGCCCTTGGGCACCGCCCACGAGAGCAACACGCCGTTCAGCTCCAGGCGGAAATCGTAATGCAGGCGGCTTGCGGCGTGCTTCTGGATGACGAATGCGAGCGCCTTCGCCCGGCGTTTGCCGATGCGTCCTTTCGGCTCCGGGGTCGTTCTGAAGTTGCGTTTCCTGCGGTAGGTGTCGAGAGCCATGAGGGCGCCAGCCGTTTCGCTAATAAGACGGCCCCATCGGATGTTTGTTCGCGGCGAGTGCCGGCGCATGTTCAAGCGCGGTGCTTGTAGGACAAAGCCGGACAGGTGACGTGGGCTGCGGGTGAATTGGCGTCACGAGGGCGAAGCGCACGGTAAATCGCTTGCGCAAAGCTGGCAAAGGCCTAAACTGGTGTTACCCGGGGATTCCCCGGGTAACTTGCCCAAGGAAGAGATAGCGCATTGGCTGAGGACGAGAAATTCCGCTTTCTGACGAACACCGCGTTCGAGCGTCTGACGCAGCCGCAGAAGCTGGCCTATCTGAGCGCCGCGGTGCAGGCCCTTCACGGCACGGGTCACGGCTGGGGCAGCGTTTTCGCGAATCCGGCGCCCGGAACGACGCCACTGGATCCGGCCTCAAAAACTCACAATCGACGGGGCTAGGTTGGACCCTCGATCAGAGTAGAGAGTATTTCTAGATTCGGCGGAGCGGAAGGCGCACCACGCATTCACATCCCTTGCCCGCGCCGTCGCTTTTCACGTCGATGGTGCCGGCGTGCAGCTCCACGATCGATTTGACTATCGCCAACCCGAGCCCGAGCCCGTCCGCTTTCGAATCGCCGTCGCAACATGGCCCGCCCCGCTTGAACGGTTCGAACACATGCGGAAGAAACTCCGGCGCGATGCCGCACCCGTGGTCGAGAACGCGTATTACGGCATGGCCGTCATCCGCTTCTCCCTTGATCCATATCCGGCAATCGCGCGCGCTGTACTTGGAAGCGTTCGAGATCAGGTTGACGAGCACCTGTTGCAGGCGGATGGGGTCGGCCTGCAGTGCGATCGGCTGTGCTATCGCTACGAGGACGGACTGGCCGCGCGCCGTGAGCTGTCCGTCGCAGCTCTCCAGCGCCTGCGCGAGGGCGGTAGCGAGGTCCGTCTCGGCGACGGCGAGCTCGACCTGTCCGTGATCGAGCCGCGTCATTTCCATCAATTCGTCTACCAGACGGACAATGAAGCCGACTTGGCGGCTGATGACTTCAGCAGTCCGGTCGGGCTTTCCGCCATCGGCTTTCAGCCGGAGCAGCTGGGCCGCGCTGCAGAGCGGGCCGATCACGTTGCGCAGCTCGTGGGCGAGCGTCCCGATGAATTCATTCCTCTCCGCGTTGCGCCGCAGAAGCGCCTCGCTCTGAATCCGCAGGTGCTCGTCGCTCGCCCGGTGTGCGGCCGAGTAATGCAGCACCTTGCCGTACCCCGCGAGCTGTCCATTCTCGTCGCGAAGGGGAGTGAGTACGCTGTCCATGCAGACGAGCGTGCGGTCCTTGCGCAGCAGCCAGCGCGTGTCCGTGTGTTCACCGCAGGTCTGCGCGTCCTGCAGCTCGCAGCGCCATCCCCCGCGCTCCCGGTCGTAGAGCGGCAGCAGAAAGTCCAGGCGGCGCCCCAGGACTTCCGATTCCTCGTAGCCGAAAATCTCGCCTGCTCCGGCCAGCCAGCCGACGATTTTTCCTTCATTGTCCAGCAGGATTACGGCGAGCGCGCGTGATTGCGCGCTGAGAAGATCGAGCAGATGCCCGGCGAGATGGCTGTCGGCGGGATTCACGGGAAACCTGTGTGTCAGGCTATCGTAGCGCAAGGGCAAAACCATTGATCCCGGGGGAACCCCCGGGCATGGATCGCGTCCCCAGTCGCCGCGAGCCGCACGCGCTTCCCATTTGGCGTAGCATTGTTGCAGGCGGGAACATCGCCGGATTCCTGAAGCACACACGAGGAAAGGGGCCATGCCCAAGCGCCCGGGCGGCAAGTCGAAGCGTTCGCGAACGAACAGAGCGCGTGCACCGGCGCCGGGGCCGGCGCATGTTGTTCCTGACCATGCAGAACAGCAGCTTTCGGGAGATTTCGACAACATCGTTCCTTCCCGGGGTTACAGGCAGATACCCATAGTCGGACTGGGGGGATCGGCCGGCAGTATAGGAGCCATGCGCGAGTTCTTCAGCGCCATGCCTCCCGACAGCGGGATGGCATTCGTTGTCGTGCTCCATCTCTCCACGGAGCATGAAAGTGTGCTCAGCACCCTGATACAGCGCACGACCAGCATGCACGTCACCCAGGTTGCAAGGCGGGCGAAGGTGGAACCCAACCAGGTGTACGTGATCCCGCCCGGCAAGTCGCTGATCGCTGCGGACGGCTTCCTGGAGCTCGAGGATCTCAGCGAGGAACGCGGCAAGCGCATGACCGTGGATATCTTTTTCCGCACGCTGGCCGACAGTCACGGCCCCCATGCCGCGGCGATCGTCCTCTCGGGACTGGACGGCGACGGGGCGATCGGGATCAAGCGGATCAAGGAGCGGGGCGGGCTTACCGTCGTCCAGGATCCCGAGGAAGCGGAATATCCCGGCATGCCGCAGACGGCGATCGCCACGGGAATGGTCGACTGGGTGCTGCGGGTGGGGGAGATGCCGGAGCGCCTCGTCGAGTACGGCACGTTCGAAAAAAAGCTCAAGCTGCCTGCGGAGGAAGGAGCGCAGCCGGCCGCTCCCCCGACCACGCCGCCGGGCGATGACGAGGCGGCGCTGCGGGAAGCGCTGGCCTTCCTGCGCACGCGCACCGGCCGGGACTTCTCGTACTACAAGCGCGCCACGATACTGCGGCGGGTCGCCCGGCGCATGCAGATAAACAGCGTCGAGGACCTGCCGGCGTACCTGGCGTTCCTGCGCACGCATGCCGGCGAGGCGAACGCCCTGCTGCAGGATCTCCTGATCAGCGTCACGAATTTTTTCCGCGACCATGACGCTTTCACGTCCCTCACGTCACATCTGCCGAAAATCCTCGATGCGAAGAGCCCCGACGATATCGTGCGAGTGTGGGTGCCGGCGTGCGCCACCGGCGAAGAGGCCTACTCGCTCGCGATCCTGCTTTCCGAGTACTCGCGCAAGCTGGATTCGCCGCCGCTCATCCAGATATTCGCGACCGACCTGCATGACGAGTCCATCCAGGCCGCGAGAAACGGCGTGTATCCCGACACTATCTCCGCCGACGTGAGCGAAGAGCGGCTGCGCCGTTATTTCGCCAAGGAGCCCGGCGGTTACCGCGTGCGCCGGGAAATACGGGAATCGGTGATGTTCGCCGCCCACGATCTGCTCAAGGATGCGCCGTTCTCGCGCCTTGACCTGATATCCTGCCGGAACCTCCTGATCTACCTGGATCGTCCCGCCCAGGTCCGCGCTTTCGACATCTTCAATTTCTCGCTCAACAACGGCGGCCTGCTCTTCCTCGGCTTGTCGGAAACCGCGGACGGAATCGCGAGCTTCACCGAGCTGGACAAGAAGCAGCGGATATACCTGCACCGCGGCGGCCAGAGGCGGGGACTGCCGGTCACGCCCGGACCCTCCAGCCTGGCTCTTGCTTTGCGGACACCACTTCCCAGGAAGCCGCCGGTCCTGCCGGGACCGGCCTTCCGCGCGCGCGAGGAAACGCCGGCGCAGTCCATTCCCGATATCCCCAGCACCCAGTCCTGGGCGGGCGTGCACGCCACGATCGTCGACTGGCTCGCGCCGCCATCCATACTCGTGAACGAAGAACACCAGGTCGTGCATCTTTCCGAAAAGGCCGGCCAGTACTTGAGAGTGTCGGGAGGCGAACCTTCGCGCAACCTGCTTCATCTGATTCATCCGGCTCTCCGAGTCGACTTGCGGGCGGCGTTGTACCGGGCGGGCCAGACGAGAGCGCCCGCCGAAACCCTCTCGGTACCCATCGATATCGACGGAACGCGCCGCGCGGTGGACATGCGGGTAGTCCCGGCCTACGAGCTGGCGGACGGGTTCATGCTGGTCACGCTGGATGCGCAGATGTCGCCCCTCGTCCGCAAGAACGAAGAGACTGCGGCGGGCGACCAAGCTCCCCCATCGACGCATCTCGAAGGCGAGCTGGAGCGGGTGCAGGGGCAACTGCGCGACACAATCGAGCAGCACGAGACCTCGACCCAGGAGCTGAAGGCGAGCAACGAAGAGCTGCACGCCATGAACGAGGAGCTGCGCTCCGCCACCGAGGAGCTGGAAACGAGCCGGGAGGAGTTGCAATCGATCAACGAGGAGCTGACGACGGTGAACCACGAGCTGAAAGGCAATGTGGACGAGCTGGCGCATGCCAACAGCGATCTGCAGAACCTCATGGCCTCGACCGCCATCGCGACGATATTCCTCGACCGGACGTTGCGCATCACGCGCTATACGCCCACGGCGGTGGAGCTGTTCAACCTGATTCCCACGGACGTGGGAAGGCCGCTGACCGATCTGACGCATCGTCTCGACTACATCGGCCTGGAGCGCGACGCCCAGCGCGTCCTGGAAAACCTCGTGCCCATCGAGCGCGAGGTCGGCCGCGCCGGGGGGCGATGGTTTTTCGTGCGGCTGCTGCCGTACCGGACGATGGACGATCGCATCGCGGGCGTCGTGTTGACGTTCGTGGACGTCACCGAGCTGCGCAATATCCGGGAGGCTCTCGCGACGAGCGAGAACCGCTACCTCGACCTCTTCAACAGCATCGACGAAGCGGTGGCGCTCCTTGAAACAATCACCGACTCGAGTGGGAAGGAGGATTTCAAGTACCTTCAGGTCAACCCGGCGTTCGCGCAGCAGACCGGCCTCACCCACGTGGTGGGGAAGACGGTCAGCGAGACCCTGCCCGATCTGGAGCCGGGGTGGACCCGGCACTTCCGGCAGGTGGCGCAGAGCGGCGAGCAGATGCGTTTCGAGGCGAGCATTCCGTCGCTGGAGCGCTGGTTCGATGTGTTCGTGTCCCGCATCGGCGGTCCGGGCAGCATCAGGATCGGCGTCATGTTCACCGACGTGACCTCGCGCAGGAACGCCCAGGACCAGTTGGCGAGGACGAAGGACGACCTGGAGCAGCGCGTGACGGAGCGCACGCGCGATCTCTCCGCAGCCAACCAGCGGATGCTGACGGAGGTAGCGGGGCGGATACGGCTCGAAGAAGCGCGCGCCAAGCTCCTGCTCGACTTCGCGACGGCGCAGGAAGACGAGAGGAACCGGGTCGCCCGCGACCTGCACGATTCGCTCGGGCAGCACCTCGCCGCGCTGGCGATGGGATTGAAGGCCGTCGAGCTGGCCGAGGGCTGCTCCCCGGAGGTTCGTGGACGCATGCTGCAGATGCAGGGGATAGCCCGGCGCCTCGACGAGGAGATAGACCGGCTCTCCCACGCGCTGCGTCCGCTCGCGCTCTCCGACCTGGGACTGGAGGCGGCGCTGCGCCGTCACCTGGAAGAGTGGTCGCGGGAAACCGGGATCGCCGTCGACGCGCAGATCACGATCCTGGGTCCGGAGCGTTTTTCCTTCATCATCGAAACAACGATATATCGCGTCGTCCAGGAGGCGTTGACCAACGTGGCAAAGCATGCGGGAGCCACACGCGTTGCCCTGATCGCCGAGCGCAGAGCGAACGAGCTGCGGGTCATCATCGAAGACGACGGCAGGGGATTCGACGTGGGGTCCATAAACGACGCCCGGCGGCTGGGTCTAAGGGGAATGCGCGAGCGCGCGGTTCTCGTGGGCGGCGCGCTGCAGATCGAGAGCACTCCCGGCAGCGGCACCACTATCTTTCTCACCGTCCCATTGATGACGAGAGGCGATAATCTGTCGATGCCCCGCGGGGGGGGGCTGGGGTGAGGAAGGGTGGGGTGAGGGAATGAGCGCGAGATGAGCGAAGATCGGGTGCAGGCGCCGGTCGTAACCGGCAAGGTGCGGATCCTCGTCGCCGACGACCACGCGGTGCTGCGTGAAGGCGTGGCGCTGCTCATAGACCGCGAGGCGGACATGTGCGTGGTCGGCCAGGCGAGCGGCGGGCGCGAAGCGCTCGATCTCGCCAGGCAGCTGAAGCCGGACGTCGCCGTTATCGACCTGTCGATGCCCGATATGAACGGTGCGCAGGCTTCGGAGCGGCTGCTCGCAGAGTGTCCGCAGGTGCGGGTGATCGCATTGACCCGGCACGCCGATGCCGAGTACCTGCACAGGATGCTGGGCATCGGCGCGAGGGGCTACGTGCTGAAACGCTCGGCCGCCGAAGATCTGGTGAACGCGATCCGGGCGGTCACCAAAGGAAATACCTTCATCGACGCGGAGCTGAGGGACCGGTTACACGACGACCTGCTCGGCCGGCGGAGGCAGCCGGTCGGCGCCCCCGCCCTCACCGGGCGCGAAACCGACGTGCTGAGACTGGTGGCGTGGGGCTACAGCAACATGGAAATCGCCCGCCGCCTGAACATCAGCGTGAAAACCGCGGAATTCTACCGGGCCTGCGCGGTGGAGAAGCTCAAGCTGCGCGGCCGCAGCGAAATCGTCCGCTACGCCCTGCAGCAGGGCTGGATGAACGACGACAATACCCCCCTTCCCGGGGCTGAGGGGGAACGCGAATAAGACGGACCCGCAGGTCCGTCTTTCGCGCTGTGTCGCGATCGCAGGGCTTACAGCTCTTCCCAGTACGGACGCACGCCGTAGTAGCTGTGGAGCGTCCCGCAGTACGCCTGGTCCGCCATCGACGGCCAGTGGTCCTTGTCGAACCCCGGCGCGTTCTTGATGCGGTCCTTCGATACGTCGAGGATGAAGCGCTTCCCTTCCGTATCCAGCGTCAGCGCGCCCCACGGAATGGCGAACAGCTTGTCGCCTATGCCGAGAAAGCCGCCGGCGGACATCACGGCGTACGCGATGCGGCCGGACGGAACGTCGAGCATGATCTCCTTCACCTCGCCCAGCTCTTCGTCGGCGCGATTGAAGACGTTGTTGCCTTCGAGCGTGCTCGCCGCCATCACATGCGGTCCGGGTCCGCCGTGACTCGAGCCGCGATTACCGGCGATTTTTGCGCCGCCGGGCGCGGTGGCGTGGGTGGTCGGGGGTACTGTTGCAGTTCGCGTCATGTCTTGATCTCCTTGAAAGTTGCTCTCCTCCCTCCCGGTCCAGCGTCACCATCTTGCGGCATTGGTCACACTCCGGCAGTCGGACCCGTCGAATTCGTCATGTCGGCGGTGACTGACGTCGCTGCAGCGCGACAACGCAGCGAGCTACTGCAGCAACTTCTGTTCCTTGCGCCCGGTCAAATCGCGGTAAATCATCGGAGAGCCGCTGCCGGGCTATGTTCTCGAGACGACAAAGCGAGTCCGCGGGTCGCGATACGGATCCTGCCGTGTCCAATGCCCCGGTGGTGCGCGCGGCTTCGCTGCGCTACGTGACCGACGATGGCGCGGGCATGAGCCGGCGCAGAATCGGCAAGCGCTTCGCCTATTTCGATCCCGCAGGCAGGCGAGTGCGCAATCCCGAGGTTATCGCGCGGCTCAACTCGCTCGCCATTCCGCCGGCGTACAGCAACGTGTGGATCTGCCCGGACCCCGACGGCCATATACAGGCGACCGCGCGCGATGCGCGGGGACGCAAGCAGTACCGCTATCACCCGCGCTGGCGCGAGGTGCGGGACGCCACCAAGTTCGAGCGCATGCTGGAGTTCGGCAAGGCGCTCCCGCGGATACGGAAGCAGGTCGAAGCTGACCTGGCACAGCCGGGAATGCCGCGGGAGAAAGTGCTGGCGACGGTCGTGCGCCTGCTCGAGACGACCCTGATGCGCGTCGGCAACGACGAATACGTGCGGAGCAACCGGTCCTACGGCCTGACGACGCTGCGCAACCGGCACGTCAGCGTGAACGGGAACGATGTGCGCTTCGAGTTCAAGGGGAAAAGCGGAATCACGCACAGGGTGACCGTGAACGAGCCGCGCATCGCGCGGATCATCAGGCGCTGCCTGGACATTCCGGGACACGATCTCTTCAACTACCTGGACGAGGCGGGCGAGCCGCGCCCGGTCAGGTCGACCGACGTGAACGCCTATCTGCAGGCGGCCGCCGGCGCGGACTTCACGGCGAAGGAGTACCGCACCTGGGCGGCGAGCGTGCTGGCCATGTCCGAGCTTTCCCACGCGCCTTGCAAAGCGGAGGGGGAGGCACGGGCAAATATCGTGAACGCCATGAAGGCCGTGGCCGTCCGGCTGGGCAACACGCCGGCCATTTGCCGGAAATCGTACGTCCATCCGGCTATCCTGGAGGAGTACCTCGCCGGCACCCTCCGGAACGGGGCCAGGCGGGGTGCGAGCAGCATGGACGTGGACGAGACGAGATTTCTGCGGTTTCTCAAGAGCAGGGACTAGAGACTCGTGCCCTACCGGCGCGGGCTTTGGCGCACAGCGGTGGCTCCTCGCGCCATGCAAAGCTGCGCGAGAAGGGGTAGCCGCCGCAGTCCCTCGCGCAGGACGAAGGCCATCAACAAGGCCGCTGTGGACGCCTTGGGCGCTCGCTGCACGCGCCGACGCCCGGAGATTTTCTCCTGCGCCAGCGTCTTTCGCGCGAGCATGAAACCCCCGAAGGCCGCGGCCCCCGCGAGCCAGGCGAGCGTCGAGGGCTGCGCAAGAGTCGAGCGGAGCGCAGCGCGCGCCCGGCGCGCGCTATTGACCGTGTCCTGCGCCGCCAGAGCGAATTTCAACTCGGCGGCATAGACCTCAGCCTTGTCGGGGGCCTGCATCAGGAAACTGCGGGCGGAATGGCCGTTGTGCCTGCCACTTGGCGCCGCGTGGCCGGGAAGAGAAGATCCCGGCTCATCCCGATGCAGCGGTAGGCCAGAATCGCGCACGCCGCGAGGTTTAACCCGGCGAGCACGATCACCGCGGCCACGGGAGGCAGGCCGAGCGACACCGTCCACATCGCGAGAGCGGCCATGATCCCGAGCCAGGCCGTAACGGCGCACACCGCAGCCGCGAAGCCGACCGCGACCATCCCGACGAGTGCGATGCCGGCCCGACGTGCTTCCAGCGAAAGTAAGTCGAGGAAGTGCGTGAGCGCCGCCCGCGCCGACGCGAGCGTGCCCATCACTTCCTCGAGCATGCCGGCCATCGGACTTCGCGTCTCGTCGCCCGCGGGGTTCATACCCTGGGCCCTATCGGGTCATACGGCTTATGAGGAAGCCGGCCGCCAGCGCGATTCCGAGCGATTTCATCGGGTTTGCCGACACGTACTTGCAGAGGTCGTCGACCAATTTCTTCTGGGCTTCGTTCAGATGTTCGCCCTGTTCGGCGATCCAGTCGGCCGCAGGTGCGGCGGCGCTGGCCGCGCTGTCCACCGCCTGGTGGGCCGCCTTCGCGATTCTGTCGACGACGGGCCCGGCTTTGCGCGCTGCTTCGTCGACTTTGCCGGCCACCGAATCGACGGCCTGATGCGCACTCGACGCAACCTTGTTCAGGTTTCCGTCCGTTCCTGACGCTCCGGTGCTTGGGAAATTGCTACCCGTTGCAGTGGCTTCCATTGGATCTCCTGTAGGGTCTGTAGTGATCGGGGGCTCGCCGAGGACGTTTCACGCCGAGCACATGGGCATCCTCGACACAACAATGTGCAACAAGAGTGACACGCGGCTGCGCCGCGAGTTCATCGGCGCGCCGAAGCGAGGTTTCCTCGGTGATAGGAAATGAGCGTGTCCGGCCCCCTGGTTGTATTGATTAACGCGAGCGATCGCGATGCCTGAGGCCGCGCAGACCGATCCTACGTGACCCGGGATTGTCCCGGATGTTTTCAGGAGGGGTCTTACGCTGATAACGCGTTCCGCCTACAGGGCCCACGGCAGCCTTCAATGATCATGCTCGACCGGGAACGCCGGTGGGTTTCCTAATCAACTCTACCAGAGGATTTTCCAATGTCCGAAAAACGCGCCTCCACAGACGCCATCGCAATCCTGAAGGCGGACCACGACAAGGTGACGAAGCTCTTCGAAGATTTCGAACGGCTGCACGAAGACGAAGCAGATGAAGAAGCAGAACAGGTCGCCATACAGATATGCAACGAACTGACGGTCCACGCGACGGTGGAAGAAGAAATCTTCTATCCGGAAGTACGTGAAGCCATCGACGATGAGGATCTCCTGGACGAAGCTGAAGTTGAACATGCGACCGCAAAGGATCTCATCGCGCAAATCCTGGAGATGGCTACCGCGGATGACAAGTATGCGGCTAAAGTCATCGTGCTGGGGGAATACATCGCTCACCATGTAAAGGAGGAACAGGAAGAAATGTTCCCCAAGGCAAGGAAAACCGATCTCGACATGAAGGAACTGGGTGCGCGAATTCTGGAGCGCAAGAAGGCGTTGAGGGCGGAGATGCAATTGGAGGACGAAGTGGTTGAAGGAACCGGATAGGCAGGTTCCGGGCGATACAAACCCCGAGTCTTACGCTCGATCCGGCCCGCCGCGTGCGGGCCTCTTCGTTTCTGCAGGTGTGACCTACTAGTCCCCAGTCTCCCCATTGCGCTATCATCGGGCTGGAGACCCTTAACCGGGAGAGAGCCTATGCCCCTCGTCGTCGAGAAGCCCGCTACCGACACCATCCACGCCAACTTCAACTACATCGTCGACACCGGCGTGCCGCCGGTCCGCTATATCGACTGGCCGGAGATGGAGCACAAAGCGGTTCCGCCGCAATACCGGCAGTACGATATGGCGGTGCGTAACGGCAGACCGATCGCCGACACGTTCAAGCTGGACGTGCACGGGTTTGTGTTCGCGAAGCACGAAACGAAGGTCAGGGATTTCACCGACGAGGCGGAGCGCACGCGCGTGTACGACCCCGAGGTGAAGGCGCTCATCATGAAGCATTCCGGCGCAGCGGACGTCGTGGTGTTCGACCACACCCTGCGCGTGAGCGACGAGGAGGGACAGAAAGCCGTGGGCGCGCGGCCGACGGTGAAGGGCGTGCACAACGACTACACCGAGAAGTCAGCACCCGTGCGGCTGCGCGAGATCGTCGGTGACGCGGAAGCCGAGCGCCGCTTGAAGAAGCGCTGGGCCATCATCCAGACGTGGCGGCCGATCCGCGGCAGGGTGATGATCGACCCGCTCGGCATCTGCGACGGCCGCAGCATTCCGCAGAAGGGCTTCATCCGGGTCGAGCGGCGCTACCAGTACCGCACCGGCGAGGTCTATCACATCGCCTACGATCCGGCGCACGAGTGGTTCTATTTTCCGCAGATGGAGCGCAACGAGGCGCTGGTATTCAAGGTCTTCGATTCCGATACCGGCAAGCCCTCGCGCTTCACCGCGCACAGCGCGTTCGACGATCCTGCGACGCCGGCGGGAGCGCCGCCGCGCGAGAGCATAGAAACGAGGACTTTCGCGTTCTGGGAGTAGCGCGTCGAGGGGCGGAGAGGGGCCCCATCGTGGTTTGATGGGGATCTGACCCCCGGCGGCGCGCAGGGCGGCCGACATGATGCATTTGGAAATCGCGCTGGAGTAACGGAGGCCGCGGTCGGTGACCAACAGTTTTGTAGGACTTTGTAGGAGATATCCCGATAGGCGCGGGCTACGCGGAGTGCTCTAATGCAATCGCCTTCCGAAAATAGGTCCGATCATCGAAAGATGAACTGACAGATCGTAGGAACGCAAAAAGCGGGGACCTCAAATCCTCGCTTTTTTATTTGTTCAGAGCTAGGTCGTCGCCGGGCACCACGTGCCGATCACCTGCAGCTTGTCGTCGGCGGTCCGTTTCCACGCCGGATCGGCGGCCGCCTTGCGGTACCACTGCCGCGCCGCTTCGAGGTTGGCGGGCTGCGCGACGCACTCGTTCATGAGGCCCAGGTAGTATTGCACGCCCGCCGCTCCGGACTTCGATTCGAGCGCGGGCAGCACGCGCCTGACCGCATCCTGGTCCTTCTGCTCGACGATGGTATTCAGCAGCGCCAGGAGGCCGCGACCTGCGGACTGCCGGAGCTTCGTGGCGGTCTGGTCGCTCCCGTCGGCACGGGCCATTACCGTCAGATAGGTTTCCACGGCAGTCGCGCGATCCGGCTGGAGCGCCCGTCCGTAGCCCATGGCGAAGGCCCGGTCGAGCATGGCCGGCCGGTCGCCGTTTTCCGCCAGCACCGCGCCGTTCTCGATCCAGCGCGCCGCTCCCTCCGGCTGAGGGTCCTCACCCCGCATCCACCAGGCAGACCGGGCCACCGTCTGCTTGGCCTCGTCGTAGTCCTTTTCGAACGCGGCGACGCGCTCGGCGGCAAACGTGTTGCCGGCATTCGCCATCCACATGAGCCGGGCCAGCGCGCGCGACCTTGTTGCCCGGGAACCCGATCCCGCCAGGGCTCCGCCATATGCCGTCGCGATGGACCCGGCTATCGCGAGGGCGGCCGGGCGGTCGCTCGTCATGAGCCGGGTCAGATCTTCCGCTGCCGCCTGAAAAACGGCATCGTCATCGCTTCGCAGCAGTAACGCGATGCGATCTGCGGCTTCCGCGCCGGCCTTTGGACGCACCTGCTCCGGGGGCGCTGCGGTGACGGGCGCCGTCCCCGAAGGCCGGGGCGGCTGCATCAGAGCGGTCTCCGTCCGTTCCAGCACGCGGAACAGCCACTGCGGGACGTGGTCGCTCCCTCCGAGGTACAGAAAAACGCCGACAGCCGCAGCGAAGGGCGCCAGGGCGTAGAGGAGCGTGACGCCGATTCGTGACAGGGCGCCCGATCGGCGCGGGATATGCTCGGGCGGGACGGAAACGGGCGTCTGCAGTGGAAGGGCGACAGGCGTCATGGGTGTCCTGCGGCCCGCGCCGCGCCCTTGCGCCATTTCCTCCACAGTCCACTCTCCATCCACCACGAATTCCTGGGGCTGAGAGACGCCCCCCGTCGCGGCCAGCAGGCGGTCGACCTCGGCGATCAGGGCATCATGGGGGAACACGGCGCCGCTCGGGAGCGAATCGAATGATTTCAGCTTCCGAACCAGGGCGCTCACGCCTTCCGGCACGCGGCTGTCGCGGGATGCGCGCGACGAATCGAGCCCCGCGGCGCTGATCTTCTCCGCCAGGTAACCCAGGCTGAATAGATCCACTCGGTAGTCGAGTTGTTGCACCGCGTTGGGAGAGCCGCTGCGCCGGTCCGCGCGCAACGCAGAGATGAGGAGCTCGGACTGGTAGGGAAGGCGTTCGGCGGGGTCGATCACCAGTATCTGAGTGAGCGGGATGGCGTGGGCTATGGAGAAAGCGAAGTCGATGAGCTTGAGCCTCTCGAACTCGAGACGGATCCTCCGTTCCCCGCCCGCGGCAGGATCGGGCGCGTACGGTATGCAGATATTGTCTTCCTTGAAGTCGCAGTGAACGATGCGATGCTCGTGGATCTCCTTCAGCGCCACCAGGCAGGCGCGTATCAGCCGCAGGAACATGTCCGGGCGCTGGAACGGATGGGAGAGCGTCGCGGTATCGGCATAGCGCGATTTCACCCGCAGCCAGTCCGCGATCGTTATCCCGGCGTCGCAGGTCAGCACCTGTTTCGCGGCTTCGTTTTCCGATATCAGGTGCCGCGCCTGGACGACGTGGGTGAACGTCTTCTGCTTCTTCAGAAACTCCCGGAGGAAGAAGTTCTCCCGCTCCGCCCAGTAGCGATAGTCGTATCTTCGTCCCCTCCCGTCCTCGAACTCCTTGAAGACCTTCGAGAATAGAACGGGATGGGTATCGAGACGCTCCACCCTGACGTGGGCGCAATCGATGATCGTCTTCCGACCGGTATCGAACACCTCGCTTGGCGCGCGGCGCGGTTCCGGGCCCAGGCGCGGTTCGACCCGTCCCCCCGGTGTCGCGCGCTCGCCGTCGTCCTTTGGCCTGCGATGGTAGAGAGCCATGCGTTACTCCGTCCGTGCAATACGGAAGCCGATTCGATCGTCGTAGTGGTTGAATGGGGCGAAGGACCGGTTGACGCCCGTCCTGTAGACGGCATCCCGCTGCGCGCCGCCGCGCAACGTCTGGTTCGTGCACTCCAGCTTCCACCCTCCGTTGCCGTTGCGCGCATCGCGGTACTGATAGCAGTTCTCGACCCATTCCGACACGCCGCCATGCATGTCGTACACCTCGGAGCCCGTGCGCGCGGCGTACTCCCACTCGGGCCCGGTAAGCAGACGATAGGGCTTGCTGGTCCTGCGCGAGAGCCAGGTCGCGTACTGCTGCGCGTCCTCCCAGCTGACGTTGGTCACGGGATCACGCCCGCGGCCCCAGCCCGCCCCGTCCGGTCGCCGGCGGCAGCCGCGGTCGGCAACGCACGCATCCCATTCGGCAATGCTGACCTTGAAGCGTCCCACCGCCAGCACGTAGCTCACTTTCAGGGCGTATCGCGGACCGCCGGCCGCGTTCAGACCCGGGGGCAGCTCGCCCTTCGGCAGCCACACCACCTCCGGGCACTCGGCGCAATCGCGAAAGACCTTGAGGTACGGTGGCCCATTTGCCGTTCGTGAGTCGGCTCCCAGGGTCTCGTGGCCTGCGGCGAGCCTGGCTCCCCGCACTGCGGCTTCCCTCGCGGCTGCCTCTTTTGCCGCCGCTTCTCTCGCGGTCGCCTCTCGCGCGGCTGCCTCGCGTGCAGCGGCTTCCCGCACTGCGGCCTCCCGCGCAGCGGCTTCTCGAGCGGCTGCCTCGCGTGCAGCGGCTTCCCGCACTGCGGCCTCCCGCGCAGCGGCTTCCCGCGCGGCTGCCTCGCGTGCTGCGGCTTCCCGCACTGCGGCCTCCCGCGCCTTGGCCTCTCGCGCTGCGGCCTCCCGTGCGGCCAGCTCTCGCGCTGCAGCTTCCTTTGCGGCGGCTTCGCGTGCTGCGGCTTCCCGTGCTGCGACCTCTCGCGCCTCCTTTGCTGCGGCTTCTCGTGCGGCCACCTCCCGCGCCGCGGCCTCCCGTGCCGCGGTTTCCCTCGCTTCTCTCGCGACGGCTTCGCGCGCCGCCACCTTTCTTGCGGCTGCGTCCCTCGCTGCCGCCTGTCTCAGCGCCTCTTTCCTTGCCGCTTCCGCGGCCTTCGCCTTTGCCACCTTCGCGGCGGCAGCGCGCGCCGTCGCTGCCCTGGCTGCCTCGGCTTTCCGCGCCGCTGCCCGGGCTGCGACTTCCCGGGCTGCGGCATCAGCACGCCGGGACTCTTCGATCGCGCGCAGCTTCGCAGCCTCGTTTGCGGCCGCCAGTTCGCGTGCTTCGGCGCTCGCTCGCCTGCGTTGCTGCTCGTCGGCTCGCCGGCGTTCTCGCTTCACGGTTTCATCGGGGCGTGGCGGATCTTTCGCCCTGGAGGCAGGGGGGCGTTGCGGCTCGGGCGCTTCGACCGGATCGATGACCGATTGCGTCTCGGCAAGCGCCGGCTCGAGGCCCGCCGTCCCGAAGCCCATGGCCAGCGAGAAAGCGAGCGCGAGGCTGAAAAACCTTGGCATGCAATCCCTGGATTCCGTCATTGTTACGCTCCCTTCGCTCCTGCTCGATCCGCGCGAGTCCTATGCCAATACCAACCACAGCAACAGGGCCGCGGCGAGTGCGCAGCCATACAGCCAGCGCGGCCTGAACCAATGGCGGCGCATCACCAGCAATGCGCTCGCGTCGTCACGGCCGCCATTCCTTCGCGCCGCCTGAACCAGCCTGCTGCAGATCGTTCTCAGTGAATCGCCGTTCCTGAGTCCGCTGGAAACGATACCGGCCATCTCGTCGTCCGAAACAAATCTATGGACGCCATCCGAGCAGAGAAGAAGCAGCGCGCCGGAGCGAATACGGGCCCTGACGACCGGGGGAACGCCGACGGCGCCAACGCCGACCATGCGCGCCGGGTCCTCGGGTCTGCCGTCGCGCGGCGGCTCTTGCGAGAAGCTGGCGTAGGTCTGGTCCACCGTGAGCTGGCGGATGGCATAGCCCCGCATGCGCGGCTTCAACTGGTAGACGCGGCAATCGCCGACATTCAGCAGGTAGGCCGTGCGCTGCGAGGGAAACCACGCCGCGGCCAGGGTCGCGGCTCCGGTCCGGTTGGTACGCCGTGCAATGGCCTCGCGCACCTGCGCGTCGGCCCGGGCCAGCCACTCGATGAGCCTGGCCGGATCGGAATACGCTTCCTTCGGCGCCTGCGCGCAATGCGCCAGCAGGACGCGGCTCGCGATTTCCCCATGAGCGCCCCCGCCGACCCCGTCGGCCACGCCGCAGAATCCCGGGCGCTCCTCCGACGGAATATGGCTGCAGCTATCCTCGTTGCGTTCGTGCCCGCGCCCGGTCTCCGAGGCGTAGGCCGCGGTGAGTCCACCCGGCCAGCGCCACGGCTGAAAAGCGGGCAGGACCGGAGTCGCCCGCGGGAAATGCACCGGCGTTGGGGTGTTCAAGAGGCTTCTCCGATACGCTGCAATGACACCCGGACGGCCGGCGCGCCCGTCCACCTCTCGCCAAGCACGATTTCCTGGCCGAACCGCCATACGAATCGCTCCGGCAGCGCCTGGCTGCCGGTAAACGTTCCGTTCCGGCCTGCAGCCCGGTTGAGCGTTACCGCTCCGGAACCGTTGATCTCCTCGATTACGAGGTGCTCGCGCGACACGCCCAGGTTGGCGTCGGGGACGACGTAGTCCTGCGCCGAGCCGCGGCCGATCGCGAAGGGCAGCTTGAGAACGTGCTGCCGTGGGCTGCCGCTCGCGTCGACGATCGCGAGAACGGCCAGCGCGCAGTTCTCCGGCGAAGCCACAAGGGTAGCCGGCGCGATGCCCGGCGCGATACCCGGCGCGATGCCCGGCGCGATGCCCGGCGCGACGGGAGTAGGCCGGGACGCCGAGATGGGTGTGGAGCTTGCGCCCGGCGCTCCTGGCTTGCCCGTGAGTTCCGCACGCATGGCCGGATAGCGGTCGTGATCCGTTTCGCCCTGGTCCCGGCCGAAACCCAGTAGCGCCCCGTTCGCCAGGGCAACGCGCGCCCCTCGATGAACGCGCTCGCCATCGACCCACGTGCCGTTCGTGGAGTGGTCCGTTATCCACAGGTTCTGTCCGTCACTATGCAGCGTGCAGTGCCTGGCGGATACGTAGTAGCCGCTCAACTCGACGTCCGCGTGGACGGAGGAACCCACCACCGCCGGGAACTGCTCGATTTCGGTAATGCGCGCCTCATTCCCGGAGCCCGGTGATTTGGCGTCCCGGACCGACAGCTGAAGGCAGGGACCGGCGAGGCGCGCCGGTTCCTGCGGCGCAGACGGCTGCGCGGCGCTCGTGGACTGCTGCTCCCCGGCCTGTCCGCTTTCCCAGCGGCCGTGCAGGATAACTCGATAGAGCGGTGTCACGGCCTGATTGAGCCTGTCCTCGAACGGGTCGGTCTCTGCGAGCTGCTCGGCGGTGAATTCCTTGTCCAGTCCGAGGAACTGGTCGACGCTTACATGCCGCCCCACCGCTCCCCCGAGAAGCTTCTTGATCCACAGAACGCGCGCTTCCGGCGAAAACTCATGGAGAAACTGGGTGAGCTCGGCCGCGCCCTGGCTGTCCGCGACGATCTCGATGTAGTGAAGCAGAAATGTCTCGTTGAAGCCGATCTCCAGGTGCGAGACGAGGTCCTCGCGCAGGAATGCATTGATCCGGCGCTCGACGGCGTCCCTGATGGGCGCGTAGCGGGTCGCGGTCGGCCTGATCATGTCCTCGTCGCCGGCCGCATCGTCGCGCGCTGCGCCCGCGGCGCCGATGTCCGAGCGCTCGAACGCCGCGCTCAACCAGCTCCAAAGTCCGCCTGTGCCGTTCACCATGGCCATGGGTCATCTCCTGTATTCGATTTCGATCCTGTGCGCCGGCTCTTCAGTACCTTTCAACTCGATGCGGCAGGCGCTACGCGAGACGGCCGCCTTGAACTCGCGCGCATGGGGCTGCAACTTCGCCTGAGACACCAGTGACTTGGAAATGAAGATCCGCATCGCCGCCGCCTGCCGTTTCCCGCTGCTCGCGAGAAACCACAGATCGATGAAGTCCTTCATCTCCACCAGAACCCCGGGCCACGGCGCCGCGAACGTTTCGATGTCCGTCGTCGTGTTTGCGTCCGGTGCCGACACCTCGTCGGCGCCGCGCGCCTGCTCCCCGATCCTTGCGATGCCGGTTTTCATGATTTCCCCCGTACCGGCGCCTGAGCTTCGACCATGCCCGTTCTCATCCGGGCCATGATCCGGAACGCCAGCTCGGCGCTGATGTTCAACTGGTCGTGGTCTCCCGGGGATTGCACCTTGCCGGCCTGGGGACCGGAGCGGTACCAGTTGCGCTCGGTCAGCACCGCGAGCGCCTTGTTGAAGCCGTTCTGCCCGTCGTCGGTCCTGAATACCGCCACGTACCACTTGTAGGGCACCTCGCGGCTGCACGCGGCCCACCATTCCTGCTGCTCGCCGAAGCCCGCGTTCCCCGGCGGCGCAAGCCGGCACTTCTGCCCGATCTCCTTCAGGGTCAGGCGATCGTTGCCGTAGGGGGGCGTGCCGGTCTTGCCCGCGATCCAGTCGATGCGGTTGCAGGTCGCTGCGTCGAACACCGCGGCGCAGGCGGCGTGGGCCGTACCCGAGCGCGTGCCCGCGGGCGTGCCGCGCGACTTGTGGCTGATCATCCCCTGGACGATGAGCGCCGCGTCTTCCTGCGGAATCTCGATCCCCACCGGGTCGGCGAGACGGAACTGATGCGCGGCAAGCTCGAACGTCCGGGCATTGGCATCGCTGATTCGATCGACGAGGTACGGCAGCCGCTGGCTGGCCTGTCCGTTGGCGGCAGCCGCAAGGCGCGCCATCATCCCCGCCGCACCCACGGCTGTCGTGCGGGCGTTGCCCTGGCCCCATCCCTCCGACTCGAGATAGACGAGCCGACCGTGCCTGCACTTGCGCCATCCGCGGTTGAGCCCGGCGCCCGAGTAGTAGTCCCCGCGGCTGCAGGCCGCGGCGTGCCCCGGCTCGAACGCCAGGTTGCGCATCATCTGGAGGTCGGCGGTCCGCTTCGCCGATGCGGGCTCGACGAGCAGCCGGCCGTAGACGATGGAAGCCCCGAGCGGCATGCGCGCGACATCGCTGCGTATGCGCGCCGTCGCCGGGTAGCCGAACAGCACGTTCAGCCGGCCGCAGCGGAAGGAAGGGTCGAGACAGCCCAGGTCCCAGCCCAGCAGCACGGCCGCCTGCTGGATGCTCCGGGGTCGATCGCAGTTCGTCCACCCTTTGTCGGAGCAGAACATGCGGTTCAGGAACGCCACCGAGTCCGAGCCTTTCAACTCGTCCTGGAGGCGGGTGAAATCGGCCGCCACGCGCTCCGCGACGATTTTCCTGCGGTAACCGGGATCGCGTAGAAAGCCCGCCGCCAGGATGGGCTTGATGATCGAGCCCGGCAGCGCATCCGCGAAGAGCGCGTGATTCAGCAGGCGGTCCGGCTCGTAGTGCGGCGTCGTCGGGAGATCGGGGCATTCGCGCGCCCTGCGCGCGGTCCCGTCGAATTCCTGGCGAAAGCAGTCGGTGTGCGCGCTGCCCAGCGCCTCGATTCTTCCGGTCGGAATATCGACGAGCGCAACGGCCGCCATGCGTACTGCCGCCTTCTCGTGCATCTGCTTGATAAGGTCCGCGAACCGCGCATCGCTTGCGAGTCCAATGCGCTGGCAGCTCGCGGCATCGCCGGTATAGCACCTGCTCGCGAGCTGCACGACGTGCTGCGCGTCCGGATCGATCGTGAGATGAACGTTGAAGCCGGCATCCACCTTGTGCTTCAGGCGATCCAGCTGGTTGGGACCATGAGACCGGGCGACCGGACGGCCCTCATCGTTCGCGCCGCCCGTCGCTTCTCCCGCAGACGCCTCGGCCGTATACGCGCGGTAAAGATCGTTCCATGGCAGCCGGATGTGATCCAGCTCCCCAAGAACAACGTCCAGCGATTCGGGCGGCGCGTGGAGCGCGGCGTTCTCGGGCTTGTCGCCGGGCGTTCCCGGAGAGACTGCCGCCATATCCTTCTCCGCGGTGCCCGCCGGGCGCATCGCGAGGCAGGCGTTACGATTGCTCTGGCGCCGGTCGGTCACGAACATGACCTTGCCGTGCCTGCCGGGGTCGCCGTAATAGATGCACCCGGGCACGCCGCTCCACGGATTGCGCTGCTCGATGATCCGGCCGGGAACCCTGACTGCCTGGCCGGGAGCAAACTGGCGGGCCGCCACGCTCTTCGGGGACAGCTCGCGCCAGGCGATGAGGCCGAGCAGCCTGCCATCGCCTGCGGCAACCTGCCGGGCCGCGTTCAAGGCGTCGCGGCACGCCACGCCCTGGTACTTTGCCTCCCGGCGGCGCTCCGTGGCGGATTGCGCGCCCGGCTGCTCCTGCGTCGTCCGGATCGACTCTATCCAGCGATCGACATTCACTACGTAACGCTCGGTGAGCGGCAGCTCGCGGTGCGGCCGTCGATCGCCGCTCATTTCATGCAGCCGGGAATTGATTCTTCCGAGATGGCAGGCGAGCTCTTCCGCGGCTGCCGTGCTCGCGCAGGGATTGGTCCTCCGGTTGCGCGCAGACAGCGCCCGCTGGTCCTGCTCCTTCAGCGGATCGGGGCAAAAAGCGAACTGCCTGCGTATCAGGTCGGCAGTGGGCGTCTGGTAGTCGCGCAGTGACTTGAGCGGCACGATCGCGCGCTCGAAGGTCCGCAACGCCGCCAGGCGGCGCGCGTCGAGATAGATGTTGTCGACGGGGCGCTCCACCAGCGACCGGCCGGCCCACAGAAACAAGGGCAGCAGGAGCGCCAGAACGACGAACACGCCGAGCGTGCGCTGCAGCAGAGACGGTGGCTGTGCAGGCTGCATGGTCCTTACGCCTTCCTCGGCAAGCCGATGGCGAGGCTCAGGAACAACGTGTTCGCGAGCAGCGACCATGCACCGAAGCTGGCGAAGGGAAAGGTGATTCCCGTGAGCGGCAGCCAGCCCGCGTTTCCCGCGACCGTGATGGCGAGCTGCGCCAGCGTGAGCCCGACCCAGCACACCGCGATCCAGCTCAACCAGGCCTGCTGCGTGGCGGCGGGCGAGTCGAGGGCGACGGTCCCGCGCGTTGCGCGACTGTGGTGAATGACGACTCGCACGAGCCAGAACCCCAGCAGGGCGACGAGCGCTATTGCCGCGGCCTTGCCGTAAACCCCGACGAACGCGGTGAATATGTAGTCGCTCTGGATCTGCCTGGGGACACCGCGGCAGCCGGCGCCCCCGATCTCGCCGCACCACGGGACGGCGCCCAGGCCGTACCCGCCCGACGGCGCCGATTCCTGAAACCACGTGATAACCGCCATCTGGTCGTTCGTCGCCGTGAACGGGCTGCGCACGCTTTCCAGCCGTTCGGCGACCCGGGCGAGAGGCGCGGGCAGCGAATACAGCGCGAAGGTGAGGAGATAGACCCAGGCCCCGGCGACGAGAACGCCGGCCGCGCCTCCCATCCATTGGCGGTAGCCCGCCCTGTCAAAGAACGCAAACGCGAACGCCGCGCCGAGGAAGATCGACGCGGCGTACAACATGACGAAAAGCGGGCCGAGATCGTCGGTCAGAACCAGGCCGAGGAGGGGAACACACAGGACGAAAACGAGCGGCCCCGTGAAGACCAGGCCATGCAGCCCGCCTTTCGCGCTGCCGGTGGAGAGCGACAGCGCGGATTCCCCCCGCACGAAGAAGAACCACGAAACGCCGAGGACCAGCCAGAGACGGAAAATCTCGGAGGTGAGCTGCGTCTGGTGCTTGTGGGAGGCGCCGGCTGCAACCAGCACCGCGGCCGCGGCCGCGGCGTAGATAACCCATGGCAGGTAGCGGCGCAGTCCCGCGCCGCGGGGCCTCGCGAAGAGGAGAAAGCGCCCCAGCCAGCGCCCCAGCCGGTCCGCGAGCAGCAGCCGCAGCGGCGCGAGCATCGTCAGGAGGACAAAGGCGGCGTAGACGTACACCTGCTGGTACAGCGCATGGAAGCGATTCGCGTAATGCCCCGTGGCCGACAGATCCAGCAACAGCCACCACCCGAGCCCGACGAAAAGCACGAAACCCGCGTAGCCGATGCGAGAGGACGGCGTTTGCCGGACGGGCGCTGTGGTCGAAGTCCCGCGCGCCGGCGGGAACACCATTCCGAGCAGGAACACGACGGCGGCGGTTGCGAGCGCGAGCTGGAAGAAATCCGGGAACTTGATGCCCCAGCCCGACAGCCACGCCGTATGCGCGCTGCGGTCACTCAGCCACTCCACGTGGACGTGCGTAATCCATCCCAGCACTGCCCACACCGCCGCGGCCAGAGGCAGGAAGCGGCGGGCTTGCAGCGGCTGGCGCCCGATCTGCAGGAGCGCGAGACCCGCTACCGCCCACAGCATGAAGTACCAGTGCGCGTTGAAGAACAGCTCCCGCGCTGCGGTCGATTTCGCCGCATTGCTCTCGCTCGCTCGTGCCTTCGCGACTATCTCGGCCGCTGCGGGCAGGACCTGCCGTGGCGAGCCCGCGGCGGCGCAGCCGGCGTTACGCTCCGCCTTGGACCACGTTTCGCGTTTGGCTTCCCCGGGAGGGAAAGCGGCCGCTGCCGTCCGGCTCGAATCACCGTCGAGGAGCGCGGCCAGGGCGAGCAGCGCCAGCACGCGCTCCGCCTCGGAGGCGTTGCGGGCGCCTGCACGGTACTTCGCCTCCAGATAGCTCCAGGCGCATTCCAGGGGAGTCGAGCGCGCTCCGGCAGCCGCAATGCCGTAGGCGTCGCGATAGAGGCGTGTCTCGCCCGCCAGACTTTCGATTGCGCCTTGCACGTCGGTTTCCGCGCGCGCTTCGCGCGCGCGGTTCTCGAACTCGTCCAGCCGCGAGAGCCGGGACTTGACCGGCTCCGCGAGGCTTTGCGCGGCCGCGTCGTAGGCTCTGGTGAGAGCGTCGATCTCGGCCGGATCGATCGCGCCGGTGGCCGTGGCGGGGATGGGGTGCCGGGAATCCGAATAGCAGACACCCGTCCGTCCTGCCGAAATTTCACGTTCCGAGGGCGGCAGCCAGCCACCGAGCCGCGTGCAGAGATCCACGATGCGCCCGGTGCCTGCGGCGCGCGGCAGAATCGGCGCTTTCAATTCCACCGCCTGCTCGTAGCGGTCGCCTGCGCCGCGGGCGAAGGCAGCCTCGCGAAATGGCGCGGATTGCCAGAAGAGGAATGCGATGACCGCAAGCGTAGTAAGCCACTCCAGCGCTTCCGGCGCGAAGCGGCCCGCTACGCTCGTCTTGACACCCCCGTCCCTCTTTTCCATGCTCCATCGGCAGCGCCGCTCTTCGTCCCGCACCTGCGGGGAAAATGCGGCAGGACGCTGCCAACCTGCGGGCCAATTGGGCCCGCGCCTTCCTCCGAGAAAATCGTAGCCAACGAAGGTAACTTTCGCCCCGATAGTTACAATTTTTTACATGAATGTCGCTTGAACCCGACAGTCAACCAGCGGACCATGGAGCGGCACTATACGTCGCCGCGGGAGGCGGGGAAGCCTCGCCGCGAGCAGAGCATAGATCTCGCTGTCGAACTCGGGCAGCCGGCGCTGCAACAGCGAATCGACTTCATTTATCCCCTGCGCAGTCCCCAGATACCGCCATCGATCGATCACGTGGAGGTCGGCCCGCTCGCGTATCGCGATGGGACCGCTGTAGGCCCAGGGCTCGATCTTCCATGGCAGGAGGGCCTGGTACGCCCGCGTGAGATGCGCGAGCCGTTCCCGCTTTCCGTGGTTCGCCTGCGGGCAACAGGCATCGCAGGCATGGGCCGGGCCTGCATGAACGCCGAGCAACGGGCGGCATAGTCCGTGACGCTCCGCGAGGCGGGTGAGCGCGTTCCGCGCCTTGCGCTCGGATTGGAAAATGCCGAACGTGTATCCGGCGCGGCTCTCTGCACTCAAGAGCGAGGTGAGCGCGAGCGCGGGGCGCGCCGCGGGATCGAACGACCAGGAAAAAGCGCCGCCGGTCGCGTGCCGGCTCTTCGGCGGCAGGACCGCTTTCGACAGGGTGGCGTGCTGCAGCTTCGCGCCCAGCTCTCCCGCGGTGCTCTTCCAGGTGATGTCGTCGACCGAATGGGCGAGGCGCAGGGACCTCCTGGAAATCCGGTCGAGGCGGAAGTAGTTCTGCAGGTGCAGCCTGAGGTTGCTCGCGCGGCCGACGTGCAGCGCCCGGCCGTTTCCGTGCAGCGCGTAAACGCCGGGCTTCTCCGGCAATCGGTCGATCAAGGCGGGGTCGAGAGCCGCAGGCAGCACTGGCCCGGCAAGCAGCTCACGGATGGCCTTCTCTATGCGATCCGCGGGATGGTCGCGGTGAAACGCCTGCCAGAGCTGGCAGAGCGCCTGCGCGTCCGGCAGGGCGCGATGCCGTACCGCGGAATCGAGCTCGTGGCGCTCCACGAGGGTCGCGAGATCGTGCCTGCCGTGCGCTTCGTAAAGCCGCCGCGAGAGCATCAGCGAGCACACGACTTCCGCTTCGAACTGAATTCCCACCCGCTCGAACTCGGCCCTGAGAAAGGCATAGTCGAAACGGGCGTTGTGCGCGATGAAGAGCCGATTCTGGAGCAGGCTGCGAAGCGTGCCCGCCACCTCCCCGAAACGGGGCAGTCCATCCGCGCGATCTTCGCCGATTTCCTGCAGCAGCCGGGATGACCGGGTGCCAGCCGTGCGCGGATTGATCAGGGCCGACCATTCCTCGATCCTGTCTTCGTCCACCGTCACCACCCCGA
>Ga0075428_100001248_pt1 | contig 27191 bp, 22 predicted proteins | sample RhiMetdeltSRZDD2_FD_75291 | JGI IMG/M metagenome (GOLD analysis project Ga0075428, IMG submission 75291) | Populus rhizosphere microbial communities from Tennessee, USA - Rhizosphere MetaG P. deltoides SRZDD2 | ecosystem: Host-associated > Plants > Roots > Rhizosphere > Soil | place: USA... | reverse complement strand
ATCAGGTTGGTGGGATAGCGCGCCCGTAGGGTTTCAAGTGCTGTCGCGACGCGGGACAGCCCGCCCGGCGCTGCCATGTCCTTGACGTAGTCCCACCCCAGGACTCTGCCGTGGATGTCGGTCGTGGCGACAATGACGATGTGGGCCGTGTCGCGCTGGGCACCTGCGGGGGGTGGAGCTGGCGGGTTTTGGACGACGAAAAGCAGTGCTGAGAGCAGAATCATAGTGGGCACAAAGTTGCCAAACCCCCGCATCCCGCGCCACTTTCCGCCGAATGCAGCTGCTCATCGTGCGTCACGGCATTGCGGAAGATCACGAAACGTGGGCGCCGCGCGACGACGATTCCCGCCCCCTGACCGACGACGGCAAGAAGAAGATGAAAGAGGCAGCGAAGGGACTGCATTCGCTGGTGCCGAGACTCGACGTCCTGGCGAGCAGCCCGCTCACGCGGGCGATGCAGACGGCGATGATCCTGGCGAAGCTGTATGACAAAGGCGAGCCGCAGAAGGTCGACGCCCTCGCGCCGGGGCAGCATCCGTCGGCGTTCGCCGCCTGGCTCCGTAGTCAGGCGACACGCAAGACGGTTGCCGTCGTCGGCCACGAGCCGTCGCTCGGCACGATCATCAGCTGGCTCGCTGCGGGGGTCGAGCAGTCGTTCGTCGAGCTTGGCAAGGGCGGAGCGTGCCTGCTCGATCTTGGTGAGCGCATCGACGCGGGCGAGGCGATGATCGAATGGGTGCTGCGCCCGAGCCATCTGCGGGCACTGGGGTAATGGCCACCTTCCCGTCTGATCTTCTCGATCGTCCGGCCTTGGACGCCGCCATCGTGGTCGCCTCGCGCTACCTCGACGACGCGGTCGCGGCCGCCACCCGATTGAGCGATCGTGCCGACGCCGAGGCGCTACACGATTTTCGGGTAGCGGTCCGCCGGCTGCGTGTGACGCTGCGCGCCTATCTCAGCTTGCGCGACGGCGTCCCCAGAAAACACCGCCGCCGTTTGCGCAAGCTGGCCCGCGCGACGAATACGATTCGGGACGCGGAGGCACAGCTCACCTGGTTTCGCGACCGCTCCGCGCGTTTCACCGCGTCGCAGCGCGCGGCGCTGGTCGCGCTCCGGGCACGACTGCGCGCGCGACTCCGCCGTGCGCAGGCGCACAGCCATGGCAAGCTCCAGCGCCGCTTCGCCAAGCTCGAGCCCAGGATCCGGCGCGTGCTCACCGCACTGCGATCCAACGCCGGCGCGCACGAACCTCCATTCCGGACGATCGCCGCGGCGACGTTGGTGAAGAACGTGATGGACCTGCGCAAACGACTTGACGATAGCGACGCCGCCAGCGCCGCAGATCTCCATGCCACCCGCATCGCGGCGAAGCGCCTGCGCTATTTGCTGGAGCCCGTCGAGCGCGACATCGCGAGCGGGGCGCGGTTGATCGACCGATTGAAACGGCTGCAGGATTTGTTCGGCGGCTTGACGGATGCGCACGAGCTGCGCGCCGAGCTCCGGCGAGCCGCCGAGCTCGACCAGCCGGTGGGTATAGCGGCCGCAACGAAGGTGCTGGAGGCCGAGGTTACCGGACTACTGGCGACACTGCGTGAGGACTGGTCGACGGCGGGAGTCGAGCTCGAGCAGGACGTTGGCGCAGCTGTCGGGCAGCTGCGGGCAACGCGACCATCCGCCCCTCCAAACCGGCGCCGGCCGGTGCGCCGCCGGTCGCGCGTCCCGGCCTAAGACGAGCCGTCGTCAGGCACTTTCCGCCCTGTCGAGCCCTTGGTGCCGCGCCGGGCGCGTGGCGTCGACGTGGCCCGACGCGCTTCGCCCTTCCCCTTTTTTCCGTTGCGCCGCAGCACGGGGACAAACAAGCGATGGCCCGAACGGTCGACGACCTGTGCGGAACCGCGCGCGAGGCTGTGGAGCACCGTCTGCGAACGAATCGTCGTTTGCCCGTCTGCGGGCGTGGCGCGGCGATAGGACCCGTCGGGGTTCTGCAGCCGCGCCTTGACGTTATCGCCGAGAATCGTCGGTAAGATGCGGTCCACGATGCGCGCCTTCAGCTGCGCATCCTCAATGGGAAACATCACCTCGATACGTCGCACGAAGTTGCGCGGCATCCAGTCCGCGCTCGCCAGAAAGACCTCAGGGCTGCCGCCATTGCTGAAGTAGAAAACGCGACTGTGCTCCAGAAAGCGGTCCACTATGCTCAGCACGCGGATCCGCTCGGAGACGCCCGGAAGCCCCGCTCGAAGGCAGCACGTGCCCCGTATGACCAGGTCGATTTCGACGCCTGCGCGCGACGCACCGTAGAGCGCATCGATCACCGAGACCTCCACCAGCGCGTTCATCTTGACGATGATGCGCGCGGGCCGGCCCGCTTGGGCATGCTTCCGTTCTCGATCGATGAGCGTAATGACGCGCTCCCGCAGCTCGACCGGTGCGACGACCAGCTTGCGCCAGCGCCGAGTGCGGGAATAGCCGGTGAGCAGGTTGAACATCTCGCTGACGTCTTCCCCAAAGGCAGAATCAGCAGTGAACAACCCGAGATCGGTGTAGATCCGCGCGGTAGTCGGATTGTAGTTGCCGGTGGCGAGATGGACGTAGCGGTGCAGCCCGCCCCGCTCCCTGCGCACTACGAGCGCCGCCTTGCAGTGGGTCTTCAGGCCCACAATCCCGTACACGACGTGGACGCCGGCCTGCTCGAGCTCGCGCGCCCAGACGATGTTGTTCTCCTCGTCGTAGCGCGCCTTCAGCTCGACCAATGCGGTCACCTGCTTGCCGTTTTGCGCGGCCCGGGCCAGCGCGGAAATGATGGGGCTCGCGCCACTGGTGCGGTACAACGTCTGCTTGATGGCGAGGACCTGCGGATCGTCGGCCGCTCGATCGATGAAATCGACTACCGCCCCGAACGACTCGTAGGGGTGATGGACGAGCACGTCCTGGGCGTGGATCACCTCAAACGGATTGTCGCCGCCGGCGAAGGCTGGTGCCGGCCGGGGCATCAGCGCCTCGTCGCGCAGCGCTTTGAACCCGTCACCGCGATGCAGCGCCATCAGGGCCGTGACATCGACCGGTCCGTTCACGCGATAGACATCGGTCTCACGCAGGTCGAGCGCGCCCATCAACATCAGGGCGAACCGCGGGTCGCCCGAAGCGAGGATTTCGAGACGCACCGCGTCGCCGAGGATACGCTGGCGCAGCGTCTCTTCAATCGTCTGGAGGAGATCTTCAGCCTCGTCCTCGTTGATCGCGAGATCGGTGTTTCGCGTCACCCGAAAGACCGTGTGCGCCAGCACCTTGAACCCGCCGAACAGATCGCCGAGGTGGGCGGCAATGATCTCCTCGAGCAGAACGAACCGCAGCCGGTCGGCCGGACCTGGGAGCGGCACCACGCGATCCAGCAGCGCCGGCACCTGGACGACGGCGTAGAGCTGCTGTCCGGACTCCGCGTTCTCCACCAGCAGCACGATGTTGAGGCTCTTGTTGTGCACGTGCGGGAAGGGGTGCCCGGGATCGATCGCCAGCGGCGTGAGCACGGGATAGATCTCGCGGGCGAAGAGCTTGTCGAGATAATCGCGCTCCGCGGCCTCCAGCCGGTCGAACCCGACCCACGCGATGCCCGCGCTCGCCAGCCCTGGCATGATCTCACTCTCGAGCAACCGATGCTGCTCGGCCACCAGCGCGTGGACGCGGAGCGCGATCTGCGCCAGCAGCTGCGCCGGATCGATCCCGTCCGCGCCGTAGTCCTGCGGCTCGATTCCCGCATAGAGCTGCTGCTGCAGGCCGGCGACCCGGACCTCGAAAAACTCGTCGAGGTTCGCGCTGAAGATCGCGGCGAACTTGAGGCGCTCGAGCAGCGGGTTGGTCGGATCCGCGGCTTCCTCCAGCACGCGCGCGTTGAACTCGAGCCAGCTCAGCTCGCGATTGAGATAATGATCGGGCGGAAATGCTGGTTGGTAGTTGGCGGGCATGATCAGCTCGCGAGGCGCAGGCGGGCCTTGCGGCGTGCCCGTTCCGCGCGCGCCCAGGTGAAGCGCGGCTCCAAACCGAACGCGCGCTGGAACAGGCCGGACTTGCGCTCGGCATCCCAGATCTCGACGCGTGGATCGGTGCGCGCCTGCAGCGTCAATTCCACAAACCCCCGAGACGTCGCGCACGTCAGCGCGGTGATGCGCTGCGTGTGCGTGCGATCCAAGCCATCCGCCACGCGCAGCATGCCGGCGAGTGCGCGCACGAGCTTTCGGTCCGGGCGCTCGAGGCGCGCGAACATCGCGTGGCGCCTCGAGGGAAACGCCTTGCGATGATATCGCGCCACACACGCGATGAGCTCCAGCTCGCGCGGTGTGAACCCCTGCAGGTCGCCGTGCAGAATCAGGTGATAGGCGTGCTTGTGATGCTTGGCGTGATTGATCACGTACCCGATGTCGTGCAGCAACGCGGCCGCTTCGAGCAACTCCCGCGCGCCGGCGGGCAGGCCGTAGCGTTGCGCCAGACCGTCGAACAGCAGAGTCGCCAGGCGCGCCACCTGCTCGCAGTGGCGCTCGTTGGAGCGGCACTGCCGGGCGAACGCCCGCGCCGAATCGAGGCGATTGAGCGGATGCGCGGCCGCGCCGGCGTCTTTGGGGAAGCGCTCGGCGATCATCGCCAAGAGGAGGCCGTCGCGCAGGCCGCCGCTGTTGACGAGGATCTGTTGCGTATCGAGCCGCTTGGCGAGCCGCGCCACGGCGGCTGCTCCCGCGACGATGATGTCGGCGCGACGGGGGTTGAGCCCCGGAATCTCCCGGCGTTCGGCGAGCGGTGCGGCGCGCAGCCGGTGCAGGAGGTGAACGACTTCCCCACGGGACAACGCGTAGCCCTGGATCGGGCGCGCCGTCCCTTCGCGCTCGAGCTGCGCCATCTCCGCGAGATTCGTGAACGTGCCCCCGCTCCCGATCATGATTTCCGGGTGAAAGGGCGGCTTGCGGAGGTGCTCGTCAAGCACGCGGTCGATGCCGCGGCGCAGTTTGCGCCACCGCTTGGGCGACAGTGCCCCCGCCGTGTCGTAGCGCTCGGTGAGCCGCACAGCCCCGAGCGGCAGCGTGAGGACCTCGTCCACGACGGAACCGGCAGTGAGCGTGACCTCGACGCTGCCGCCGCCGATGTCCACGATCGCAACCGATCGTCCGGCGAGATCGAAATGCCGCCGGGCGCTGCGCAGCGCAAACTGCGCTTCCTCCTCACCCGAGATGATTTCGACGCGGAGGCCGCAGCGGCGACGCACTTCCTGGCAGAACGCGCGGCCGTTCGACGCTTCCCGGACGGCGCTCGTCGCGACGGCACGCAGCTCGGCGACCATGAAGCCGTCGGCGATGACTTTCATGCGGGCCAGTGCCGCCAGCGAGCGCTCCATCGGCTCGCTGGCCAGACGGCCCCGCGCGAACAGGCCGTGCCCCAGCCGAGTCATCTCGCGCTCTTCGTCGAGCACACGATAGCCGCCATCGGGCTCGACTTCGGCCACAATGAGGCGGATCGAATTGGTACCAATGTCGATCGCGGCAAGACGGCAGGGAGAAACGGGCATCAGGAAAGCTAGCCCCGCTTTGTCACAAAGCCGTTACATTCCCGTAACTGAGACGATTCCCGACGGCTCTCGGCAGACGGTACTTTGAGTGCCACGAGGCGCGTCCCTTGGCGCGTCGTGGTCCCGTGCCGCCTAAGGAGAGCCGTGTGAATCCGCGCCTGGTCGCCGACTTGCTGACGACCCTCAACGAGCCGATTCGTCTGCGTATTCTGAACAGTGTTTCATGCGTGCCGCTCGCCGTTGCCGATCTCGCCGCGATTCTCGCGACCCCGGAAACAGTCATCGTCGACGCAATCAAGGCGCTCCGGGATCTCGGCATCGTGCGCGCGTTCACGGTGGTGCCGTACGTGCTGTACGCGGTCGTGCCGCTCACAGCGCATCATGAGCGGTTGCTGCGCGCGGCACTCGACCGCGTTCGCAGCGACCCCGTGGCACAGCGCGACCGCACCGCGGCCCGGCGACGCTCGCGCGCCCGGCTGGACACCCGCACCCGCTCAGCGCTCATGGATGCCACCTGACAGCGGTGCGGCACAGCCGCCCCGCATTCTCGTCGTCGACGACGAGCCCGACATCACGGCGCTCGTCGCGTATCACCTGGCAAGAGAAGGCTATCGGGTAACCACTGCGGGCACCGGCGCCGACGCGCTCCGCGCGGCGCGCGAGGAGCGCCCCGACCTGGTCGTGCTCGACCTGATGCTGCCCGGCCACTCGGGATACGATGTCCTAAGCGAGCTGCGCCGGCGGGAAGAGACGCGCGAGATCGGTGTGCTCCTGCTGACTGCGAGGAAGGAGGAGCCCGACCGCATCAAAGGCCTCTCGCTCGGCGCCGACGACTACCTCTCCAAACCGTTCTCGCCGAAGGAGCTCGTGCTGCGCGTCGCTGCGATTCTGCGCCGGCTCGCGTCTCCGGCGGTCGCCGCCGGTAACCGCCTCAGTGCCGGCCCCATTGTGCTGGACCGCGGCGCGCATCGCGTCAAGGTGCAGGATCAGGACGTCGACCTCACCGCGACGGAGTTCAAGCTGCTGGAACGGCTGATCGAGCGGCGCGACCGCGTGCAGACACGTACCCAGCTGCTGGAATCGGTGTGGCAGGCGCAACCCGACATCCAGACGCGCACGGTTGACATGCACGTGCAGCGGCTGCGCACCAAGCTCGGTGACGCCGGCGACTGGATCGAGACCGTGCGCGCGGTCGGTTACCGGTTTCGCGATCCCACGCCGCCTCTCAAGACAACCGCTTCCCGCCGCCGCCGCCCATGAGACTGGCTACGCGGTTGTTCGCGAGCATCGCCTTGCTCGTGGCCGCCGCGGTTCTCGGTTTCATCATCGCGGCCGATGCGGTGCTGCGCCGCCATCTCGAGACCGCGACCGCCACCGAGCTCGAACGAGAAGCGCGCCTGGTTGCGACGCTGACACCACCGGATTCGACGCGGTGGGTGGAGTACGCGGCGCTAACGGGTGAGCGGCTGGGGCGCCGCGTGACGCTGATCGATCCGGGAGGTCGCGTGCGCGGCGACACCGAGTTCGATCGTGTATCGCTCGCGACGTTGGAAAACCATGGCAATCGACCCGAAGTTCGCGCGGCCCTCGACTCGAGCCGGGGCGTCGGCATCGATCAGCGTTTGAGTGCATCGACGAACGAGCGGCAGCTCTATGTCGCCGTCCGTGATGGACCGCCCGGGCTCGGCGTCGTGCGCGTTTCCACGTCGCTCGCAGGCGTCGACGACCAGGTGCATGCGCTGCAGCGCGCGGTCGCCGTCGTTGGGCTGGTCCTGCTGCTGGCCGCGGCGCTTGTGGCCTGGCTGCTCGCACGAGTTCTGGCGCGTCCGATGCTGCGGATCGCAACTGCCGCTCGCGACATCGCTGCGGGTCGCGCGGCGGAGTTCCCGGATGTCCACGTCCCCGAGCTCGCGCATCAGGTTGACGCCCTGCGGGCAATGCACCACGAGCTGGAACGTCGCTTCGACGATCTCAGGCGCGAGCGCGAGGAATCGCAGACGCTCCTGGAGGCGCTCTCCGACGGCGTGCTTGCCGCAAACCAGCGTGGCGTCGTCGTCTCGGCGAACGGCGCCGCGCGCCGACTCCTGGGGTATGGGCCGACCGAGCCGCTCCCGCCGCTGGCCGAGCTCTTTCATGACCGGCCGCACCGGGCGCTCATGCAGGAAGTCATGGCCGGAGCGGTTGTCGAACGTCGCGAGTTCGATCTGGGCGACAACACGGTGGTGATTTCCGCACGCCCCCTCGAAGGCGGCGGCACACTGCTCGTGTTGCGGGACGTGACCGGCCTGCGACGCCTCGAAACAATCCGTCGCGACTTCGTCGCCAACGTTTCGCATGAGCTGAAGACGCCGCTCACCGCGATCGCGGGATACGCCGAGACGCTGGCCGCCGAACCGCCGGCGCAGTCCGATGCGGGCCGCTTCGCGCAAATCATTGTGGATCATGCCCGACGCATGCAGCGGCTGGTCGATGACCTGCTCGACCTCTCGCGCATCGAATCGGGGGGCTGGCGACCGGAGCCGGAGCCCGTCGCGATCGAGCCGGCCGCACGCGAAGCCTGGGACTCCTTCGTGGAGCGGGCCGCGGATCAGCGCGTCGAGTTCGAGACGGCGGTGATGGATTCCGCGCGCTCCGTCACGGTCGATCCCGAGGCCCTGCGCCAGATCTTCACCAACCTGTTCGACAACGCGCTCCGTCACACGCCGGCGGGGGGTCGCGTGCGCGTCCTTGCTGCGCCGGCGGGTGATGACGTTATCGTGCGCGTGAGCGACACCGGGACCGGCATCTCCGCCGAGCACCTGCCTCGCATTTTTGAGCGATTCTACCGCGTCGATCCCGGCCGTTCCCGCCAGGAGGGGGGAACAGGTCTGGGTCTCTCGATCGTGAAACATCTCGTCGAGGCGCAGGGCGGGAGTGTGTCCGCCGAGAGTGAGCTGGGCCGCGGGACCACCATTCTGCTGACCTTTCCAGCCGTTACACAGTCGTAACCTTCGTGTCACGGGCCATTGACGGTGCTGCGGCACCGTTCGCTCGTGCGTATAGCGCTCGTATCCGACACGTACACGCCGCAGGTGAACGGCGTCACGACTGTGGTCGCGCGGATCGTTCAGGTACTGCGCGCCGCCGGCGATGAAGTCTGCGTGATCGCGCCCCGCTACCCGGGACGCGACACCACCGCTGATGGATGCCCGGACGAACTGCGCATTCCATCAGCGCCGTTCCCGCCGTATCCGGCGATTCGCCTCTCGATACCGCAGTTCAGCACGGTTGCGCGCTATCTCGACGGGTTTCAACCCGACATCGTTCATGTGGCGACCGAGGGACCGCTGGGACTCACCGGACGGCGCTACGCAATCAGCCGCCACGTGCCGCTCGTGACGTCCTATCACACGAATTTCCCGCAGTACGCGCGCCATTACCGCGCTGGGATCGTCGAGCCTCTCGTCTGGAAATGGCTGCGCTGGTTTCATCGACCCGCCGTTCTCACTCAGACACCGGGCGAGGCGGTGCGCGATGAGCTCGAACGTCGCGGCATCGGGCACCCGGTGGTGTGGGGGCGCGGTGTCGATACCAAACATTTCCATCCCGGCCGGCGCAGCACCGGATGGCGTCGCTGGCTCGCGGGTGGGGACGACACCGCGATCGTCCTCCACGTCGGGCGTCTGGCGCGCGAGAAAAACATCGCCGTGCTGGCGGAATCCTGGCGCGTCGCGCATGAGCGCCTGGGACAGCGGGCGACGTTCGTCCTGGCGGGGGAAGGCCCCGAGACGCGTCGGCTGCTCGCCCGGCTGCCGTGGGTGCGCCAGCTCGGGTTCCTCGAACGCGGCAAGCTCGCGGACGTGTACGCAAGTGCCGACATATGCGTGTTGCCGTCCAAGACCGAGACCTGTGGGCTGGTGGCCCTCGAGGCGATGGCGTCTGGACTGGCGGTCGTCGCCGCCGATGCGGGCGGGTTCCGCGAAAGCATCAACCATGGGCGGGACGGGGTGTTGGTCGCCCCGGACGATGCGACAGGATTCGCCGCCGAAATCGTTTCGCTGGTGATGGCGCCGCAGCGTCGAGCCGAGCTCCGTGCCACGGCGCGCAAGAACGCGATCGCTCGGGACGTGACCACTGAAAACCTGGACCTGCTGCTACACTACGCCGCGGCGCACGAGGGGCTCCCGGTCGCACTGGCTCCATGCGCCGCGTAGTTCTCGTGCTGGCAGACGGGTTGCGTCCCGATGCGATCACGCCCACGGACATGCCGTCGCTCGACACGCTGGCGCGCCGTTACACGACCGCGCTGCGGGCGACCACCATTCGACCGAGCCGGACCGTTGCGGCCCTCGCATCGCTGGCGACGGGCGTGGCACCCGCAACGCATGGGTTGATCGAACCCGGTCTCGGTTTCCTGAAACGCCTCCCGTTCTTGCGCCCGCTCGCGCGCGAGTTGTCGCGAGGCGGGGTGTCCAGTCAAGTCGTGGCCAGCGAGCTGCTGCCTGCCGGGCGGGCGGTATTGTGGGCGCTGACGAAAGCCGCCGGTTTGAGCAGGTACCAGTCCGCCGGGCTTCGCGCCCGCGATGTCGCCCGCGCGGCGCTCTTCAGCGCGCTCGGACAGGACGACGGCCTGACATTTGTCTATCTCAACGACTGCGATCAAGCGGGTCACGCGCATGGCTGGATGTCGCCGCAGTACCGCGCTGCGGCGGCGGAGCTCGATGCCGCGATTGGTGTCTTGGCTGATCTCACCGAGCATTCGCTGCTGATCGTAATGGCGGATCACGGCGGCGGAGGCGTGAGCTCGCACGATCACGCCGAACCCCACCCCACCAATGATCACATCCCACTCATACTCGCCGGACCCGACGTCACGCGCCGCCATCAACTGACGCGGCCGATTTCGCTGCTCGACGTCCCGCCCACGCTGCTGTGGTGGTTCGGACTCGAGGTGCCGGTGGCGTATGAGGGACGGGTCCTGACGCAGGCGTTCACGCGGGCGGCTCAGCCCGCGGAGTGGGCGGTTTGATGCGCTGGCTGACACACCTGGGCGGTGCGCGAGTCACGATCGGTACCGGTCTTGTATTGATCGCGCTCGGCGAGCGGCAGCTGGGCCTCGCCGTTCTCATCGCGCTGACGCTGTCGCATATCGCCGTGCAGGTCTTGAAACGGGCCGTGGCACGCCCGCGGCCCTGCGACGCCAACGGGCGGCCACTCGCGCTCGTGGACCTGCCGGATCCCTTCTCGTTTCCATCCGGGCACGCGGCCGCGGCGACCGCGGTCGCAGGCGCGGTCTCGGCAGCCCATCCGCTCGCGGCTCCAGTCCTGATTCCGCTGGCCGCGTTGATCGCCTATTCGCGAGTCGCGCTGCGCGTCCATCATGCCGGCGACGTCGTGGCCGGCGTGGCTCTTGGCGCGGCTGGTGTCGCAGCCGCGATCGCGCTGCTCTAACCCCCGCGGCCCTTTCCGATCCTGTAGAACTGTTACCGACGTTCGCCGCCCGCGTGACGCCGTCGTGACACATCGTGACGAGATTAAGTCACGAGCATCACCGTCCGCGACCGTCACGGGCAACACCCTCGCGGCGGACTTTTTGCATCTGACGGACATGGCCTTGCCGAGAACACACCAGCGGCAACTGCGACACGACTTCGATTCCGGCGAACCGCGCGGCGACCTTCTTCGGCGGCACGATTCCGAACACGCCGTGCCGCGGCGGCGTCGATCCCGCGGCCGGCATGCCATGGCATCAGGGATGGACCAACTACGCCGTCAACTGACCCAGAGGCAACAGCTCTAGGCGAGCGACATCCGGCGGCGGTTGCACGGCCGACGTCCGGGTGCCAGGTAGCGGAGGCTCGTACGGCTCCGCTACCTGTTTTTGTTACAGACCCGTGACATGCGCTACTCAGTGCGGTGACGTGCAGGTACGACTTTTGGGACGTACAAGATGTCAAACCACACCCAAGGTCTTGAGGAGTTCACCGTGCACGCAAGACTGCTGCTTCTCGCGCTCGCCTTCCCGGCGCTCGCCCAGGCGCAGGCCCCGACCATTCAGGTCCAGGGGCGCATTCAGGTCCAGTACCGCTACTCATCCGGAGACTCGTCGGGCAACTACAACGACGCGTTGGTCAGCAACGTCTTCGAGGTGCGCCGGCTGCGCATTCAGAGCAATGTGCGCTTCGGCGACAACATCAACCTGGTCATCCAGCCGAGCTTCGAGATGGGCGCGCTGCGGATGCGCGATGCCTACCTGCGCGTCGGACTGAGCCCGAGGTTCGGAGTCACGATGGGACAGGAAAAGTCCCCCTTCCAGCGCTACGAGCTGAACAGCTCGAACAACCTGCTCTCGATTGAACGCGGTGTCCGGATTCTGCGCCTATCGAACAGCGAAGGATTGAACGACGTGCTGGTGCAGAACGGCTACGGCTCCCACGACCTGGGCGTGTTTGCGGACTACGCGAGCGCGGAGAACAAGATCACGGTCAAGGCGGGGGTTCAGAGCGGCTCGCGCGAGAGCGTGACCGACGTGAACAATGCCAAGAGCTTCTACGCGCGCGGCACTGCGACCGTCATGACGAATACCGAAAACCAACCGATGCTTCAGGTCGGCGCCTCGTTCGGGAGCCGCGACCGAGCCATCTGCCAGACTCCGGCGACGGGCGCAACGTGCACCACATACTATGCGGATTCATCCAAGCGGACGACCGCCTTTGGCCTGGACGCCGAATGGGGCGGTTTCCGGCCGGGACTCCACGTCATCGCCGATTTCGCGAGTGGCAAGACCGTCCCCTTTGCCAATCGCGTTGCTACGGGCCGCAACACCGCCAACCTGCGCACGACGGCCGACTCCGCGCTGCGGACGTTCATGGGCCTCAGTCTGATCGGCGCGTACCGGCTGAACACCGGAGGTCCTGATACGCGGGTTATCAAGATCCTCGAGCCCGCGCTCCGGGTAGACTATGTGGACCCTAATACCGACGCCGGCAACAACGAGGGTATCCTCATTACGCCCGTGCTCAACATCTACTTCGCCAATACCACCGTCTTACGCGCTGGATACGATTTCTACAGCTACAAGGACGCCACGGGCACGAGCCGCTCGGCTTCAGAGCTCAAGTTCTCATGGCAAGCGAATTTCTAAGGAGGATGACCGTGTTTCGCAGATCACTGTTCACACTCGGCATAATCGGAACGCTGGCTTCCCCCGCCCTGTCCGGCCTGTTGCAGGCACAGGTCCGGCTCAATGGCGCGGGAGCCACGTTTCCGAACATCATCTATCAGACGTGGATCCTGACGTACAACCAGAAGTTCGACAACGTCGAGATCAACTATCAATCGATCGGGTCAGGCGGCGGCATCCGCCAGTTCTCGGACAAGACTGTGGACTTCGGCGGCACCGACGCGCCGATGACTGACTCGGCAATCACCGCGATCGGCGGCAACGTCCTGCACATCCCGACGGTCCTCGGCGCCGTGGTGCCGACGTACAATCTGCCCGGCGTCAGCCAGCAGATCCGCTTCACGGCGGATGTGTTGACCGACATCTTCCTCGGCAAGATCACGAACTGGAGCGATGGGCGCATCGCCAGCATCAACCCGGGCGTGACGCTGCCAAAGCAGGACATCATCGTCGTGCATCGCTCGGACGGTTCCGGGACGACCTTTGTATGGACCGACTACCTCGCCAAGGTCAGTCCGGAATGGCTCCAGAAAGTCGGACGCGGGACGTCGGTCAACTGGCCGGTGGGTCTCGGTGGCCGCGGCAACGAAGGCGTGACGGCGACAGTGCGGCAGACGCCGGGTGGCGTCGGTTACGTCGAGCTGGGATATGCCCTCATCAATAAGATGGCGTTCGGGCTGGTGCGGAATAAGAGCGGCAACTGGATCGCGCCCAGCCTCGAGTCCGTAACCGCAGCGGCACAAGGAGCCATGGATCAAATGGGGCCGAGCACCGATTTCCGTGTCTCGATCACCGATTCGCCGGGCGCCCAAGCCTATCCGATCGCCAGTTTCACTTGGGTGCTGCTCCGCAAAGAGTACCCGGATCACGCGAAAGGTCGGGAGTTGGTGAAGTTCGTCTGGTGGAGCTTGACCGAGGGTCAGGCGAAGGCGCCAGGTCTCGGGTACGCGCCACTTCCCAAAGAGATGCGTCCCTGGATCGAAGCGCGGCTCCGGGCAGTGACAGCCGGTGGCCGGCCCGCATGGCAGGGGCCCGCAGCAGCTGGAACGGCTCAGTAGGCCCCAAGCCCCTTCTTCGGAGTGACATGTCCGTTACACGGCCGTTACGGTCCGCGGTCGTGTGACGGATACGTTTTCCGGCGCGATGACCACTCTCCCGTTGGAGCCGGTTCCTCCACCGCAGGAACAGACCACACCTAGCGCCGAACCGAGGTGGCGGGCGCTGCGGAGCATCGACCGCAGTGATCGGATTTACCAGCGGCTCCTGACGGGCATCGCTCTGGCGCTGCCAGCGCTCATTCTCGTGATCCTGGGAGTGCTGTTTGTCAGCGCGCTGCCGGCGATCGAGCGCTACGGCCCCGCCTTTATCTGGACGTCGACGTGGGATCCGGTCGCGGAGATCTACGGCGCTGCGCCGATGATTTTTGGGACGCTTGCGTCGTCGTTCCTCGCGCTGTTGATCGCGGTCCCGCTGGCCCTCGGGGTGGCGATCTTCCTGACCGAGTTCGCGCCGCGCTGGCTGCGGCAGCCGGTCGCCTTTCTCGTAGAGCTGCTCGCCGCGATTCCGAGCGTCGTGTACGGCCTGTGGGGCATCTTCGTGCTCATTCCTTTCCTCCGTAGCGTCGTCATCCCGCCGCTGAAGGCCGTCTTCGGTTGGACGCCATTCTTCCAGGGCGTGTTCTACGGCAATTCGATGATCGCGGGCGGCATCATTCTCGCGATCATGATCGTGCCGTACATCGCGGCGGTGTCGCGCGAGGTACTGCTGGCCGTTCCGGTGAGCCAGCGCGAGGCGGCGCTGGCCATGGGCGCCACGCGGTGGGAGGCGGTGCGCTCGGCGGTGCTGCCGTACGGCCGCGCCGGACTCATCGGCGCAATCATCCTGGGCCTGGGGCGGGCCCTGGGAGAGACGATGGCCGTCACTATGGTGATCGGCAATCGACACGACATCTCGGTTTCGGTGCTGCAGCCCGGTTATACGATGGCCGCGGCGATCGCCAATGAGTTCAGCGAAGCCACCACGAACATGTACCTCTCGGCGTTATTCGAAGTGGGGCTCATCCTGTTCGTCCTCACGGTCATGGTGAACGCGGTCGCTCGGATTCTCATCTGGCGCGTGGCGCGAGGCACTGCGGTGGGCAGCCGGGCGCTATGAACCGCGCCTTCCGCCGCCACCTGACGAGCCGTCTGATGACGGCGCTGGTGGTCGTGCTCTCCGCGATCGCCGTTCTGGCTCTGGTGCTCATCCTCGGCGACCTGGTCGTCAAGGGGGCGTCGTCGATCGACTGGGCCTTTTTCACCAAGAGTCCCGTTCCGGCTGGTGAGTCGGGCGGTGGTGTCGCCAATGCGATTGTGGGAACGGGGATCATCGTAGGGGTCGCGGCGCTGATCGGTGTCCCGGTCGGGGTAGGGGCCGGAATCTATCTCGCGGAGTACGGGTCGGGCCGGCTGGGGTTTACGATCCGCTTCATCGCCGACGTGCTCAACGGCACGCCATCGATCGTCATCGGCATCATCGCCTGGACCTTCCTCGTCAAGCCGACGGGGCGGTTCTCGGCGCTCGCTGGCAGCGTCGCGCTTGCCGTGCTGATGATTCCGATGCTGGCGCGCACCACGGAAGAAATGGTGCGTCTCGTGCCGCATTCGCTGCGCGAAGCCGCGCTCGCCCTCGGCTATCCCCGCTGGCGCACATCGCTCAAAGTCGTGGCGCGCACCGCGTTGAGTGGCATCGTCACCGGGTGCCTCGTCGGCATCGCACGGATCGCCGGCGAAACCGCGCCCCTCCTGTTCACGGCGCTCGGCAATCTGAACTTCTCGCTCAGCGTCACGCATCCGATGCAGACGCTGTCGCTGCAGATTTACGTCTATGCCACCGGTCCCTTCGATGAATGGCACCGCCTGGCGTGGGCCTCCGCAGTCGTGCTGATGGGACTCGTGCTGCTCATCTCGCTCGTGGCGCGCTGGGTGACGCGCCAACGTTATGGTAGCGTCCGCTAACACGCGGCTGCGGCTGGAGACGGTGAATCTCACGGCGCTGTTCGGGCAAAGCTCGGCGGTGCGTGCCGTGTCGCTGTTGTTCCCAGCGCACACGGTCACCGCGATCATCGGTCCGTCAGGCTGCGGCAAGAGTACTCTGCTCCGCTGCCTGAACCGGATGCACGAGCTGAACCCCGACGCCTCGGTCACCGGGCAGGTGCTGCTCGACGAGGTCGACATTTACGCCAAGGATGTGAATCCGGTCGAGTTGCGGCGCCGGATCGGCATGGTATTCCAGCGGCCGACTCCCTTCCCCACGATGTCCATTTACGAAAACGTCGCGGCGGGACTTCGCGTCAACGGCAAACAGCCGCGCGCCGAGACCGACAGCGCGGTTGAGCGGGCGCTGCAGCAGGCCGCGCTGTGGGATGAAGTGAAGGACCGGTTGCACACCAGCGCGGTGGCGCTGTCGGGCGGCCAGCAGCAGCGGCTTTGCATCGCGCGCGCGGTGGCACCCCAGCCCGAGATCCTTCTGCTGGACGAGCCGACGGCGTCGCTGGACCCGGCCGGCACGCAGCGGATCGAGGAGCTGTGTCACGCGTTGAAGCGATTGTACACCATCGTGATCGTGACGCACAACATGCAGCAGGCAGCCCGCGTTTCGGACTATACCGCGTTCATGTACCTCGGCAACCTGATTGAAGTAGGGCGCACTGAGGAGATCTTCACGAAGCCGAAGGTGGAGCAGACGGAGGCGTATATCACGGGGCGGTTTGGATGAAAACGAAAGCGTTGGACGATCGGAAGGTTGGACAGTTGGACGGAGAACCGTTGCAGGGTCAGACCGTCCAACCGTCCAACCGTCCAACGTCGGTTTTGGAGGCAGCATCGTACAACTTTTGGTACGGAACCAACCACGTCCTCCACGACGTCAGCTGCACCATCCCGCGCAGGGCGATCACCGCGCTGATCGGGCCGTCCGGCTGCGGGAAGACAACGTTCCTGCGATCGGTCAACCGCCTGCACGACCTGACGCCAGGGGCGCGCCATACGGGCGACATCACGCTCGACGGCTCGTCGATCTTCGCTCCAAAAGTGGACATAGTCGCCCTGCGACGGCGCGTCGGCATGGTGTTCCAGCGTCCAAACCCGTTCCCCAAAGCTGTCTACGACAACGTCGCGTACGGTCCGCGGCTCAACGCATTGTATCCCCCGCGCGAGCTGCCCGATCGCGTGGAACAGGCGCTGCGGCGCGCGGCACTGTGGGATGAAGTGAAGGACCGGCTGCGCGAGCCGGGGACGGCTCTGTCGGGCGGGCAGCAGCAGCGGCTGTGTATTGCGCGGGCGCTCGCCAATGAGCCTGACGTCCTGCTCATGGACGAGCCCTGCTCGGCGCTCGACCCAATCGCGACGCAGCGCATCGAAGAGCTGTTGGTGGACCTGAAGCAGTCTTATTCGATTGTTATTGTCACGCACAACATGCAGCAGGCAGCTCGCGTGTCCGATCACACGGGATTCTTTTATCTCGGCCGTCTGGTAGAGTTCGGAACGACACAACAGGTGTTTACGCGGCCCGGCGACGAACGGACAGAGGCCTACATTACCGGAAGGTTTGGTTAGCTATGAATGCACAACCCGTAACTCACCGCCATTTCCACGACGAGCTCGCTGAGCTCAAGGTCGCGCTGCTGAACATGTCCGGCGAGGCGCAGGCCGCGCTCGCGGCTGCCGTGGAAGCAGTCCTCCAGCGAGACGGCGCCAAGGCGAGCCGAGTGATTGCGGGGGACAAGGAGATCGATCAACTGGAGGTCGAGGTCGAGGACAAAGTCATCCGGCTGCTCGCGACGCAGCAACCGATGGCCCGGGACCTGCGCTTTCTCACCGCCGCGATGAAAATCGCCAACGACCTGGAGCGCGTGGGCGATCACGGGGTGAACATCGCACAGTCAGCCGAGCGCCTCCTCGCCAGCCGGCCGATCGTCCCGGAGCCGGAGCTGCTCGAGATGGCGCGACAGGCGCGAACCATGCTCGCCGACGCCCTCGACGCCTTCGTGCGCGGTGACGCCCAGGCGGGTCGGGCGATCTGCCGGCGCGACGACAGCGTGGACGCGCTGCACCAATCGATGTTCCGGATCCTGCTGACGCACATGATGGAGGACCCCCACATCATCGGCACGGCGATGGAGCTGTTCCTCGTGAGCCGGAATCTGGAGCGCGTCGCCGATCTCGCGACGAACATCGCTGAGGATGTCGTCTTCCTGGTCGAGGGCAAGTCTATCAAACACCACGCCGAAGACACGGCGGTGGAGCCCCGGTCTACCGGATCCGGAACACGCTGAGGCGCGGCAGCAGTGCGGGATCGAGGGGATTACCGGCTTCGCGCTCGAACAGCAGGCTGACACTCGCTGCCTTCGGGCCCTGCAACGCAAGATGATAGATCCCCGAGCCCGCTCGAAGTGTCCCCGTAAGACTCAGCGTGCCCGCTGCACTCGCCGACGGCATGAGCGGGAAGGGCCGTGGGAAGCGCCCCGGATCCTGGCGATGTAACGAAGCATAGGTGGTCCGAAAGCGCCAACTGTCGTATGCCAGCTCGGGGGGCGGGGTGAACCCCGGGAGGTCGGACACCCAGTTGGCGAGCGCCCAGCGCGTGGCTACCGTTTGAAATGACTCGCCGGTCGCGGCGGCGGCGTTCGCGGCGCCCGTGAGCGAGGTCTCGAGCAGCCGACGGGTGAACGCGCTCCAGGCAGCGATGGTGGTGTCGCCCGCATACCGATCCACGACGTAGCGCACGAACAGCCAGGCGGCGCCGCGATCGCCGAGTGTCGCGCCGGATTCCGGCGCCTCCAGGAAGTGTGCCCCAGGCGCGGCGAGGAATTGATAGGCGTTCGTCACATCACCCATGACATACCGCGAGAATTCCGGCGCCGCCGTGCCGTACGAACGCCCGGCGAGCTCTTCGGCAAAGTGCGCCAGGCCCTCGTTTAACCACATCGACTCGCCCGCCCCGCCGCGCAGTAACACGTGTTGATTAAAACTGATCATGTGCTGGAACTCGTGGACGAACGTCACCGGAGCCATGCGCCGGACGTCCTCTCGCGTATGCGCGCAGCTGTGCACGCCCGTCGGGTCGGCGACAAGCGAATAGAAGATCTCACCGCGATTGGACCGGGGATCCGCGGCGAACGCGGGATCGAGATCCATGCCCAGGAAAAATCCGCTGACGAAGCCGCTCGCACCGCATTGCCCCGCCGGGACGAGGGCATTGACCGTCGGTGTCATCAGCACGACGACCACGCCATTGCCGTCGAGATCGGACTCCCGCCCGAAAGCCGTCGTATCGATCGGATACAGCCGCGTTTGGAACACGGCCGCGAGCGACTCGAGGTCCGCCGAGTCCAAGCCGCTCGCCGGGGCCGCGACGTCGACGTAGATGGCGACATTCGATCGCACCGCCCGCGCTGTCGCGGTCACCGTGTCGAAGCGCGAACAGTCGAGCGCTGCACACACCATGAAATCACTCGTGCTGCCGGTGGCGGGCGGACTCCGATCCGCCGATCGCGGCCGCTTCGCTCGCTCCCATGCTCCCATCGCTCGCGTCATGCCCCAATCACGCCGAGTATCAGCGCGCCGCAAGAACGCGTGAAAACGCTCTGCGGGTTGCGGCGCCACGCCCTGCGGTGCCGCGGCGGCCGGCGCGAGCATCGCGTCGCCCAGGATCCGAAATGGCGAAGAGCTGCCGGGCACGTCCGTGGCGAGCTGCGGGATCACCAGGTACTCGACCGAGTCGGTCGCGGACGCATTGGCCGCCAGCTGCACGCAACCGCCCGTGGGCGTGGGATCCAGCGAGACGTAGGCGCCAACTGCGAGATTAAGTGCAGCGCTGCCGTTCAGGCGCCCTCGGCACGGTTCTAGCGCCGGACCCGCGTCGTCGCCGCATGCGGCGGCCAGCGCCAGGAACGCGAACGCCGCCCAGCGCTCAGCGGAACACATCGAAGTCCTCGAGCCGCGAGACGTTTCCGGCGGCGTCAATGAGGTATACGATGACGGCGTATACGTCGCCGTATTGGATGCGACCATCCAGCGGGAGATCGGGAATCGCCTCGCCCAGGTAGCCGGCAACGTTATAGATGCCGTAGTCGGGACTCCCGTCCGGCGGACCGAGCACGCCGTCGCGCAGCCGCGCCGCCGCGAACACACCCACGAAATCACCGTCGGGATCGCTCGCGGCCAGCTGCGTGCGGATCGCGACCGTCCCCACCGAGTAGGCATTGAACATGGTCGCTTGGGGAGGTCGGCCGCTGGTTGTGAGCGGCCGCTCGATCGTGGGGGTCGAGTTGCCGGGCTCGTCAGTGACGCGCAGAGCTACGCATCGGGGTTGCGCGACGAGTTCCGTATCGGGCCGGGCAACTTCGAACGCCGCGACGATCGTGACGGAATCCTGGTCGCGCGTGCGCCATGAGGTCGACAACCCGCGCCGTGTCCGTGATCCCGCCTTGAGCACACTCGCCCCCGCGCAGTCCGTCAGATCCCAGGTGTAGCGCTCAATGTCCCGGTCGGGATCGGCGACCTGGAACGCGACCGACCCGAGGTGCCCGTCGAAATGTCCTCCGAAGTCGATGAGTTGCGGCCTGTGCGCTTCATCGCTACACACAACCAGGACATCGAGCTCGATACCACCTTCAGGGACGATCAGAACGTACGGATCGCTCCCTACGAGGCTCGTGACAACACAATTCGCCGCGACCAGCGATAGTCCGAAGCGGTAGTGCCCCGGGGCGAGCCCGTCGAACCGCAAGGTATCGTTTGCACTTGCAATCCCGAGCCGCTCCTGACCGTCAGGGCCCACCAGCCGGGAAACCATTTCGGGATCGTGCTCTCCAGGGCCCACTGTTGCCACGCGAACCGTGAGTGGCGCGCGGCATGACACGAAGTAGCGAATGAGAGAAGTGGACGGCGGGGCCACGACCGTCATGAACTGGTCGTCGCCGTAGCGCGTCTTGCACCACGTCGGTAGCCCACCCAGGTTCACGCCGTACGTCGCCGGTGGGAGCGGAGCGATAATGGTATCGCCGGGAGCGACCGCGATGGTCGTGTCGATGTGGAGCGTTCCAGACAGCTCGCGCACTTTGTAGGCATACCGCGTCCCGGGACTGAGACCCAGCGGGGCATCGACTGTCGTGACGATTGCCAGGTACGATGTGGGAATGGGCCCCGTTGGGGCGCGTTCGCACCCGCCCCCTGGCCCCGCCAGCAGCGCGCCGGCAAGCAACAGACGGGCGTGGGGCTGCCCCGATAGCAAGGCAACCCCGCGCCGCCAGCCAATGAGACTCAGCACATCACGGCGCGCTGGCGGTCCTCCAACCGCGCGTCCAGCCAGCGTACCACGGTATGTTGTTGTTCGACGCGTTCGCCGGCGCCACTGCACCGATGTACGTCGCGGACAAGTCGAAGCCGGTTGGCTGGCCAGTCCCCGGGTGCGTAGCCGGCGGGGTCGCACCGAGAGTGGTGGCAGCCAGCGAACCGTTGCGTGGACGGAAATCGGGCAGTACCACATCGAACGCCGCACGCAGCAGCTGATTCGACACGGCCGTGTCGGCGACGACGACGTTGTTCTGCGTCGCATTCAGCAGCGCCGAGTCCTCCGCGAACCGCCCGTCAGGCGCGTTCGGGCACCCTGCGGGATCGGCCGCGTCCGGATTGCCTAGACCGTAGCCCCGCTTCGAGTCGCTCAAGCTGTCCGTGGGCGGGAGGCCGGCGAACATGGAGTGGTGCACCGGCAGGTACGATGCCGGGTTGCAAGTATCGTTGTCGTCCAGGTCCAGACCGGTCCGATGACTCAGCACAAGGAAGTTAGAGAGCTCGGGATGCGTACCGCGCCGCAGATGCACTGCATCCATGCTGTTGTTGTTCGCGGTTCCGCTCGTTGAGCGCGGGTTGCGCTTGCCGACGAGTGTGTAGTTGTACATCAGCGCCACCGTGCGCGGCGTGCTGAGGAAGAGCGACGCCGGCGGCTCGCTGTTGTCGGCCTCGATTCCCTTGTCCGAGTCGAGCGAGTCGTGCTGCACAAGGACGAACTGCGCCGATCCATTCCAGCCGCAGCAGATGTCCCAGCTGTCGTCCGAGTTCGCCGTCGCCAGCACGAAGCGCGGATTCACCGTCCCACCGAACAACTCGACCCCGTCATCCAGACCGCCGTGCACCTGGATGTGATCGACCACCGTCCTCCTGCCGACGGCGCCCAGTGTGAGGTTGTTCAGCTCGTTATTCGGCGAGAACAGGAATCCGCCGTACGAAATCACGACGTATTGCACCACGCCGCTCGAGTCGTCGGGATTGCAGCCACCGTACGAGTGCCCGGCGCCGCCTTCGCTGACCGCTTCGAAGCAGCCGCCGGTCTCCGAACGACCGGCGATGACGGGGCTCGTTGCGGTCGCGATGTGGCTCGCGTTGATCGGCGCGTTACCCGCAATCCATAATCCTCCCCAACAGCCTTTGAACGGCGTTGCGGCGGTGCAAGTCATGACGATCGGCTGCAGCGCAGTGCCTTGCGCCAGCACCCGGCCGTTGCGCTGAATCACGAGGGCGCTGGGGTTCAGCGCCGAGTTGCCCTCGATCCGGGTGCCGGCCTGAATCGTCAGCGTCGCCCCGCCATCGACGCGCACCATGCCGTCGAGCTGATAAATGGTGTCGCGGAACAGGGTCCGGTCCGCCGTGATCGTGCCTGCCGGGATGATCGCGCGATCGACCGCCACCGGGCCTCGGCCAGGGATCAGCTCGCCGACTACATCGCGCAGGTTGCCGACCACTTCGTTCCCGATTGCCAGCGCGTCGAACACGTTGACGACCCGGTTACCGTTGCCTTCTCGGCCCGGTGGGTTAGCATCGCCCGGCTCGCCGAGCCCGGGGTTGTTCGTGGGGAACACGTTGCCGGCGACCACCGCGTCGCGACTCGGGCTATCCGTCCCGATCACGAGCTCCTGGTTGCCCACCGCAACGTTCGCGACATAGGTGTAATCGAACACGTTGAGCGAGTTGCTCAGGTTCGCGTCGCCGTAGCGCAAGTTCAGGAGGTACTGGCCGGGCGTCGCCAGCGGCCGCTCCCGCGCGCCGAACTTCTCACCAAGGCGCGCGTCCCAATCGGCAAGCGCCAACCGCCTTGGCGCACCGGCCAGCGCCAGCTCTGGTGCCAGCTCCGCGCGCTCCGCGATCGACACCGAGGTCAAGGGGCGTACGTCAGGTGTCGCCGCGGCATCGAGCGTGAAGTTCAAGGCCCGCGCATACTCCGCGCGGACGACGTCAAATGCCAACACAATGGTGCGCGGCGGAAGGCCGGCCACATCCATGCTCAAGAGCCGCAGCGTCCCCTCGCCGGCGCGCGAATCATTCACGATCGCGAACGAGGGCGATGCGTCATCCTGGCCGACGTAGCGCAGCCGTGACGGGTCGAAGCGCAGCGACCCTTGCAGACCGCCGAGCCGGTCCGGCGCGGCGACCGTCGCGGTCACCGCAACGGCGATACGAGACGACGGTGCCGCGTCGAGCGAGGACACCTCGAGGCCGATGCGCAACGGAGCCGTCGAGCTGTTCCCAGCCGGCAGATCGGTCCGATCGCATCCCGCAGCGACCACGAGAGCCCCGGCCAGAACGCCGGCGCGCAGTCGTTGAATCAGCTGTGTGGATTTCATTCCGCATGTCTCCATGAGTCGATGTGTATCGACACGGCACGGGTGGGGACGAAACCTCCCCCACCCGGCCGTACCGGTCGTTTACGGAATCGAGAGCGTTCCTTCGCTGACGATGATGCGCGGAACCAGATCGGTCCCGTTGCGGCTCGCCGCAGCATCACCGCGTGACACGACAAACGTGCTGTTTGTCGTCACCGTCGTGGGCGCGCCCGCCAGGACGTTGAACGTGAACACCGCGAGGCCCTGCAGACCCTGTTGCGTCGCCACCCCGGGGTTCGTACTGCCGTTGATCCAGCTGATTTGACCCGGTGTCGAGCCGTTGGCCACGATGTTCTGGAGGCCTGAGCCGGCCACGTTGGCCGCGGAGACGTACTGCAGCCGCGGGGTGTTGGTATAGAGCAGGATGTGCTGGATGCCGTCGATGTCGTCCGGACCCGGGATGGCCGGATCGTCGAACGACCCCATGTCGATGCGCAACGTGAGGGTCACCTGCCCGCCCGTGATCGGACCCCACGTGGCGGTCATCTGATAGCCCGCCGGTGGCGCCGTGCAGGAAACCGTGATGTTGACGTTGATCGTGCCACCGTCGGTGAGGCCGCTGTACGCAATCGCGCCCGGATTCGTGCAGTTGCTCGGCAGGTTGCTGAGCGCAAGCGAGCCGGCACCCGACGCCCCAACAGGCACGCCAGAGAGCGAATACGCACCGCTCGAGCTCGAGATCGCCGGTCCGACGGCCGAACCGCCCGTCGGCGTCGCCGTGACGGAGACGTTATTCAAACCGCCGCCCAGGCTGCTGGAAATCGTGCCACTGATCGTACCGGAAGGGACGGTGCAGGTCACGCTGAAGTTGGCGTTAACCGTGCCGCCGCCCGAGACCGTCACGTTCTGGACGGGGGGAGCTGAGCAGCCCGACGGCAGATTGCTGAGCGATACGACTCTCGAGCCCACGCCCACGCCCGCGATGCTGTAGGCCCCGCCCGCACCCGTGACACCCGAGAAGCTGCCGGGATTCACGTTCACGGTGACGCCGACCAATGCACCGCGCTGCGGGGACGTCACGCTGCCTGCCACCGTGCCGGTCGGAGCGGCACCAGAGTTCTGGAGGTCCGCGGCGACGATCAGCCGTGCGCGGAAGCTGTGCAGCGTCGGATCGATGTCGAATCCGACCGTGCGCGCTTCACTCGTTCCACCCGCCTCGAGCGGCTGCGTGTACGCCTCGTACCGATAGCAGTCATTCGCACCGGCCGCGCAGCCGGCATCATTGAAGAAGTTGTGCGGAGCACCGTCCCAGGTTACGGCCGAGACGGCCGATCCGACGCTCGGCGCCTCGACGATCACGTCGGTACCATCGCCACCAACCGACACGCCGCCCGAGGTGACGGTCGGCACGACCTCGTACGGGAAGAGGAACACGCCCGGCACGCCGGCGGGCGGCGTAGGGAACGTGGGCGTGATCAACCGCACCGTGGAAAGGCGATTCGTGATGTTGATGTCGAATGTGACGCGCACCTTACCGGGCACGAACTCGCCCAGCGTCGAAGCGACCAGGTTCGACGACGTCAGCTGCACGACGTCGCCTGCGACGATCGAATAGTTGGGCCCGCCCGGTCCCAGCGCCCCAACGCTCAGCGACGGACTGCTCGCCATGGCGCTTCCGGGCGTGACGTTCGTGTGTGGTTCCGAGATTACGACTTTGCCGGTAACGAGGTTGACGTCTGCGATGAATGCGGCTGAACGGACCTGCGGGTTGGGAGGCGGATTCCCGGGGAGCCGCGGCCCGGTACTACCCCGCTCGTCGCCGCCGCACGCCAGGGTCAGAGCCCCCAAACTCGAGAGAAGGACGGTCGCCAGACGAGCGCGCCCGGACCGCCCCATTTTGCCGACTTGCATGCTACCTCCGAAAGGAGAATTGGGTGATGGTCGCGTGGAGTGGCGGGTGCTCATGGACCGTTCCTCAGGTCGGCACTGACGATCAGGCGCGCCCGGAAGCTGCTCAGAGTCGCGTCGAGGTCGAAGCCGACGGTCCGCGCTTCGCTCGTGGCGCCGCCCGCGAGGGGCTGACTGAACGCCTCGTAGCGGAAGCAGTCACTCGAGCCTGCCGGGCAGCCGTTGTCGTTGAAGAAGTTGTGAGGCGAACCATCCCACGAAACCGCGGCCGAGATCGCCCCACGGCTCGGCTGTTCCACGATCACCTCGGTGCCGTCGCCACCCGTGCTCGTTCCCCCCGACGTGATCGTCGGGACCATCTCATAGGGGAAGAGGAAGAGACCCGGGACGCCGGCTGGTGGAGGAGGAAACGTTGGAGTGATCAGGGAAACAGCGGCGAGTTTGTTGGAGATGTTGATGTCGAACGTGATGCGAATCTTGCCGGGCTGGAACTCACCGACCGCGGACGATTGCATGTTGGACGCGGTCAGTCCAACTACATCGCCCGCGACAATCGAATACGTCGGTCCTCCTTTGGTGCTGAACAGCGCGGCGCTGCTGGGGACGACGTTCGTCGGCGGCTCCGTAATCCGGATCTTGCCTGTCTGCAGGTTGACGTCCGCGATGAAAGCGACGGCCCGCAGTTGTGGGTTTCCGGGATCAACGGGGAGCCCGGGCCCCGTACCGCTTTGCTCTTTGCCACACGCCAACGTGAGGCCGGCGACGGACAAGAGCAGGGCGGTCGTCGGGAGAGTCCGCGCCGACCGTCCGGGTGTGCCAACGCGCATGCTGCCTCCAAAGAAAATTGGTGAACGCTGCCTAGCGCTTTTGCTCGCGCCGGAAAACTCATCAGCGTTCACCAATGCAACTAGACATTTTTCTGTATCGGTTCGGTCGCAGACAGACGGTGCTCGCGTGACAAAACTGCGCGTGTTCGTTACGGCACTGTGAACCTCGATTCCAACACGGCTGTTCTGAAGCGGTAGTTGTAATTGCCTGTCGCGGACGTGCCGATGAGCGGCCCGACCGCGCTCGCGGTCGTTGTCGATCGCCCGGACGGACCGATCACCTTGAAGCGAATCGTGGCAATCGTGATCACTCCGCTGTTCGCGTTAGTCGGCAGCGCGAAACTCGCGAACGCAATTTTTCCCTGCGCCGCGCTGGGCTGCACCGACCCCGCGCCGCCGTGCCCCCAGTTGAACGCGTGATACTTGAGTACCGTTGGGTCCCATTTCAGTGAGTCCACGCTGAACCGCTCGAGCGCTTCGGGTCCCGCTGTCTCCGGAATGTCCGCCGAGAGATCCAACGTGATGGTCAAAGCCACAACGCTATCCACCGAATTCATCGCGCCGAACGTGCCCCACCACGTAAACGGCGAGCCCGGCGGCGGCGGCGGCGGCGGCGGTGGCGGCGGCGGTGGCGGCGGCGGTGGCGGCGGCGGTGGCGGCGGCGGCGGCGGCGGTGGCGCCTGTGAGCCCGCCACGTTCAGTGTAAGCGACGTCGCCAACCACGTACCGCCACCGGACACCTGATCGAAGTACCAGGTCGAACCGGGATTGACTGTCCCGCCGCCCGAAAGCACGCCATACAGCGCGTCGTCCTTAAGCGGGGGCGCGCCGCCGCTGGCGGAGCCGATTCTCGTAAACGCCGGATCGGGATCGACGCCCACGGGTGGAGACACGAGTGAGATGCCGTAGACGAGTCCACCGGCATTAACGGCGATTGGACCGGCGCTCGCGACCGTGGGCGTCGTTGCCGAGCCGCTGGCCGAACGCGGCGCACCCGCGCCGCTGCCCAATGCCTGGGTGAATACGTCGTCGACGCCGCTCCACGACGTCAGCCGGATTCCGCCGCTGGTCACCGATTGCTTGAGATAGGCCGCGACGCCGTAG
>Ga0075428_100001247_pt1 | contig 27196 bp, 17 predicted proteins | sample RhiMetdeltSRZDD2_FD_75291 | JGI IMG/M metagenome (GOLD analysis project Ga0075428, IMG submission 75291) | Populus rhizosphere microbial communities from Tennessee, USA - Rhizosphere MetaG P. deltoides SRZDD2 | ecosystem: Host-associated > Plants > Roots > Rhizosphere > Soil | place: USA... | reverse complement strand
GCGGTCAACGTGACGGCCAACTTCTCTGCGAATACAAGCTGCTCCCGGACGGAGAATGCGTTGTTCACGGCTCCGGCCAGTTGCGCTCCGGTGTGCGGGATCAGCGATCTCGCCACAGGTACGCAGACGGGCTGTGTCCCGGCGACGAACACGTATACGCAAGAGGTGATCGTCACCTTCGCGAACCCACCAGCGACAGGCAATCTGGTGGTGAACGGGCAGTCGTTCACGATCGGGACGAGCCCGCAGACGGTCACGCTCACCGGCCTGGTCGCGAACGGAGCTGCGGTCAACGTGACCGCGAGCTTCTCGGCGAATACGAGCTGCTCCCGGACGGAAAACGGGCTGTTCACGGCTCCGGTCAGTTGTACTCCGGTGTGCTCGATCAGCGATCTTGCCGCGGGTACGCAGACGCCCTGTGACCCGGCGAACAACACGTATACGCAGCAGGTCGTCGTCACCTTCACGAACCCGCCAGCGACGGGCAACCTGGTGGTGAACGGGCAGTCATTCGCGATCGGGGTGAGCCCGCAGACTGTCACACTCACGGGCCTGGTCTCGAATGGGGCCGCCGTCGACGTGACCGCCAGCTTCTCTGCGAATACGAGCTGCTCTCGCACCGAGAACGCGCTGTTCACGGCGCCGGCACGTTGCCGGCAGGGGGATGCTCCGGATTGCTCGGAAGCTGAGCCCTCGATCGCCAAACTGTGGCCACCGAACCACAAATTCCAAAAAGTGAGCATCCGGGGCGTCACCGATCCGGATGGAGGTGACGTCACCATCACCATCACCGGCGTGACCTCCGACGAACCCGTCAATGGCAGCGATGATGGCAATACCTGCCCCGACGCCAAGATCAAGAGTAACGGCCGCGTGGAACTGCGAGCGGAACGCACCGGTAATGGTAACGGGCGAGTGTACGCGATCCATTTCACGGCGACTGACGAGACGGATGACTCGTGCGATGGAGTCGTGTTCGTGTGCGTGCCACCGAATAAGGATAGCGTGAGTTGTGTCCGTGACGAAACCCAGTACGACGTCACGCGCTGCACCGCTGCCAAGGCTGGTGAAGAGTCCCCAGGACTTCCTCTCGTGGCTCGAGCCGAAGGTGATCAGATTGCCATCTTGATCACGACTGAAGAGTCGGGACCGGTGGATCTGGCGCTCTTCGATCTGCGAGGGCGCCTTGTGCGCCGTCTGGCAGCCCGGGACTTCCCAGCCGGTGAACACACACTGCACTGGGACGGCCGCGACACCAATGGCCGCGAAGTGGCAAACGGTCTTTACTTCGTGCGAGTGGTAATGAGCGGCGAGACACACACGTCCAAGACGGTGTGGATGCGCTAGAGATCCGCTTCCTGCGACGGCCCGATCGTGCGTGGACGATCACAGCCGTACAACGAACGGGGGGTCCACTGGACCCCCCGTGCTGAATTCACCATCAGTCGGCCGACCCGCCGAAGTGATGTCGTCGCAACGTAATGCACGGTCGATGCAAACGTTAAGGTCGGAGATACGCCCGGCGTCTTTCAATCTGAGGGAACCTATGGGAGCGCGTTTCCAGGGACGTTTTGTAGAAGATCTGTAGAAGCCGGCTACAGTTTCTGGTCGCACTGCCGACCCGATGTCACGGCACCGTGTCACGCACCGCAGCCACGGTATTTGCCCGCGCGATCGTGGCTCGAGCTGCGGCGATCTCTTGCCGGAGCTTCGGATTCATGTACTCGAGGCCACGGCCTTCGAGTCGCCTCTCGGCCGTATCGAGATCGCCCAGGGCCGGCGACCCACAGCCTCCGAGACCTCGTACGGCGCCGACGAAGGTCACGACGGCCACATGGTCCCAGCGGTCCGTTGGCCTCGGCAGGCTCTGCAGCGTGGTGCGGAGGAAGGGCAGCACCCGCGCGTCGTCGCCATGCTCTGCAAGACGGTCGAAGACGTAAGCACGCACGCCGAGGTTGAGCAGGTCCTGGGAGGCGAGCGTGAGCAGGACGTCCACGTCGGCCGGTGCAACATGCGTTCCCGCGAGCAGCAGAGCGGCGTTCTCGTAGTCGCTGATCATGGTGGGATCGCCGCCGTGTGTGCCTCTTGCGGTATTTCCCGTTTCGAGCCTCAGGGCCTTCAACTGGGCTCGTGTGATGTACCGCTGGAGCCCGGACTCTAGGCGTCCGGCGACCCATGGTTGGAGCTCGCCGCCGAGCACGGACTGCGACATGCGCTTCCACTCCGTGTCATCGAGCCGCGAGGTGATGTCGCGGACGAACTCGTAGTACGTGTAGACTCCACCGCGGCAGACGAAGGTGCGGCCCGAGTCGGGCACCGCCACGTAAATGGCACACGGTCGCCCGACACCAACCTCGAGGCATTGCCCGGACTGGTACTCGGTCGCGACGTCGGCAACGAGCGCCATCGACTCGAACGCATGGTCGCTATTGGAACGATTAAGCGCGATGGCTTTGAACCGCCGTTGCAAGCTCTTCAAGAACACGCCGTCGTCGATGCTCTGCGGCTCGACGCGCAGCTCTTGGCGCGCGATCGTTTCTAGGCGCGCGAGAATATGCGAGAGGTCTTCGAATAGGGGGCGTTCGAGGCGTATCGATTCATCGCGGTAACGGTTGGCTTGGAGGAACGTGGGCGGTGCAGCTTGCGCAGAGTGGAGGGTAGTGCTGTCCGCAGCGATCTTGGCGAAGAGATCCTGGCCATCGAGCGCGGCCACGAACCGCTGCAGCAGAGAGTCGAGTCGCGAATAGAAACGCGGCACGGGCTCGACCCAGCCGTGGAAGCGGTCGATCATCGCGGACGCCCCTGCCGTCATCCGCGCGTCCTTCCCGTACAGGAGGACCGTGTTCTGGACCTCCGCCCAGCCGCCGAGCGCCGTATTGATCTGTTTCTCCTCCCATGGTGGCGCGTGCATGAAGCTCGGCGCACCATCTTCGCGCTCGAAGAGCGTCCGGGTGCAGTGCAGGAAGCCTTCCGGCAACGAGGCATTGGGATCAGGCAAGGGGTCGGGAGGAAGGACGCCGAACGTGCTCGCTTCACGCCCCGAGGCGTGAAGCAGTTCTCGTGCGCGCGCCGACCCGAGGAGATCAGCGGCGACGTGCACTCCAGAAACTGGCCACAGTCCGCCGTCCATGTACTGCTGAAAGAGGTGCATGGTACGGCTGTAGCGGCGCCCGAAGACGCGCAGTCCTGCGGTCGAGTCGGTGTCTACCGTCCCCTCCGAGTTCACGCGGGGCGCGGGCAGCCGCCGAAGTACGCTCGTCAGCCGCCCCACTTGGACTGGATCACGGGCGATGCTCCGCGCGTCTCTTGCGCCCGCAGTCTGCGCGATGGCGAGCGCTGCCTCGTAGTCACGCACGCTGAGGTCGTCGTGCGGTCCGAAGAACTGTCCGACCAGGCCATCGATGGCTTCCCACTCGGCGCGCAGGCGTGGGTTGCGCTGCAAGACGTCAACGAGCAGGAGGGCGCTCCGGGTCTCGCGCACGGAACGCAAGTGATACCCCATCTGGCCATAGAGCATCATGGCTTGGAAGTAGCCTTGGAGCCGCCCACGGCTGTGCCGACCGCGCGGCCGGTACTGTGTGTAGTCCACCTTGCAGTCGAAGAGATTCGAGGACGCGATTCCCTTGTGGCCTCGGATCGCGCTCACCTCGCGCTCGACCGCGCGCGTGAGCTCGAACGGCAGACCCAGGTCCTGAAGCTGAACGGCATCCAAGAGAACTGACGCCACGGCGAAGGTAGCGGCGTTTCGGAGCGCCAAGTCTCGCAGTCGCCGGTCACGCAGTGCACGGATCTGCGCGATGCAATCGCTCATGCAGTCGCGGCTGAAATTGCGCAGCCGCGGTACGAGCACCAGCATTTCCAGCTCGTTCAGGGCCTCACGAGCCAGGATCATGAAGCTGTGGAATGCGACGTCGCTGGTCACGAACGGGTACTCGGCGCCGTAGAACTCGAACATATCGTTCGCGGGCTCGGGAAGAATCACGAAACCGTTCCGCCGGAGCAGGGTGAGCGCCGCATCATCGAGATCCCACGGCGTGAACAGCTCGTGGGATGCGGACTCGATGCGGCGCAATGCCGATCGGGCATGGCGACGCTCCGCCGCCGCCCAGTCGCCCGGAGCGAAGCGCTCCTCGAGCTTCGGATCGTCGACGATGGCTTGGATAGCCGAGATGGCATGAGGGTCACCGAGATCCCCGAGCAAGCGCAGCGTCGCTTCGTGTCCGAACTTCTCCGGTCGGGCCAGATCGGCCAGAAGCTGCGGGAGAGCGCGACTATCGTGCAGGGCGACGAGTGCGCTAAGTGCCGAGGAGCGTGCGAGCACGTTCGTGCGGCCCGGGAGTATCGCCGTGCGCCACAGCGCGTCCGCAGCCGCGGGATGTGGGTATGACTCGAGGAAAGATGCGGCGCGCCAGCGAACGACACCCGGCGCGGGGCCCTCCATCAACCGGGCCATGAGCAGCGTGACAGCGCGAGCTTCTGCACTCGTGCGTACCGCGAGCCTTCCGGAACGGATCCCACCGTCTAGCGCGTAGAAGAGCTGTGTACAGTGCGCCGAATCGGGTGAAGCGCTGAGTTCCCTGAGATAGTCAGCGAGTGGTAGCGAGTCGACCAAAGCGGGAGCCCCAGCAGCCGGTGCAACGAACAGGATCGCCGTGCCCAAAACTCGAAGAACAGCGCCAGCCCGAAATGGATTCCGCATCGCGGCCTCCTCAGGCGAACCGCATCCCGGACGCAACCGCATCCCGGCGCGAATCCGGCCACCTTGTCGAGAGCAATTTACGGAGCTCCTCCCGCCGTCGCAAGTTATGGCGAAGGCGGATCGACGCCGAAGTTCCGGCCGATGTCCGAAGAACAGGTTGGCCGCATGACCGCGCCGCCGCGAAAGACTCTGTTCGTGACGGCTCCTGCACCCAGTATCGCAGCCGACACACCTGCAATCCATGCCGCCGCGCGAAGCCAGGCAGCGAATCTCCACTCTTGCGCCATGCCGAAAGCACCACCGCCGCGTCACCAGCTCCGAAGCGCGCCCGTTTCAGAATCGAATCGTCGCAAGCCCGGGATGAGGAAATGATGCAGGGCGGGTGCACTAGTTTTCCGACCCGAGGGCGGCTCTCACTAGGCGGAAGCACTCTCCGAACCGCGGCGTGGTTGCATAGGCAGCGGCTGGCGCCAGCACCTCGTAGGCTTCCTGGTCTTTTCCCAAACTGTGGAGCAGGAAACCGAGATTGACCCGCGCCTCCTCGAACCGAGGGGCGATCTCGATCGCTCGTTGGTAGGTACGGACCGCATCGTCATTGTCTCCAGCGAGTGTTTGACACGTCGCAATGTTGTTCAGAACATGCACGTGGTTCGGATGGACTTCGAGAGCTTGGCGGAAATCGGCCAAGGCTGCCTCCCGGGAACCCATCTCGAAGCGCGCCACACCTCGATACCACGCGACCGGAGCGGAGCTCGGGTCCATGGCGTAGGTGCTGCGGTCGATGCGGTCGAGGTGCGCGACCATCAAGGGCCAATCCTTCACCGAGCGTGCGACTAGCGCTTGGCGCAAATGAACCTCGGCGCGGTACCGAGACCAGGTGAAACGACCAGCGACCAGCGTCGTGGCCCACACCAGCGCGACGATCACCAGCGACCACCGCTTCGAAAACGACAGTGCGGCGGGCCTGTTCCCGATGCGTTGATGGAACGAGAGCACAGTACCGATCAGCAGAGCCAAGTAGACCGAATGAGCGGTCCGCTCTTTCGGAAAACTGAAGAGAGAATCGAGCGCGTAGCACGACACGCCCAACAGCATGAGCGTGAGCACGAGACGGTCGTGCATCGACGTGGCTCGTACCATGGCCGACACGGCGAGTCCGAGTACGCTCACGAACAGCGCGAGGTACAACGCGCCGCCGAGGAGGCCGGTTTCGCTGGCAGCCCAGAGAAAATCGTTGTGGGGGCGCTGGAAGTGGATTGTGCCCGTGTCCGAACGCAGGCCTTCCGCTCCGTACGTCGGGATGACCACGCGCCAGTTGCCCAGGCCCACTCCGGTGAGCGGGCGCTCCCGGATCATTCGGATGGTTCGCGACCAGAGCTGCAGGCGTTCATGGATGGAAGCATCCCTGAGCTGCACGAGCGAACCGACGTGCTCGCGCATCGGCGCGCGAGATCCTGGAGAGTATTGGAATAGTAGCGCCATGCTCAGTCCCAGAGCGGTCAAGACGGCGGCCTGAAGCGCGCGCGACCGGTAAGCGCCACCGCCGTCGCGAGTCGATCGTTCACGTTTCGTGACGAGCGCCAGAATGAACAGACTAAAGGCAAGGCCTACCGGAAACGCAACCCAAACGGCGCGGGTCTGCAACGCAACGAGAAGGAACACCGAGACCAGCATCGTGACCGCGCTGGCGACACGCCATCGCCCATGCAGTCCGAAAAAAACGTAGGCGACGAATGGGAACGCCAGTACCAGGAAGGACGCCAGCAAATTTCGATGTCCCATGGTCGAGTCGACGGTGGTATCGACCTTCATCCACTCGAAGAGAGCGACCTGATAGTACTGAAGGACGGCGAAGCCGCCGACGAGGAATGAGCCGACGGTGACGAACTTGGCCAACAGCGTCAGTCTGCTTCGCTCACCGGTGATCGCGCGCGAACTCGCGTAGATCAACCAAACGAACGTGGCCAGCTTCAGCAGCTCGAAGGTCCCGTCGGGCGTCGGGCCGGCGACCACGACCGAGATCGCTGCAACCAGGATGAAGGCGATGAGACAGCCGATGACAATCGCCTCGGCCCGATGTACCGACAGGGTCGTCGTCGACCGTACGATGCCCAAGCCAAAAGTGGCGACCAGGACGATTCCAAGCAAAGAAACGACCAGGAAACCTGGCAGCAGCACGGGATCGATCGTCGCGTTCGAGTAGACCAGTGGAACCACCAGCGCCGTCATAAACAAATACAGCGCCGCCCAACGATGTTGCGGACCCTTCGCAACGTTGGACCGGGTGGGGGTTCTCTCCTTCCTCGGGCCCAAGTAAGCATCCCCCCCGTCTGAGTGGGTGTCCGAACGCCCGCCGACCCGATGCGGCCGGCAGGGCTCGAGGCGTACAATACTCTGAGGGAGCCTGGGCGAGGCGGGTGCGCTACGCCACGGCGACCCGAGAAGCCATCGTGTTCCACTCGGGTCCAGCTCGCACTCCGTTGATCATTTGAGGAGGTCGCCATGTCCCTTCGCTATTGGATGTGTGGTGCGGCCCTGCTCGTGCCAGTTGCCGCCAACGCCCAGCCGACGCTCGACTCGCTATGGCCGAACGCCAACAAGCTCGGATTGGAGTACGAGTTCGTGAATGCGAGCCCGATCCCCCTCGAACCGAGTTTCACGACCCCGGCAACGCTCTGGTTCGACGGTACGGTCCAGACCTTCGGTGGAACTGCGCAGGTGCTGCACGGCACGCACTATGTCCCGGTGAAAGCACGCCCCGGTGCGGCGAGCGATCCTCTGCTCGCTGCGCTCTGGCGAGCCCGGCCGGATTTGCGGTCAGCGATCCAGGCGCGCACGGGTCGATCCTTGGAGGAAGTACCAATCAACTGGTGGCCTCTTCTGCTGCACACAGGCTACTTCATGAAGAGCCCGACGAACATCCAGATGTGGCAGCCGGATTGGAGCCACCCGACTTGGACCTATCTGACCGACGACCTGAGATTGGGTGCAACCTTTACCCATCAGCTCGTACCTGAGCTCGCCGACAACGTCTTCCTGCATGGCACGGTGGAAGTGATCGATGCCACGGTCGAGACCCTCGCCGGCACGTATGAACCCGCGGTCCGGATGGGCTACGTGATCGACTTCGGCTGGGGCGAGGTGGTTGACGTGAACAACCCTGGGGAGGTTGTTGGCCGCGTCCGCGGTGAGACTCGCGGGCATGTGCACTTCGTGCCCGGCGTCGGGCCGGTCGAGATGCTCGAAAACTTTGTCCCGTATCTCGAGATCGACTGCACGCCGAACACCTGCCCGCAGGAGTGGATCGATCTGCTCGGCGCGACGTTCACAAGGACACTGTCGCTCGCCAGTGTGGTGTCGGTCGAGGCCTTTACCTGGAGCGAGGTCAAGTCGCTCTACCGGTAGCCGTTCTGCAAAGTCCCCCGATTCTTCCTTGCGCTGGAAGGAACCGTGCGCGGGGTACTCCGCGTCGGTGCCGCCTCCTGCCGATCTCACCCGCTCCGGAGTATCATGGTCCGACGCTCGGAGGCGACGTATGCTCGAAGAGAACCCTTCCGACAAGCCACCGAAGGGAACGCCGCGCCCATCGGCAGCAGCCGGGCAGACGCCGATCTCGCCGCGGAAGGGACTCCGCGCGATTTACGATCGGCTGCGTGGAAATACGCCATCCGGGCAGCGGGCCGCAGACTTCGTGGTCTCTCCGCCATCGGGGGAGACGACCCCGGAGCGCATTGGGAGCTACCGGATCAAGCGCAAGCTGGGCGAGGGCGGGATGGGGGTCGTGTACGCCGCGCGCGACGAGCGCTTGGGGCGCAGCGTTGCGGTGAAAAAGTTGTCGGCGCTCGCCAACGACGAGACCGGACGCAAGCGTTTCTGGCGCGAAGCCCGCGCCGCTGCGAGCGTCAACCACCCGAACATCTGCCAGGTCTATGAAATCGGCGAGGACGACGGCGAACTGTTCATCGCCATGGAGCTCTTGGACGGCGAGTCGCTCTCCGAGCGGCTGCATCGCGGTGCGCTGAGCGTGGCCGAAGCTTTGCCGATCGGCCTCGACATGCTGTCGGCGCTGTCCGCGTTGCACACCCTCGGCATCGTCCACCGCGACCTCAAGCCGTCGAACGTGTTTCTCACGTCCCGCGGGGTGAAGCTGCTCGATTTCGGCTTGGCGCGGCCGATCGACCCAGCCGGGACGCAGGCGCTCGGATCCGATGCGGACTTGACGCGCACAGGGATGATCGTGGGCACGCCCCGCTACATGCCGCCGGAGCTCATTTCGGGCGAGCCCGTCGATGGCCGGAGCGATCTCTTCGCGGCTGGCGTCATCCTGTTCGAGATGCTCGCGGGCCGGCCGGCGTTCGAGGGGAGCAACGTCGTCGAGATCTTGCATGCGACCTTGCACCAGCAGCCGCCGGCACTCACAGGGTCGCCCGCCATCGCGGCGGCGGACCGCGTCATCCGGAGGGCGCTCGCCAAGCGACCGTCGGAGCGGCCCGCGTCGGCCGACATCATGGCCGAGGAGTTGCGCGCCGTGCAGGGAGTTCACGGCGACAACACGCCGGCGCTGGCCCATCCGCTCACACGCCTCGTGGTGCTGCCGTTCCGCGTCCTGCGCTCCGATCCGGAGACGGACTTCCTGGCCTTCAGCCTGCCGGATGCCATCACCACCTCGCTTTCGGGAATCGATTCGTTGGTCGTGCGCTCGAGCGCCACCGCCGCGCGTTTCGACCGCGAGTCACCGGATCTCAAGGCCATCGCGGCCGATGTCGACGTGGATCTCGTCGTGATGGGCACGCTGTTGCGCGCCGGTGACGAACTGCGCGCCGCGGTGCAGCTCGTCGATGCCCGGACAGGCACGCTGCTCGTTTCGCACACGGTGCAATCGCTTCTGGGTGACTTGTTCCATCTCCAGGATGACATTACGCGACGCGTGGTGGCGGCACTGTCCCTGCCACTCTCCGGCGGCGAGGTTCGCCCTGTGACGGATGCGCCGCGCAGCGCCCGCGCTTACGAGTTCTATCTGCGTGCGAACGACTTGGCTCGCCGCTACGACCAGATCCCCATGGCACGCGACCTCTATCTGCAGTGCGTGAAGCAAGACCCTGATTTTGCTCCCGCATGGGCGCACCTTGGGCGCAGTTACTTGGTGATCGGGAAGTACATCGAGGATGCGAACGGCAACTATCCACGCTCCGAGGAGGCGTTGCATCGTGCCCTGAAGCTGAGCCCGGAGCTGTCTGTCGCGCACAGGTATTACGCACACCTCGAGGCCGATCTGGGGCGCGCGCCGAAGGCCATGGTTCGCCTTCTGAATCAGGCATCGCGTCTCGGCAACGATCCCGATCTGTTCGCCGGTCTCGTGCACGTTTGCCGATACAGCGGGCTCTTCGAGCAATCGATCGCGGCACACGCAGAGGCACGGCGGCTCGACCCCAACGTGCCCACGAGCGTCGAACAGACTCTCGTGATGGCGGGCGATCTCGATGGCTTGATGAGCCTCGCGACGCGTGACAACCCGGGCAGCGCCATCGCCCTGGGAATGGCAGGACGACGCGACGCCGCGCGCGAACTACTCCTCCAGATTCGCGACCAGCCGACGATTCCCGCTTACCGCCTGTGGGTCGACTGGCTGATGGCTTGGATCGACGAGCGCCGCGAGGACATGCTCACCTTGAGCGCGTCGATGGATCAGATGACGGAAATCAGGATCGTGCACGACCCGGAATCTCTCTTCCTGGAGGGTTGGATGTTGTGCGAGATCGGCGAGCACGAATTGGGGCTCGCACGTATCAAGCGCGGCGTCGCCGGAGGCTTCGCGGCAGCCCTTACGTTGGAGCACTCCCCCCACTTCGATGCGCTGCGCAGGGATCCTACATTCGAGGAGCTGCTGCGGGATGCCGTGTCCAGTCGTCTCGAAGCGCTCGAGGCGTTCCAAGAGGCAGGTGGCGAACGACTGCTCGGCAAATGACCTGGGCGAAGGTGTCGGACCTTTCCCCCGCGGGGCGCTGGTCGACGCTTATTCCCTCTCTGCAAGCTACGGACGGCGGGATGCTGCGCAAGCCTTCGGTCGATTTCGGGCGCGTGAGAGAGCGGGCTGCGTGATAAAGTGTCGCGGATGTGCCCCCCTCGCTGCATCCGCTCGCTCGCGTGTCTGCTCGCCGCGATGATTCTCCTGCCCGGTCTTGCCCGCGCGCGCGAGAAGACCGATCTCGTCTATCTGAACAACGGCGACCGCATGACGGGCGAGATCAAGCAGCTCGACCGCGGCATTCTCAAGCTGAGCACGAACGACATCGGAACGATCAACATCGAATGGGAGGACGTCGACTCGCTCTGCAGTGCGTACAAGTTCCGCGTCGAGGACACGCTTGGAGCCAAGCTCTTCGGGGCGATTTTTCTGACGCGCAGTGGTGAGCTGCTGGTGATGCAGGGTGGCAAGGTCGAGCAAGCGCTGCAAACGAACGTGGTCGCCATCACGCCCTTGGAGGCGTCGTTCTGGCAACAGTTGGACGGGTCGATCAGCCTCGGATGGAGCTTCACCAAATCCAACAACTTGAGCCAACTCACGACCGATATCTACGTCGTGCGCAGAACCGCGATTCGCGTGGCATCGCTGGACGTGAGTTCCATCACGACATCGCAAGAGGATGAAGATACACAGCGGCGGGAAGATGCAACCGTGAGCTACAGCCGTCTCTTCGACGGACCTCTGTTCGCGATTGCGAGTGGGTCGGCTCAAGGGAACGACGAATTGGGGCTCGACCTTCGCTTGCTCGTCTCCGCCGGCATGGGCGCCAACACGATCCAATCCAACCATAACGACTTGATGCTATCGCTCGGGTTGAGCTTTAACCGGGAGTGGTCGGAGGTTGTGACCGACGACAACTACAATCTCGAAGCGTTTGTCGCCGCGCAGCATGCGGTGTTTCGCTACGACTATCCCAAGACCGACATCACGACGGAGATCATCGTCTATCCAGGTCTGTCCAACTGGGGGCGCATTCGATCCGAGGCCGACATCAGTGCCAGCCGGGAGATCGTCAAAGACTTTGCCGTGGTGCTCTCCTTCTACGACTCCTACGACAGCGATCCCCCCGATCCCAGCTCGAACAAGAATGACTACGGCCTCGTGACGAGCCTCGGCTGGACGTTCTAGGAGTGCGTCTCGAGGGGATGCAAGTCGCCAGTTCTTGCGAAAGTCTCGGCGAGGGCGGGTTCGTGCCCGCCCTCGCATCGGACTCGACGTCGACTCATCGATACAGGCTCTTGACGAGTCCCCAGGTGTGAACGCCTTGCGGATCGCTGGCCACGCGACCACGGCCGCGACCCTGGGGCTGCACAGTCAAGTGGTAGGTCACGTCCAGCGTCAGCGTCACGTCGCCGAATGTCTGGGTACCACCGAAGTGGATCGTGTGGCTGCCAGGGGACAGAGGCATCAACATCAACCACACGCCATCGGAGACCGACTGGCCGGTCACCGGGCCGCCGAAGAGCCCACCGTCGGGAGCGGAGAACTCGTACAGCGGCGACTGTACTCGGTAGCGGTCCAGGTTCGACACGGCCACGCCATCGATGGTGGCGAACAAATCCACTGCCGTGTTCATGATCGCCGCGGCGCAGTCACGCAGTTCGGCTTCATTGCTGCCGAAGAACGGTGGTCCCTCGACCGTCGAGCACTCGGTGTTCAGCACCGGGAAGAAGATGGGCTTCCCCGCGGGCACTGTGCAGTCACGCTCCACAGACGTGGTGGCGAAGGAACCACCCAAGAACCATACCGGACCGGACTGTCCGCCGTCACAGCCTGCGGTGTCGAGGAGTGGATGCGCGTCGGCCGGGAGCGACAAGGCCCACTGCCACCAAGCGGCGCTCCACTCCGCGTACGAACGCCCAAAAGCGCGTTGTTGGTCGGGAGGAAGAGTGCCGTCGTTTGCCCAGGCGTGACTTGTCACAGCCGCGAAGACGAGCAGCGCAGCGACACCGCGCCACCCACCTATGCGGTTCGAACAAATGCTTCGCATAATTGACTCCTTACTGCGGGCGCGCCGCTCCCGGGCTCCCCGGTCCCTTCCGAGCAACCGACGAGGCGACAAGCCGACTTCCCATGTACCGTCGCCATTTCAATCTGGCCTGGCGATCCTGGCTTCCTCTAAGAACGGCGCAACCTCTCAGAACTGAACGTTTTTTCGGCCAGGGCTGCAGGATGCTCTTCTGGGCACACCAGCAACGCTGAGCGGCGGACCCTCGGAGCGGTCTAAGCGCCAGTCGTCGGCGGCGACGAAAGCCGCCCCATGGGAATGGGCTGGGTGTTCAACTCGCGGAGGCGCTGGCGTCGAGGCATCTTGCGCCAAGTCGCCCTTATTGCAGGTCTCGGATAGTCACCAACTGTGAGGCGACGACCTTCTTCCCGGACGTGTCGGTGGCGGTCCACGTGACTCGCGTCGTACCGACGGCGAAGATCTCAGGCGCGTCGTTCGTGAATTCCAGACCACCGCAAGCGCCGTAGGTGCGGGGCCTGCCGAGTGCGAGGTTCGCGCGCCGACGGCCAGGGACACCGGCCTCGCGATCAGCTATGACCGCGGCTGGTGCCTCGAGCCTGGGAAGCCGGCTCTCGACCACGGTAACCACGAAGCTGCGCGTCTCGGTGCCCGAGCTGTTCGTGGCCGTGCATTGCACGGTGGTGTTGCCCGGGGGGAATTCTCTTCCGGAACGCGCCGAGCAAGCGACGGTCGGCTCAGGCAGACCCCGCGCCACGACATCGAACTCGACTTTGGCGGAGCAGGCACCGGGCTCCGTGGTGACCCGAATGTCCGCTGGCACCACCAGAATGGGGGTTGCAGCCGCAGCGACGCCTGCCGCGGTGATGCGATTGACGTAAATGTCTTCGTTGGCGTCGCGACCATCCGGCCATGTGATGATGGCGCCACCTGCGCCATCCGAGTCTAGGAACGGGATTATCTGAGCACCGGCTGCCGTGGAGATCGCCACGCCGTCGGCGCTCCATCGGACGGCCCCCGAGCCATCGATGCGCTGAGCATAGACGTCCCCGGAGCTGGAAGTCGTCGAGTAGGGCGGTGAAGCGCTGCGATAGTCCGACCAGGCGACGATGGCGCCCCCCGCACCGTCGGAAACCGCATGGGCGTTAGCCTCATCTCCGATATTACTGCAGATCAACACACCGTTCTTCTGCCAATGAATGTCCCCAGTGGCGCCGACGCGCTGAGCGTAGATCGAAGCGCAATTGTGCCGTCCTTGAGAATTGCAGAAGTTACGCCAGTCGTACCAGACGATGATCGCGCCGCCTTCGCCATCTGCGACGAGGACCGGGTCCGGCTGAGCGTGAAACGAGTAGACGCAGATTCCTATCCCATCTTGGCTCCAGCCCGGAGCGATTTGCCCGGAGGCAGTGACGCGTTGGGCGTAGATGTCGTGTTCCCCACTACGGCGGTCCTCCCAGGTGAAGATGGCGCCGCCAGAGCCGTCGGAGATTAGACTCGCCCGGGGCTTTTCACCTGAGGCCGCGCAGATCGTGACTCCATCGCCCCACATCGTACGCCCCGTCGCGTCGACGCGCTGCGCGCGGAGCTTCTGGCCGGGCGACTCTCGCCAGCAGATAATGGCCCCGCCCGCACCGTCGTCCACGATCGAGGGGTCCCACTCGTCGGAAACCAGGATCTGGCACACGACGATGCCGTCCTTCTCCCACACCGGCCGACCGGAGGCGTCGATGCGCTGGGCGAAGATGTCGAAGCTCGCTTCACGTCGATCTCCCCAGACCACGATCGCACCCCCGGCCCCATCCGTTGCGAGTGTGGGCGTGGCTTGCTGCGCTCCAAACGTACACACGGGGAGGCCGTTCGGCGGCCAGCCGCTCGCGACCGCCCCCGAGGACGTGATCCGCTGCACGTAGATATCGTGACCCGCGGAGCGCATGTCGCACCAGGTCATGATGGCACCACCCTGTCCGTCTGGAACGCAAGCGGTCGCGGGCGGCCCAGCGATGTCGCCGGTGATGAACCAACTATCAATAAAGTGCTGGTCGCCTTCGGAGTTGCACACCGGGATACCGTTGGAGGCCCACTGCGCCGCCCCGAGCGCGTCAAAGCGCTGCGCGTAGATGTCGCTGCTGCCGTTACGGGCGTCCTGCCAGACGACAATGGCACCGCCCAAACCGTCCGCAACGAGACTCGTCGCCGATTGCTTGCCGGGCGCTGCGCAAGCTGGAACGCCGTCCGTGCGCCATGCGGTCGACGCAACAACCACCTGCGTCTGTGACCAACGATCTCGCCACAACACCCAGCCGAGTCCTACAGCCAAGACGACGCCCATGGAGAACGCCAGACGTCGCCATGAAAGGCGCTTCTTGAGTAGGGCCAAGAAGGCGAGAGGATTGGGATCGACCGACGCGGCGAGTGACTTTGCCATCTCGCCCGCGGTCGCGAAGCGATCGCGCGGCTCGAAAGCCAGTGCCCGCTCCACGACCCTCACGAACGCCTCGGGTAGGTCCGAACGCGAGTCGCGCAGAAGCCGGGCCGCGCGTCGCGCGTGCGCTTCGCGCAGTTCCTGAACGCTCGTGCCCTCGACGGGATACTCGCGCGTCACCAGACGATAGAGCAGTACGCCCAGGCTGTAGATGTCGGATTGCCGCGATGGTGGAGCGCCGTTCATGACCTCGGGCGCCATGTAGTAGGGTGTGCCGGCGATCGTCGACAACTTGCTCTCGGAGTTCGGGCGCATCTCCTGTCCGGCGCCGAAGTCCATGAGCACGGTGCGCCCGCCATCCTCGATCATGACGTTGCGGGTCTTGACGTCCCGGTGCACGAGGCCGGCGGCATGCACTGCAACCAGGGCGCGGCAGAGGTCGATGCCGATGAGCGCGGCGTGCCGGGCCCCGAGACGACCGTGGTCGACGAGGAACTCTTCGAGCGTGCGCCCGACGATGTACTGCATCCACAGACCCACGCGGCCCTGGTCGGTCCCGGCACCGTAGACGGTGATGACGTTGTCGTTGCGGACGCGCGCCAGGTGGCGGCCTTCCTCGAGGACGAAAGAACCAACGGTGTTCGCATTTGCTGCTGCCGCTGCCGCCGAGCCGGCGCGCAAAAGTTTCAGTGCTACTTCACGTTCAAGAGTCGTGTCCCACGCCCGGTAGACTTCTCCGAAAGCGCCTTGAGCCACCTTGGCGCGAATCTCGATGTGGGCCCAGCGCTCGGGGGGGGAAGCATCCACGCCGCCGGAGTCGTCGAGTTCAGGTTGTGAGTCGTTCATGGATTCGCCGGCACGGATGTGATCGAGAACGCCTGTGTGCGGCGCGGCCACCTCCGGCTCCGGCGACGACGTCACTGGCATCGCGACCACCGCAACGAACTTCAGGGCCTCGAGGAGTTGGCGCTCGCGCTCGTCCACGAAGGCGTTTCCGACGTCCTTCCAGTCGACGGACTCGCCATCTGAAATGGACATGGCGACCTTCGAGAGGAGTTGGTGTTTGATAGGTCGCCGCTTAATCACGAGGTCACTCCGAAAACCGAGCACTTCGTGGCTCGGGCCGCCAAGACAGCATCGGCACGCGGAACCGCTGAAGCAGGGCCTACGACATCAGCAGGTTCCACGCAGATCGCTTTCTTTGCGCATGGCCAGCGCCATGCGCACGAGAGCGCGCACAACCAGCATGCGCGCCGCTTCCCAAGTGCGGCAGCCCAGCGCCTCAGCGACTTGTGCATGGGAGAACCCTAGCTCGATCCGCATCAGGAAGGCCTCGCGCTGTGCCTGGGTCAGGCGCGCGAGCGCCTTCTCGTAGGTGGCGTGAAGCTCGTCTGCCATCATCCTCTCGATCTGCGAAGGTTCCCGCGACTGCAGGTCTTCGCCGAGTGGCACGATCCGGGGCGCACGCTGGGCTTTTTCGAATTCATCCTTCACGAGGTTCCTGTATGTGGTTCGAAGGTAGGCCAAAAACCCGCCGCTGCGCTTGTGCTCGAAACCGTTGATACGGCGGAACACCCGCATGAACGTCTCGTTGATCAGGTCGTCCGTGTCCTTCATGCCTCGAGCTGTGCTCGGAAGCCGCCCGTGGGCCCATCGCTGGAACCCGGGCATGTACCTCTTGTAGAGGCGCTCGCGCGCCGCCTCGTCCCCGCTCCGCACCTTGAAAAGGAGCGACTGCGTGGTCTCGAGGTCGGATGGTGGCTCCACCATGTCCGAAGTCCTGCCTTCGCCTATCAGGGATTTGGATTGACGTCCCCATTATGCACGAGGGAGCAGGAAGCGGCCATCCCCTAACCCCGGCGGCCCGACCCCCTCCCCCGAGTAGATAGACCGATCCAAAAAGGACGATCGTGAACGTTCAATTTCACCGTCGGCGACCGTTCCTCCTCCACGTGGGGAGGAAGCGCCAACGAGCGCCGAGCGTTGCCAACCTCACCACGTCAGGCCTCGTCGAGCGGCTTCAGGATTTGGATCCACAGCGCGGCGCTCAGAGCGGCGAACTGCTTCGGAACCTCTGACAGGGGAGATGCGACATGATGAACAAAAGATGCGTGCTGTTCGTTCTGGCTGTCTGCGTCGCCAGCGCCGCGAACCTCGCACACGCAACTGCCAAGACGAAGGTGCTGCAGTTGGGCGCAGAGACGGGTCGAGCTGCTGCGATGATCCAGGAGGCTGGTGACGTCGTCCTCTACCACGAGGACTTCGAAAACGGGCCAGCCGGCTGGGTTCCACGCGACCTCACTGAACAGCGCGGAGTCTTCTGGCACCCCGGTGCGGGTGTCATGGAGTGCAGCGCCTATGACGCATGCTTTGCCCTGTCACCGGGCTACGGGAACAACTGGGTGCAGGATCTCACGAAGACGTTCTCTCCGCGACAGAGCGTCCTCGGCCTCGTGCAGACGGTCGAGGGAATGGCCGCAGCGGGAACTCTTCGAGCCCAAGACGCCAAGGGCCTGCTCGCGAAGCTGCACGAGGCTGCGAAGAAGTTCCAACAGGGAGATGTCACACCCGCGTTGGCCAAGCTCCACGACTTCATCGACGCGGTAAACGCGCTCGTCCGTACGCGCCGCCTCGATGCGAATGCAGCGGCAGAGCTGATCGATGTCGCGGCGGCGATCCCAGGCTTCATCGCATCACCACGGCTCGAGGTCACCCTCGAGTACAATGTCGAGGAATCATTTGACGCGGTGATCGTGCAGGTGTCGACGGATCAGGGCGCGACCTTCCGAGATCTCACATGTGCCCGCTGCGATCCGGGTACCTGTGAGACAGAATGTCTGACCGGTATCTCCGATGGATTCGTGACCCGGTTCTTCGATCTGTCGGAGTATGCCGGAATGGAGCTGACCGTGCGCTTCCGGTTCACGTCGGACGTCTCGTACAGCGACGAGGACGGCCTCTGGCCGTCGTCCGGGGCGCCTTGCCGGCTCGACCAGGTCCACGTGATCGGAACTGATGGGTTCGAGTCGGGGAACGACGGCTGGATTGCTTCCGCGCCGGCAACGGGGGGGTCGTTTCGGCTGGAGTTCGACCCACCACGAACAGTTCCACCCGTCAGCGGCAGCATCTCGGGGAACGCCTGGGTTGCCTATGACCCGCAGACCGGAGTGGTTCCATCCACCCCCGCGGAGTCGTCATGCGATCCCGCCCAGGATACGTGCCTTGTTCCCGCCGGTGTGGCGGTGCATCTCGCCATCGACTCGCCACCCATTCCGATTCCAGCCGCCGACGAGTACTTCGTCGAGTTCGACGTGTACTGGGACCAGGTGTCGGGAACAGGCTACGCCTATGGGATCCCTGACGTCGCCGCGGCGGATCAGGCGTGCCGAACGTTCGCACCGGGTAACGCTTACTTCTTGTCGCCGCTCGGCGTCTCTCACAGGAGAGTGAGGGTCACAGGCAGCGTGGATCCCACGACCACGAGTGTGATCTTGCGCTTGAGCATGGCCGACTTCAATGCACTGGCGGGAATTCCTCTCGGCACGAACCCCGGTCGGGGACCCTACTTCGACAACGTGTCGCTGGTGGCGCAGGGCGTCCGCAAGGTGCTGATCACTGAGATCATGTACAACCCCGACAGCGCCGAGCCGCTGATCGCCAATGACACCAAGGTCGAGTGGGTGGAGATCTATAATCCGGGAACGACGGCGGTCGACATCTCCGGTTGGTCCTTGCGCGACGAGGATGGCAGCACCGGTCCTCTTCCCTCGGGTGCGATGCTTGCCCCTCAGGAAGCGGCTGTCATCGTGCCCACCGCGCAAGACGCTGCCGGATTCCACTCCGCCTGGGGCGGTGGGTACCGAGTGTTCTCGGTCTCCAATTGGGGACTTCCCGGATTGATCGGCCTCTCGAACACACCGAGCCCGGTCAACGAGATTCTCACCCTCCGCGACGCGTACGGCAGGATACAGGACGTCGTGAACTACGATGATGAGCCACCGTGGCCGAGCGACGAGCCGGATGGGCCGAGCATCTACCTGCTCCCGAACGCGATCGATCTCACGGCCAACGACGATGGGGCAAACTGGGCACGCTCCACGGTCGGGGTCGATGCGGGTCGAAACAATCTCCAAGTGGGGGCATTCAACGGCATCGACATCGGATCGCCCGGCGTAGTCGCTACCGAATCCTCGGTGCTCGCGGCAGTGCTCCCAGTGTCCGCGCGCGACGATGGGATCGTATCGGTGCCGGTCACGTTCGCACTGGAGCAGAACCGGCCGAATCCGTTCAACCCGATGACGACGATTCGTTTCGATCTGCCGCGGGCCAGCGCCTACATGCTCTCCATCTACGACGTGGCCGGCCGGCGCGTGCGTCGCTATGAAGGTGCCGCCGCGGGGCCGGAGCGCGTCGCGATCGTATGGGACGGGACGAGCGACAGCGGCAGCCAAGTCGGCTCTGGCGCGTACTTCTATCGCGTGCAGGCCGGCGAGTTCGTGGAAACGCGGCGCATGTTGTTGATCAAGTGAGCGATTGAGTGCGCGCGACCTTCGCCGCGCGATTCTGGCAAGGGGCGGCACCTCGCATCGAGGTGCCGCCCCTCGCTGCCCTGTGGCAGCCGAAGTCACCCTCGAAGTCCACCTCCAGTTTCACTACCCCTGAACCAGATGGCCTGATCCAATTGTCACGGTGAACATGTTGGGATTGGATCGTGACAGGGGGGTACTGCCCCGCGGTATCGTACGCATGTGGCGCAGCCAGGCATTTCCGCGAATGCGTTCGGGTGGTGACTCTCAGTGCAAGAACAAGTGGTTGTCGAGAGATCGGCGGCGATGCGCCTTGGGTCGCACGAGAGCCGCTTCGGCGCATACGTCGCCTTCGGGGCCATTTGCGTCATTTGGGGGACGACATTCGCCGCGATTCGTGTGGCGATCGAGACGATCCCGACGTTCCTGGTCTCCGGGGTACGCTTTCTCATCGCCGGCTTCCTCTTGCTCTTGATCGCGAAATTGAGCGGCGCGCGCTTTCCTGCAAGCGCGCGGGAGTGGCGCGACCAGGTGATCGCCGGCGTGCTCATGGCGGGCGTCGGCAACACGCTCGTCGTCTACGCCGAGCACGTGCTGAGCAGCGGCCTGGCCGCTCTTCTCGCCGCCACGATTCCAATCTGGATGGCCGCCCTGGAATCCATTCTCGGCATCGCTTCGCTGACACCAAAGAAAATCGCCGGACTCGTTCTCGGATTCGGCGGCGTGGGACTGCTCGTCGCGCCGGCGATCGGCGACATCGATCTCTCGCTGCGATTCGTTCTCGCTGTCGGAGCAATGCAACTCAGCGCCATTTGCTGGAACGGTGGAACGCTCATCGCGCGCCGGCATCGAACCAGTGCCGCCCCAATGGCGGCGGCGGTCGTGCAGATGCTCTCCGGTGGTGCGGCCATGATGCTCGCCGCCTTCGCCTCTGGCCAGCACCCCACCCAAAGCATGCTCTCGATCCGATCGTCCATCGCCCTTCTCTACCTAGCCGTGCTGGGCTCAGTCGTCGCGTACACTGCCTACAACTACGCGCAGACGAAGCTGAGCGCCGGCAAAGTGTCGTCGTACGCGTATGTCAATCCGGCCATCGCGGTACTCACGGGAGCGCTTTTCCTACGCGAGCCGGTCACACTGCGCATGATCGCGTCGATGGCGATCATTTTGTCGGGCGTCGCCCTGATTCAGATCGATCAAAGAAGAGGATGAACAAGCAGACCGGGCGCTCGGTGCCTAGATGTTCGGTTTTCCGACGATCGCATCATCCCTCTTCGTCCAATGAATCTCATTCGGCTCTTTTTCGACGACTCGGGATCCCCGGCGAGAGCCGCGCTTGCGGAGGAAGGGGACGAGCATGGGCACGGAATGGCGGTACGCTACGTAAGCCTCGCCATGTTGTCGGACCAGGTCTCGTTCCTCGAACTGGATCGCCAACAAGATGTAAGCCGTGGTGGCCACGGAGAAGAGCAGGTGTGCGAGCGTCATCACCGGCGTCATCCAGAATGCAAAAAGCCACCCGACGTAGAGCGGGTGTCGCACCAGCCGGTACGGCCCAGGCGTCGCGAACCGCGGGGCCTCACAGGGTCGGCCAAGCAGGTGCAGCCACACCTGACGCAAACCGAACAAGTCGAAGTGGTTGATCAGGGCTGTCGAGACGAACACCAGTCCCCAGCCGAAAGCGAACCCCGCGCGTAGCACGAGACGTCCGACCGGATCCTCGACCGACCAGATGATGCCGCCCAAGGGCCGCCACTGGCTGAACATCAAGATGAGCGCGAGACTCGAGAAGAGAACGTATGTGGACCGTTCGACCGGTCTCGGCACGATCCGCGTCCACCAATCCTTGAACCATTTGCGCGCCATGACGCTGTGCTGCACCGCGAAGAGCGCCAGCAACCCTGCGTCGATCGCGAAGCTGCGCCCCAAAGATCCGGTCGCGGCACCGTCGAGCGTCCTCGGGACGCCGAAGCTGCCGATGAAACAGATGGCGTACAGGAACGTCCCCAGGAAGATCAGGTAGCTCAGACTTCCGTAGGCAAAGAAAAGGACTCGTTCGAGCACGGCGCTGCCTCCGTTTCTGCTGTTTGGTCGCCGTGAATGTGACTACTGCGTGAAAGCACGCGCCCCCACCGTGCGATTGCCTCGAACGTCGCATCGACGTCTTCCTCCAATGTCCTGTGGGAGCAGATCGACATCCGGATCGCCACGCGGCCGTGGATGCGGGTCGTCATGACCAGCGCGAGGCCACTGCGCTGGATCGCGTCCACGATCTCCTGGTTGAGCCGATCGAGCCGGGCTCGAACCTCAGGCTCCTCCTGTCGCCGCGCCAAGGCATTCGGCACATAGCGGAAGCAATAGAGATAGAGTGTCGGCTCGTGAAGCACTTCGAAGTCTGGATGTTCACGGACGAGTTGATGGAGGTGCTGGGCGAGGCCGAGGTTCTTCGAGAAGACCTCACGCAGACCTTGGGCACCGAAGAAGCGAAGCACCATCCAAACTTTGAGCGCCCTGAAGGCTCGTGACATCTGCGGGCCGTACTCCAAGTAGTCGAACGCCACGTCTTGGCTGTCGAGACTCCCGCGCAGGTAGGGCGCAGCGATCGAAAAGGCGCGACGCAAGCGCTCGCCGTGGCGGACGAGAACGATGCCGCAATCGTGAGGCACTGCCAGCCACTTGTGCGCGTCGATCGAAAGCGAGTCGGCGCGCTCGATCCCGCGAAAGAGGGCGCGGGTCTCGGCGACACCGGCCGCGAGCAGCCCGCACGCCCCGTCGCCGTGCAGCCATACGCCGTGTTTCGCACACGTGTCCGCGAGTGCACCCATCGGTTCCACCGCGCCGACGTTGACCGAGCCGAGCTGTGCGACGACGCAGAATGGCAGGTCGCCTCGTGCCCGATCGGCGGCGAGCATCCGATCGAGTTCATCGACATCCATGGTGAAGTCGGGATTGCTGGGGACGAATCGGACCGCATTCCTGCCGAGGTTCAGCATGTCGGCGACGCGCGTGATCGAGACGTGTCCTTCGTGATCGGCCGTGTAGACGAGGAACCGTCCGCTCCGGGCGGCGTCCTGGAGCCCATTCTCGGTCGAGTTGTAGGACGCGACGTGGCGCAACGCCGTGAGCAACGCCGTGAAGTTGGCCATCGTGCCGCCCGAGACCATGATGCCGCCGGTGTCCGACGGATAGCCGATGAAGTCTGCAATCCAACGCAGACACTGGCGCTCGATCTCGGTGGCGGCCGGTCCGAGCTTCCACGCGCCCGCGTTGGTGTTCGTGCAGGCTGCGAGCGCCTCGGCTAGGATGCCGATCATCGCACCGGATCCGTTCACGTAGGCGAAGTGTCGCGGCGAGCCGCCAGCCGTGAGCAGCGGCACGACGCGCTCACGCCAATCCGAGAGCAGCGCCCCGGCCGATTCGCCCTCTTCCGAGAGCGCGTCGGTGAACCGAGCGGCGATCTCTTGACGCGTGACGTTCGGGAGGACACGGCGGCGGGCAAGGCTGGCGTGGTAATCGACGATCGCGTCGATGACCTCACGCCCAACGCGCCGGAACTCGCCGAGGTCGATGTCGCCCGGCCGCGTTTCTTGTTTTTCTGCAACCATGAAGAGCTCCTTTCCCTGTCGCATAACGATGCGGCTTTGGGCGCTGCGACGCCATGGGTGTTTCGTCCCGATGTTGATATACTGTGCGCCATTCCACTGGGACTTTTGTCCCGTCCGGCCGAGGAAGCGACGTTCGACGATGATGAGGACCACTCAGCGAATCCGGTACGTGCGCACGGAGGACGGAGTCCAAATCGCCTGGGCCGAGGTGGGGACCGGGCCCATGCTGGTCAAGGCCGCGAACTGGTTGACCCACCTCGAATACGAGTGGGAGAGCCCGGTCTGGCGGCACTGGATCCGCTTCTTCAGCGACCACTTCCACTTTGTGCGTCACGATGAACGCGGGTGCGGGATGACCGACTGGAATGTCGGCGATCTCTCCTTCGAGCGCTGGACCGAGGATTTGGAGGCCGTGATCGCGGCGGCCGATCCGCGCGAGCCGTTCGCCCTGCTCGGCATTTCGCAGGGGGCGGCGCCGTGCGTGGCCTATGCCGCGCGGCACCCGGAGCGCGTCTCGCATCTGGTGCTCTACGGCGCTTACGCCCGCGGTACGTTTCTCCGTGGTGACCCGGACAAAGAGCGCCTGTTCCGGGCACTCATCGATCTCGCTCGTCATGGATGGGGCAAGGACAATCCCGCCTTTCGCCAAGTGTTCACCTCGCGGTTCATCCCTGGGGCGACCGATGAACAGATGGACTGGTTCAACGATCTCTGTCGGAAGACGACGTCGCCGGAGAACGCGGCTCGGCTCCTCGAGGCGCGAGGCGTGATCGATATCATGGAACTCCTCGGAACGGTCAGGACGCCGACGTTGGTGCTGCATTCGCGCGACGACGAAATCACCCCGATTGCAGAAGGCCACATCCTTGCCGCTGGAATCGCGGGTGCTCAGTTCATCGAGCTCGACTCGAAGAACCACATCCTCCTCGAGAATGAACCGGCCTGGGAACGCTTTCGCCAGGAAGTGCTGGCGTTCACGGGGCTCGAGCGCTCGACTCGTGGCGCGGACCTCGCGTTCGGCTCGCTCTCACCGCGCGAGCGCGAGATACTGACGCTGCTTACCGAAGGCCTCGGCAATGCCGAGATCGCGGAACGCCTTTCCATCAGCGAGAAGACGGTCCGCAATCACGTGTCCAATCTCTTCGACAAGCTCGGCGTTTGGACGCGCGCCCAGGCCATCGTCCTTGCCCACGATCGGGGCTTCCGGGGCTGAGGGCGTGCCAGGTTCTAACTCTGGGGCGCTTGCTGGAGCGCCGAAGGGCTTCGACTCGCGGGAGCGGCAATGCTTCGAATAGCCCGGATCGGGTTCGCCCTAATGGTCTCCGCCGAACTGGCGGCATCACAACCTCCGACTCTTGCTCCGTCCGCCAACGGCACGGGGCACTTCGGCCGCCTCACAGTCGTGATCCTGGGCACCGACGGCCGCGCCCTCGCCAAATCTCGTGTTTGCATCAAGCAAACGAAGGTTCATCACCTGACTGATAAGGATGGTCTTGGGACGTTCACTGGTGGAGGTGAGGACACGTTGTGGGCGACGACCAATGAGGACGGAAGATTGAACCTCGAGTTGCGGCTCGATCCACTTGGGCATGCAGGCGAGCGCCAAGGCGGGCCTTGGGAGCTCTTCTACAATGCTTCCGTTTGGGTTCCGGGAATTGGTGCGAGCTATCCGGTCGCGGTGCTCGTCGAGCGGAATCGAGAGGCCAAGGCCATTTTCCAACTGGTGCCCACCGGTGAGGTCGTGGGAAAGGTCATCGACGTGCACGGCAGCCCCATCGCGGGTGTGACCATCTACGCCTTCGCTCACAACACCGATTTCCTCGAGATGTTTCCGACGATGACCGACTGGTACCTCGCATCGAAGAGTGGCCCTGACGGATCATATCGTTTTGGGGACCTGGTGCCTGGCGGCTACGACATGACGGTGACGGGTGCCAACGCCACTTCCGTCCTGACGGAAGCCAGTCCCGGCGCAGTCACGGTCGAACCGCGCAGGACTGTCCATCAAGATCTGCTGGCCTTGACGGACCACATCTTACGCGGCCATGTCGTCGACTCTCAGGGCCATCCCGTGAACGGGGACAGCTTGATTGCGATAGGTGGGGGCTGCCGATTCGAAATCGGCCAAGACGGCCGTTTCGAGCTCGATCTACGACCGATTCCAATGGTCCACAGTGGGCCTCCGCGTCTCGATGCCCGGTTCATGTGGTGGGTGACGAATTTCAATGATGTGCCCGGATCGCAGCCCCAGCAGATGCTCGCGGGGTCGGCGGACGTCGACTTGAGCCGCCCGCTGCCTCTCGATGTCGAAGTTCGACTCCAACCCACGGGCACGCTGCTTTTCGATGTGCGCCTCGGCACCCGGCAAGAACCCGCACATTACTTCAATGTGCATTTCTTCCATGCCGGTGAGCTGCAGCCGCCTGAGCCCGGGCAGTTGCGTTGGGAGGCAGGGAAAAGAAGTCTTAACCTGCCGTGCCGCACTTACGTGGACACTTCCAGTACGAGAGACATGGGGATCCGGGGAGTTCCTCCCGGAGTTTACGAACTGTGGATCTCACTAGCCGGATACCGTGGCTCGCGCGCGACCGTGGCGGGGAACCATCAGGTGGTGGTCAGTCCAGGATCCACGGTATTGCTGGATCGCCTGCAGCTCGTGTCGCTTCCGCATCTCACAGGGTCCGTCCAGGGAGCAGATTCGACCCTTCTGCGAGCCCATGCATTCAGGCTCTACTATGCGCCGATCTCGGGTGGACCAGTTCGTGAAGACCCGACAACGGGGCTTGTCGTCGAAGCTGGGCGTTATCACGTTCGGCTTCTGGAAACGGGTCGGTTTCGCGGGATCGTCAAGCCGTGGGTGTTGTTCCGCGACGTGGACTATACCCGGCAGGAAGGCACAGTGTCGTCGGTCTTCGAGTTCGAGGCGCAGGATGGGGAAGAAACCTTCGTCGATCTCGAATTGCACGTCGCGCCGCGGCTCCGCGTCCAAGTCCGCCATCCGCACGATGTGCCGGGACTCGGCCAATACGTGAAGATCGAAACGCTTGATCCGACCATGCCCATTCCGCCGCTTGTGAGTCCGGTTTCTATCCGCGGCGAAACGGAATCACCTCAGGTGCCTCCCGGCGTCTATCTCGTGAGCATTCTGGCCCCGGGGAATCCGAATCCGCTGGCCTCGCGGAAGGTCGAGCTGCGCGCCACGGAGGACGTTCACGTTGTGAAAATGGAAATCCCGTGAGCCTCGAGAACCGCTGGGGAGGGTCGGCATGCGGCGCCTTCCATGCGAATCCGGTATCGTCTGGAGGCGCGAACTTTGCATAACAAAGTACTTGACAGAGCAGGACGGCGCAGCCAACCTGGCGGCAGCGCGGCGCAAAACGCCCCGCGGGTCCACGGCCTGCCGGCCCGCGTGGGTCGCGAAGGAGACCCCATGACGCTTCCGATCGGATTCGCGATCGCCGGGGTGGCGCTTGCGAGCCTCGTCAACCTCGTCCCGACAGCGAGACTGCGCTGTCATAGCGACGCGCTAACGTTCCTGAGCAACTGATCGGAGACACGTATGGCAGACGCGTTCGAAAAAATCGGCGACATAATGCGCGGCTCGCAGATGCTGCGGCTGCTGACTGTTGGCGCACTCACGTTGGTGCTGCAGATCCCGATCGTGAGCATCAGTCATCTCGTCTCTGAGCGCCGCGAGCGCCGCCAGGAAGCGTTCGATGAAGTGGCCTCGAAATGGGGCAACGCCCAGTCGATCACCGGTCCTGTACTCGTGCTCCCGTACCAGCATCGGTGGACGGAAGTGCGCGAGAGCGGCACGGAAGTCAGTGGCACCCAGCAGCGCACCGCGTTCCTGCTGCCCCAGAACCTGCGCATCCGCGGCCAGATCGATTCGAGCGAGCGACGCCGAGGCATCTTCTCGATTCCGGTCTATGCCCTCGGGCTCGAGATGA
>Ga0075428_100001244_pt1 | contig 27229 bp, 22 predicted proteins | sample RhiMetdeltSRZDD2_FD_75291 | JGI IMG/M metagenome (GOLD analysis project Ga0075428, IMG submission 75291) | Populus rhizosphere microbial communities from Tennessee, USA - Rhizosphere MetaG P. deltoides SRZDD2 | ecosystem: Host-associated > Plants > Roots > Rhizosphere > Soil | place: USA... | reverse complement strand
CCCGGCCGGTGATTCATGCGATCCCCCAGCCCGACCTCGCCCAGGGCGGCGGCGGCTCGTTCGCGCGCCTCGCGCCGGGGGCGCCGGGCGATGAGCGCGGGCAGCATGGCGTTCTCCAGCGCCGTCATCTCGCCCAGCAGATTGTAGAACTGGAAGACGAAGCCCACCTCGTCGCGCCGGTACCGGGCCAGGGCCGCCTCGCCTCGTCCGAATAGGTCCTCGCCCTGGAAGAGCACGCGACCCGCGGAGGGCCGGTCCAGCGCCCCGAGCAGGTGCAGCAGCGTGGACTTGCCGACCCCGGAGGCGCCGACCAGCGCGACGACCTCGCCCACGCCCACCTGGACCGAGGCGCCGCGGAGGACGCGCACGATCTCCGGACCGGTGCGGTATTCGCGCTCCAGCTCCTCTGCCACGAGCAACGGCTCACTCATGGGTCCACTTACTCGTATCGCAACACATCCACCGGCTGGAGCGAGCCGGCGCGGCGGGCGGGGATGATCGTGGCGAAGAAGGACAGCACGAGGGTGGCGCCCACGATCATGATGAAGTCGGTCGCGGTGAGCTTCATGGGCAGGTAGTTGATCTGATACACGTCCCCGGCCAGCCGGATGATCTTGTACGTGTTCTGCACCCAGATCACGGTCAGCCCCACCAGGCAGCCGGCCAGCGTGCCGACCGCGCCGATCGTCATGCCCACGGTGAAGAACACGGTCGTGATCGACGAGGCGGTGGCCCCGATCGACTTGAGGATGCCGATCTCCTTGCGCTTCTCGGCCACCAGGAGCACCAGGTGGCCGATGATGGCAAACGCCGCCACCAGGACGATGATCGTGACGACGACGAACAGCGCCAGCTTCTCGAGCTGCAGGGCGGCGAACAGGTTGCGGTTCATCTCCATCCAGTCGCGCACCCAGTACGGAAAGCCGAGCCGGCCGGCGATCGTCCGCCCGATGGCGCGCGCCTGGAACGGATCGGCCAGCTTCACCTCCACCCCCGTGACGCCGGGCAGGCCCGAGAAATCGCGCGCCGCGGCCAGCGGCAGATAGGCGATCGACGAGTCGAACTCGTGCATCCCGGCCTCGATGGTGCCGGCCACCACGTAGCGCCGCATCTTGGGCACCATCCCCACCGCGGTCAGCGCCCCCTTGGGGGAGATCACCGTGACGAAATCGCCGGGCAGTACGCCGAGCAGGCGCGCCAGCTCGGCGCCGAGCAGCATCGCGCCCTGGCCGTCAGCGAAGCCCTCCAGCCGCCCGCTGCGAAGCTGGCGCTGCAGGTCGGTCATCACGGTGGCGTCGGCCGCGTCCACGCCGCGCACCAGCCCGCCGTGGGCCTCGCCCCCCGGACTGGTGAAGAGCGCCTGCTGCAAGACGAACGGCGTGGCGGCTCGCACCCCCGGCACGCCGCGCACGCGCGAGGCCACCCGGTCCGCCTCGGCCATGCCCGAGCCGCCACTCTGAAAGATCAGCAGGTGCGGGTTCGCCGAGAGGATACGATCGCGGATGCCGTCCTGGAACCCCGTCATGACCGCCAGCACGATGATCAGGGCCGCGACCCCGAGGAACACCCCGCCCACGCCGATCCACACGAACAGCGAGAGGTTGGTGCGCTTACCGCGCGAGCCGAGGTAGCGCAGCCCCAGGAACAGCTCGTACGGCAACCCGCGCCTCACGAGCCGGGGGCCTCCGGCCGCAGGTGCGGGAACAGGATCACCTCGCGGATGGACGGCTGGTCGGCCAGCAACATGACCAGGCGATCGATGCCGATCCCCTCGCCCGCCGCGGGCGGCATGCCGTACTCCAGCGCCCGCACGTAGTCCTCGTCGAGCCAGTGGGCCTCGTCGTCACCGCGCGCCTGCATCTTCGCTTGCTCCTCGAAGCGGGCCAGCTGGTCGATCGGATCGTTGAGCTCGCTGTAGGCGTTGGCCAGCTCGCGCCGGCCGACGTAGAGCTCGAAGCGATCCACCAGGCGTGCGTGGTCCCGCTTGCGCTTGGCCAGGGGTGAGAGCTCGATGGGGAAATCCGTCACGAACGTCGGCTGCACCAGGGTGGGCTCCAGCAGCGCGTCGAACGCGGCCTTCCAGATCGTCACGGCCCCGGCCCCGCCGACGTCCAGCCCGCGATCGGCCGCGGCGCGCGCCAGCGTCGCCGCGTCGGTCTCGGGAGTGACCGTGATGCCCAGCGCCTCGGACAGGCCGGTGAAGAACGGCACGCGCCGCCACGGTGGCGTGAGGTCGATGGCGTGCTCACCCCAGGTCAGGCCGAGACGCCCCAGCAGCGTCTGGGCCATCTCGACGAACATCGTCTCGGTGAGCTGCATCAGATCGGTGTAATCCGCGTAGGCCTGGTAAAACTCCAGCGTCGTGAACTCCGGGTTGTGCTGGGTCGACACGCCCTCGTTGCGGAAGTTCCGGTTGATCTCGTACACGCGCTCGAAGCCCCCCACCACCAGCCGCTTGAGGTAGAGCTCGGGCGCGATGCGCAGGTAGAGGTCCATGTCGAGCGTGTTGTGGTGGGTCTTGAAGGGCCGGGCGATGGCGCCCCCCGGGATGGGCTGCATCATCGGCGTCTCGACCTCGAGGAACCCGCGACGGTCGAGGAACTCGCGCAGGAACTTCACCACCCTCGAGCGCAGCCGGAACACCTCCCGCGGCTGCGGGTTCACGATCAGGTCGACGTAGCGCTGCCGGTACCGCGTCTCGACGTCCTTGAGGCCGTGCCACTTCTCGGGCAGCGGCCGCAGCGACTTGGCCAGGAACGCCACGTCCTTCACGGCCACCGTGAGCTCGCCGGTGCGGGTCCGCATCATCTCGCCGGTGATCCCCACGAAGTCGCCGATGTCCAGGTCGGTGAAGAGCGTGAAGCCGTCGCCCAGCTGGTCGGCCCGCGCGTAGAGCTGGATCCGTCCGGTCTGATCCATGAGGTGGGCGAAGCAGGTCTTGCCGTGGTGGCGGAGCGCCACCACGCGGCCGGCCATGCTCACGGGCCCGACCGCCTTCAGCTCCTCCTCGGTCGCCTGGCCCAGCCGCTCGTGCAGCGGCCCGGCCCAGTGGGTCACGGGATAGCGGCCGCCGAAGGGATCGATCCCGCGCCGACGCAGCGCCTCGAGCTTGTCGTGGCGCAGGCGCAGGAGCTCGCTGCTCTCGGGCGCTTCGCTCACGCCTGCTGGCTCCGCGCCCACAGGAGATAGGCCTTGATGAACTCGTCGATCTCGCCGTCCATCACGGCCTCGACGTTGCCGATCTCCGTGCCGGTGCGGTGGTCCTTGATCCGCTGCTCGGGGTGGAACGTGTACGTGCGGATCTGGCTGCCGAAGGCGATCTCCTTCTTCGTCCCCGTCAGCTGCGACAGCTCGTCCTTCTGCTTCTTCTCGGCGATCTCGAAGAGCCGGGCCTTCAAGATGCGCATCGCCGTGTCGCGGTTCCGCAGCTGCGAGCGCTCGTTCTGGCAGCTCACCACGATGTTGGTCGGCAGGTGCGTGATGCGGACGGCCGAGTCCGCCGTGTTGACGCCCTGCCCGCCCGGCCCGGACGAGCGGAAGACGTCCACGCGCAGATCGTCCTCGCGGATGTTGACCTCGACGTCGTCGACCTCGGGGACCGCCGACACCGAGGCGAAGCTGGTCTGCCGACGGCTGGAGGAGTCGAACGGCGAGATGCGGATGAGGCGGTGGACGCCGATCTCGCCGCGCAGATATCCATAGGCGTACTCACCGGTGACCTCGATCGTCACCGACTTGATCCCCGCCTCTTCGCCCGGCAGCAGGTCGACCACCTCGGCCTTGAACCCCTCGCGCTCACACCAGCGCAGGTACATACGCATCAGCATCTGCGCCCAGTCCTGCGACTCGGTGCCGCCCGCGCCGGGATGGATGGAGAGGATCGCCGGCTTGGCGTCGTGCGGGCCCGACAGCATGATCTTGAGCTCGAACTCGCCCAGCTCGCGACGCAGGCGGGTCGCACCCTCGGCGATCTCGGCGTCGAGGCTGCCGTCGTCGCCGGATTCCTGGGCGAGCTCCAGCAGGACGGCGAGATCGGAGGCCTGGGTGGCCAGCTCGCCTATCCTGCCGACGGTGCGCGCCAGCTCGGCGCGCTCGCGAATCAGCTCCTGGGCGCGGCGGTTGTCGTCCCAGAAGGCCGGCGCGGCCATCTCGGTGTCGAGTGCGGCGAGTCGCTTCTCCTTGCCGGGCAGGTCAAAGATGCCTCCGCAGCTCGTCCAGCTGACGGGCCAGCTCCGCGACATCGCGCTTCAACTCACCGGGCATGGGCTCCTCCGGGCCGCGACACCGACCGACGCGGCCGACACCACCAGCGACAGCCACGCCACCCAGTCGCCGAGCCGCGTGAACAGCGTCTCTCCCTGGCGCAGCGGCACGCGGTCGCTGAGAACCCCGCGCTCGTAGAGATTGAGGTGGCGGATGATCTGGCCGGTGGGCGCGATGAACGCCGAGATGCCGGTGTTGGCCGCGCGCACCACCGCGATGCGGTGCTCGACCGCCCGGAACGGGTACATCGCGAGATGCTGGTAGGGTCCGCTCGTGCGCCCGAACCAGCCGTCGTTCGTCATGTTCACCATCACGCGCGCGCCATTGTTCACGAACTGGCGAAAGAGGTCGGGAAAGATGCCTTCATAACAGATCACGACGCCGAACGGGGCTGGCGGGCCCGGAAACACGACGGCGCGGGAACCGGGCTCCAGATCGGCGATGAACTCCGCCCAGCTCCTCACAAATCCGATCACACCCGAAAGCGGCACATATTCTCCGAACGGAACGAGGTGAATCTTATCATACCTGCTGACGATCCCCTGCTCACTGACGAGGAACGCGGCGTTGCTCAGCCGCGCGGGCTCGCCGTCGAGCACGTCGATCGAGCCGACCAGCAGCGGCGCCCGCAGCTCCCCCGACAGCGCGGCCAGCGACTGTCGCAGGCCGACGTCCCGGCGCAGGGCCGTGGGCGACGCGGTCTCGGGCCACACGATCACGTCGGGCTGCCCGGCGCCGGCCAGCCGCGTCAGCGCCACGTAGATCGACAGGGTCTCCCGTGCGTGACGGGGCTCGAACTTGAGCGGCTGCTCGATGGACGGCTGCATGACCGCCACGCGCATCTCGACCGATGGCGGAGCCTGGCGCAGCCGCCAGGTCCCGAAGCCCAGGACCATGGCCACCACCCCAGTCACGATCACTACCCCGCCGAGGGCCTGCCGCCAGCCGAGTACGAACACGCCGGCCAGCGCCGCGTTCACCGCGACGAGCACGAGCGAGACGGCGTGCACGCCTCCGAACTCGGCCACCTGGATCACCGGCAGTCGCAGGTACTGCGAGTACCCCAGCGTGCCCCACGGAAAGCCCCCCATGAGGTGACCGCGGATCCACTCGCCCCCGACCCATAGACACGGCGCCGTGGCCAGCGCCCAGGCCATCGAGCGGCGCCGCGCGAGCCACACCACCAGCAGGCTGAAGAGCCCGACGTAGAGGCCGCAGTACGCGGCCAGCAGCAACGTCGGGCCCCAGGTCAGCGGCCAGGGAATCGCGCTGAACACGCGGAATGTCCAGGTGAGCCAGCGCAGCAGGATCAGAAAGAAGACGGTGCCGTAGAGCCAGCCCCAGGCGAACGCCAGCCGTGGGGTCGTGCTGAGCACGACGACCAGCAACGGCATCAGGGCGATCCACGCCGCCAGTCCCCAGTCGGTGATCGGGAACGCCAGCGCGAGCGTCCAGGCGCTGCCCAACAGCAGCGCGGCGCGGCCGAGACTCTCCCGCACCGGCCTCAGGCGCCCGCCGCCAGCCGATCGGCCAGGAACTGCGGCAGCCCGGCCTCGACGATCTTCCGGCGTGCGGCGTCGATGTCGTAGGCGACACGCCGCAGCTCGACCCGCCCCGCCTCCACGTCCCACAGGGCCCAGGCCGCGCGCGGATCGCGGTCCCGCGGCTGGCCGACGCTGCCCACGTTGACGATGTAGCGCCGGCCTTGCTCGCTGCGCACCGAAGTCCCACCGCGAACGTGGTCGGGTCCCGACGAGCCCAGCGACCACAGCCCCGGCACGTGCGAGTGCCCCACGAAACACCAGCGGGTCGCGAAGTGGGGAAACGCCGCGAAGCCGTCCTCGGCCGTGACCAGGTAGTCCCAGTCGTCCGGCTGGGCCGGCGAGGCGTGCACCAGCGTGGCGTCGCCGATCTCACGAACCAGCGGCAGCGCTCCCAGCCAATCGCGGTGCGCGCTGTCCAGGCGCTCGCGCGTCCACTCGGCCGCCGCGCGGGCGTAGCGGTTGAACCAGCTGAGGTCCAGCCGATCGGCCACGGCGTGCTCGTGATTGCCCGCCACGATGGCCTCCGACCGCTCGGCGATCAGCTCGACACACGCCAGCGGATCGGCACCGTAGCCGACGGTATCGCCCAGGCACAGCACGGCGTCGGCCTTGTCCGCAGCGTCGGCGAGGACCGCGCGCAGTGCCTCGAGGTTGGCGTGGATGTCGGACAGGATCGCGTATTTCAGGGCGGGTCCCGCCTCACGCGGAGGCCGGTCGATGCTCTTTCAGGATCCGATCCAGGAGGCCGTTGATGAAGCGGCTCGAGTCGGCCGTACCGAATTTCTTGGCGAGCTCGATGGCCTCGTTGATGGCGACCTTGGGCGGCACATCGGGCTGCCACAGCAGCTCGTGCACCGCCAGGCGCAGGATGTTGCGGTCGACCACTGCCATGCGATCGAGATCCCAGTGCTCGGCGTACTGCGTGATGAGCTGATCGGTCTTGCCCTGATGTTGCTTGGTGCCGCGCACGAGCGAGTCGGCGAAGCTCCGGGTATCGGGGTCGACCGGATGCCGCCCCCAGAACTCGTCCTCGTGCGGCGCCGGATCGCCGGCCCCGTGGAGGTCGAGCTGGTAGAGGAACTGCAGGGCGACCTCCCTACCTTTTCGTCGCTTTCCCATGCCGACGCCTGAGGTCTCGCACGAACGCTGCCATCTCGAGTGCGGCTTCCGCCGCCTCCTGACCCCGGTTGCCCACGTCGCCCCCGGCGCGCTCCCACGCCTGGGCCTCGGTCAGCGCCGTGATGACGCCGAACGCCGACGGCACGCCCGTGTCGAGCCCGACCCGCTGGATGCCGGCCGCGGCTTGCCCCGCCACGAAATCGAAGTGCGGAGTCTGACCCTTGATGACGCAGCCCACGCAGACGATGCCTGCGTAATGTCCGGTCCGGGCCAGGTGCGCCGCGGCCTGCGGCAGCTCGAACGACCCCGGCACCCAGTGCACGTCGACCGAGCTCTCCGGCAGTCCCGCGTCGGTCAGCGCGCCCACGGCGCCCGAGACCAGCCGCTTGGTGATCTCCTCGTTGAAGCGAGCGGCCACGACCGCGAAGCGTCCAGCCGGGCGGGTTGGCCCGAGGCGGTCCCGCTTCGGTGGACGTGGGGCACGACCGGCCATGATCAGTCGGGCAGTGAGGTCAGCAGGTGGCCCAGCTTGTCCCGCTTCGTACTCAGATACTTGTGGTTCTCGGGATTCGCCGGTACTTCGAGCGGAAGTCGCTCCACCACCGACAACCCGTAGCCTTCGAGCCCTGCGCGCTTGGTGGGATTGTTGGTCAGGAGCCGGAGGTTCTTGAGCCCGAGGTCCACGAGGATCTGGGCGCCGATACCGTAGTCGCGCAGGTCCGCCTTGAAGCCCAGGGCCTGATTGGCCTCGACGGTGTCCATGCCCTGGTCTTGCAGCTCGTACGCCCGGACCTTGTTGTGCAATCCAATGCCGCGGCCTTCCTGGCGCAGGTACACGATCACGCCCCGCCCGGCCTCCTTGATGATCGCCATCGCCTTGAGCAGCTGCGAGCCGCAATCGCAGCGCAGCGAGTGGAAGACGTCGCCGGTGAGGCACTCCGAGTGCATGCGCACCAGACACGGGCTGTCGCCCGCGAGGTCGCCCATCACCAGGGCGAAGTGCACGCGGTCGTACACGGTCGCCTCGTAGGCGTGGGCGGTGAACTCGCCGAAGTCGGTGGGCAGGCGCGTCGAGGCGACGCGCCGCACGAGCTTTTCCTTCCGCGTGCGGTGCTCGATGAGGTCCTTGATCGTGATCATCTTGAGGTGGAACCGCCGCGCCAGATCGGTCAGCTCGGACAGCCGGGCCATGCCCCCCGTCTCGTCGAGCACCTCGCAGATGACCCCGGCGGGATGAAAGCCGGCCAGCCGCGCCAGGTCCACGGCCGCCTCGGTGTGGCCGGCGCGGCGGAGCACGCCGCCTTCCTTGGCCCGCAGGGGGAAGATGTGGCCCGGAACGGTGAGATCGTCGGCGCGCATCTGCGGGTCGACCAGCGTACGGATCGTCACGGCCCGGTCGTAGGCGGAGGTGCCCGTGGTCACGCCCCGGCGCGCGTCGACCGTGACGGTGAACGCCGTGCCCATCGGCGCGGTGTTCTCGGTCACCATCATGCCGAGCTTCAGCTCGTCGAGCCGCTCGCCGGTCATGGGCATGCAGATCAGTCCGCGTCCGTGGGTGGCCATGAAGTTGACGCCCTCGGGCGTCACCTTGTCGGCCGCCATAACCAGATCGCCCTCGTTCTCCCGATCCTCGTCGTCGACGACCAGCAAGATCCGGCCCTGCCGGATCTCCTCGATGCCTTCCTCGATCGTGGCGAAGGTCATGCCGTCCCCTTGAGTGCGAGCGACCGCTGCAGATACTTGCCGATCACGTCCGTCTCGATGTTCACCGTCTGGCCCTCGGCCAGTCGCCCGAACGTCGTCACCGCCAGCGTGTGCGGAATGATCATGACTTCGAACGTCCGCACTGCGAGATCGGCAATGGTGAGGCTCACGCCGTCCACCGCTACCGACCCCTGCGGGACCAGCAGCGGCGCCAGCTCGGGTCCGGCCAGGCCGATGCGCACCCGCGCCGTTGATTCTACACGGGTCACGGCCTCCACGGTCCCCACCCCATCCACGTGTCCCAGGACGAGGTGGCCACCCACCGCGGCCCCGAACCGTAGTGGTCGCTCGAGGTTCACGCACGATCCAGCCCGCAGGGCGCCGAGGGTCGTGCGGGCCAGGGTTTCCGGGCCGATCTCGAAGGCGAAGCCGTCGGGACCCAGCGCCACCACCGTGAGACAGGCCCCGTTCACGGCGACGCTGGCGCCGATCTCGCTGCCCTCGAGTGTGACGCGTGCCGCCACGTCGAGACGCACGACGTCGCCCTTGCGCTCGACGCTCCGCACGGTCCCCTGCTCTTCGACGATGCCGGTAAACATTCAGGCGCCCGCCGCTCGCGAGATGACGTCGCCCTCGATGAGGAGATCGTCGCCGAAGACGGAGACCTCCGGACGTCCGAGCCGCAGCGCGCTCTTGAGCTCGCGCCCCTCGCCCCCGATCACGCCGGTCGCCGCGCGGCCGCCGAGCAGGAGCGGCGCGACGAAGAGCGCGACACGGTCCACGATCGAGGCGTCGAGGAACGCGGCGTGCACCTCGCCTCCGCCCTCCACCAGCACCGCCCGCACCTCGAGATCGAAGAGCCGGGTCAGCAGGGCGCTGACGTCCACTCGCCCGTCACGGAGCGGGCATCGCACCACGGTGGCGCCGGCCGCCTCCAGCGCGGCCACCGGCGACGACGCGGCCGAGGCGCCCACGGCGATCAGCGCCCGCGCGGGCGTGCCGGCGTGGATCACGCGGGCCTCGGGCGACAGCCGGGCGTGCGTGTCGAGCACGACGCGGTACGGCTCGCGTGGCCACGGCGCGTCGAGACGCACCGTGAGGGACGGATCATCGCGCAGCGCCGTCGTGACCCCGACGATGATCGCATCCGATTCCGCGCGCATGCGATGGACCTGCCGGCGCGCCGCCTCGCCGGTGATCCACCGGGAGGCGCCGTGGACGTCGGCGATCTTGCCGTCGAGCGTCGCCGCGGCCTTGAGCGTGACGTGCGGGCGCCGCTCGCGCATGGCGGTGAGCCAGGCGCGGTTTTGCCGCTCAGCCTCGGCGGCCAGCACCCCGACCTCGACCTCGAGGCCCGCGTGCCGCAGCAGATCCACACCGCCGCCATGGACAGTCAGATTGGGGTCCCGCAGCGCCGCGACCACGCGGGTGATGCCCGCACGCACCACCGCCGGCGCGCATGGCGGTGTCCGGCCGTGGTGATTGCACGGCTCCAGCGTGACGTAGAGCGTGGCGCCGCGCGCGGCCTCGCCGGCCGCCGTCAGCGCCTCGATCTCGGCGTGCGGGCCTCCGGCGCGCAGGTGCGCACCCTCGCCCACGATCCGGCCGTCGCGGACGACCACCGCCCCCACCAGCGGATTGGGCGACGTCAGACCGCGCCCGCGCTCGGCCTGCTCGAGCGCGCGCCGCAGGAAGTCGGCGTCGCTCACTGCTCGGGCACCAGCGCGTCGACGAATCGGCCGGGATCGAAGGGCTGCAGGTCGTCGGGTCGCTCGCCCACGCCGACGAGCTTCACGGGCAGCCCCAGCTCGCGCACGATGCGCACGACGATGCCGCCCTTGGCCGTGCCGTCCAGCTTGGTGAGCACGACGCCGCTCAGCCCGATGGTCTCGTGGAACATCTTGGCCTGCGCGAAGCCGTTCTGGCCGGTGGGCGCGTCGAGCACCATCAACGATTCGTGGGGCGCGCCCGGCGCCTGGCGCTGGATGACGCGCTTGAGCTTGGCCAGCTCCTCCATCAGGTTGCTCTTCGTGTGCAGCCGGCCGGCGGTGTCGATGATCAGGATGTCGGCGCTGCGCGCCATGGCGGCCTTGAGCGCGTCGAACACCACCGCGGCGGGATCCGATCCGGCCGCCTGGCGGACGACCTCGACGTCGATCCGCTGCCCCCACGTTTCCAGCTGCTCGATGGCCGCGGCACGGAACGTGTCGGCCGCGGCCAGGACGACGTGGCGGCCCTCGCCCTTGAGCGCCGCAGCCAGCTTGGCGCACGTGGTGGTTTTGCCGGAGCCGTTGACCCCCAGCATCAGGATCACGCTGGGGCGGGCGTCGAGCGCCAGCGGCTGGGCATGTCCGAGCGTGTCGAGGAGGAAGCGGCGCAAGAGCGGGCGCAGCTGATCGGCGCGGGTCACCGTGCCGTACATCACGTCCTCGCGGCCGCGGTTCACGAAATCGGCGGCGAGCGCGGCCCCCAGGTCGGCGGCCACCAGCAGCTCCTCCAGCTCCTCCCACAGCGCGTCGGTGATCGGACGATCGGGTTCGAGTACCGTGCCGAGACCGGAGGACAGAAACTCCTGTGAGCGCCGGAGGCTGTCCCGCAGCCGCTCGCCCAGTCCCGAGAAGAAGCTCATCCGGCTAGTGTACCCCCCGCGGTCGGGGCGGTGGGAGCGGCAAGCGGCCGACGCGCTGGTTAGCGAGTTTCGGGAGGCAGCACCAGGCGGGGAATCACCGCACCCCGCCCCCCGAGCGGCGGCACCGTGCGACCGTTGAGCTCGAACGACACCCCGGCCGCGTTGCCCACCGTGAGGATGAACGGACGGTTGGAGACCCACTCCCGAACCTCGCCCGCCGGGATGCTCTCTTCGCTATTGCGGCCGTCATCGGTGCGCACGCGGATCCAGGTCGCCTCGCTGGTGCGCGCGACCAGACGGTACGGGGAATTCACCCCGGCGAGCGTCTCGAGATTTGGCGCGGACGCCGGCTGCACGGTCGCGAGAGCCGGACTCTCCGTGGGAGGCACCATCTGCACCGAGCCCACGGGAGCGGCCGGAGTTGGCTTGACCACCGTCACGACCGGGGCCGGTGTCGGCGGAGGAGCAACCGGGGTCGGCGGGGTCGGCGTCGGGGGGGCCACGGCGACCGGGGGCGGCGTTGGGGCGGCCGACGTCACCGGCGTCGCAACGGTCGGATGCGGTCGGGATTCGGGCGCGCTCGTCGACGCCATCCGCTCGCCACGGTCGCGGGGCTGAATCACCAGGGCCACGGCGAAGAGGGCCACGCCCAGCACCAGCACGAGGGCCAGGCTCACGAGCACCGCGCTGCGGCTCCGCTGCGCCCGCTCGCTCTCGCGCGGCGCGGGCACCGTCGGCACTGTCACGCGCGAGACGAGCGGAATCTCGCGCGCATCGTAGAGCCCCAGCGCCTCGTCGGGAGGCTGGCCGACCGCCTGACAGTAGGCGCGAATGAACCCGCGGGTGAACACCGGGGCGGGCAGCGCGTCATGGGCATCGGCTTCCAGCGCCTCGAGATACCGCGACGCGACGCGGGTCACCCGGCCGAGCTCTTCGATGGAGATTCCCCGCCGCGACCGTGCCTCCCGCAGATAGGTTCCGACCGACAATGCGACCGGTGTGTGAGTCTCGATCTCCGCCTCCACGATCACACTACGCGGGAACTCCCGCCGCGGCGACAGCCGCCGCCAGGTTCACCGAGACCAGCTTGGACAAGCCTGGCTCCTCCATAGTTACACCGTACAGGATGTCGGCCGCCTCCATCGTCTTCCGATTGTGCGTGATGACCAGGAACTGCGTCTGGCTGGTCAGCTCCCGGAGGACCCGCAAGAACCGATGAATATTGGCGTCGTCCAGGGGGGCGTCGACCTCGTCGAGCACGCAGAAGGGGCTCGGCCGGAAATAGAAGATGGCGAAGAGCAGGGCCAGGCCGGTCAGGGCCCGCTCACCCCCGGACATCAGCGACACCGCCTGCAGGCGCTTGCCCCGGGGCTGCGCCATGAGCTCCACGCCGGTGTCCAGCGGGTCGCCGCCTTCCTCGGCCTCCACCAGCCGCAGCTCGGCGCGACCGCCCTCGAACAGCCGCTCGAAGATCCGTCCGAAGTGGCCGTTGATCTCCTCGAAGGCCTGGGCGAAGCGGTCCTGCGCGGTGCGAGTCATCCCCCGCAGCGCCCTCTCCATGTCCTTGATCGAGGCGGTGAGGTCGTCGTGCTGGGTCTTCAAGAAGGTGACCCGCTCGTCCAGCTCACGGTATTCCTCGTCGGCCACCAGGTTCACCGGGCCGATCGCCTCCAGCCGTTCTTCCAGCTCGGTGACCCGCTCGCGCGCCCCATCGAGATCCCGAGCGGAATCGTGCTGCGCCAGCAGCCCGTCGGCGTCCACACCGTAAGTCCGGTACGCCTCCTGCGCCAGCTCCTCGTGCCGGACCCGCCCTTCGGTGGCCTTCAGCTCGACCTCGTGGATGCCGGCGACGAGCCGGTTCAGCTCGCCTTGCACCGTTCGGGATTCCTCGTCGAGCGCCCGCGCTTCGTCCAGCCGGACCTGATGGCTCTCGCCGGCCTGGCGGGCTTCTTCCTCGCGCTGATCCCGCTCGATCGCCACGTCGCGCGCGGCCGTGTCCGTGCGCTCGCGCTCGCTCACGAGCCACGCCTGGCGCTCGCCGAGCTGGGTCTGACGCTGCCGCGCCTGCTCGATGCGCGCCGTGAAATCCGTCTCCATCTCGTCGAGGCGCGCCAGCTCGCGTCCGAACGCCTCCGCCCGCTCCGCGATGCCCGCGAGCTCGACCCGCGCCTCGGTGAGTCGCGCGCCCAGCGCCGTCTCGCCGAGCTGGGCGGTCTCGATGGCCGCGCGCACGGCGGCCATCGCCGTCTCGTGCCGCGACTCGGCATCACGGGCCGTCCCCACGTGCTGGCTGAGACGCCCCAGCAGCATCTCCGTCTCCACCGCCTCGCCCTCCACCTGCCGGGCTTCGGCGGTGATCGTCTCGATGTGACGGGACACACGCTCGTGCTCGCGCATCGACTGCTCGAGGTCCTTCTCGTTGGCCACGCGCTCGGCCTGGCGGGCGTGCACCGCCTCCTCGATCCCGCTCAGCCGGGTGCGCAGCGTGGCGACCTCCGCTCCGAGCGTCGTCACCGCCCCGTGCTGATACTCGACGGTCGCCGTCAACCGAGCGACCTCGTCTTCCAGGTCACGCAGCTGCCGCTTGCGTGTCAGCAGCGAGTGCGGTCCGGCCGCGGCCTCCGAGCCCCCCCGCAGACGACCCGTCGGGGAGAGCACCTCGCCGGCCGGTGTGACGTACGTGGCGACGACGCCGTTGCGACGCCACAGCGCCTCGGCCCGGTCGAGATGATCGACGATGGCCACCTGGCCGAGCAGGTATTGCAGGAGCCCGGGTGTGCGCGCGCCCACGTGGTTCACCGCCCACCGGAATTCACCCGGAGCCTCGGCGCGGGGACCGCCGTCGGCACCGAGCCGCTCGAGCGGCAGGAACGTCGCCGAGCCCGACGTACGCTCGTGCAGCCAGGTCACCGCCGCGCGGGCATGCTCGAACCGCTCGACCACGACCCACTGCAGTCGCTCGCCGAGGACCGCCTCGACCGCGCGCTCCAGCCCGGGCTCGACCTCGAGCAGATCGGCCACCGTTCCGACGACGCCCCCCGGCGCCGGCGCTCCCTCGGCGAACACCGCGCGGACCCCGGCGCCGTACCCCTCGCGCGCCAGCTCCAGCTCGCGGACGGCGTCGCGACTCGAGCTGCGAGCGGCCAGGTCGAGCCGCGCCTGCGCCAGCGTCGCCTCGGCCACCGACAGCTGGCTCTCGCGATCGCCCAGCGTGAGCACGAGCTGCTCGCGCTCGGCCACCAGCGACGACAGCGTGGCGACTGCCCGCTCACGCGCCGACTCCAGCGCCGTCCGCGCCGCCGCGAGTCGCTCCCCCTCGGCCTGCACCTCGGCCAGCTCCAGCGCCAGCCGCTCACCACGGCGCCCCAGCTGCACCTGCCGCTCGCGAAGCTCACCGGCCTCGCGCATCAGATCCACGCGCTCAGCCGCCACGCGCACCTGCTCCAAACGCAGCGCCTCCAGGCGGTCACGCTCACCGGCGAGGCCCGTGCGGTGCCGCTCGGTCTCCGCCTCCAGCGCCAGGACTGCCGCGCTCCGCTCGGACCCGATCCGCTCGGCCTCGGCGAGCGCGGCGCGAGCGGCCTCACGCTCGCCCACGATGGTGCCGAGCCGCTCGGTCGCGATGAAGATCTCGTCCTCCAGGCGGCGCGCTTCCTCGCTCAGCTCCTGAAGCTGCACGCCCATCTGCTCGCGCCGCTCCAGCAGCCGCTCGAGCTCACCCTGGATCTTTTGCACCGATTGCCGCAGATCGCCCAGCCGATGCTCGCTCGCCTGCAGCAGCTCGCGCTGCTGGGCTTCCCGCGCGGCCAGCCCGGTCAGCCGCGAGCGCACGCCCTGCTCGGCGTCGCGCAGCCGTGAGAGCTGGGCGGCCAGCGCCTCGTTGCGCGTGGTGAGCGCGGCGAAGTCCGCGGCGATCAGCGCCAGCCCGAGCTCGCGCTTCTCCGTCTGCAGCGCCTTGTACTGCTGCGCCTTGCGGGCCTGCCGCTCCAGCGAGCCGAGCTGGCGGCGGACCTCATCCATGACGTCCCGCACGCGCACGAGATTTTGGCGGGCGGCGTCGAGCTTGCCCTGAGTCTCGTTGCGCTGCTGCTTGTAGCGCGCGATCCCCGCGGCTTCCTCGATGAACACCCGGCGCTCGTGGGGCTTGGCGGTGAGGACGTGGTTGAGCTTGTCCTGGTCCATCACCGAGTACGCGCGCGGGTTCGCCCCGGTTCCCGCGAAGAGATCGAGGATGTCGCGCAGCCGCGCCGGCTGGCGATTCAGGAGGTACTCGCTCTCGCCGGTACGGTAGAGCCGGCGGGCCACGCCGATCTCGCTCCACGGCACCGACAGCGTTCCGTCGTTCGCGAACGTCAGCTCGACCTCGGCCAGGCCGACCGGCTTGCGGGATGCCGAGCCGTGGAAGATGAGATCTTCCATGCGCTGTCCGCGCAACGACTTGGCACTCTGCTCGCCCAGCGCCCACCGCACGGATTCGCTGATGTTCGACTTGCCGCATCCGTTCGGACCGACGATGGCGGTGATGCCCGGCAGAACTTTGACGGTCGTTTTTTCGGAAAACGACTTGAAGCCGTGGAGAGTGATCGCTTCTAGACGCATGCGCGATCCTTGCACGGAGAATCCTGAAATACCAAAGAAAAAACACCAGCCGTGGGGGGAGGATGACCCCCCGCCCCTACCCGTCGATGCCGGCTCTCAGGCCGGAGGTCGGCTACCGGACGCGGGCGTAGCACCAGCAGTCGCGAGGCTCCAGGGACAGGCTCGGGTGGATGAGCCAGGCGCGGAGCCGACCCTCCCGCAGCATCCCGGTCTTCTCCAGCACCCGCACGGAGGCCGTGTTATCCACGTCCGTGACTGCCCACACCCGGTAGATCGCGGGTCGGGCCAGCCCCCACTCCACGACGGCCCGGGCCGCCTCGGTCATGAAGCCCCGCCCCCACCACGACCGGCCCAGCACGTAGCCGATCTCGGCGCGGTGGCCGGTCGGCCGGAGCTCGATCAGGCCGAACGGGCGGCCGCCCTCGCGCGCGGTGATCACCCACGGCTGGCTGGTTCCATGCCGCCAGGCCTGTAGCAGTCGACGCAGGTACGCCTGGGTGTTGCGCACGCTGCGGTGAGGGCGCCAGGTCATGTAGCGCGCAACCTCGGCGTCGCGGGCGTAGCCCTCGAACAGGGCGGGTGCATCGGCAAGGGTCGGCGGACGTAGCCGCAGACGCGGCGTCTCGAGGACGCCGCCGGACGAGCCCGTCTCAGGGCCGGACGTTGTCCGGCCCCGTCACTTCCGGAACAGGTTACCGAACGCGCGGCGGGCGTCGTCGGGTCTCACCGATCCGGCCGACGTGTCGCGCTCCACCGTGACCATCAGGGAGAAGAGCGCACACTCGTTGCGCGCGCGCTTGTCGGCGATGCGCTCGGGGACCGGCTGTGCGCACTCGAAGCGGCGGGCGGTGTCGAAGTGCGAGCACTGCCGGCAGGTGCGCAGCTCGGCCCGACAGTGCGGGCACTGGGTGAGCGAATCGGCGGTGATGGGCAGGACCCCGCCGCACCCCGCGCAGCGCGAGGTCGGCTGGCTCTTCAAGATGCCGAACGTGCCCTGCGGAGGACGCGGCGGCTCCGGCCGCTCCGGCCGAGGCCCCGACGGGCCGCGGTACCCCTGCTGCCGGTATCGGCGGTCGCCGCTCACCCGGCTATCCCTGCTGCAGGAGATGACACTTCTTGTACTTCTTGCCGGAGCCGCAGTAGCAGGGGTCGTTACGGCCGATCTTCTGTCCGGTCGGGGTGCGCGGGACCGGACGCGAGACGGTGGCGACGGGCGGCGCGCCGGCCGGACGCTCACCGCCGGCCAGCTCGCCGCGCGACTCCTGCAGTCGGGCCGATGCCGTCATGGCCGGCAGCTCCATCGGCGTGTCTCGCACGATCTGGACCTTGAACAGCCGCTCCACGACGAGAGCCTTGGCCCGCTCGACCATGTCCTGGAAGAGATCGAACGCCTCTTTCTTGTACTCGGTGAGCGGATCGCGCTGGCCGTAGCCGCGCAGGCCGATGCCTTCCTTGAGGTGATCGATCGACAGCAGGTGATCCTTCCACTGCGTGTCGATGACGATGATCATCTCGTGGCGCTCGAGCGCGCGCAGCAGGTCGGCGCCCAGCTCCCGCTCGCGCTCGGCGTAGCGGGCGCGCACGGCCTCGCCGACGAGCTCGTCCAGCTCGGCCCGCGTGCCGATATCTTCGTAGCGCGCGGCCCCGATCCGGACATCGAATTGCCGGTACAGCGTCTCGCCGAGCGCGACCAGATCCCAGTCTTCCGCGTGGCTGTCGGCCGGCGCGAACCCATCGAGGGTGGCGGCGGTGAGATCCTCGATCCACTCGGTCACCGTCTCGGCCTGGCTCTCGCCGTCCAGGATCTGACGCCGCATGCCGTAGATGATCTCGCGCTGCTTGTTCATGACGTCGTCGTACTCGAGCAGGTGCTTGCGGATCTCGAAGTTGTGGGTCTCCACGCGCTTCTGCGCGGTGGCGATGGCCCGCGTGACGAGCCGGTGCTCGATCGGCTCGCCCTCCTCCATACCGAGGCGGTCCATGATCTTCTGGATCCGCTGGGAGCCGAAGATCCGCAGCAGGTCGTCTTCCAGCGAGAGGTAGAAACGCGACGAGCCCGGATCGCCCTGCCGGCCCGAGCGGCCGCGCAGCTGGTTGTCGATCCGCCGTGACTCGTGACGCTCGGTGCCCACGATGTGCAGGCCGCCGTGCTCCACCACGCGGGCGTGCTCGGGCTCGGTGACCCGCCGGGCCTCGACCAGCGCGGTGGCGCGCACGTCGGCGGCCGCGGTGGCGGGATCGACGCCCTTCTTGCGCAAGATCTCCTTGGACAGGAAGTCGGGATTGCCACCGAGCAGGATGTCGGTGCCGCGACCCGCCATGTTGGTGGCGATGGTCACCGCGCCCTCGCGCCCGGCCTGAGCGACGATCTCGGCCTCGCGCTCGTGGTACTTGGCGTTCAGGACCTCGTGCCGGACCCCGCGCTTCTTGAGCAGCGCGGCCAGCCGCTCGGACTTCTCGATCGACACCGTGCCCACCAGCACCGGCTGGCCGGCCTGGTGGCGGGCGATGATGTCCTCCACCACCGCGTTGAACTTCTCGCGCTCGGTCTTGTACACGACGTCGGGGGCGTTCACGCGGATGAGCGAGCGGTTGGTGGGGACCACCGTGACGTCGAGCTTGTAGATCTTGGCGAACTCCTCGGCCTCGGTCTCGGCGGTGCCGGTCATGCCGGCGAGCTTGTCGTACATCCGGAAATAGTTCTGGAAGGTGATGGTGGCGAGCGTCTGGTTCTCCCGCTCGATGCGCACCCCCTCCTTGGCCTCCACCGCCTGGTGCAGGCCGTCCGACCACCGCCGGCCCGGCATCATGCGGCCGGTGAACTCGTCGACGATGATGATCTCGCCGTCCTTGATGACGTAGTCCACATCCTTGCGGAAGAGGGCGTGGGCCCGCAGTCCCTGCTGGACGTGGTGGAGGACGTCGATGTGCTGAGGGTCGTACAGGTTGTCGATGTTCAGCAACCGCTCGCAGGAGGCGATGCCCTGCTCGGTGAGCGACACGGTGCGCGACTTCTCGTCGACGATGAAGTCACCCGCCTGCTGGGCCTCGATCTCGGAGAGCTTGCCCTCCGTGATGGTGGCCGCCCGCTTGAGCTTGGGGATGATCCGGTCGATCCGGAAGTAGAGATCGGTGGTCTCGTCGGAGGGCCCGGAGATGATGAGCGGCGTGCGCGCCTCGTCGATGAGGATCGAGTCGACCTCGTCCACGATCGCGTAGTGCAGCGGACGCTGGACCAGCTCCTCGAGCGAGAAGCGCATGTTGTCGCGCAGGTAGTCGAAGCCGAACTCGTTGTTGGTGCCGTACGTGATGTCGCAGCGGTAGGCCTCGCGGCGCTCGATGGGTCGCAGCGAGGTCAACCGGACGTCGGAGGTGACGTAGGCCGGATCGTAGGTGAACGAGGCCTCGTGCTGGATGACGCCCACGCTGAGGCCGAGGGCCTGGTAGATCGGTCCCATCCACTGGGCGTCGCGCTTGGCCAGGTAGTCGTTGACCGTGACGATGTGCACGCCCTTGGTGGTCAGGGCGTTGAGGTAGGCCGGCAGCGTGGCCACCAGCGTCTTGCCCTCGCCGGTGGCCATCTCGGCGATCGTCCCCTCGTGCAGCACCATGCCGCCGATGAGCTGGACGTCGAAGTGCCGCATGCCCAGGCGGCGCCGGGCGGCCTCGCGACAGACCGCGAAGGCCTCGGGCAGGACGTCGTCGACGGTCTCGCCGTCGGCCACGCGCTTGCGCAGCTCGTCGGTCTTGGCGGCCAGGCCGGCGTCGTCGAGGTGCTGCATGTCCGACTCGAGCGCGTTGATCTGCGCCACGACCGGCTGCATCCGCTTCACGTCGCGCTCGTGCTTGGTGCCGAAGACCGCTCGCAGGATGGAAGAAATCATGATCTCGAGCCCATTATACAGTCCGCTTTCGCCGGGCCCCGAGCAGGACGCGAGCGTGCTCGCGCGCCGCGGTGGTGGTGGCCGTGCCACCCAGCATCCGGGCCACCTCCTCCACGCGCTCGTCGCCGGCCAGGGCCGCGGCCGTCACCCGGGTTCGCCCGGCCCGCACGTTCTTCACCACGCGAAGGTGCTGGTCGGCTCTGGCGGCGATGGGCGCCAGGTGCGTCACGCACAGGACCTGGCGGCCGTCGGCGGCGCGGCCGAGGGTCTCGGCCACCACCGAGGCCACCCGTCCCCCGATCCCGGCGTCGACCTCGTCGAACACCAGCGTCGGGACGTGGTCGGCGCGAGCCAGGACCGACGTCAGCGCGAGCATGGCGCGAGACAGCTCGCCGCCCGAGGCGACGCGAGCCAGCGGCCTGACCTCCTCACCGGGGTTCGTGCACAATCGTAGCTCCACGCGGTCAAACCCCCGTGGACCAATATCGGAAATCCGCTCCAGCCCGACCTCGAACGTGGCCCGCTCCATTCCCAGGCCGCGGAGCACACGTTCCACCTGGCCGGCCAGCTTGCCGGCGGCGCCGCGACGCCGCTCGGTGAGGGATGTCGCTGCTGTAGTCAGCTCACTCCCCAGCTCGGCGAGCACACGCTCCTGCTCGGCCACCACCTCGTCGTGGCGCTCGAGTCGCTCGAGATCCCGCGCGGCCTCGGCGCGAAACGCGAGCATCGCCGCCTCTGTGTCGCCGTACTTGCGCTTGAGACGCGCCAGGGCGTCGAGCCGCTCGTGGATCGCGTCGAGCCGCCCGGGCTCCGCACTCACGCCGTCGCGCAGGCGGCGGATCGCGCCCATGGCCTCCTCCAGCTGGATCCGTGCGTTCTCGATCGCCTCGCCCGGCAGCCCGAATGCCGGATCGAGCCGGCTCAGGTCCTGGACGACCCGGGCCGCGCGGGCCAGCCGCTCGGCGGCGGACTGCGGCGCCTCGTCGAGCAGCGCCGCGCACTCGGCCACCCCGGCATTGAATCGCTCGGCATGCTGCAGCTTCCGGAGCTCCGTCCGGAGCGCGTCCTCCTCGCCCTCCTGCAGTCGCGCGCCGTCGAGCTCGCGCACCTGAAAGCGCAGGAGATCCTCGCGTTGGACGCGGTCCCGCTCGGCCGACCGGAGCCGGTCGGCCTCCTCTCTCGCCGCCCGGTACTTGGCATGCAAGGCGCCGACTCGCGCGGCAGCCTCCTCCGCGTCGGCGAAGCGGTCGAGCAGCTCGAGCTGACGCAGGGGCTCGAGCAGCCGCTGATGCTCGTGCTGGCCGTGGACTTCGACCAGCGTGTCGCCGAGCCGCTCGAGCAGGGCCACCGTGACCGGCGAGTCGTTGACGAACGCCCGGTGTCGTCCCGAGCGCGCGAGCTCGCGCCGGACGACCACCTCGCCGCTGTCGTCGCCGCCAAGGCCCGCCTCGTCGAGCACCGCGCGCGCCGCGGCGACCCCGGCGAGCGCGAACACGGCTTCCACGGTCGCGGTCTCGGCATCGGCCCGGATGACATCGGCCTGAGCCCGGGCGCCGCGCAGCAAAAGGATGGCGTCGATCAGGATGGACTTGCCGGCCCCGGTCTCGCCCGTGAGCACGTTCAGACCGGGAGCGAAGGGAGCGGTGACGGATTCTACGACGGCGAAGTTCTTGATCCGTACTTCACGCAGCATCAGCTGATGCTAGGCCACACCCCGCGCGGGCTCAAGAAGTATCCAATCGGATCCAGCGACCGGCTCGTTAGCGCTCGCCCCACTTGAGCTTCGTGCGCAGCACCGAGAAGAAGTCCTTCTGCGGGAAGCGCAGCAGGCGAATCCGCGCCGCGGCCTTCTGCACTTCGACCGTGTCGCGCTCGCGGAGCGGCACACCGACCTGGCCGTCCATCGTGAGCATGACGTCCTGATCGTCGAGCAGGGTGACCTCGATCCGCTCGGAAGCGGGAATCACGATCGGCCGGTTGCTCAGCGTGTGCGGCGCGATGGGGGTCAGCACCACCGCGTCCATCGTGGGAAACAGGATGGGGCCGCCGGTCGACAGGTTGTAGGCGGTGGAGCCGGTCGGCGTCGAGATGATGAGCCCGTCGGCCCGGTAGGCGGTGGCGTGACGGCCGCCGACGGACACGGACAGATCCACGATGCGGCTCATCGCTGACTTGGTGATGACCACGTCGTTGAGCGCGCTGTACTCGCCGACCGTCTGGCCGTTGCGGATCAGGCGCGCGCCCAACACCATGCGCTCCTCGATGGCCATGGCGCCGACCCGGACCGCCTCCAGGGCCGGCAGCATTTCCTCGAGCGTGGTCGCGGTGAGGAAGCCGAGGCCACCGAGGTTGACGCCGAGGATCGGCACGCCGAGATCGCCGACCGCCCGGGCCATGGACAGCAGCGTGCCGTCGCCACCCAGCACGATCAGGAGGTCGACCTGCCCTGGAAGCTCGGCCTTGCTGGCCGCCTGCACCGACGCCGACGGCAGGAGCCCGGCGGTTTCCTTCTCCAGCACCGCCGTCATGCCGTGCGTCGCCAGCCACTCCACGACCTGACGGATGACGCGGGGGGCGGCCGGGGCGTCGGGCTTGGCGATCAGCCCGACGCGGGTCACGCAAGCGCCTCCACCACCGTCTGCTCGATGAGGGTCTCGAGGTTCGCCGCGGTGCGACCGTGGGCAGCCAGGTGCAGGAAGAACTCGCGATTGCCCTTGGGCCCGCGCAGCGGCGAGGCGGTCACGCCGAGGACGTGCCAGCCGCGCAGCACGACGTAGCGGGCGAGCCGCTGCACCACGGCCCGGTGCGTCGCCGGGTCCCGCACGACCCCACCCTTGCCCACGTGCTCACGCCCGGCCTCGAACTGCGGCTTCACCAGCGCCACGATTTCGCTCCGCGGGGCCAGGACGCCGAAGACGGCCGGCAGCACCTTCTCGAGCGAGATGAACGACACGTCGATGACCGCCAACGACGGCTGCTCGTCGAAGACGCGCGGATCGAGCGCACGCGCGTTGGTCTGCTCCATGACCACCACGCGCGGGTCCTTCCGCAGCTTGGCATCGAGCTGGTTGGTGCCGACATCCACCGCGAAGATCCGGGTCGCCGTACGCTGCAGCAGGCAGTCGGTGAAGCCACCGGTGGACGAGCCGACGTCGATGCAGGTGCGGCCCTTGACCACGATCCCGAAGCGCTCCAGCGCGTGGACCAGCTTCTCGCCGCCGCGGCTGACATAGGGCGATCGGCCCCGGATGTCGAGGTCGGCGTCGGTGGGAATCAGCGAGCCGGCCTTGTCGACCCGCTGGCCGTCCACCAGGACCTCTCCGGCCAGGATGAGACGCGTCGCCTTCTCACGGCTCTCGACGAGCCCCTTGTCCACCAGCAGCCGGTCCAGCCGCACCCGCGTCGCCATGCCGTTGATTATAGGCGACGACTTTGCCGGGGCCGGAATAGAAACAGCAGTAACATCCCTGCCACGAACCCTCCGATGTGAGCGAACCACGCCACACCTCCGCTTTCTCCGCGGCCCAACGCCACGGTGATGTAACCCGAGACGATCTGAATCACGATCCAGAACCCCAGCACGATGACGGCCGGGATGTGGACGATCCGATAGAAGATGCCGAACATCATCAGGGTGAGGACGGTGGCCCCCGGGAACAGGATCAGGTAGGCGCCGAGCACGCCGGCGACGGCGCCGCTGGCGCCGACCATCGGCACCCGCGACGAAGGGTTCACCAGCGTCTGGCCCAGGGCGGCCACCACTCCCGAAAGGAGGTACAGGAAGAGGAATCGGCCGTGCCCCACTGTGTCCTCGACGTTGTCGCCGAAGATCCACAGATAGAGCATGTTGCCCAGCACGTGGAGCAGATTCGCGTGCAGGAACATCGAGCTGAGGATCGTGGCCACCGGATGCGGGAACTGATCGACGGTGGTGCACCCGCCGGTCAGCCGGCACGGAACGACACCGAACTCATAGATGAACGCCTCGAACGCCTCGGCCCCCGGCCCGCGCGAGTCCAGGCTCAGCGAGAACTGATAGAGGTACACCACCAGGTTCAGCGCGATGAGGCCGTAGGTGACGACCGGTGTCGACTGGCTCGGGACGTCATCCCTGAGCGGGATCACGGGGAGCCGACCTTCGGCGGCTGCAGCACCACCACGGTCGGTCCCGCCAGATAGCGCTGTGCCACCCGCGCCACGTCCGCCGCCGTGACCGCCTCCACGGCCCGGGAGTAACGGTCGGGGAAGTTCCAGCCGGCGCCCACCACCTCGAAGAACGCCAGGTACCAGGCGTCGCGCGCGGTGGTCCGCCGGTCCATCGTGAGGTTCCCCAGCAGGAACGCCTTGGCCCGCGCCAGCTCGCGCTCGTCCACCTGCTCGCTCCGGATGCGGTCGATCTCGGCCAGTACCCCGGCTTCGGAGGCCTCGACGTTGGCCGGCGCGGTACCCATGTAGGTCAGCAGGAACGCCGGACCCGTCCGGTATGTCCCCAGCACTCCGACCTGATAGGCCAGACCCCGTCGGTCGCGAAGCTCGGTGAACAACCGTCCCGACATGCCCCCGCCCAGGATCATGCCCAGCACGCGCACGGCGGGGTACTCGGGATCGGTGAGCCCCGGCCCGATGTAGCCGACCATCACCTGCGCCTGCTGGGCCGGCCGCTCCACCACACGCCGCGCCGCGCGGGGCGGCTCCGGGGTGGGGGCCGAGGGCTTCGCCGCGGCCACCGTGGGCATGCCGCGGAAGAGCCGCTCCGCCGCGCGGATCACGCGATCGCGCGGGACCTGGCCGCTGACGGCCAGCACCATGCGGTCGGGACGATAGATCGTCGCGTAGCGTGCTTGCAGCGCGGCGCGATCGAGACGGGCGAGGCTCTCTTGCGTTCCGAGATTCGGCCACCCATAGCCGTGGCGTCCGTAGAGATCCGTCAGCATCGCGTCGAACGCGCGCTGAAACGGTGTATCCCCGCGAGTCTGAATCGCGCTGAGGATCAGCCGCCGCTCGCGCTCGATCTCCTCCGACGGGAACGTGGGACGCAGCGCGACCTCGGCGATCAGCGTCAGGAGCGTCTCCCAGTTGCGGCCCAGCGCCGTGCCGCGCACCTCCGCGTATTCCACGTCGCCGGAGGCATCGAGCGACCCCCCGAGATCCTCGATGGCCTGCGTGAGCTGCACCGCGTTGTAGCGTCGCGTTCCTCGGAGCATCACCCGGTGCACGAAATTGGTGACCCCCGCCTCGTCCGGCGCCTCGAACAGCGCGCCGCCACGCACCATGAGCGAGGCGCCCATCACGCCGACGGAGGGATCCTCGCGGACCAGGACGATCAGGCCGTTCGGCAAGACGTGACGCACGACCTCGGGCGCGGCCGCCTCCCCCGCCGAGGCGAGGGATGACAGGATGAGCGCCAGGATCAGGCGCCTCATCGTGCCGGCGGCAGGAGCGCGACGCGCACGTAGCGCTCGGGATCGAGATAGCGCCGGGCCACCGACTGCACCTGAGCCGCAGTCACCGTCCGCACACGCTCGACGTACAGGACCTCTTCCTCCAGCCGCCAGATCGTCTCGGCCTGGCCCCAGGCGCGGGCCCGGCCTTCCGCGGTCTCGGTCGAGAACTCGTGATCGACCTCCGCAGCGGTGATGGCCCGCTTGAGCTCGACCGGCGTCACGCCGTTGTCCCGGACGCGCTGGATCTCGGCGAGGATCTCGCTCTCGGCGCGCGCCAGATGATCGGGCTCGAGCTGCGCGGTGATCATGACGAGCCCCACGCCCTCCATGGCGCTCAGGCTGCTGGTGATGCTGCTCACCAGGCCCTGACGCTCGCGCAGCGACGCCACCAGGCGCGAGGCCTTCGTGCGCCCGAGGATCGACATCAGGAGATCGAGGGCCGGCGTGTCGGCGTGATCGAGCCGCGGCGCGACCCACGCCATGCCCAGGTAGGCCTGCGCGCCGGGTCGAGTGACTTCGGACCGCACGCGACGCGGGCCGGGCGCGGGCGGCGGCGGCAAGCGCCGGGCCCCCGCGCGAGGCAGCGCGCCAAGCGTCGCGCGCGCCACCCGCAACACCTCCTCGGGCTTCACGGCGCCGACCACCACGAGGGCGAAGAGCTCGGGGGCGTAGTGCCGCCGGTAGAAGCCCACCAGCGTCTCGCGGCTGAGCGCGCGGATCAGATCGCTGGTGCCGATCACCGGTCGTCCGTACGGATGTCCCTCGAAGGCGGAGCCGAAGAGCTGCTGGACCAGGAACCGGCGCGGGTTGTCCTCGTTCAGTCGCATCTCCTCGAGGACCACCTGCTTCTCGGCCTCGAGCAGCTTCGCGTCCAGGCTCGCATTCACCGCGACGTCCGCGAGCATCTCGATGGCTCCCGTCGCGTTCCGGGCGGGCACCACCGTGTGATAGAAGGTGTAGTCCCACGACGTCCCCGCATTGATCCGGCCACCGACCGCTTCGACCTCACGCTCGACGAAGCCCGGCGGCCGCGTGATCGTTCCCTTGAAGAGCATGTGCTCGAGGTAGTGCGCGAGCCCCAGCTCGTCACTCGCCTCGTCCCGGGCTCCGGCCCGGACCCACAGCTGCAGGGCGACCACATCGGCGGCGCGATGCTCCTGGATGATGACGGGAATGCCGTTCGGTAGAATGTAGCGAACAGGGTTGATCGTGGCCGGTGGCGGCTGCGGCGTCGAGCGCTTTGAGGTGCACCCAGCGCAGAGGATCGTGACCAGCACCGCGAGGCCGATCCTCGTCAACCGGAGCATAAGCCTCCAGAGGCTATCACACGGCCTCTCCAGGAGACGTGTTTCCCGGTCCTACCATCACGGGTTCCGGTCAGGAAACAGCCCGCGGGCCGACAAAAACGCCCGTCCATCCACCAGGGCAGATTGCCGTAGGGCGCCGGGCGGACGGGGTGGGCAGATCGTCGGCGGGCCCCCAGCCGGGGACTCGGACCGGCGCTAACTACTGGATTTGTCGGGCTCTTATAGCGGGGTCAGGGTTGGTATTGGCCTTGCTCTAACAGGACGCGAGTTCCGAGCACCGCTTGCTCGCTCCACTGGATCAGAAGGGAAAGGCGGGCTCCGAGACGTTCGGAAGGCGGTCAATGGGGGCCGCCGGACCCAACAACTAACACGTAGCAAGCAAAGGACGAACTGATGAAGAAGCTGCTCGCAACCCTCATGAGTGTCGCGGTCGTCGCGACCTTCACGCCCATCAGCAGCGAGGCTCAGACCACCTCGTGCCCGGCCGAAGTGAGCAAGGCCAAGGAGATGCTGGCGGCGAAGGCGTCGATCGCGAAGGCCCCTGATGTTCAGGCGCCCCGTTCGCTGGCCGGTGCTCGCCAGGACGTGCAGGCTCCGCGTGGCCAGGATGTTCAGGCCCCGCGCGGTCAGGATGTCCAGGCTCCGCGCGGTCAGGACGTGCAGGCTCCGCGTGGTCAGGACGTGCAGGCTCCGCGTGGTCAGGACGTGCAGGCTCCGCGTGGTCAGGATGTTCAGG
>Ga0075428_100001243_pt1 | contig 27231 bp, 20 predicted proteins | sample RhiMetdeltSRZDD2_FD_75291 | JGI IMG/M metagenome (GOLD analysis project Ga0075428, IMG submission 75291) | Populus rhizosphere microbial communities from Tennessee, USA - Rhizosphere MetaG P. deltoides SRZDD2 | ecosystem: Host-associated > Plants > Roots > Rhizosphere > Soil | place: USA... | reverse complement strand
CCGTGCCCCCGACGAAGGTGAGCCCGCTTGCGGTGAGGATCACCCCGCCCGTACTGGGACGACCCGTATTCTGCAGGCCTGTCGGCAGCATGTCGGAGACGCCGAGCGTCTTGCGGTAGGCGATGTCGCCCGTGTCCATGTTGACGGCGACCAGCTCGCCCCACGGCGTCGGACCGCATGGCAGATGGCGGTCGGAATCGCCGAAGCGGCGAAGACCCGCGAGCTGGCCGGAATTGATCCAGCTGCCGTCGGGCTGCTGAACCAACCGCATCGGCTGAAAGAGGTTCGTCGTGTTCGAGACGAACAGATGCAGCTTGGGATCGTACGCGGGTCCCCAGAAGTTGATGCCGCCCTGAGGGCCGGGTGGAGAAACGCTGTAGCGCTCCCGCGCGATTGGCATGAACGGACCACCGAGCTTGATGTTGTTATCGTCCACCATGCGCTCGCAGTACGACTGGTGCTGGGGCTCGCCTTTGTAAAGGTTGTCGCGCGAGATGGTCATCTGCGTCAGCGGCTCCGGCTTGATCGGGAACGGCTGCGTCGGCGACACGTGCTCGCCCGGCACGTCGCTCTTCGGCACCGGACGCTCGACGACGTCGAAGATCGGCTTGCCGGTGACGCGGTTCAACGTGAACAGGAGTCCGGTCTTGTTGACAACGAGGAGCGCGGGAATCGTCTCGCCGCCGCGCTGCAGGTCGACGACGAGTGGGGCCGACTGCGCGTCGTAATCCCAGACGTCGTGGTGCACGAGTTGGAAATGCCAGAGATACTTGCCGGTGTTCGCATCGACCGCGACCACCGACGACGAGAACAAATTGTTGCCGGGACGGTCGGTGCCGACGCGATCGTTGTTCGGTGCGCCGAGCGGCATGTAGAGAATGCCGCGCGCCGCGTCGAGCGACATGTAGCCCCACACGTTGACGCCGGATCGGTTCTTCGCGCTTTCGCCGCCCCAGGAGTCGTAACCGAATTCACCCGGACGCGGCACGGTATGGAACGTCCACACCAACTTGCCCGTCGTCGCGTCCCACGCGCGTGTGTCGCCGGCGGGACCTGAGCCGCCATTGGATCCGCCGGGACCCTCGCCGGTGCCAGCGTCGGTAATGATCAGGTTCTTGAAGATCGTCGGAGACGAGAGGTGCGAGTACGGGACGTTCATACCCGTCTGCATCACCTCCGGCGTCTTGGTGTTGACGATGCCCTTGTCGCCGAACCAGTCGTTCGGTCGGCCGGTCGCCGCATCGATCGAGTAGAGCGCGCCGGCGTTCGACCCGAAGACGATCGACGCGGGACGTCCGCTGCCGCCCGGCCAGTACGCGATACCTCGCTTGGCCGGGATGTCGTTGTTCGGCAGCTGAAATCTCCATCTCTCCGCACCAGACGTCGCGTCGAGCGCGATGACCGCGCCGTATGGCGACCCGATGTACATCGTGTTGTCGATCATGAGGGGAATGGCCTCGTCGACGAGCAGCTTGCCGGAGTAGCCGGCAGGCTTGAGATGGATGCTCCACGCCCGCTGCAGCGTACTGACGTTTGCCGGTGTGATCTGCGTCAACGGGCTATAGCGGTTGGCGGTTTGATCGTAATTGCTGGCGGACCAGCCGGTCGGTCCTTCAGTAGGGGACGGCTTTAGCCGGCCCGCCAGTGCGACGCTCACGGCACCGGCGGCGGCCGCAATGATCAGGCCTGCAGTAAGTTTCGACGTGAATGTTGTCATGGCAGTCACCGCGATCGAAAAAGCTTGAGCGTGGAAGTGCGCCGAGTATACGCCTACAGGCGGTCATCCAGGCGTACCGCAAGGCGTTCGATCAGCAATCGGTTCTATGGGAAAGCGCGAAGGTCTGCGTCGGAGCGTAGAGCGGAGCGCGCCACCTCGCGAAAGCGAAAGTGGCGCGCCTACTACGTTGTTGTCAGAAGGTCGCGCGGAACCCGAGCTGCAGCATCCGCGGCTGATACACGAGGCTGAGCAGCGGAATCGGCTTGCCGTAGTTCGCGTTGCTCTCGCGCACTTCGTAGTTGCCGAAATTTTCGTGGTTGAACAGGTTGTAGGCCTCGAGAATCCCATCGAGCGACACCCGCCCACTAACCTTGATTCGCTGCTGGAGTCGCAGATCGACACGGTGGATCGGATCGCCGACAAAGTTGTTCCGGGGGGTGATGGTCCCGTCCGGACGCAGGCGATCGCAACCCTGGCCACACAGGCGCAAGTCACCGCCGTAGGTCGTGTTGTAGCGCTGCCCGGAGCCGAAGAAGTACAGCCCGCTCAGCTGAAGCCCGCGACCGACCTGCCAGATGCCGTTAAGCGTCGCTCGGTGACGCTGGTCGTTCGCCGAGAACCCATAGTCGTTCCCGAGATCTGGCTGCACGTGGAACGGCACTGGCCGAACGCCACTGAAGGCCGGCGCCGACATGTCATAGAGCCATGACACGGTGTAGGTCCCTGACGCCTGCCATCGATTGCTCAACCGCTTGGTGAACGCCGTCTGAAGGCCGTGCGAATTGGAGCGGCCTCCCATCACGTTCATGTATATCGGACCCCAGTCGGGGAAGGGGCGCCGGCTGATATCGGTGTAGGGATAGTTGACGCCGGTGACCGGATCGTAGGTCATGTTGACGTTGTTCCGCTGTGACCCCTGATTGGCCCGTTCGTCCCGTCCCCCGACGTAGACGTAGTCGGCTTCGACTGACATCGTCGCCGCCACCTGACGCTGAAAGCCGATCGAGGCCTGATGGGCGTACGGCATCTTCGTGAACTCCGCGATGGGCGACACGGAGTTTTCGCCGGTGTCACGCCGGATGCACGTAGGCGTTTGAGCGGTGGAGCAGAACCGCTGCTCGAGCTGCGCCTTGGTCGGCCACGGCCCGTTGAATGGGTTGGTCGGGAAGTCGGGCCGGCCGTCGTTCGGAATGTCCACGACCGCCGTGTTCGCCAGCGCATTCATCTGGCCGGCGGGTCCAGTGATGAGGTCACCGTAGTACCGCCCATAGCCGCCCCGCATAACGGTGCGATCGGTCAGCTTGTACGCAAAGCCGAACCGCGGCTGGAAGTTGTTGGTGTCGTCTGGGCGCGGCTCGGTGATGATCGGCGGCAGGACGACGTCGTTCGCGAACACGTTCATGGCGAGGTCGTACCGCAAGCCGAGGTTCAGCGTCAGCCGCGAGGTGATCTGCCAATCATCCTGCACCCACGCAGCGGTGTTGTACTCGGGCAGCGCATTGCGGAATTGGCCAGTGCCGAACTGGTAGCGGCGGACGATGGGTGAGAGCGCATTCAGATTCCAGGTGGACACGTCGTTCCACACGGGAAACAGCGCTTCGATGTTGGCGGGAATGGGTCCCCCCTGTGCATCGATGGCGCCCATGCAGTAGAGACAGCCGAAACCGGCGTTGATCGCGTACAGGTATTCCCCACCGAGTTTCATGTCGTGCCGCCCGCGGCTGTTGAACGCCAGCGTCATGTCGTCGCGAAGCTGATAGACGTTCGCGCTGTTGTTCTGCGGCGTCCGGACGTTGCCGCCGATCTGGAAACCTCGGAACGTAATGCGCGGGTGGCCGTACGTGATGCCGTTGGCCGCCTGCGGGTGATCCGGCCGATACGTGTAGTTGTTTGAGTTGTAATAGTGGCTGTTGAACCCCGCCCTGATCTCGTTCACCCATCCGCCCGAAAAGACCTGCGTCAGCGCCGTGAAGAGCTCCTCGCTATGCCGCTTGAAGCTCTCCGACCCTGCCGGGTGACCACCGACCTGCTGCCCGGTCTGCTGCGCCTCGTACGGATTCCTGTAATCAAACACATTGCCACGCGTCATCAGGCGCATGCGCGGCGAGAACTGGTAATCGAGCCGCAGCCCCGCCATGTCCGTACGACGCGCGCCGGTGAGCTGGATGTTGAAGCTCGGATAGGGCGTGTTGAAGGTCGACGTTCCCGGCTCGCGCTCGTACTCGTAGTTAACAAAGTAGTGGAGCCTGTCCCGGAGGATCGGCCCGCCGTACGTCGCGCTCACCTGCTGATTCGAATACGGGAGCACGACGTGCTTGCCCGTGTTCTGATCGGTCTGAAGGAAGTCGGCTGCGTTGAAGGCATCGTCGCGGAAGTAGCCGGAGAACGATCCTGACGAGACGTTGCTGCCCGACTTCGTGATCGCGTTCACCTGAAGGCCGGTCGAGCGCCCCTGCGTGGCGTCGAACCGGCTCGAGAGGAATTGAAATTCGCCAATCGCGTCGCGGCTGAAACGCGGCTGGCCGCGGTTGCCGCCCTGCGCAACCGACACCTCCTGGCCGTCGATGTTGAGCTGGAACTCGCGGTTCCCCATCCGCTCGCCAGAGGTCGGCCCGAGGTCGGTGGCATTCGCCCGCATGCCGGGTGCCAACGTCGAGAGCGCCATCCAGTCGCGGCCGTTGACCGGCAGCTCCTGCGTCTGCCGCGGGTCGACGTTGCCACCCATGCTCGACGAGGTGACGTCGAGGAGCGGCGCTTCGGCGCTCACCGTGATCGACTCCTGTACGGTCGACGGCGACAGCTCGAAATTGACCAGGACCTGCTGACCCACGAGTAGCTCGATGCCCTGGCGGTTCACGCTTCGGAACCCGGGCATGTTTACGGTCACGCGGTACACACCTGCGCGGGCAGCGATTCGATAGACGCCGCGCCCGTCGGTGATGCCTTCGAACGTATTGCCTGACGCTTCATGAACAGCCGTGAGCGTCGCCCCGGGCAGCACGCCGCCCGTTGAATCGACCACGGTGCCGCCGAGTGTGGCATCTTGCGCGGATGCAAGAGCCGGCAGGACGAGGAGAACGCCGACCGTGAGGAGCCGCCGGACGAGGCGTACGAGCATTGAATCCTCCTTGCGTCAACGAGTCACCCTGAGGAAACCGATGAGGACGTCGCTGTATGAACCGAGGATTCTTATCCGGTCTACGCCCGAGAAAAGTTCGTGAGGTTGCGGATTATACGCTTCTTCCCCTGAGTATGGGTGCGCTAGATGGAGTGGAACCAAGCGACGATTGACCCGGGTCCGTGCCGAGTGTATTGTCCGCCCGCATGAGGTGGACCGCTATCGCGTTCTCCGCAGCGCTTGCGCTCCTCACGACGACCCCGACGTCGGCCCAGCAAAGTCCGTTTTCTACGCTCATCACCACCCCGCTCTCCATCGAAGGGCTGACCACCGATGGTTCGAACCTGTACACGATCGGCCGGGGTGCGGACGGTCCGTGCCCGGTGTGGCAGATCAATCTCGGGGCTCCCTCGCTCGTCGTTGTCGGCCTCATCCCCAACCCGTGCAGTCCGTCCGGGGTCGTGTTCAACAGCTCCAGACAGCTGTTCACCGCTGACGGCGAGCGTATTTACACGCTGACGCCGAGCGCCGCTTCGCCGCCAACCGCGACGGTGTTCGCCTCCGGCGTGCCCGGTACGAACGGTATCGCGTTCGATCGATCCGGAAACGCCTGGACCGGCGACGGCACGACTGGACAAGGACGCGTGTGGCGGATCGACAGACAAGGCTCCGTGACGGAAGTGTTCCGTGTCCCGCCCATAGCCATCGAGACGACCGTGGCTGGTGGCATCGGACGCGATGTGCGGACGCTGCCGCCCGGTACCGTGACGGTCACCCCGACGACCCGCAACGCCGCGGATACGGCCGGTTCCCAGCCGCTTGTTGCCAACGGTCTCGCGTTTGATCGGCGGGGCGATTTGTTCATCGCCGATACGGCGCGTGGCGCCATCTGGCGCGTCGAGATGGATAACCGCGGCAACGTCGCGAGTCATACCGGCTGTGATGACGCCTACGCGCCCGGCACGCTGTGTCTCGAGAACATCTTCGTCGCCCATCCGCTGCTCGAGGGCGTGGACGGCATCGTCTTCGACGACGCCGGCAATCTGTGGTGTAGCGTCAACGAGCGCAACGCTATCGTCGTCGTGACTCCGGCCGGGCGCGTCATCGAAGTCTTCCGTAACCCACGCGACCGTACCACCGGCCTTCGCAACGCGGGCCCGCTCGAGACGCCGACCAGCCCTGTGGTCATCGGCAAGACTATCTGCACCGCGAATTCCGATGGCAACCGGCGCGACAATTTTCCAAACACCGCGGGCGAGATTACGCCCGCCGGTCCCGCCCGCGGAAAGATCTCATGCGCCAGGCAGCGGTAGCGCTCGGCCTGGCGTTCGTCGTGTGCACGCCGTTTCCGTCCGCGGCGCAGGAGTCCGCGCGCGCGGAAGCATTCGGCGGCTACGCCTTCGCGCGCGATGACGACCGGAACATGCACGGATGGAATGGCGCCGTGACGTTCTATGTTCGGAAATGGCTGGGCGTCAGCGCGGACGTCAGCGGCGACTATGTGACGTTGGGCGCGACCGACCGCGCACGCTTCGCGGTGTTGGGCGGCCCGAGAGTGGCACCGTGGCGCGGACGGTTCACACCCTTTGCGTATGCGCTCGCCGGCGCATTTCATACCCGATCGCGTCTCGAGTTTCTGAGCGTTTCGGTGAGAGAGGGAGAAACAGATCCTGGAGCGGCGCTTGGCGGCGGTGTGGATATTCGCCTGTCCGGCCGGTGGGCCGCGGAAGCCAAGGTCGACGCCGCGCTGATTCGGTCGCGAGGCCGGACCGAGTCGAACCCGAGGCTTTCCGCCGGTGTGGTCCTTCGCTTCGGCCGCCTCGAGTAACTGCTCTACGCAGACACCACTCCGTTAAGGCTGAATGGGGCCAATGTTCGTCCAACTGGACCCTGTCCATTTCCACCAGTTGTTGTCCGTGCCGTACACGTAGATCGTGCTGGTCCTCCAATAGATCTTTGAGCCCCAACCCCCACCCGCTTGCGTGCCATTGCGGCGAATCGACCCATCGGACCCAATCGTCCACACTGCGCCAGTGTTATCGACGATCTGGCTCGCCATCGTCGGGACCATCGTCCCGTCCGCAGAGGTCGTACTCGAGCCGCCGCCAGAACCGGTCGTCCCACCCGGCGTGTTGGGCCCAACATTGGTCCACGTCGATCCAGTCCATTGCCACCAGTTGTTGTCCGTGCCGTACACGTAGACCGTGCTGTTCTTCCAATAGATCTTTGAACCCCAACCCCCGCCCGCTTGCGTGCCATTGCGACGAATCGACCCATCGGACCCAATCGTCCACACCGCGCCGGTGTTGTCGACGATCTGGCTCGCCATCGTCGGGACCATCGTCCCGTCCGCAGAAATTGTCTGCGGCGCCGCGGCAACAGTGATTGCAATCTGCGCCGATCCCACAAGCCCGCCAGAATCGCGAACCGACGCAGTGATCACGTGACTCCCGGCTGACAACGTCCGGCTGAAGCTTCCGCCGGAGCCGATCGCACCATCGATACTCGACGCCCACGCGACCGACGACGTCAGTGGGCCGTCCTGCGGGTCAGATGCGGAGCCGGAGAAAACGACGGCGGCGCCAGCGGCATAGCTCGCGCCATTCCCGGGCGACGAAATCGACACGCTCGGAGCACTGTTCGTTGGAGGCGACGAGGAAGACTTGCCATACAGCGACTGAATGCCTGCGACATCGTCGGCATCGAGTGAGCGTTGGGTCGTCGAGCAGGTGGCGTAACCGGCGTACATCGTCGCCGCAGGCTCACTGGAATGCGAGAGGCCCAGCATGTGCCCGAACTCGTGTGCTGCCAGATCGTGCAGATAGACGGCGTTCCCAGGGGACGGATTGCACGTTCCGTCAAACGCATAGAACGTATAGGTCTGGTCGTAGATGATCATGTCGCTGTCGAGCAGCCGGTTCGAGGAGTCCCACCAGGAATATGTGTAGGCGATGATGTTCCCATCCGAGCCGTTGCGGAACAACACGACGTTTCGACCGTCGTAGCCCGTGGTGGTGTCCCGCACCTGGCCGCCGTAATTGAATCGGAATGGCGATGCGCCCTGGGTATTCCAGTCGTCCATCGCGGCCTGGAGAGCCGAGACGACAGCCGAATCCGAAAGGCCGTCATTGTTGGCGGGACTGATGTAGACGGTCGCGGCCGCATTCGCCCATTTCGCGTAGGTTGCGTACGCGCCCGGCGAAGCCGGCCATCCCACAGTCATCGCGGCAACTACTGCCGCCACGACACACACCCTTAAGAGGGGCGCCCTCATCGCCGCGTTCCCGCGAATGCCTGGCGGACGACGGCGCGGACGGTAGCGAGGGTCAGGTTGCTGCCACGCACAAAACCCGTATCATTCAGCTCGACAATGCCCTGGCCCGCCAGATACGGTTGGTAGACACCGCCGGCCCTCGCATTGAGAAAGAAGACCGCGCGTTCGCCGAGTTCGAGCGCGGGCAGGGCGGAAACTCGCAGCGTGAGTCCATCGATGGTTCCGCCCTCGAGATCCATCGACACCGCAGCGGCCGCCACACCCTTCAAGGTTTCATCGACCCGCAGAGACAACCGAGAGATGATCAATCGATCGCCGTAGGCGTTCACGTCCCAGCGGGGAGTCACACTGGTGACTGTGGCGACGACGATCTGACTGGCTCCTCGAGCACGCTCCTCGAGCGGCACGGCGCGCCCTTGGGACGCGCCAGCGACAGAGCAGAAAATGAAATAAATGCAGGCAACAACCGCCAATAAGCGCCGGTTGAATCGCCAGGCAAGCCTGCTTCTGTCCATTGCTCGTACACCCATGTGGATCTCTCGATCCCTCCTTGATCCGGAGGTAATCGCTCCCAGCGAACGGACTGCGAGCTATGAGAGCTTGCGAGTTTGATTTGTTTGATGTGATTAGGTTCGTTTGACCTAGGGGGCGGTCAAAAGTGTCCTGCGAGGAGTAATCGCAAGGACGGGACCGCTTCACAGATCCCTCAAATTACGGGCGATTTCTATGAACGTGATTGTGAGGGGATGAGGTGACGCAAAAACGTACGCCACGAATTGGTAGGAAGTCCACGCGGAAGCGATGACGCCGCGATCTTTCTAACCAATTCGAACGGCAGAATTGCACGGTCGTGTCGCAAGGCAAGACGCGACCTTGGTGCTACATGAAGGAAGGCGCCTCGCACGAAGGTTCGGCGTCTGGGATGGGATGAACGTGATAAGTTGCCGGCGCGAGCTTCCGCAGAGCGAAAGGACGAAGCCAGATGCTATCCAAACGAACGGTGATGCTGACCGCAGCCGTCCTCGTGGCCTTTAGTGCAGGATGGGTGGCCAAAACCAGCGCGCAGCAGAAGGCGCCTGCGCCGCTGATCACATATTTCGGACACGAGCAAGTCGACGCGTCGTTCGCGCGAGCCCTCGCCTCCGCGGGCAGCCGGGACCTGTTCGCCCGCAAGGATCGACAAGGGCGCACATGGGCCATCCACTCCAACAGCCGCGGCAAGGCCGACGAAGGCCAGCTGCATTCACACGAGGATTGGACCGGCGTGGTCGTGATTATGAGTGGTGCAGCGACGTTTGTGACACCGGGCGCCGCCTCAACCCAAAAGGGAGCGAAAGAAACGCCCGAGGGCGGCCGGCTGATTGGCGCCGGTGAGTCGCATCACGTCAGCAAAGGCGACGTCGTGATCATTCCTCCGAACGCGCCGCACATGTACAGGAACATTGAGGAGCCGTTCCGGTACTTGGTAATCCAGACGCCATAGAAGTCGCGGGCGGCGCGGCAGATTGTGTCCCCATTCAGGACGCTTCGGGTAACCTCCATAAAAAGGCTCCGCGAGCAACTTGACCGACGAGTAAAGTCTGCGCCAAAGGTGCCATGCCGTATCGACGCCGTTTGGCCCTTTTTCGGGCGGCCGAGCGGGTCGGTCGAAAACGCCCAGATATTCCGCCGAAAGTCACCTTCGCGCGAGATCGCTGTCGCCTCCGTTAGCCCTGGTACCGCCATTGCCTCTCCTAGCTCGAAAGCCCTAATGGCGGTTCCACACACGAGAGGTTGCACAGATATGAAGAGCATGGTTAAACATTTCGTCCTCGCGGCGGCCGTCTTCGGCTTGGCCACCGCATCTGCCAACGCGGCCACGGTCATCGACTTCGGCACCGGGTTCGGTGGCGCAGGCGGCACCGTAAACATTGGCGCCAACGTTACGGGGTCAGGCATCTTCATCGACACCGTCATCATCCTCGGCGCCCCCGTCAACAACGGCGTGTTTGATGTTGAAGGTGCGGCTGTCTGCGGCGATGCGGTGGGAGGCTGCGGTCTTCTGAGCTTTGACAAGAACCTGAACACCATCACGATTGTCGGCTCGATCCCGGCCCTCGGCATCCTCGCACCGGTCAACCTGTTGAGCGGCGACCTCTCGGGCGGGGTCAACGTGCTGATTAACAACGGCGTGACTGGTGCCATCACGGCGGCTGGCAGGGACACCAAGGCTCGTGAGCTTCTGTTGGCCATCGGCCTCGACCCGTCAACGCAGTTCGCGTATTTCGGTTTCGAGACCGCGGTCAACGGCACCGGCCAGGGTTCACCGTACACGGCGATCAGCACCGACATCACCAATACGACGGTTCCCGAGCCAGGCACGATGACACTCTTCGGCACCGGGCTGTTGGGGCTGGCCCGCGGCCTCCGGCGCCGTTACTCGGCGAAAGCCTAGTACTCCCAACCCCTCGTGTGTGGCAAAAGGCCGGCACCCAACGGTGCCGACCTTTTGTTTTTGGTCAGTTTTATTTGAGACGCGCCAGAAGCTTCAGGAATCGCGGATCGTCGCGCAAGATGTCGTAGTCAGGATCGTGCTCCACCCAGTCGCGTTTCCCCCAACCCCGGGCAAACACGCGTTCGAGCAACTCCAACGCGTCCTCCTTCTGTCCGAGCTTGGCGTGCAGGCACGCGGCGTTGACGAGCGTGCTCATATCGTCCGGATACAAGTCGAGCGATCGTCGCGACCATTCGACCTGTGCCGTCCTGCCGTCGTGGAAGAGCGCCGATGCACCGAGAGAAAGCGCGCGGCCGTCCAGGGGATTCAACGCCAGAACGTGCTCCGCACGGCGGATACCTTCCTTGTTCGCCTGCGCCGCATCCTCGAGGCGGCCGAGCATGCGCAGCGACTGCGACAGCAGCAGCGGACTCTGAAAGTCGTCCTGCCGCACTTCCGCCGCTTTGCGAAAACGCGCCGCGGACGCAGCGATGTCGCCGCGCGCAAAGTTCGTTCGAGCCGAATAGTAATAAGCATCGAACAGATTGGGATTGATGCGAATGGCCTGCTCGAACGCACGCTCGGCTTCGGCGGGTCGCCGCGACAGCGCCAGCGCGCAGCCATGCGCGACGTGAGCCTCCGCCATTCCGGGTGCCAGGTCGAGCGCGCGTTCGCTGGCGCGCTCTGCTGCCAGCAGATCGTCCGCCTGGCCACCAAACCATTCGTACATCGTGGCGTGCACGGTTGCCAGGCCAGCAAACGCGGGGGCGTAGGCCGCGTCCAACTCGATTGCGCGCGCGAACATCTCGCCGCTCTTCTGCAGCTCCGCCTTCGTCATGCGCGGGGGGTGCTGCCGGCCACGCAGGTAATACTCGTACGCGGCGGGACCGGTCGCTGGTCGAAACGAGTGCCTGCTTTTCACGCGATTCTTTTCGACTTCCGCACGCGGGAATTGCGAAGAGGGAACACGCGCGTGTCGCTGACTGGACAGCCGCTGGAGATTCTGCGACTGCTGCTGGAACGACCGGGCGAGGTGGTCGAGCGCGAAGAGCTGTTTCGGCAGCTTTGGCCCAACGGAACTTTTGTCGATTTCGAGCACAGCCTGAATGCCGCGATCAAGCGCCTGCGTGCAGCGCTTGGTGACAACCCGCAAAACCCGCAGTTCGTCGAGACGGTTCCGCGACGCGGTTACCGGTGGATCCACACCTCTACGCTACGCCGGATTCGACTTGCGGTCCTCGCCTTTTCGGCCGACAACGCTGACGATGGATTCGTTGGCGGCCTACAGGACGAATTGTTCGTCGAACTCGGTCGGTGTTCCCATCTCGAGCTCACGCGGCGCCAGTCGACGCACCGCCCCGCCCAACCTGCTTACGTGCTTGAAGGTAGCGTGCGCCGGTATGGCGCGCGCGTCCGCGTAGGGGCGTGGCTGATCGATGCGCGCCAGCAGATGCAGGCGTGGAGCGACATCTACGAACGGCACGATTCAGAGTCCCCCGCCGTCGTCGACATCGCTGCCCTGATTTCGGCCGCAGTCGTTGCACGGCTGGCGCCGGTCACTGAGATCCAATCGGTGACCGGCCGCCTCAGTCGTGCGGACCCGGAGTTGGCAATCAGGTCCGGGCGGATTTCAGCTGTTGCCCGATGAAGGCCTTCACCATCTCTCGCGCGCGGTCGGTCTGCGGCCCTTCCTTGGCTACCCACTCGTGCTCGCAGCCCTCGAATAGTTCGTACCGGATGTCGCCACCCGCCGCTTTGTACGTGTCCGCAAACTTTTTCTGTGCGGGCGGGATCATGTTGTCATCGAGAGCGCCCTGCATGATCAGCATCGGCACCAGCGTGACCTGCTCGTGACGCTGAAGGATCTCCACCGGATTGCTCTCATGGATGGTGTCCCACGGTTTGAAGAACGTGGTGTTGTTCTTCACCATGTCCTCACGTTTCAGGTGCTCTGCATTTTCGTAACGCGCCCATGTGTCACTGATTGGTGAACGCATCGCCACGTAGGCAACGCTCGCGTCCACCTTTGGCGCGCCCTGCGGCAACGGGATCGCGTTGTACCGAGGATCGCGCGGGCGCATGGCAAGGAGTTCCGCAACATGACCACCGCTGGAGCTGCCATAGATGCCGATCCTGGACGGGTCACCGTTCCACGTCGGCGCTTTCCATTTCAGCCAGCGAAGCGCGTAGTTAGCATCCTGAACGCCGGCCGGATAGGGCGCTTCCGGTGCGCGCGTCATGTCCACAGCCACAACGAGGACACCGCTGCTCGCGATGGATCGATCCATCGGCTCTTCGGCGGAGCGATCCTTGGCATTCCATGCTCCGCCGTGCAGATCGAGCACGGTGGGGAACGGCCCGGCACCGGCGGGGCGATAAATACGCGCCATCAGCATGCGTCCCGCGGTGTTGCGCCGGAGCTCGACTTCGGACACCGTGACGTCAAGCTTCGCTGCGGGGTTGTAGGCGATCTTCGTTCCCTCGGCGGCGGCATCCGCCAGTCGCGGCAGGGAAGCTATCAGGGCTGGCAGCCCCGCGGCGACGGCCGTGATCCTCCCGAGAAACTCCCGACGTCCGGACACGTTGCTTTCCATGCGCTCCTCCATGCAGAACGAGGTCACCTGGGCCCAAGGCTGCGCCCGTGATGCGCGGGACACACTATGTGACAGAGAAACGTGGATCGCAAGTGAAAGGACTGGTTGACGCCGTGCGCTGTCGTCGGTGCAACTCGGCGGCGAGCGCACGACGGAAGGCCCGCCGCGCACGTGAAAGCCCTGACATCACGCTTCCAATCGGAATCCGTAACGCGTCTGCCAGTTCCCGGTACGAAAGGCCTTCCAGCTCGCGAAGCGCGAGCAACTCGCGAAATCGCTCCGGCAAGTCGCTCATCGCATCCTCAATCAGCGACACATTATCCTCGTGCAGCAGCAGCATCTCGGGCGTGATCTGCGAACCTGCGTGCTTCTCTTCGTCGAAGGTGTCTCCTGCGCCCTTCAGGCTGTCGCCATGCCAGTCGTAACACATGTGTCGCACGATCCTCAGAAACCAGGCTCGTCCGTTGCCACCGGAGAAGGTTCGAAAGTAGCGGAAGGCGCGCAGCGCCGCCTCTTGGACGATGTCTTCGGCATCGTCATCGGTTTCGGTCAGCGATCGCGCAAGACGGTAGGCTGCATTCAGATGCGGCAGAACGACATCCTCAAAGTTCAAAGGGCCGCCATTGGCGTTCGATGTGTGGACCTTCTCCATTCGTCGAGTGTGGCGCGGCGGGCGCCTGCGGCCCACCTACGACGCCCGCACGGAACTCGTACGTGCCACGCACAGCGGCGCTGTAAGATGGGCGGTTCATGAAGGCCGGCGCTCCGGGATCGTTTGGGGCGTACTTGAGGACGTTGCGGGCGACAGCCGGCTTTACACAGGAGGAGCTCGCCACCAACGCTGGCCTCTCGGTTCACGCCGTCAGCGCCCTCGAGCGTGGAGAACGACGGCGCCCCCACATGGAGACCGTACGTGCGCTGGCCGCCGCGCTTGGCCTGAAAGACGACGCCCGTGACGCGCTGGTGAAGGCGGCACGAGCGCCGGCGGACGAACCGGCGTTCGACGAACTAAGCGGCGTGCCACTGCCCGTCGCGCTGACCGCGCTCGTCGGACGCGACGCGGAGGTTGAGACCCTGCAGCAATGGCTCGACGAGCCGCTTGCGCGGCTGATTACCATCGTCGGCCCCGGCGGCGTGGGCAAGACACGGCTCGCCCTGGAAATCGCGCACCTTGTCGCGGACGAACGGACGCTGCGCGTGGGCTTCGTTCAGCTCGCGGCGATTCGCGACCCCGCGTTCGTCGCGTCCGCGATCGCCGAAGCCCTCGGCCTGTTGGAAGCGACGGCCGCGGACTTGCCGCAGCGAGTTTGCGCCGTATGCGACGACCAACATCCGATGTTGCTGGTGCTCGATAACTGCGAACACGTTCTGGACGCAGCACCACTGGTCGTCGACCTTCTGACATCCGCGCCATCGCTCCGCTTGCTCGCCACGAGCCGCGCACCGCTGCGCCTCCGCGGCGAGCGACTGTACACACTTGGCCCGCTCCACTTGCACGTGGACGCCGAGGCGCTGTCGCCTGACGATCTCGCGCAGATCCCTGCCCTGCACTTCTTCATCGAGCGCGTCCGTGGCGCGCGGCCCGATTTCCGGCTGACGTCCATGAATGCTCCTGCGATGGTCGCAATCTGCCGGCGACTCGATGCACTTCCACTCGCGTTGGAGCTGGCGGCGCCGTGGATCAAGGTGCTGACTCCACAAGGTCTGCTGCGCCGACTCGAGCAGGATGTTCTCCTGCCACCAGTTGCACGAGGCGATCTCCCGGAGCGCCAGCAGACGATGAGTTCCACCGTGACGTGGAGCTATCAGCTGCTCGGACGCGACGAGCAGCGCGCCTTTCGCCGCCTCGGCGCCCTGCCGGGTCGATTTCCGCTCGATGCTGTTGCCGCGGTCCTTGCCGGCGCTGCGGACCGATCCGACAGCGGCGATGCATCGCTGCGCGCCGCGGCTGCGCTCACGGAAAAGAGTCTCCTTTATCGGGTCGAAGGCTCGGTCATCACGCGCCCGCTGTATCAAATGCTCGAAACGGTGCGTGCGGTCGCGGCGCTCGAGCTCGATGCGTCGGGCGAACGCGACGATGCGCTGGAGGGGCTGGTGCAGTACTGCGGCTGCGAAGCCGCCGCCGCGGAAGAGGGGCTGGTCGGGCCGTCCCAAATCGAATGGCTGGACCGCGTCCGGGACGATCTCCACAACTACCGCGCGGTGCTCGCGTGGCTGATCGAACGCAACCGTTCAGTCGAAGCAGCCGATATCGCGTGGCGGCTGATGTTTTTCTGGCTGATTCGTGGACGCTCCGCCGAAGGCCTTCAGTGGTACCACCGGATATTGAAACTGTCGGATCTTCCGTCCGCATCTGAATCGCGCCTGCTTATTGCGACGGCGGTGATGTCGCATACGCGGGGCGATCTCGAGCCGGCCCGAACCGCGGCCGCCAGGGCGTTGGCGATTGCGACCGAAAGAGGCGATACAGCCATTGTCGTACACGCGCAACTTCTGCTTGGACATATCGAGCAGGCGAGTGGCAACCTCGACAAGGCCAATGCCCTGCTCGCTCAAAGCGTGGAAGGGTTCAAGACAATGGCGATGCCGTGGGGCATCGGCAACGCTCTGATCGGTCTGGCGAGCATCGCCCTGATCACTCGGGATGTTCAGAAAGCGGAACGCCTCCTCGACGAGGCCACGTCGGTGCTTCGACACGCCGGGCCGTGGTTCCTGAACCTGCCTCTCTACATTCACGCGATCGCCGCTGTTCAGCGCGGCGACGCCGACGCGGCGATCGCATTGGTCCATGAAAGTCTTCTCTGCAGCCGGCGGGTGCGGGATCGGTTCGCATTCATATACGCGCTCGTCCCTCTCGCGGCGGCCGCAAGCCTGAAAGGAAAGGAGGCGTGGGCAGCGAAGATACTTGGCGCCCGGGATGCCATGACGGAGCGCACAGGGACCACGGTGACCAGCAACTCGGTTCGAGAACTTCGGGAGCGGGTCGAGCAGCAAGCACGAGCACGTCTCGGTCTCCTCACGTGGGGACGTGCCTACGAAACGGGACGCACCGCCTCGATCGACTCGCTGCTCAGTGATATAGAAAACGCAGGCATTTAGACACGCAGCCACGAATTTCATTGGTGCCTCGAGGTCGAATCGGGTTCCGCGATGAGCGGGTATTTCGCGAGATAGTGCGACAGGGCCCGCGGGCTGATCCCCATCAGTCTCGCAGCCTGCCGCTTCAGCGGTGACACCTCGAGCGCTCGCCGTATTGTTTCGCGCTCGATCCATTCGACGTTCTGGCGCAACTTCAAGGACGGAACTACAGCAGCGAGCGTGTCGATGCCCACGTCCATGGTCACGACATCGCGCCTGATTGTTGAACCCGTCGACAGCACGACAGCCCGCTCGATTGTGTTTTCGAGTTCGCGAACGTTTCCGGGCCAGCGGTACCTCTGGAGCCACTCGATGACGCCGTCTTCGACCGCCTCGATCACTCTGCCGTTTCTGGTCGAGTGCTTGTCGATGAAATACTCGACCAACATCGGCATGTCCTCAATCCGTTCGCGAAGCGGCGGTACGAGGATTGGAACGACGTACAGGCGATAGAACAAATCGTCCAGGAGCCGACCTTCGCGGACGAGCTGTCGAAGGTCGCGATTGGTGGCAGCGATGACGCGCACATCGACGCGTTCGGCTCGCTCGCTGCCCAACGGTTCGATTTCCCGCTCCTGCAGTACGCGCAGCAGCTTCGCCTGCAGGCCGACGTTCATCGTCCCGATCTCGTCGAGGAAGATGGAACCCCCGTGGGCAAGCGAGAATTTGCCTCGCTTCGATCCGGCGGCGCCGGTGAAGGCGCCGCGGACGTACCCGAAGAGTTCCGATTCGATCAACGCGTCAGGAATGGCGGCGCAATTGACCTTGACAAACGGTGTGTGTGGTCGCAGGTCGCGGCTGTGCACGGCACGGGCGACGAGTTCCTTTCCTGTGCCCGTTTCGCCTGTGATCAAGACCGTACTGCGCGTGGCCGACACCAGCTCAATCTGACGGATCACATCGGCGATGGCGCGGCTCGCGCCGACAATGCCGTACCTGCTGACCCTTGCAATGCGCTCCATTTCGTCCCTCACAACGGCAGAATGTTCACGTTCTGCCTGAAGAAGTTTTCCGGGTCGTACTTCGTCTTGAGCCTCCGCAGACGACCGAGGTTCGGACCGTACGCGACCGCCGCCGGATCGATCGCGTCGTCTTCGAGATAGTTCAAGTAGCGGGTCGTCGCCAGAAACGGTGTGAGGGCGGCAAAGGTATTTCGTGCCCACGCAATGCCCCGTTCGGTCTCCAATGCGCTCGCCCACTGCGAGATGACGACGACGTTGAACCCCGTCGTGCGCAGCGCACACGCCGTGCTCGCCACAGGGACGCGGCTCGCCGCCCCGTGGAAGTGCTCGATGATGATCTGGCTCATCGACGACGGACACGCCTCGAACGCCATGACGAGCGTCCGAATCGCGTCATCGCTGAGATCCGTCAGGAACTGCGCTTTCCAGTAGTTGAATGCGCCTCGTGGAAAGGCGGGATCCAACATGTTACTGAGCGCGCTGTACGGAACCGGACCAAGCGTATCCACCACGGGCGAACCAAAGCCCTTCAATGGACGAACCGCCGCCACGCCCTCCTCGAGCGACCCAGAGTGTGCCGCCACGACGCCGACGACTTTCGCGTGTGAGTCGTCTGGTGCGGTCTGAAGTCCGGCGACCAGCATCATCTCGTCAGGAAGATCCGCGCACCGGTCACGGAAAAACCGCAGCGTGTCGACCGCGCGCGGCAGGGGATGCACGACAACTCCGCCGGTGATCATCGGCCCGACTGCATGGAGGTCGTATTCAAGGGAAGCCGCGATGCCGAAGTTGCCGCCGCCGCCGCGAATGGCCCAGAACAAATCAGCGTTCTCACCGGCGCTTGCGCGCAGCACCCGGCCGTCCGCCATGACCACTTCGGCGGAGCGCAGATTGTCCAGCGCAAGGCCGTGCTTCGGCATGAGCCATCCCACACCGCCGCCCAGGGTGAGGCCAGCGATCCCCGTGCTCCCGACGACCCCGCCGGTCGTCGCCAGGCCGTGCACCTGTGTCTCGCGATTGAACTCCTTCCACAAGACCCCTCCCTGCGCCCGCGCGGTTCGGGCGTCGACGTCCACATGTATCCCCTTCATGGGAGAGAGGTCGACCAGGAGTCCACCATCGATGGTGGCACGTCCCGCGACGTTGTGACCTCCGCCGCGCACCGCGACTTCGAGATCGAGCGTCCGTGCGAGCGCCAACGCATCGACGATGTCAGCGGTGCCGGCACAGCGAGCGATGATCGTCGGGTATTTGTTAATCAAGCCGTTGTGCACGCGGCGACTCACGTCGTACGCGGCATCCTCGCGCTGGAGCAGTTGTCCCGCGAAAGACGGGAGAAGGTGACCGACAGCTTCTGTAGTGGGTGACATGATTCCCGGTTCCCGGTTTCCATAAATGTCCGCGACATCAGCGGCTGAAGTTGACGGCCTTTGCGATCCCGCACCCCACTCCCTGCACCCAGAGGTTGACACCGGGGAAGTTCTTGGAGATGTCGCCGCTCGACACGATCATCTTGGCGGTAAACGACTCGTCGTTGCCGTTGCCGGCACGATAGAAGTCGCCCTGGAGTACGACGGTCGTGTCGTTGGTTGAGGCTGTCTCGTCAGTCGCAGACCCCGTGCATTTGAACGTTGTGCCCTCCAGCAGTTCCGCTGTGTCCCAGCGGATGCCCTGATTGTCCAGGCACGGGCCCGGATCGTTTGTATTGATGCTCATGCTCAAGGGGCCCTGCCGCACGGCGTTGATGCACGTGAAGCCTCCGCCCGCGTGGACGAAATGCGAGTCGGAGCCGGGCTCGTAGCTGCCGCCACCAGACAGAAATACCTTCCCAGTCGGGAAGCCGCTGACCGTCCCGTTGAAACCAAACCCAATGTGACCTTGCGCCCGTGCGACAAGCGGTGTCGCGAGCGACGGAGACGTGGCGCTTGCGTCACTGATTGATGACGATGATCCGTTCTCTGAAACCTGAGACGGGCTAGAGGGCGTGTAGTTTCGACCGCACGCCACGACCAGTAACGTCCCGACGACGATTAGTGCTGCTTTCTTCATCTCGACCTTCCTTCTGCGTTTGCCCAATTCCTTCGATCGCGTAACACGGCGTGCGCCTCGCGCAATGCCGCTCGTCACGTTGTTCAGTGTGGAGGTCGACCGATTGCGTGACCACACACAACACCCGTCCGGAACTCACACACAACCCGCACGGAACCCGCACAGGCGGGCGGTAATAAGATCGGGGGTTATGAAATCCGGCGCTCCGGGGTCATTTGGGGCGCAGTTGAAGGCGCTTCGCGAAGCAGCAGGCTTCACGCAGGAGGAGCTTGCGACGGTGGCGGGGCTCTCGGTCCACGCCGTCAGCGCGCTGGAGCGAGGCGAACGCCGTCGACCGCACGTGGACACCGTGAAAGCGCTGTCTGCAGCGCTGGACCTCAGCGACGCAACGCGCGACGCGCTCCTCGCAAGCGGGCGGGCTGCAATTCATACCGCAGTATTCGATGATCGCAGCGGCGGGTCGCTGCCGCTGGCATTGACGGCCCTGCTCGGCCGCGACGACGACGTCAAGGTTCTCCGCGAGTGGCTCGCGGATTCTGCTCTTCGCCTGATTACATTGACAGGGCCCGGCGGAGCCGGGAAGACCCGTCTTGCGCAGGAGGTTGCGCGGGCAATGATGCTCGAAGGCGCCGCTCGTGTGGTCTTCGTTCCGCTCGCCGCCGTTCGCGACGCCTCGTTCGTCGCGGCGGCGATCGCTGAAGCCCTTGGTCTGCTCGACATCAGTGCCCTCGACCTGTCGAAGCGCGTCAGAGCGGCGTGTGACGGCCGGCGAACCTTGCTGTTCCTCGACAACTTTGAACATGTGCTCGATGCAGCGCCGCTGGTCGCCGAGCTCCTGACGTCGGTCGCGGCTCTACGTGTCCTCGTCACGAGCCGCGCGCCGTTGCGGGTGCGAGGCGAGCGGGAATATGTCGTCGGTCCGCTCGGATTGAACGTCGCTGAAGATGCGTCTGCCGACGATATGGCGCACTCGCCAGCGGTGCGCCTGTTCGTCGAACGCGTTCGCGATGTTCGGCCCGAGTTTGGTCTGACATCCTCCAACGGTCGCACCGTGACCGCGATCTGTCGCCGGCTCGATGCGCTCCCCCTCGCGCTGGAGCTCGCCGCGCCGTGGCTGAAACTGCTGACGCCGGAAGATCTCTTGCGGCGACTCGCCCAGGATGTCCTGTTTTCGACGTCCGGCCCGCGCGATCTGCCTGAGCGCCAGCAGACGATGAACGCAACGGTTGCGTGGAGTTATCGGCTTTTGGATCACGACGAGCAGCGCGTGTTCCGGCGCCTTGGAGTGCTGTCGGGCGACTTTCCGATCGAAGCGGCGGCGGCGGTGGTCGCGGGCCGTGAGGGGCCTCTGGGCGGAAGCGACGATGTGCTGGCCGCTGCTGCGGGTCTGATTGACAAGAGTCTGCTGCTCCAGGCGGAGAGCTCCGTGCCCGCGCGACCGCTGTACTGCACACTCGAAACCGTGCGTGCCTACGCCGTCGTTGAACTAAACGCCGCCGGTGAGCGCGACGATGCGATGGAGGGACTGGTGCGCTACTGCGCCACTGAGTCTCGTCTTGCGGCGGAAGGGCTGGTCGACCAGCATACGCAAGGCGAGTGGCTCGACCGGGTCCGCGACGACCTCGAAAACTATCGGTCCGTCCTGATATGGCTCATCGAGCGCGGTCGTTCCGTTGAAGCATCCACCATCGTCTACCGCCTGTTCTTCTTCTGGGTGATTCGCGGCCACGCCAGCGAGGGCCTCGAATGGTACGAGCGAATCCTTGCTGTTCCATCACCGCCGCCATCCGTCGAGGCGACCGCACTCATCGGAGCGGCGGTCATGCGCTACACACAAGCCGATTTCGAGCGATCACGGGCGGCGGCCACACGCGCGCTCGCGCTCGCCTCGAGTGCCGCCGACCGGGATTGGATCGCGGTGGCGGAGTTGCTGCTCGGTCATCTCGAACACATCAGCGGAAACGAAGAGGCGGCGCTCGACCGCTATGCGCGTAGCCTTCACGAATCGCGGCAGTTCCCAAACCCCTGGCGAATCGGGAACGCGCTGACCGGCATGGCGCGTGTCGCCATGGCGACCGGGGAATTCGAGGAGGCGGACCGGTTGCTTCGCGAGGCCGCCTCGAAGCTGCAAGCCAGCGGGCCGTGGTTCCTGTTATTGCCCTTGTTCCTTCGAGCCACGCTGGCGGTCAGGCGTGGCAATGCCGAAGAAGCAGTGGAGCTCGTGCGGGAGAGCCTCGGGCCGATCCGCGAGTTGCACGACAAGTTCGCCTTCGTGCACACGCTCGTTCCGCTGGCGGCCGCGGCGGCACTGAAGGGTGAAGACGTGTGGGCGGCGCAGATTCTGGGCGCCCGTCACGCCGTCACGGAGGCCACGGGCGCAACGATTGTCGATCGATCGGTCAACGAGCTTCGACAGGAGACGGAAAGAGCCGTGCGCGCACGCCTCGGCGACGACCGATGGGCTCGTGCACACGCAGCAGGGCGAAAGAGCACGATCGAGTCGTTGATGAATGACATCGACAGCAGGCGCGCGTCGAGCGGCACGCGCCGCGACCCTTCTCTCGGCCATCCTGCGCCAGACCGATAATGCAAATGTGAAACGGGTATGGTTCGCGGCGGCGGCCATTTTCGCCGCGCCGATGTGGGTTGGCGGGCAGCAACAAACGCCGAATCCGCGCGCCGGCTTTCCATGCGGCGCACGGCTCGACCCGTCGTATTTTCGTGTGGCCGAGGGAAGCGGCGGCCACCTGCTGCTCCTGGCGCCTGAAGAAATCGGCGACTCGGCAGCGCTGCTCACGGCGTTCGGAGATCATCCACAAACCATCTTCAGGCTCGCCGGCTCGATGAACCCCGGGCTGCACGAGTTCAACGTGCCGATCGATTCAACAGTCGACAGCGTGCTCTTCTCAATCTCCGTACAGTGCCTCCAGACGGCTGATGTGGTACGTCCGTCGGGAGCGCTCGCCATCGGCGACGATGTGACCGATCTCCCGAATTTCCGGGCCCAGCACATGGTGATCGTCAGACGGCCGGAACCTGGAGTGTGGACCCTGCGTCTAGCCGGCAGCGGCATCTCTGGCGTGGTTGTGCAGGCTCGCAGTGGAATTGGAATCTCGCGTCCGGAATTTACGTCCGCTGCAGACACCGCGTTCTCGGCTGTTCCGTCGGCTGGCATCCAAAATACCTTGCGGCTTCGAATGAGCGGCCGCGCCTCTGGCCTGCGCGTGTCGCTTGTCAGCGGCCAGTTCATGGTTCTCGCCGAGTTGCCGCTCACGGCAGGTGAAACAGACGGCAGTTATGTGTCGCAGTTCACGCCAAATACAGAAGCCTTCCGCGTACTCGTCACCGGGAACGATGCTGCCGGTTTTGCCTTCCAGCGCATGTCGGCGCCGCTCGTCAATCCGAAGCGCTGAGGTCGAAGTCGAGGAGACCTGACGCGAACCGAAGCGTCAGGTGTCAGACCGTATACTGGGTTTAACCACCATCCGACCGCATTCATTCAATAACTCAGGAAGCCTTTTCATAGACCATGCGCACTGAAACAACTACAGATCAGACGACCACGAGCAATGCCACCGTTTGTAGTCATCACGCCTGATACCGGATGCAGCTTCACCGCATTTGGAAGCACCGCACAATTCAAACTCGATGGCACGCAGACCGCCGGCAGACTCTGCCTCGGTCTTGCAGTAACACCGCCTGGAGGCGGTCCGCCGCCGCACGTTCATCACAGCGATGATGAGTTGTTCATCGTTGTCGAAGGCCAGCTCGAGGTGTGGAGCGACGCAGGATGGACCCCGGCGCCTGCCGGCAGCGTGGTCTATCTGCCGCGTGGCGCGCGTCATACATTCCGGAACGCCGGCACGACGCCGAGCCGCCACTGGGTACTTACGACACCGAGTGGATTCGAAGAGTTCTACCGCGGCGCAGCGGAGATTTTTGCCAGAGGTGGCGTGCCCGACGTCCAGAAGCTCGGCGCTCTCGCCGCCAAGCACGGCTACGAGATCCTGCAGCCGGACACCACTCGATGATTGAAGGTCCGCCTGAAGGCGGACCCACCGATGATCTCGCCGCGGAAGACCGCCGGAAGATTTGCGTCATCAGGCTCGCGGCTGTTGCTCGAGCAACCGATCCAGGAGCTGATAGCTCTGCTCCATGCCGTCGGTCATGCCGGTTGACACCGCCGCATCGCGTGCGTGCTTCGACCCGAAGTCGACCAACGTCGTCACTGTCGTGCGATCGCCATCCGGTGTAAACGTGACCGTCACGATCGCGTCGTTTCTCGGAAAGTCATCGCCCACCGTGCCGGGATCGTAGGCCTCCGTGTGGACGAGTCTGGAAGGGGGCTGCACTTCGCGGAACGTGCCGCTGAAGCCGAACTCGGCGCCGTTATCGTTGTTCCGCCACCGCCAGCGATACCGGCCGCCAACGCGTACGTCCATCTCGCACACGGGCATAGACCAGCCGGGCGGGCCGAGCAGCCACCGCTGCACGAGTTGGGGTTCGGTGTACGCACGGTAGACGAGCGCCTGCGGGGCCTTGAAGGACCGCTTGACCTGGACCTCGCGATCGCTCGGCTGCGTGACCTCCGCCCTGTCGATTGTCTGCATGGTGTTCTCCTTCGTGGCGTTCATCGGCGTTTCGGTCGTTTCGTCTGCTGACGCGCACGCTTCGCCGCGGGCGACGCGCGTTGCATCTCTTCCAGTAAGCCGTCGAGACGCTGGTAGTTCGCCTCCCAGGCTGCCCGATATTGCTCGAGCCACGCGGTCGCCTCGGCCAGCGGTGTGCCCTCCAACCGCCGCGGCCGTCGCTGTGCGTCCTGCCCCACGCTGATCAGCCCGGCCCGCTCGAGGACTTTCAGGTGCTTCGAGATGGCGGGTTGACTGATAGAGAACGGCTCAGCGAGTTCGGTGACTGACGCTTCGCCGGTCGCCAGGCGGGCCAGAATGGCGCGTCTGGTCGGATCCGCAAGTGCCAGGAAGGTGGCATCGAGGCGAGTGGATGCGTCCTGTTTCATAGCCTACAGGTTTAATAACCATATGGTTATCTAAAACAGGGCCATTGTCAAGCACGCTTTTCAAATAGCCCTCGATCCTTGGTGGCAGTTACACGGAATTGCGGCGGACGATGTACTGCCGTCACACGCCGGAAATAGTGTCGCCCCCGCGTGGTCCATCCTCCCCGAAGCGGCCTCCGCACGCACCCTGGACAACCTGACGTTGACAAGTCGCGTGACCAGCGGCAAAGCTTCGAGACCTATGCCCGACGGCAGCGCAGCGACCATTGCGGTACGACAGGGGGGCAGACCGACCGGATTCGGCTTGATTGCGTTCGGGCTTGCGTGTCTGGTCGGCGCGATTTATGTGGGCGCGAGCGTGGTCGGCGATCTCAGCCAGGTTCGGGCCGCCGGCGTCCTCCCCTATGTCCTCCTTGCAGTGGCGCTGGTCGTGGCGCTGGGCTTCGAGTTCGTCAACGGCTTCCATGACACCGCGAATGCGGTTGCCACGGTGATCTACACCAAGTCGCTCGACGCGAATGTGGCAGTGGTCTGGTCAGGGGTGTGGAACTTCATTGGCGTGCTCGTGTCGACCGGCGCCGTTGCGTTCGGGATCATTTCACTGCTGCCGGTGGAGCTCATTCTTCAGGTCGGAAGCAAGGCCGGGTTCGCGATGGTCTTCGCGCTGCTCATCGCCGCCATCATCTGGAATCTCGGCACCTGGTATCTCGGACTGCCGTCGTCGAGCTCGCATACGTTGGTGGGGTCGATCATCGGCGTCGGTATCGCGAACCAGCTCATGTCTCCAACAACCGGCACCAGCGGCGTCGATTGGACACAGGCGGCAGGCGTAGGCGAATCGCTGCTGTTTTCGCCGATCGTCGGCTTCGCCGTTGCCGGCCTGCTGCTGCTCACCGCCAAAGTGCTCATCCCCAATCGTGCGCTGTATGAGGAGCCACGAGGCGATCAACCACCGCCGCTCTGGATCCGTGGCCTGCTCATCCTCACGTGTATGGGAGTCAGCTTCGCGCACGGCTCCAACGACGGGCAGAAGGGGATGGGGCTCATCATGCTGATCCTGATCGGCACCGTCCCAACCGCCTATGCGCTGAACCACGCGGTCTCTCCAGAACGGATGCAGGCTTTTGCCACGGTTTCGCGCCAAGCCGTGGACATCGTCGCCTCGCACGTCGAAGGGAGCACGGCCATCGGCGAGCCCCGTGAAGAGCTGTCGGAGTACTTGCACACGCATGTGCAGCGGCCCGGAACGCTCGCTGCGCTCAGACAGTTGATCAACGACATTACGATCGAGCTCTCGAAGTACCCGGAGCTGCGCAATGTGCCCGAGGATCGAATCCGCAACTTCCGCAACGATCTCTATATCGTGAGCGAGTCGATCAGGCTAATACTCGCGAGCGGCACGCACACCTTCTCGGAGTCGGACCAGAAGGTGCTCGCGAGCTACCGCCAGGAGGTCGACATGGCCACGAAGTTCATCCCCGGCTGGGTGAAGGTCGCGGTCGCGATTGCGCTGGGCCTCGGAACAATGATCGGCTGGAGACGCATTGTCATCACGGTGGGCGAGAAGATTGGAAAGAGTCACCTGACGTACGCGCAAGGCGCGGCTGCGGAAATCACAGCGATGGCCACGATCGGCGCCGCCGATCAATTCGGGTTGCCGGTCAGCACCACACATGTCCTGTCGTCAGGCGTTGGGGGGACAATGGCCGCGAACCGTTCCGGACTTCAGATGGCCACCGTTCGCAATCTGCTAATGGCGTGGGTGCTCACGCTGCCAGTCTCAATCTGTCTTGCCGGATTCCTGTTCTGGGGATTCCGAATACTGATCGGGTAACCCAACCTCGCCCGAGCTCACGCACCGCCGAGGTGGCGCCGCAGTTCATCTTCGTCCAGCGCGTTCTCCCAGCGCGCGATCGCAATCGTGGCGACGGCGTTGCCAATCAGGTTCGTCGGCGTCATGCCTTCCGACATCAGCCGGTGAATCCCCAGGACGACGGCAACACTCGCCACCGGAATCCGGCCCACGGTCGACAGCGTGGCGACCAGGACGATGAACGCCGCGCCCGCCACGGCCGCCGAGCCTTTGGACGTCAGCAGCAGCACCGTCAACAGCCCAAGCTGCTGCACGAGGGTGAGCGGAGTATCGGTTGCCTGCGCGAGGAAGACGGTTGTCGTCGCGAGATAGAGACAGGTGCCATCGAGGTTGAATGAATAGCCCGTCGGAATGACGAGACCGACGACGTCGCGCCGGCAGCCGAGCTGCTCGAGTTTGGTCATGATCCGCGGTAGGACCGTCTCCGACGATGTGGTTGCGAAGACGATCAGGATCTCCTCGCGAATCCATCGAATGAGCGCGAGCAGGCTGAAGCCACAGAGCCATGCGACGGTCGCCAGCGCGCCGAACACAAAGATCAGGCATGTCACGTAAAACGAGATGAGCAGCTCGCCGAGCGAAAACAGCGTTCCCGTCCCATAGCGTCCAACGGTGAACGCCATCGCGCCGAACGCACCGAGCGGCGCCGCCCACATCACGATTCCGACCGCGCGGAAGAGCCCCGCGCACGCGGCGTCAAGAATGGCAATGAGCGATCGGCCCCACGTGCCCAGCCGGCTCAGTGCCGCGCCGAACAGGACCGCAATGAACAACACCTGCAGGACATTGCCCTCGGCGAAGGCGCCGAAAATGGTGGTTGGAATGATGTTGATCAGGAACGGAACGACGCCTTGCTCCGGGGCGAGCGCAACATACGGAGCGACGGAGGACGAATCGAGCCCGCGCGCATCGATGTGCATGCCGACACCCGGCTGCCATATGTTGACCATCACCAAGCCGAGCACCAGCGCGATGGTGGTCATGATTTCGAAGTAGATCAATGCCTTGAGGGCCAC
>Ga0075428_100001242_pt1 | contig 27258 bp, 24 predicted proteins | sample RhiMetdeltSRZDD2_FD_75291 | JGI IMG/M metagenome (GOLD analysis project Ga0075428, IMG submission 75291) | Populus rhizosphere microbial communities from Tennessee, USA - Rhizosphere MetaG P. deltoides SRZDD2 | ecosystem: Host-associated > Plants > Roots > Rhizosphere > Soil | place: USA... | reverse complement strand
GCATGGCACGGACATAGCGCGGGCGGTCGAAGCGGAGCGCGTGCTGACGCATCACGTCTCTATCGAAGCGATCGTCGCGAAATGCACGCAGCACTTCGGCCCAGGCGTCGGGATCCGTGGACCGGACGAAGATGCCGGTAGTGCCCTCGATCACGGTTTCGAGCGCGCCGCCGGCGGCGAGCGCGATGACGGGGCGGCCCGAGGCCATGACCTCGACGGGCGTGATGCCGAAGTCTTCGACACCCGGGAACAGCAAGGCGCGGCAGCGACCGAAGAGCCGGGCGAGGTCTGCATCGCTCTGCCAAGCGCGGAACTCGATGGGCGCATCTTTTGCCTGGCGCTCGAGTCGCGCCCGGTCGGGTCCGTCGCCCACGACCACGAGGCGCACGCCGGCGCGCTGGGCCGCCGTGATCGCCACATCGACGCGCTTGTATCCCGACAGCGCACCCACGACGAGGAAGTAATCCTCGACCGGGCCCGGCGCCGGCGCGAAGCGCGCGCAGTCGACGGGTGGATGGATGATGACGGTGTCATTGCGCCTGTAGTGACGGTGGATGCGATCGCGCACGGTGGCGCTGTTGGCGATGAACCGGTGCACGCCGCGGGCGCTCTGCACATCCCAGCGTTGCAGCGGCCGGCGCGCGAGCCGGGCGGCGCAGCGCGTCACGAGACCCGCTCGTCCCCGGCCGAAGTAGTCGTCGAATCGATCCCAGACATAGCGCATGGGCGTGTGGCAATAGCACACATGCAAGGCGCCCGCCGGCACCGGCACTCCTTTGGCGACGCAGTGGCTGCTGGAGACGACCAGATCGTAGTCGCGTAGCTGCAAGCTCTCGATCGCGCGCGGAAACAACGGCAAGTAGCGCCGGTAACCACGCGCAGCGTCCGGCAGACGTTGGACGAAACTGGTCGTGATGTGGTGGCGTTCGATACCGGCGGCGACGCTGCCGGGGACGTGCAGCAAGGTGAAGATGTCGGCGTGCGGGAAGATCTCACACAACGCTTCGAGGCACTTCTCGCCGCCGCGCATGCCGGTCAGCCAGTCGTGCACGAGCGCCACGCGCGCCTGATCGAGATGCATCATGACCCCAAGGGCAGCAGGGGAGTCGAGTTCCAGCGCAGAAGCAGCGTTCGGCTTGGTGCGACGAGTCAGCGCACGGCCACGACGCCGAGCGTGGCGAGCTTTTCCTCCACGCTGCCGCGAATGGCGGCGAGAGCGCTGTCGCTGCTGGCCTCGAAGCGCAGCACCAGGATCGGCTGGGTGTTGGAGGCGCGCACCAGGGCCCAGCCTTCCGGGAAGAGGATGCGCACGCCGTCGACCTCGATCGTCGGTTGGCTTGGGCGGAAGTGGGCTGCCACTTCCTCGACGAGTCGGAACTTGTCCTCGTCGGTCGAATCGACACGGATCTCGGGCGTCGAGACGAAGCGCGGTAGATCGGCGAGGCTCTCGCCCAGCCCACGCTCGCCGGCGGCGAGGATCTCGAGCGCGCGGCAGGCGGCATAGATGCCGTCGTCGTAGCCGAAGTAACGATCGGCGAAGAACATGTGACCGCTCATCTCGCCGCCGAGCTGCGCGCCGGTCTCGCGCATGCGCGACATGATGTGCGGATAGCCGGTACGCCACATTTCGGCTGTGCCCCCGAGCCGCTGCACTTCCTCCACCAACGCCTGGCTGCACTTGACGTCGAAGACGACCGGACCCGGTCGAAGCGGCAACAGCGCGCGCGCGAAGAGCACCAGCAGCTCGTCGCCATAGCGCAGACGCCCGGTCTCGTCGACGAGTCCGACGCGATCGGCATCGCCGTCGAAGCCGATCCCGAGCAGGGCGCCACTCTGGCGCACGCTCTCGCTCAGATCTTGCATGTACTCCGGCACCGTCGGATCGGCGATGTGGTGCGGGAAGTTGCCGTCCGGCTCCTCGTAGAGCGTTTCCAAGCGGCAGCCGAGGCGCTCGAGCAGGCGCGGCGCGATCAAGCCGGCCGTGCCGTTGCCGCAGTCCACCGCCACGTGCAGCGGTCGCGCCAGGCGGATGTCGGCGGCGATGCGTTCGGCATAGTCGTCGAGGACATCCCGGCGCTCGATCCGACCGCGTCCATAGGCAAAGCAACCGCTGCCTGCGATGTTCCAGATTTCCTGCAGGTCGCGACCGAACAGCGGCCTAGCCTTGGTGCGGCTCTTGAGTCCGTTGAATTGCGGTGGATTGTGACTCGCGGTGACGACGACGCCGCCATCGGCGCCGAGGGTCTCGACCGCGAAGTTCATCACCGGTGTCGGCACCAGGCCGATGTCGATGACCTCGCAGCCGGTGGTCGCCATGCCATGCATCAGCGCCTTCTGATACTCCTCGGACGACAAGCGCATGTCACGCCCGGCCACGATGCGTTGCAGGTCGTGCGCGCGGTAGTAGGTGCCGAAGGCGCGGCCGAGCGTCTCCATGCCGTCGGCATCCAGATCGGTGCCGGCGACGCCGCGGATGTCGTACTCACGGAATGTGTTGCGATTCAAGAGCCTTCCCCCTGGAGAGCGACGAGCCTCACAGTAGCATGCGGGCGGCATGCGCATGCAGCATCGATCGCCGCGACTTGCGGCGAGGACGCACAGCGGACCGCTCCGCATACGCACGCTGAGCCCTTTGTTTCCACGCGCTCGAAATTGGCGCCCCGGGGCGTTCCGAGGCCTGGCCTGCTTGCGGTGCTCGATCGTAACTTGTTAAGCTGCAAAGGAATCTCTCGAAGGGAGCGCGTTTGCAGCGACCTGTCGTGATCGGCATCGCCGGCGGCACCGGCTCGGGGAAGACTACCGCCGCACTCAAGGTGAAGAGCCACTTCACCGACGAGCGCGTCCTCATCATTCACCAGGACAGCTACTATCGGGACCTGCCCCACTTGCCATTCGAAGCGCGCGCGCGCATCAACTACGACCATCCCGACGCTTTCGAGACACCGTTGCTGCTCGCCCACATCGAGACCCTACGCAATGGCGGTGTCATCGACAGCCCGACCTATGATTACGAGCAACATCGCCGTCGAGCCGACCTGCAGCGCCTCGGCCCGGCCGACATCCTGCTCCTCGAAGGGATCTTGGTGCTGGAGAGCGAGCCGCTGCGGCGGCAGATGGACATCCGTATCTTCATCGACGAGGATGACGACGAGCGCTTCATGCGCCGGTTGGAGCGCGACGTGCGCGAGCGGCAACGTGACCTCGTGGCCATCATCAGCCAGTACCGCGGCACGGTGAAACCCATGTTCCAACAGTTCGTCGAACCCAGCAAGCGCTACGCCGATCTCATCATCCCCCATGGTGGGCACAACGACGTCGCCATCGACCTGTTGGTGGTCAAGGTGCGCGACCTCTTGCGCCGGCTGAGCTCCACTTCCACGACTCGAGGCTAGTCGATGTCGCGAGAAATGCTCGAGCCGAGTCCGGCGCCGGAAGGCGCCGCACCGCCGCCGGACGCACACGTGCTGCCGACGACCACCTTGGTGCTGTTCTTGCGCGAGATGCGCGTGCGCCAGTGGAGCAAGAACCTCGTTCTGTTCGCCGCGCTCATCTTCTCCAAGAACCTGCTCGAGGTGCCGATGCTGCTGCGCAGCCTCGTCGCCTTCGCGGTGTTCTGTCTGCTCTCTGGCGTCGTCTATACGGTCAACGATTTGCTCGACCTGGAGGCCGACCGCCGCCACGAAGCCAAGCGCCGGCGACCGCTGGCTTCCGGACGCCTACGGGTGCGCACCGCCGTGGCGGGCGGCTTCTTTGTGCTCATCGCCGCGCTGGCCGGTTCGACGCTCCTCGGTCCGCGCTTCTTCCTCATCAGCGTCGGCTTCCTGGCTTTCAATTTGGCTTATTCGCTGGTGCTCAAGAACATCGTGATCGTCGACGTCATCAGCATCTCGATCAGCTTCCTCATCCGCGCCATCGCCGGCGTGGTGGCGCTCAACACCGCGACCGTGCAGCTCAGCATCTCGCCCTGGCTCCTGGTCGTGACCTTCTTCTTGTCGCTGTTCCTCGGCTTGTGCAAGAGGTTGCACGAGTATCGCTCGATGCTCGACGCGGGCAGGCATCGCAGCACGCTCACCGCCTACTCCGACGAGCTGCTCAACCAGCTGATCAGCATGTCCGCCACCGGGACTTTGCTCGCGTACTCGATCTACACGATTTGGCCGGAGACCGTGGCGCACTTCGGCACCGAAGGACTGCTGTACACCATCCCCATCGTCGTCGCCGGCGTGACGCGCTACATGTTCCTGGTCTATCGTCGCAACCTCGGCGGCGACCCCGCCGAGATCTTGCTCACCGAGCGCTCGCTGTGGGCCACGGTCATCGCCTGGTTCGCCTGTGTCGCCATCGTCATCTATCGTGCGGGCTCATGAACACACCGCGAAGCAAGAAACCGGCGCGATCGGCACCGCGTCCACGGCGCGACGGCGGCAGCTCGCGCCCGGGCCGTGACGGCGGCGGCTCACGTCCGAGCCGTCCCTCGCGCGACACGGCTGCATCGCGCCCGAGCCGCGCCTCGCGCGACACGAGTTCGGCGCGACCCACGGTCGCGGCGGTGCGGCGCAACGTGCGCATGGACACGACGCAGGCGCTGCCGACGGGGGCCCTCGGAGTGCGCGCCTTCGCCAAGGTGAATCTGCATCTGGAGGTGCTGCGGCGCCGGCCGGATGGGTATCACGACATCGAAACCGTGCTGCAGAGCGTCGGCCTCTACGACACCTTGCATCTGGTGCCACGCCCGTCGGGCTTGTCGCTGTTGTGCGATGCGCCCGGCGTGCCGCGAGGCGAGGACAACCTGTGCATGCGTGCGGCGCGCGCGTTGCTCGCGGCGGTGGAACGCGACGAACCGCCGCGCGGTGTGCGGCTCGACCTCTACAAGTCGATCCCCGTCGCCGCGGGCTGCGGCGGCGCGAGCGCCGACGCCGCAGCCGTGCTCATCGGGCTCGATCACTTCTGGCAGCTGGGGCTCGGCCTGGAACGCCTCACCGCGATCGCGGCCACCCTCGGATCGGATGTGCCGTTCTGTGTGCGCGGGGGAACCGCTCTGGCGCGGGGTCGCGGCGAGCGCCTCATCCAGCTCCCGGACCTGGAACAGACGTGGTTCCTGCTCGTGTTTCCCGGCATTCCGGTGCGCTCCGAATGGGCTTACACCAAGCTGAGCATGGGATTGACACGCCGTCCGCACGCTCTTAACCTGGACCGGCTCAAGTCGATTCTGGCGCGCTATCCGGAGGCCGCCAGGGGCTTTTACAATCGGCTCGAGGATGCCGTTTGCCCCGCCCACCCGCAGCTGGCTGAGATCGCGGCATGGCTCCAGCAGAGCGGCGCGCCGGTCGCCATGATGACCGGCAGCGGCAGCGGTGTGTTCGCCGCCTTCGGTGACCAGAGGCGCGCCGAACGCGTCCGCCGCGACCTCGGCCGCAGCGATTGGCGCGCGATGGTCGTGGAGTCGGTGCGCGCGGGCGTGGAATTCTTCCGGTAAAATCGATTTCTCACCGCACGCCATGCGGCGCGTGAGCGATGTCTCTGGATTGGGGCGTCGACAAGTGGCAAGTCGCCAGATTTTGGTTCTGGTATTCGCAGGTTCGAATCCTGCCGCCCCAACCAAATCACGGTGCCTGGAAAACCGGCAGCGCCACGAGAGTTGGCAACGCCGCGGACGGTCCCGCAAGTATGCCAGCGCACGCAACCCCGCACGGCGCCCGGAGCGGTGCTGAGGCGAGGAGAGCCCCGATGGTCAAGAATCGCCTGCGCCTCATTTGCGGCAATGCCAGCCGCGATCTGGCCGAGGCCGTGTGCCGCCATCTGGGCCAGCCGCTCGGGCGAGCGGAGGTGACGCGTTTCGCCGATGGCGAGATCTTCGTGCAGATCGAAGAGAACGTGCGCGGTGTCGACGTCTTCATCATGCAGTCCACGTATCCGCCGGCCGAGCACATGATGGAGCTGCTGATGCTGATCGACGCCTGCCGCCGCGCTTCCGCCGGGCGCATCACCGCCGTGATGCCGTACTTCGGCTACGCGCGCGCCGACCGCAAGGACCAGCCGCGCGTGTCGATCGCGGCCAAGCTGTGCGCCAACCTGCTGGTGCAGACCGGCGCCGACCGCGTGCTCACCGTCGACCTGCACTCGCCGCAGATCCAAGGCTTCTTCGACATCCCGCTCGATCATCTCTATGCGGCGCCGGTGCTGATGCAGTACTTCACCAGCTTGAACATGGAGGATGTCGTGGTCGTGGCGCCCGACGCCGGCGGCGTCAAGATGGGGCGCGCCTTCGCCAAGCGCCTCGGGGCGGATCTCGCCATCGTCGACAAGCGCCGCACCCGCGCCGATCAGGCCGAGCTGATGAACGTCATCGGCGAGGTGGAGGGGCGCAATTGCCTGATCCTCGACGACCTCATCAGCACCGGAGGCACCATCTGTCAGGCGGCGCGCGAGCTGCAGCGCCGGGGTGCGCGCCGCATCATCGCCTGTGCCTCGCATGGGGTGTTTTCGGGCCAGGCTTTCCAGCTGCTCGACGAGGCACCCATCGACGAGGTGACGGTGACGAACACGCTGCCGCTGCGCGCGGCCAATCCGCCGTCCAAGGTGCGCGTGCTGGATATTTCGAAGTTGTTGAGCAAGGCGATTCTCAACATCCATCACGAGGAATCGATCAGTTCGTTGTTCATTTGACGCGGCGCTTGTCGCCGCCCGTTGCGGTGCGATCCGGACGGGGCACACTGGAGGGAGATCTCGATGGAATCCGCAAACGTGGACGTGGTGCTCCGCACCGACACGGGCAAGGGCGCAGCGCGCAAGCTCCGGCACGCCGGGAAAGTGCCGGGCGTTCTCTATGTCGAAGGGGGAAAGTCGCAGCCGATCCTGCTCGACGCGTTCCTCTTCGAGACCTTGCGCCGCAGCGGCGCGCATCACCGGCTGCTGGACCTGCGCTTCGCCGATGGCACGCCCACGATCAAAGCGCTGTTGCGCGAAATGCAGATTCACCCGGTCAGCCGCGAGGTGCTGCACGTCGACTTGCAGCGCGTCAACATGGAGAAGCGCGTGCACGTCACCGTGCCGATCGTGCTGGTGGGCAAGCCGGAAGGCGTGAAAACGCAGGGCGGCATCCTCGAGCATCATCTGCGTGATGTCGAAGTCGAATGCTTGCCTACGGACATCCCCGAAGAGATCCGGATCGAGGTCGGCGCGATGCTCGTCGGCCAGGCCGTCCACGTCTCCGATCTCGCGCGCCCGGGATTGACCTTCCTCAACCATCCCGGCACGACGGTGGCGACCGTGAGCCTGCCGGCGGCGGAACGCGCGGCGGAAGAGCAGCCCGCCGATGCCGCGGCGCTGGCGGCGGCAGAGGCCAAACCGGGAGCCGAAGGCGCAGCGCCTGGCGAAGGCGAGAAGGCCGAAAAGCCCGAAAAGGGCAAGAAATCCGGCGGCAAAGAGAAGGGTGGCGCATCCTGACCTGTGTGGGGTGTGCTTGGTCTCGGCAATCCGGGAGAGCGCTATGCGTCGACCCGGCACAACGTGGGGTTCATGGTGGTGGACGAGCTGGCGCGGCGCGGCGCCGGCTCGTTCCGCCGCCAGCGCGAGAAATATTGGTTGGCCGAGATCGAATACTCCGGTGAACCGGTTCTCCTCGCCAAGCCCACGACATTCATGAACAAGAGCGGCGGCGCGGCGCAGTCCTTCCTTGCCGCGCACGCTCTGGATCCCCTCCATCTCCTCGTGGTCGTCGACGACGTCTACCTTCCTTTCGGGCGCATGCGCCTGCGCCCGAGCGGCAGCGCTGGCGGGCACAACGGCTTGCTCGACATCGAAGCGGCGCTCCAGACACGCGATTTCCCGCGCCTGCGTCTCGGCGTCGGTGCGCCGGAAGGCGCTACCGGCCTCGCGGACCACGTGCTTGGCGAATGGACGGACGGCGAACGCGAAGCTTTGCCGGCATGGATGACGCGCGCCGCCGATGCGGTGCAGGTCGTCATCGCCCTCGGAGTCGAGCGCGCCAGGACGCAAGTGAACGCCGCCCCGCCCGCCTCCACGTCCTGAAGAGGACCTGCGGCCCGCCGTGAGCTGGACCGACGACGATCATGACCGTTGGATGCGGCCGCGGTCGGGTTGCAGACCCGATCGCTAGCCGGGCGCCTTGCGGCGCGGCCTTGCGCCTGTCTATACTGACCCGCGTTTGCTTCGGAGTCCCACAGGGCTTCCAAATCAGGCGAACACGACCACCCTGCTTCCGAGCGCCGGCGAGAGCCGCTCCGGCCCTCTGCGTTTCGGCAGCCGTTCAGTCCATAGGGAGGTGCACCGCCGCGTGCCCAAGCTCAGCAAGTACGAATTCACCTGGATCCTGGATGCGCTGGTCGACGACCAGGCCGTGGTCCAGAGCTACGAGAAATACGCCAAGGTCATCCGTGACCAGGGCGGCGAAGTCACGATGCACGAGATCTGGGGCCGCAAGAAGTTGGCCTACGAGATCACGCACAAGACCGAGGGAACCTATGTGTTCCTACGCATGCGCGCGACGCCGGCGATCGTGGCCGAGCTGAATCGCGTGCTGCGATTCGACGAACAAGTGCTGCGCACGCTCGTCGTTCTCGACGAGGAGTGGGAAGCACGCAATCTCGAAGCGGCGAAGCGCGCCGGAACGAGATCCCCCGAGCATACTGCAACCCCGGGGGTGTAGGAGATGCCAGCGCCGACAAAGAAGAAGAAGGAAAAGAAGCCGGGGCGCAAGAAGCCGTGCAAGTTCTGCATGGACCATGTCGAAGCCATCGACTACAAGGACCACAATCGCTTGCGCAAGTTCGTGACCGATCGTGGCAAGATCGCCGCCCGGCGCATCACCGGCACCTGTGCTCGCCACCAGCGGCAGCTCGCCATCGCCATCAAGCGCTCGCGCCACTTGGCGCTGTTGCCTTTCGTGCGAGAGCATTACCGCTAGACGGCGGCACGAACATTCGCGGCTCCTTGGAGGGACGTCATGGAAGTCATTCTGCTCGAGCACGTCGATGGGCTCGGCCGCCGCGGCCAAGTCGTCAAGGTGCGCCCAGGTTACGCGCGCAACTTCCTCATGCCGCGACGCCTGGCGCTGCAGGCCTCGCTCGGCGTCAAGCGCCTGGTGCAGCAGGAAGCGCGCAAGTTCGAGGTCACGGATCTGCGGGCGCGCACCGACGCCAGCGCGATGGCGGAGAAACTGGCGGCGGTCGAGATGACGATCGCGGTCAAAGCGGACGAAGACGGCAAGCTCTACGGCTCGGTCGGACCGCTCGAGATTCTGCATGCTTTGAACCAGCAGGGCATCGAGTTGGGTCGCAAGCAGGTCGTCCTCGACCATCCCATCAAGACGCTCGGAACCCACGAGGTGCCCGTGCGCTTGCACCTCGACGTGCGTGGCAGCGTCAAGGTGAACGTGGTGCAGGAGTAGGATGCATGCGGTGATCATGGCGGGTGGTGTGGGCACCCGCTTCTGGCCCGCCAGCCGCGCACGCCGGCCGAAACAGCTGCTGCGCATCGCGGGCCCGGTGAGCATGCTCCGCAGCACTTACGCGCGGCTTTCGCCGCTCGTGCCGCCGGAACAGATTGTCGTCGTCACGCGCGCGGAGCAAGAAACGGGCGTTCGCGCCGAGCTCCCCGAGCTGCCGCCTGCCAATGTGCTGGTGGAGCCCACGGGACGCAACACGGCCGCCTGCATCGGTCTCGCCGCGGCGGTCTTGCAGGCGCGCGGCGCCGGGCAAGACACGATGCTCGTGTTGCCCGCCGATCACGCCATCGCAAACGAGAACGCGTTCCGCGACGCGCTCGCCGCTGCCGATCGCTTGCTGCAAGAGCGCGACGTGCTGCTCACCTTCGGTGTCGCGCCGCGACGGCCCGAAACCGGTTACGGCTATCTCCAGATCGGGGACAGCGTGGCGCGCGTCGGGGCGCAGGAATTCCACCGCGTGCGGCGATTCGTCGAGAAGCCGAATCTGGCCGCGGCCCAGGTGCTTTGTGCCGATGGCGCGCACCTGTGGAACAGCGGCATGTTCCTGTGGCGGGTGGAGCGCATCGCGAGCGAGCTGGAGCGCCATCTGCCCGAGCTCGTCCCCGGTCTCGCGCGCTTGCGTGCCGCGGTTGGAACTGCCGCGTGGCAAGGCGAGTTGGAGCAGGCATACGCCGGCTTCCCGAGCATCTCCATCGACTACGCCGTGATGGAGAAGGCGGCCGACGTCTGGGTCACCGCCATCGATGTCGGCTGGAACGACGTCGGCAGCTGGGCCAGCCTGGCGGAGGTACGGACCCAGGACGAAGCGGGGAACGTGCTGCCCCCCGACGCTCTCGCCGTCGATGCGCGGCGCAATCTCGTCGAGGGTGGCGGCAGGCCCGTGGTCCTCGTGGGGGTCGAAGATCTGATCGTCGTGGATGCGGACGACGCGCTTCTCGTCTGCCATCGCGACCGGGCCCAGGACGTGGGGCAGATTCCGGAGCAACTGCGCCGCCGCGGCCAGGGGTCTCTGACATAGGAGTTCGCGAGCGGTGGCGTGTGCGTACGCCGCCAGGGGGGCGATTTCATGACCAGGCGTGCAACGATCGGCTGGGGTGTGGGGCTGATCTTGGTGTGCGGCATGTTGGCGTGCGGCAAAGGCGGGTCGGACAAGAGCGCCGACGGCAGCAAGGTCCTGGCCCGGGTCGGGGACCAGCGCATCACCGAGGCAGAGCTCGCGGCGGTGATTGCCTCCTTGCCGAAGCACGAGCAACCGCAATACGAAAGTGTGTTGGGCCGCAAGCGTCTGCTGAATCAAATGGTCGATCGGCTGCTCCTGGTGGCCGCGGCGGAGGACATGAAGCTGGACCAGAACCAAGCCGTCGCCGATCGCATGCGCGAGTTCAAGGTCGGCGTGCTCACCTCCGAGTACCGCAACTACATGGTGGAGCAGCTGCCGAAACCCACCGAGGAGGATCTGAACGCCTATTATCAAGCGCACCAGAGCGAGTTCATCGTGCAGCCGCGCGTCAACGTCTCGTGGTTCAAGTGCGCCAAGAAGGCCGAGGCAGAAGCAGCGCGCCAGCGCGTCGTCATCCGCGGCGAGCATTTCGGCGCCGTGGCCAAGGAAGTCACGATCGACGAGTGCTCGAAGAAGGACAATGGGCTGATTGGCTACTTCAACCCGGGGGGCTATGTCCGCTGCATCGGCAACCGCCCGGAATTCGTCGAACGTGTCTTCGAGATGGAAGCCGACGACGTGAGCGAAGTCTTCCCTTGGGACAACGCCTGGGCCGTGGTGAAGGTGCACGAGAAGACGACACAACGACAGGAGCCGTTCAGCAAAGCGCGCGAACGCATCGCCGCCCGGCTGCGGCCGCAGCTCACCGATTCGATCCTCACGGCGGAACTCGGGCGGCTGCGCCAGCGCTATCACGTCGAGACCTTCCTGGACACGTCGGCGGAGCTGGGCAACAAGTCGGCGGAAGACCTCATGCGCATGGCGACCGAAGCCGGCACCCCCGCCGACAAGATCGACATCTACCGCACCCTGCTCGAAAAGTATCCACATCACGAGCGCGCCGACGAGGCCCAGTTCATGATCGGTTTCGTCCTCTCCGAGGAACTGCAGGACTTCGAAACCGCACGCCAGGAGTATCAGAAGGTATTGGACAAGTATCCTGACAGCGACATTCGTGATTCCGTCCTCTACATGATGCAGAACATGGAGAGTCCGGAGACTCCCGCGTTCCAAGAACCTGCCAAGAGCAACGAACCCGGGCGGTAGGAAACCGGCCAATGGCCAAAGCGGTGAAGCTTCGACCACCGCTCGGTTCGCCTTCGTCTGCTTCCAGCCGGCTCGAAGTCGTGCATGAGATCCGGTGCGGGGGTCGACCCCGCACCGCGTGTGCGCGCCGAATGCGCGCCCTGTGCAGGCGCGCGCGACGCAGGCCCGCGAATGCCCGACCGACGCGACAAACTCCACGTTGACGCACTTCCGAGGTTGACCGAGTCTACGCGCCGCTCGACGCGACGCCGGTGGATGCGGGAGCACCCACAGCTGAACGCCGAGTGGCTGCAGGCGAAACGAGTCGGCATGCCGACTGCAGTCGGAAGGACGTCGGGTCCCTGGCGGTGGCACCGCTGGTGCAGGGCTCGAGCCGCAGCCGCGCGGGGGAGCAGCCGCCGCGGGGCACAGGGCCAAGACGTTTCGCGTGGAATGTTTCACGACAAGGGGAGAACGGAAATGAGTCGAGTGATCAGAATTCTTGCACTCTCGGTTCTGGTGGGCATGATCGCGACTGCGGCCAGTGCGCAGACCGCGAATCAGCGCCTCCAGGGCATGACCGGCATCGGCTACTTCAATTCGTTCAACGACGCCCCCGCCATCATCGGCGTCCGGCATTGGCTGAACGAGGGCATGGCCGTCGACTTCGGCGTCGGCCTCGGTTACGAGAACAACCAGTTCGATACGGGCAGCACCGCATCGACCAGTCTGTTCGACTTCGCCTTCGACGTCGGTCTGCCGATCGCGTTCCATGGTGAAGAGAACATGATCGTGTACTTCCGTCCCGGCGTCACGGTCGGCGGCATCCAAGACTTCGATGCTTCGACCCCCGCCCTCGATGACAAGGGTTACGACATCGCCATCCGTGGCGAAGTGGCGGTCGGCGGCGAGTTCTTCTTGAGCCAGTTCGGCTGGCCGAACCTGAGCTTCTCCGGTCAGATCGGCCTCGGCATCGACGTCATCACGCCGATGGAAGAAGGCGCCGACACCACCGTCAGCTTCAACACCGAAGTCCGCGACGTGAGCGTCACGGAGTCCGGCAACCTGGGCTTCCATATCTATTTCTAGTCCAGGAACCGCGATGCAATGCGTCGCCGCGTGAGCTCGGGCCTCTCCACGTTGGAGGGGCCCTTTGCTTTCCCGCCGCCAAACGACGCAGGACGCACGCTGCGTGGGCCCCTTTTGAGCCGTGCGGCATTGACCGCCGCTGCGAGCCGTCCGTATAGTGGAAGGGTCGCGGGATTCTGCGGCCCGACAGCCAGCAAGGGGAGTGGCGCCGTGGTTCGCGTTCAGGTGGCCAGCCTCGCCATGGATCAAACGACGCACAACCCCGTGGTGCTGCTCGAGGCTCCGGACGAGAAAGAGGCGGGCGTGCTGCCGATCTGGATCGGCAGCCCGGAGGCGACCGCCATCGCCAGCCAGCTGTACGGCCAGACTTTCGAACGCCCCCTGACGCACGATCTGTTGCGCATCGTCATCGAGGGATTGGATGCGCGCGTCAACAAGGTCCTCATCACCGAGCTGCGCGGCAACACCTTCTTCGCCAAGATCTACATTGCTCGCGGTGAGGACATTTTCGTCATCGATGCGCGGCCGAGCGATTCAATCGCGTTGGCGTTGCGCACGCGCGCGCCCATCTATGTCGAGCCCGAGCTTTTTCGCCGCAACAGCCGGCCGCTCAACCTCGGCAAGCCGGAGGCGGACCCTGATCCCGATGACGACCCGCTCAAGAAGTACCTCGACGACCCGGATGCGCCCGGCGGGTTCAATCTCTGACCCCTGAACCGCGCGCGGCGCGGGCAATCCATGGAGCCCCATGCTCTACCGCTACGGTGATGCCGAACCGCGTCTGGGACGGGAAGTCTTCGTCGCCCCCTCGGCAGCGGTGATCGGCGACGTGCAGCTCGGCGATCAAGCCAGCATCTGGTTCGGGACGGTGCTGCGCGGCGATGTCGGGCGCATCATGGTCGGCGACCGCACCAACATTCAAGATCTGTCCATGGTGCACGTCACCGAGGGTGCGCGCGGGACGACGATCGGCAACGACGTCGTCATCGGGCATCGGGCGCTGGTGCACGAGTGTTGGATCGACGACTTCGCCCTCATCGGCATGGGCTCTGTCATCCTCGATGGCGCGCGCATCGGCCGCGGCGCCATCGTCGCCGCCGGCGCGGTGGTGCGCGAGAAACAGGAAGTGCCCGCATTCGCCTTGGTCGCCGGTGTGCCGGCGGAGGTGCGCAAGATCTTGCCGGAGGCGAGTCTGGAAGCACGCAGGGAGCATGCTCGGCACTACGTCGAGCTGGCGCGTCGCTACCTGCGTGGCGAATTCGCGGCGGTCCCCTGAACCCAAGCTGGCCCGGCTCATGCCTCCCTCGCCTCGAGGGTCCGCGTCCGGCGAGTGAGGCACGCATGTCCCGGCAAATCGCCATCCGCATCTGCATGACAGCCTTGATCCTAGCCGGATGCCAGACGCTGCGCCGCGGCTCCGGGCGGGATCGCGACCCGAATGCCGGCAGGCGAACGGCAACGCAGACCACTGCCCCACACGCCCCCGAGTCGCTCGCCACCACTCGTCCAGCGGCCGAGGACAAGGCCCCCGAGCCGGCGAGATCCGCATCGCAGCCACCGCGCCTCGGTGTGCTCGCACCATTCAGTGGGGCGATCGCCAATCACGCCCGCAGCTATTTGGACGGTGTGCAGCTGGCGCTCGAGTCGGTGGCCAGTGGCGACTCGACCCGCGACCTCGCGATCGTGCCTGCCGACGACAAGGGCGAGCCGGCCGGAGCGCTGCTCGCGGTGCGGCGGCTCGACGAGGTGGAGCATGTGACCTGCCTCGTCGGCGGTTTCCAGACCAGCGCCACGTGGGTGGCTGCGGTGGAGGCCAATTGTCGCCAGCTGCCATTCGTGGTCAATGTCGTGCAGGACGGCGAGCTGGCGCGCGTCGGTCCGTACGTGTTCCACGAGAGCGCGTTGCCCACGCTCGCGGCCCGTGCCGCGGCGGATCTAGTGACATTCGAGCTGCGGCTGTTCCGCGCCGCCATGCTGTTTCCGGAAGCGGGTGAGGGCCGACTCCTGGCCAGCGAGTTCTCGTCACGCGTCGCCGGTCTCGGCGGGAAGGTCGTGGCGTCGGAGTCCTTCCCTCCCGGCACGACAGACTTCTCGCCCATCGTGCGGCGCTTGCTGGGAGCCGAGCCCGATGTGCTCTTCTTGCCCATCGAGCCGGAAACGATGCTCCTCGTTGCCCCTGCGCTCACGGTGCAAGGCACGGAAGCACAAGTGATCGGAACTCCAGCGTGGAACTCGAATCGATTCCTGTCCCAAGCGGCCGGCGATCTCGAGGGCGCTCTCGTGCCGGAAGTCGAAACGGCGGGCGCCGATCGCGCCGCCCTGGCGCAGTTCGAGCGCGCCTATCGCGCGCGCCATTCGAGCGCCCCATCGCGCTACGCGTCGGCGGGTTACTTGGCGGGGCGACGTGTCGTGGACGCGCTCGCGGCGCACCCCGGCGCCGACCGCCAAGCGCTGCAGTCCGAGCTCGCACGGCGCGCCGCCACACGTGGCGCCAAGCCGGAGTCGTGTCGCTTCCTCGTGGTGCGACAGGGCGCGCTGCAGCCGTTCGCGCCCCAGTAATCGAGGGCTGCATTTCCTTGTATTGCAGACCCGCCTGAGGCATGCCTCACGGCACGGCCTCGCCGAGATCGAAGATGAACTCGTACTCCAGCCATTGCCCTTCGGGCGGGACGTCGGCGCACAACCACACCGGTTTCCATTGACGAATCGCTTCCAGTGCCGCGAACTCGAAGGCAGAGGGCGATTCGCCCGCCGGCAAGGTCGATCCGTTGCGCATATGCTCGCCCTGAATCGTGCCCGCGAGCGTCACCTGGAAAGCCATGAGGACACGGCCTTCGACTCGACGGCTGCGTTCGTACTCCGGGTAATCGGGTTTCACGGCTTCGTGAACGACGAGACATTCGGAGAAGGAAATCGATTGGTGCGTGGGGCGTACGGGCTCGAACAATGCGATGTCGTCCGTCGGCACCGCGGGCGGCACCACGTCTTGCGGGGTCTCTTCTTGTGAGCGGGTCGGGATCGCGTCGGGCCCCGGATCGGGCTCGAGCTTGTGCCGCACGTGGTACTCAGGTGCTTGTCGACGGCCTTCACGCCGTCGCTGGCTGAAGTACGACTGGATGCTGTTGGCCTCGATGATCTCGAGCTCGGTCAATGGTCGCGTTGGCCCGCGATAGCCGAGAGTGAACTTGGTTTGCGGCGTGTCGAAGGTGTTGGAGTCGAAGCATCCACCGACGGCAACCAGCAGGAGGTGCACGGCGAACGAGAACAAGAGACCGGCGGAGAGCGCCGTCCGGTACTCGGCCTGCCGGCGCCGGGTGCGATCGGACTCCATGGCCCCCCACTGGCTCCGCGCTCCATTCCCGCCGAGTATAAGAACGGGCGCCGAGAAGCGTCAAACATACGGGCATCGCAGCCGACACGCCTGGTTCCGGGTGCTATGCTACGAGGTCGGTGCTTCCGGGACACGGATCTTGATGAGGGAGAGCATGCCAGCGCCAGAATCCTATCGCCACCTGCCCCAGGTGGAGCGCGTGCTGCAGGATGCGAGCCTGCGCGAGACGCTCGAACGCTACCCACGCGACCTCGTGGTCGCCGTGGTCCAGGACGAGGTCGACGCGTTGCGCCAGCGGCTCGGGAATGGCGGCGAGCACCTGCCGCGGAGCCGCGAGGAAGCGCTCGCGTGGGTGGGACAGGCAGTGCAGGTGCGCCTCGACCGTCTGGGGCGTCCATCGCTGCGGCCGGTGATCAATGCCACCGGCGTGATCTTGCACACCAACTTGGGACGCGCGGTTCTCGGACAAGCCGCGATTCGCGCCGTCGTCGAGGCAGCGAGTCGTTACGTCAACCTGGAGTACGATCTCGACTCGGGCGAACGCTCGAGCCGCCAAGTCCACCTCGAAGAACTCGTTTGTCGTCTCACCGGAAGCGAGGCGAGCTTCGTCGTCAACAACAACGCCGCCGCGTTGTTGCTCGCCGTCGACACGCTCGGACAAGCCGGCGTCGTGGTGTCACGGGGCGAGCAGGTGGAGATCGGCGACAGCTTCCGTCTGCCGGAGATCCTGAGCAAGAGCGGCGTCCCGATTCACGAGATCGGGACGACGAATCGCACCACGCCCCAGGACTACGAGGCGGCGGCGCAGGTGCCAGGGTGCGTGTTGCTCAAGGTGCATCGCAGCAACTTCACGGTGCATGGTTTCACGCGCGAAGCGAGCGTGGCCGAGCTCGCGGCCGTCGCCGCACGCCGGAATGCGACCCTGGTCTACGACCTCGGCAGCGGCTGCCTCGAGTCGTTGGCGGAGCATGGGCTGGCCGGCGAACCCGATGCGCGCAGCGCGCTGCGTGACGGGGCGCACGTGGTGACCATGAGCGGCGACAAGCTCCTTGGGGGTCCGCAAGCGGGGGTGGTGGCCGGCGCCGCCGCGGCGGTGGCGGCGATGCGGCGCAATCCGTTGGCGCGTGCGCTGCGCATCGACAAGTTAACACTTGCAGCACTCCAGGCGACTCTGCTCTCATACGCGCACGATGGCGCGCATGACGTGCCGACAAGACGCCTCATCCTGAGCGCGCCCGAAGAGATTCGAGCCCGGGCCGAGCGGTTGTTCGATGCATTGCGGGGCTGTGCGGGGGCAGAGCTCGAATTGGTGGCGGGACAGGCGTCGGTCGGCGGTGGTTCGTTCGCGGATTTGGAACTCCCGTCCTTCGAGGTGCGGCTCAGCCCGCGCCGGCAGCGCGCCACCGAGTTTCTAGCACGACTTCGCCGTGGAACCCCGGCCGTCGTGGCACGCATCAAGGACGATTGCGTCGGCTTGGATGTGCGCTGCGTCGCGGATGATGAGGTGGAGCCGCTGATTCGGGCGGTACAGGTCGCCCTCGCGGCGGGTGGAGGGGAAGAATGACCGGGGCCATTCGTGGCGGCGCTGGCGTCGTCCAGCGGTTGGAAGAGCTCCTGCCCCATCTTGGGCTGGATGCCGAGCAACTGCTCGTGCAGCCGTCTGAGCCCCCTGTCCATCTCCATGAATCGCATTTGCAAACATGGAGTTATGCTCCAGAGTTCACCCCACTCGTGCAGCAACTCTTGCAACTGCGCCGTCCAGGCCGTTGTCTGTCGGTTGCCCTTGGGGTCTCGCCGGACGCGTCGGCCACAGGGTCCTACGCGGCGGTTCAACTTGCGATTGGATTCAGCCAGCACGGGTTGAGCACGGTGATCGTGGATGCCGATTTCGAGCGACCCGGTCTTTCGGGGTTGCTCGCGGATCCGCACCAGGAAGGTCTCGTCGACATGGCCCGCTTCGGCAGGTCGTGTCGGGCGCTCCTTGCCGAGCCGGTTCCCGGCGGGCCTCGCCTGCTCGGGATGGGATCGTTCCCGCTGATCGCACCCTCCCCATTCGCCGGCGATGCCTGGCTTGGGATCGTGCATCGCATCGCGCTGCATACGGAAGTGGCGCTCTTCGTCGCCCCTCTCGACGTCGAGGAGGAATTGAACCCGCTGCTGCGCCACGTCGAGCAGGTGCTGTACTTGCCAGGAGCGAAGAACTGGGATCGCACCGAGGCCGAGGTCGAACGCCTGCGCCGGAGCAGTGCGCGCGTCGCGTCCGTCGTGTTGTGCTCGGCCCCTTCCCCCGCGAACTTGCGGCGAGTGGAATCACCTCAGCAGGCGCCGGCCCCTTCCCCGAGCCTCGAGCCGCTCCCGCCTTTGACTCCAATGGGAGTCGAGTCTTTCGGGAGCAGGGAGCGGATTCTGCCGAGGCTCGAACCGCTCGGCGAAGAGCATGTTCCGGAGCTGCCCGCCACGTTGCCCGAGTTCGACGCGGTGTCGGCAGCTGAACCGCCGCCCGCCTTCGCCATCGATCGGGAGGAGCTGGCTCGCGAGCCGCTGCCCCCCATGCGCGAGGAAGCATTCGCGGCCGAGATGCAAGCGACCGAGACGCCGCGGCCCTTGTCGTTCCCACAACCGCCTGCATGGGACGACCTTCCGCCATTGCGGGGAGATGTCACGCGAAGCATCGAAGAAGAACGTCAGCTGCGCCGGGAGCTGCGACTGGGGGAGACCGAGTTCTCCTACTCGGAGGGCGGGCGTTACTCGCGCCTGCCGCTCTATCTCTTCTTCGTTCTCGTTCTAGGCATCGGCGGATTCTTGGGCTGGGCCTTGTGGACCCAGCGCGACATCAACCGCCGCGCCGCCGACATTCGATCCTCGATGCCATCCGAGACGGGGCAGGGGACTCAGGAAGCACCGGCCGAGCCGGCAGACACAGGGATCGACGATGCGGCCGCATCCAAGCCACGAGCGGGAACGGAACAGGCGACGGAATCTTCGCAGCCGCCGCAATCCTCCGGAGGGGAAGCAACGCGACCGCCGCCAACGACAGGTGGGGATGGCAAGCCCGCGGCCGAGCCGGGATCGACGACGGGGAATGCGGCTCCGGGAACGGGGTCGGCACTACCCACGCCCGCGGGTGGAACCCAAAAGACACCCGAGACGACGCCCAAGCTGGTGACCCCCGAGCCGGCGCCAACGCCGCCGCAGCCGGTGAAGCCGCCGCCGATGCCGACCACGCCGGTCGCGGGTGGAACCTCTTTCACCGTGCACGTAGCGTCGTATGGCAAGATCGAGAACGCCAACCAACACATCGCGAGTCTCGGCAGGCACGGCTTCGAGGCGCGCGCGGTGCGGACGGACCTGGGCAGCAAAGGCATCTTTTTCCGTGTGTACGTCGGCAACTACAAGTCGAAGGCAGCTGCAGAGGAAGCGCGCGTGGCGATCCTGAAGCTGCCGGAATCCGCTTTCGCACAGGTGAGACGGGTCACCGAGCCCTAACGGCGCACTCGTCCGTGGGTAGGGTCAGGGCGAGCCGCGCACGCGCGGCCCTGTGGCTGGGGAGAAGCACTGTGCTCATCAAGAAGCTCGAGCTTTCCGGTTTCAAGTCCTTCATGAACCCCGTGGCGTTGGAGTTCGGCGGCGGCATCACTGCCATCCTCGGCCCCAACGGCTGCGGCAAATCCAACGTCGTCGATGCGCTGCGCTGGGTGCTTGGGGAACAAAGCGCCAAGCAGCTGCGCGGCGAGCGCATGACCAATGTCGTGTTCGGCGGCACACGCAACCGCAAACCCGTCGGCATGGCGGAAGTCGCGGTCACGTTCAGCAATCTCGATGGGCGCATGGCGACTCCATATCAGGAAGTGCGCATCACGCGCCGGCTGAGCCGCGACGGCGAGAGCGACTACTTGGTGAACAACACACCGTGCCGCTTGAAAGACCTGCGCGATCTGCTGACGGACACCGGCGCCGGCAGCCACGGCTACTCGATCATCGAACGCGAGATGGTGGACACCGTCATCGGCGGTCACGAGGATCTGCGGCGCTTCCTGCTCGAGGAAGCTAGCGGCATCATGAAGTACCGGCTGCGCCGGCGCGAGGCCGAACGCAAGCTCGAGATGACGGCGCAAGATCTGCTGCGTCTCGACGATCTGGTGGACGAAGTGGGGCGCGAAGTGCGCGCGCTGCGCCGGCAAATGGGGCGCACGCGCCGCTACCAAGAGCTGCACGACCAGTTGCGCCGCGCCGAGACCTATCTCGCCCAGTTGCGACTGCGCGCGGCGCGCGACGAGACGGCACGGGCACAGACCGAGCTCGACGGTCTCCAGGTCGCCGGCGTCGGCGAGGATGCAGTGAGTGCGGCCATCGATGCCCGGATCGTGGCGCTGCGGCTGGAGATGACGGACGTCGAGCGCGTCTGGCGCGAACATGGCATGCGCTGCGAATCGCTGGCGGAGCAGCTGCGCGCGCGCGAACGCGAGATGCTGGTGCTGCGCGAGAGAAGCGATGCGGCGCGCGAGTCGCAAGCGTCCGCACGTGGTGAGATCGAGGCCACCGAGCAGCGCTTGCTGCAGGTGGGACGCGATCGGGAAACCTTAGAGGCGCGCCGCGTCGAGCTCGAAGCGGCGCTCGAGGAACGGCGCGAGGCCTTCCGGCTGGCCAAGGAAGTCCTGGCGGGGCGCGAAGAGCATTACGATCGTTCGCGTGCCGAGCTGCTGACGGTGAAGCAGCGCACGTTCGACTTCGCTGAATCTTCCGCCAATCGCCGCGGCGAGATCGAACTGCTGCGCGCCAAGGTCGAGTCCAACGCCGGGCGCGCACGCGAGCTGTCGGAGAACGCTCGCGATTCTTCCGACCGTGCGGCGCGGCTCGCCGAAGAGCTGGCCACCATCACCAAGCAGGTCGAGGCCTCCGAGCGCCGGCGCGACGAGCGCCAGCGCCATGCCGATGCACTCATGGCACGGGACGAAGAGTTGGTCGGTATTCTCGAAGCCCGGCGCGAGGAACGCGCCGAGCGCCGCACCGAAATGGACACGGCGCGATCCCGGCTGGACTTGCTGCAAGCGCTGGAAGAATCCTACGAAGGCTATGGGCGCGGCTCGAAGAGCGTGCTCGAACGCCACGCGGGCACACCGCGTCTGCTCGGCAGCCTGGCGGACTTGGTGCAAGCCCCGCGCGAGTTCGAAGCCGCTTTCGACGCGCTGCTGGCAGATGTCTTCGACGCCATTCTGGTACGGGATCTGGACAGCGCGCTCGATCTCGTCGGCGAGCTGCGCGACCAAGAGCTCGGGCGCGCCACCTTCGTCGTGCCGGGGGCCGAGACGGGGGCGGCGGCGCAGGATCTCCGCCAGGTCCTCGAGGCGCCCGGTGTCGTGGGGCTCGCCGTCGATCTGGTGACGATGGAAGGCGTGGCCGGCCACGCCTTGCGGCGTTTGCTGGCACGCGCCGTGATCGTCGAGGACGCGGACACAGCGCGACGGTTGCTCGTGCAGCATGCCGATGCGCACTTGCGCATCGCCACGCGCGATGGGCTGCTGTTCACCGGCGCTGGATTGGTGCGCGGCGGCAGCGGCTCCGAGATCGAGGTCGGGTTGCTGGGTCGCAAGCAGCGCTTGCAGGAGCTGCAGGTCCGCGTCGCCGACAGCGAGCGCGCGCTGGCTGAGGTCACCGCGAGCTGCGCCGGCACCGAGACGACGTTGCGCCACTGCCGCAACGAGAGACGCGAGATCGAGCAGACGCTGCGCCAGGACGAAGAAGAGCTGCTGCGGTTGTCGGTGATGCGCGCGTCGTTGAGCACCGCCTTCGACGAATGCAATGCCCGCTGCGGCGAAGCCCAACGCGCCCTCGGCGATGTCGAAGCCGAGAGCGAGCGTCTGGCGCTGGCATTGCCCGACCTCGCGCGCGACGCCGAACGTCTGCATGGGGAAAACGAAGAGCAGAAACGCGCCGTCGCGTCGCTCGAAGCCGCGTTCGAAATCACCGAACGCGAGCGCGAGCAGTCACGCCACGAGACCAACGAGCTGCGCGTGTCCTTCGTCGAGATGCGCGGCGAGGCCGAATCGTGCGCGCGGCAGGTGGAGCGCTTGGCCGAGCTCGGTCACGAGCTGGGCGAGCTGCGCACCCGCCGGCAAGAGGACATCGAGCGCGCCGGGCGCGATCTGGAAACCTGGGCACGCGACGCCGAGGCGGCGCAAACGCAAGCCCTCGATCTGGCGCAAACGGGCGAGGTGGCGCGGCGCGAACGCGACGAAGTCGCCTTGCAGGTGGATGCGCTGCGATCACAGCTCGAGGAACAGCAAGCGCAGCTGCACGCGCGCGACAAGGAGCGGCGCGAGCATCAGAGCCGCCAGCATGGGCTCGAGATGCAGCTCAGCCAGGCGCGCATGCAGGCGCAGAACCTGCTCGATCGCGTGCAGGAGCAGTACGGGCTCGGCGAGGCGGAGCTGCTGGCGCTGCAGTTCGACTGGACCGACGCCGACCCGGTGCCGGACGAAGCCGTGGTGCGCGAGCTGCGCGACAGCATCGCCAAGCTCGGACCGGTGAACTTGCTGGCGCTCGAGGAGTTCGAGACCAAGAGCCAGCGCCTCGTGTTCCTGGAGACCCAGCGCGGCGACCTGGCGCAGGCCAGTGCCTCGCTGCAGCAAACCATCGAGAAGATCAACACCACGGCGTGCTTCCTCTTCCTCGAAACCTACGAGCAGGTGCGGCAGCATTTCCGCGAAACCATCCGCTTCGTGTTCGAAGGCGGCGAGGGCGACCTGCTGCTCACCAACCCGGCCGATCCGTTGGAAAGCGACGTCGAGCTGCGCGTGCGGCCGCGCGGCAAGAGGATCGAGACGCTGACCCAGCTCTCGAGCGGCGAGCGGGCGCTGACCGCGATCGCATTGCTGTTCTCGATCTATCTGGTGAAGCCGAGCCCGTTCTGCGTCTTCGACGAGGTGGATGCACCGCTCGACGACGCCAATATCGGCAGGTTCTTGAACTTGCTCGACAACTTCAAGGATCGCACCCAGTTCATCGTCATCACCCACAACAAGCTGACGATGGAGGCCGCCGACTATCTCTATGGGGTCACCATGGAGGAGGAAGGCGTGTCGAAGCTAGTGTCGGTGGCGCTCGACGGCCAGCTCAAGGGTCAGCCACGCAGCTTGCGCCGGAAGACCGAGCGCGCTCAGGTGCGCGCCGCGACGCTGTTGCAGCCGACCGAGGTCGCGGTGCTCGCGGCCGATGCGGTGTCGGAGCCGACTGCGGCCGAGTCGACGGAGGGGTCGACCGCATCTCCCGCCGCAACGTTGGAACGAGCGGGAAACGGCAAGCGCGCGCGCCGCGCCGCGGCACGCCTCGATGCCGGGTGGCGCGAGAGCCGCGACCCGCGCGCGGCCGCGACGGTGGCGACCGTCGAGACATTGACGCAGTCGATCGCAGAGCCGGCGGAAGAGCCGGCCGCCGCGAGTGAAGCGGCGGAGGAGCCTCTTGTTTAGAAAGCCGCTCGCCGGTCTCCGTCGCGGGCTCGAAAAGACCCGCGACGGCATGTTCGGGCGTGTGCGCGAACTGGTGACACGCAAGGCGAGACTCGACGCCACCACACTCGACGAGATCGAAGACATCCTCATCGGCTCCGATATGGGAACGGACGCAGCGGCGCAGATCACCGATGGCGTGCGCCGGCGTCTGCATGGAACATCGATCAGCGCCGAGGAGATCGAGCCGGTGTCGCAGGCCATCCGCGAGGAAGTCCTGGCCTTGCTCGGCGGCGCTCCGGTCATGGCGGCCGAGCGCCTGCGCGGCACACCGCACGTGATCCTGGTCGTCGGCGTCAACGGCACCGGCAAGACGACATCGGTCGGCAAGCTGGCGTGGATGTACCAGAGCATGGGCAAGAAGGTGATCCTCGGCGCTGCCGATACGTATCGTGCCGCGGCCACCGAACAGCTCGCCATCTGGGCCGAACGCATCGGCGCCACGTTGGTGCGCCAGAAACACGGCGCCGATCCGGCCGCGGTGGCGTTCGACACCGTGCAGGCCGCGCGCGCACGCGACGCCGACGTCGCTCTCATCGATACCGCCGGTCGATTGCACACCAAGACGAACTTGATGCAGGAGCTGAGCAAGATCCGGCGCGCGGTGCAGAAGGTGGACGCCGAATCCCCGCACGAAACTCTCCTGGTGCTCGACGCCAACACCGGCCAGAACGGCCTGGCCCAAGCGCGCGAGTTCATGGCCGCGGTGCAGGTGACTGGTCTCTTCCTCGCCAAGCTGGACGGCACCGCCAAAGGCGGCATCGTCCTCGCCATCCGCAAAGCCCTCGACGTCCCGGTGCAATTCGTCGGCGTCGGCGAAGGACTGGAAGACATCGAAGAGTTCGATCCCGAAAGTTTCGCCCAAGCCCTCGTCGAGCGACGCTGAAGTTTCGCGATTGCTGACTTTATTCGGCCAGCGCGAGGCAGGTGTCGCCGAATTCGTGACCTCGGTAGCCGTTCGTCTCGGCATGGTGCGTGGCGGCGTCGAGAAGCGGGCCGGGGACGAAGGCGCGCAGCAGCACGAAGTGACTCGTGCCGGGATCGTGCATCCCGGTGAGCACGCCGTCGATGACGCGCGGCACGAAGCCAGGTCCGAGACGCAGGTCGGTGACGCCGGGCCCGGGCCGGAGCCGGCAACCGTTCTGTGCCGCGCAGCCCTCGAGCGCGCGCACCACTGTGGTGCCGACGGCGACGATGCGCCCGCGATGCGCCCGCGCGCGTTCGATGGCGCGCACGGTCGCTTCGGGCACGTCGAAGCGCTCGGGGAGTGGCAGCAGCGCGTCGAGCGCCGGGTCACCCGTGCTCGACAGGCCGGCCGCGTGCGTCACGCTCGCGATGCCGACGCCGCGCTGGCGCAGACTGCGCAACAGGTGTGCATCGAGGCTCCATCCGGCGGATGGCATCTCGACGGCCCAGGGTCGCGCGGCAAACAGGGTCTGCACGTGCCAGAGTGCGAGCGGCGCGCAGAGGTAGGAATACTGCACCGGGCGCCCAACGCGGTAGAGCGCAGCCCAGAGCGCTGCGCCCTCGCGGTCGAAGCGGAGCTGCACGAGTCGAGGCGAGACGCTCGAGACACGGACGACGGTGGCATGGAGATCGGCGGCGAAAGCGATCGTGTCGCCGCGCGCAAGGACGATCGGGCTTGGGCGATCTTCGGTGCGCATGCGCCAGTTCCCCGCGCCAAAGAGAACGGCGGTCCAAATCGAATCGGATGTGATCTCGTCCGACGCCGGACTCGCCGCGCCCATCCCGGCGAGTCGCACTTCCACTGGACCCTGCGCGGTCGTACCCCGGAGCTCCGCCGGCAACGTCGCCGCATCGTTCACCACCACGAGATCACCCGGTTGCAACAGGGTCGGGAGCGCATCGAGATGCAAATCACGCATGGATCCGCACCCGGGGTCCAGGTGCAGCATTCGCGCTTGTGCTCGGCGCGCGCGTGGCCACACGGTGGCGGTCATGCCACTCTCCCGCGGATCGCCAATTCGACGCGCGAGCCGGTTGCGATCGACGTCTGGGACTGGATCAGGTCCGCGATCCGAATCGCCACATCGGCGGGCGACGCCAATGTGGAGCGATCGGCGGCGGGAATCGCATCGGCGTGCATCTGGGTGTCCATGTCGCCGGGGTCGATGCTCAAAAAGCGCACGCCGCTCGTGTCGAGCTCGGCGGCCCAAGTGCGCAGCAAGTGATCGAGCGCCGCTTTCGACACGCCGTACGCGCCCCAGCCGGGGTAGCCGTTGACCGCGGCATCGGAGCTCAGCCCCAGGACCAGACCGCGACCGCGCAGCAGCATCGAGCCCACGACCGCCTTGGTCAGGCGGAACGGACCGAGCAGGTTGACGTCGAGCACGCGGCCGAAGTCTTCGCATTCCGTGTCGAGCAATTCACCGAGCGGCAACGGTCCCAAGGTGCTCGCATCGTGCACGAGCACGTCGATGGGGCCGACGAGCGCGGTGGCGGCACCTACCAACGGATAGATGGCTTCCTTGTCGCCGATGTCGGCGACCAGCGCGTGGGCGACGCCACCCGTGGCACGGATCCCGGCGACGACCGCGCGCAATTCCGCCTCTCCGCGCGCGACGAGGACGACTTGCGCGCCACGGCGCGCCAGCTCGCTCCCGAGCGCGGCCCCCAGGCCGCGTGAACCGCCGGTCAAGAGGACGGCCGGGTGCGTGTCGGGTTCGAAGCCTGAAAGCGTGGGGCTCTGCATGTTGCAACCTCCTGAACCCAAGGCCCGACGATGCATTCGAGCCTACGTCCGCTTCGCCAATACAACAACACTCTTGCCAATCTGTTGGCAGCGATCTATCCTGTCGTCATGCCGACGAAGCTCGCGGTGCGTCTGGCCGAAAACGTGCGTCATCTGCGCGAGGTGCGCGGGCAAACGCAGGAGCAAATGGCGCAAATGGCGGGTGTGCCGCGCGCCACCTGGGCTCACCTCGAAACCGGCGCGGCCAATCCGACGCTCGCCGTTCTCGACAAGGTGGCGACGGCACTGCAGGTCCCGATCGAAGAGCTGACCGGGCCGCCGCGCTCGAGCGGACGTCTCTATCCGCGCGCGACGATGCGCCGGCGCACGCAGGGGGACGGCTCCGTCCAGCAGCTCCTGCCCGATACGATCCCGGGAATGGTGATCGAGCGCATGGAGATTCCGGCCCGCGGCCGCATCCCCGGCGTGCCGCACATGCCGGGCACGCGCGAGTACTTCACTTGCGAGGCGGGCGAGGTCGAGATCGCAGCAGGAGGTGAGCACTGGCGCGTCGGGCCGGGCGACGTCCTCGTCTTTCCCGGCGATCAACGCCACTCCTACACGAACGCAGGCAACCGGCCCGCCGTCGGTTACTCGGTCGTCCTTCTCGCGCGCGTGGTTTGATTTCCGAACTCAGCGCAAAATGACCACACGTCGCTGCGCCTGAATGGAAGTGGAGCTTTGGTCCGAACTCAGCGATCCAGTGCTGGACCACACGACGACCAAGTTCCCTGCGGCGTCCGCGGCCACGGCGGGGTCGTTCTGCTGGCTCGGCGCGAAGCTGTTGACCTGGAATTGGCCCCCAAGGGGACTGCCACTGGCGGGGTAGCGCTGGCCCTGAATCGAGTAACCGCTGTGGTCCGACCCCGG